>Ga0255776_10000346_pt1 | contig 52908 bp, 46 predicted proteins | sample 071ome_19_FD_179974 | JGI IMG/M metagenome (GOLD analysis project Ga0255776, IMG submission 179974) | Coastal salt marsh microbial communities from the Groves Creek Marsh, Skidaway Island, Georgia - 071413AT metaG (version 2) | ecosystem: Environmental > Aquatic > Marine > Intertidal zone >...
CATGGCCAACATACGGGCTGCCTGTTCACAGGCGTTGTTTTCAACAACTGCCTGGAATACCTGAGACTCAATAAAGCGTAACAACAAGCCGTCGAGTAAATCCTTGGCATCGGGCTCATATAAATAGTCCCAATGGTGTTGCAGGTCTTCTTCTTCCGAGGGCAGCAAAGGCAATAACTGGGTTATTTCTGGCCTGTGAGTCATCGTGTTTTCAAATTCATTGCTCACCAGCATCAACTGGTCGATCTCACCCTTGTCGAATTTCTCCAGCATGACGCGCACAAATCCAATGACATCGGCGACTTCGGGTGTATCTCCGATGTCACGCACTGAAGCTACTACGTTGCCACCGAAGTTGTTAAAAAATGTCGCCGCGCGCCCACCAACCGTGCAAATATCTATTTCAACATTCTTGTCGTGCCATTCCTTCATGGACGCGACCGTCGCCTTGAACGCGTTTATGTTCAGACCACCGCACAAGCCGCGATCAGTAGAGACTACGATGTAACCAACGCGCTTTACTTCGCGCGTATCGAAATAAATATGGCGATATTCGGGAGAGGCGTTTGCAATGTGACCAATCACCGAACGTATGCGATGCGCGTAAGGCTTGCCCAGCTTCATGCGATCCTGGGCTTTACGCATCTTGCTTGCCGAGACCATTTCCATGGCCTTGGTAATCTTCTGAGTATTCTTGATACTCGAGATTTTGCTGCGTATTTCTTTGCCGCCTGCCATCTTGGTTAAATGCCTCTATTAATGTCGTTTGTTGCCAGTCTTCGGAACTTCGTCAATTAAGAACAGTAGGTTATAAAACCATCTCCTAACATCTGTCCTCTGTCGTCCGTCTTCTGTCCTCTGAACTACCAGGTTTGGGTTTCCTTAAACTTGTCGATTGCGCCTTTGTACTGCGCTTCGATTTCGTCATCCCAATCACCGGTTTCGTTAATCCTGGCTAACAGGTCACCGTGCTCGCTGTTCATGTAGGACAGCAGCGCCGATTCAAAATCCAGCACCTTGTTAAGTTCGATATCTTTCAAATAACCTTCGTTGGCTGCATAAATAGATACCGCCATTTCAGCAATTGAGAGTGGTGAATACTGCTTCTGCTTCATCAGCTCTGTTACGCGCTGACCATGTTCCAGTTGCGAACGGGTCGCGTCATCCAGGTCAGAGGCGAAAGCTGCGAAAGCCGCCAGTTCACGATACTGGGCCAGGGCAATACGAATACCACCACCCAGCTTCTTGATAATCTTGGTCTGGGCCGCGCCACCCACACGAGAAACCGAAATACCCGGGTTCATGGCCGGACGAATACCGGAGTTGAACAGGTCGGTCTCCAGGAAGATCTGACCATCGGTAATGGAAATTACGTTGGTCGGTACGAAGGCAGATACGTCACCAGCCTGGGTTTCAATAATAGGCAATGCAGTGAGTGAACCAGTCTTGCCTTTCACTTCGCCGTTGGTAAATTGCTCTACGTAGTTAGCACTTACTCTCGATGCGCGCTCCAGAAGACGTGAGTGCAAATAGAATACGTCACCAGGATAGGCTTCACGGCCAGGTGGGCGACGCAGGAGCAGGGAGATCTGACGATAGGCCCAGGCCTGCTTGGTCAGGTCATCATAAATGATCAGGGCGTCCTGGCCGCGGTCACGGTAATACTCACCCATGGAGCAACCTGAATACGGTGCAATAAACTGCATGGAGGCCGGATCAGACGCAGCGGCTGAAACCACAATGGTGTATTCCATGGCGCCATGCTCTTCCAGCTTGTTCACTACGTTGGCAATAGAGGAGGCTTTCTGGCCCACCGCCACATAGATACATTTAACGTTTTTGCCCTTCTGGTTGATGATTGTGTCGATGGCGACCGCAGTCTTACCCACCTCACGGTCACCAATAATCAATTCTCGCTGGCCACGACCAATTGGGGTCATGGAGTCGATAGACTTGAGTCCGGTCTGCACAGGCTCGGAAACCGATTGTCTGGCAATTACACCAGGTGCCACTTTCTCTACCGGTTCAGTCAGCTTGGTTTCAATTGGACCCTTGCCATCGATGGGCTTACCCAGCGCATCCACCACGCGCCCTTCCAGTTCAGGACCAACCGGTACCTCAAGGATACGACCCGTACATTTACAGGTTTGACCTTCTGTCAGGCTGAGATAGTCACCCAGAACAACAGCACCTACCGAGTCTCGTTCGAGGTTAAGCGCCATTCCATAGATGCCGCCCTCAAATTCGATCATCTCGCCGTACATCACATCGGCCAGGCCGTGAATACGAATGATGCCGTCGGAAACACTAACGATGGTCCCCTCGTTCTTCGCTTGCACGGACACATCGAGACTGTCGATGCGTTGCTTGATAATTTCACTGATTTCAGATGGATTCAGTTGTTGCATGCTTGTTTCCTTATTCCTGAGCTACTCAGGACTTCATTGATTCAGCTAATTTCGACAATTTGCCGCGCACCGAGCTGTCAATTACGGTGTCCCCGGCTCTGATTACTGCACCGCCAATAAGCGACTGGTCGACCTCCATGGCCAATTTAATTTCGCGCTGCAATCTTTTGCTGAGCGCGCTGGCCAGACTTTCCGATATTTCTGAACTGATTTGGAAAGCCGTTGTGATTTCCACGTCGACAGATTTTTCCTGATTGGCTTTCAGTGCTTCAAACAACTCAAATATTTCAGGCAACAGCGTGAGGCGCTTGTTCTCTGCCAGCAAGCTGATGAAGTTCTTGCCCTTGGCATTTACTTCATCTCCGCACACATCAATAAGCGCACTGCTTGTTTGCTCGGTTGATAGTGAAGGATTGGTCAATAATGTTTTTACTTTGCCATCAGCAGCTACCGCCGCGATAACAGAAAGCATTTTTGACCAACCAGTCAGATCATCACCAGCCAGGGCGATTTCGAATGCTGCCTTGGCATAGGGTCGAGCTAATGTAGTGAGTTCAGCCATTAAATCTCTAGAGCTCCGATGCCAGCTTGCTCAACATATCTTCGTTGGCAGCCTGGTCGATTGATTTTTCCAGGATTTTTTCAGCACCAGCAACTGCAATGGAAGCGACCTGTGCCCGCAGCGCTTCTTTAGCCCTGTTGACCTCTTGTTCAATTTCCGCATTGGCACCAGCAATGATGCGCTTGCCTTCCTCGCGGGCCTGGTCCTTGGCTTCTTCAACGATCTGTGAAGCACGCTTGTTAGCCTGATCCAGAATCGCTGCGGCCTGTACCTTGGCTTCCTTTAGCTGCTCGGTAGAAGCGGACTGTGCCAGCTCGAGGTCTTTCTCGGCTCGTGCTGCAGCTTCCAACCCATCAGCAATCTTCTGCTTGCGCTCTTCCATGACGGCGGCAAATAGCGGCCACACATACTTCGCGCAGAACCACAAAAAGAAGATAAAGGCGATCGATTGCCCTATGAGTGTCGCGTTTAAATTCACGGCGTATTCTTCCTATTAAGTGAGTTTTATCCGCCCAGTGCTGCTGTGAAAGGGTTGGCAAAGGTAAACCACATGCCGATACCAATTCCGATCATGGTTACCGCGTCGATAAGACCGGCCACCAGGAACATGGAGCCCTGTAATTTAGGGGCCAGCTCTGGCTGACGTGCGGATCCTTCGAGGAACTTGCCTCCCAGAATACCGAAGCCAATCGCAGTACCTGCCGCGCCAAGTCCCAGTACCAGCAAGACGCCGAGTACTGTATTCGCCAAAATCATTTCCATCTTTTCCTCCAGATTTTCTTCAGTTCAGAAGTAATACAAAAAAATTAGTAATTAGTGGTGTTCTACCGGCGTGTGTGCCTGATTCAGGTACACAATTGTCAGCATCATGAATACAAAAGCTTGCAGTGGAATTACCAGTATATGGAAAACCGCCCAGACAAAGTGCGCAGGTAACTGCCATAAACCAAGCATGGATGCGATGAGCAGGAACAGTAGCTCACCCGCGTAAAGATTACCGAACAATCGCAAGCCCAATGAAATAGGTTTGGCGAACAATGTCGGCACTTCAATAATCAGATTAAAAGGCATCATCCACTTGCCAAACGGGTGGAAGGCCAACTCACCGAGGAACCCGCCAATACCTTTATTCTTGATACTGTAATAAATAATCATGAAGAAGACCGACAACGACAGACCCATGGTGATGTTAGGATCGGTGGTCGGCACAATCTTGAATGGCGCGTGTTCGAAATGAAAAACACTGGCCATAAAAATTTCAAACAAGCGTGTAATCCAGTCAACCGGCACCAGGTCCATGGTGTTCATTAACAGGATCCAGAAAAACAGGGTGAGACACAGCGGGCCGACCAATTCGTTCTTGTAGTTAAAGCCTTCGGTGACGCGGGCATCGACGAATTCGACAACCATCTCGACAAAATTTTGCACGCCACCGGGAGTAGATACGGAGGCTTTCTTGCCGACGCGATAAAAGAACAGGAGGAAAGCGGCACCTAAAAATATGGACCAGCCCAGGGTGTCGACATTAAATGCCCAAAAGCCCATTTCGGCAGCTTCTTCCGGGGTATGCGCAAGACTCCACCCGTGCTCGGGATGGTTTCCAAACGTAAGGAATGAAAGGTGATGTGTGATGTATTCCTGAACAGTGGGATCAGCTCCATGTTCGGCTGCGGCGTGGGCCGCGTCTGCTAACTCTGCCATTTATCGGCTCTATGCTCTCTTATTCAGTTCAAGTTCGGTTAGTAGATGGGCTGTAACTAATCAGCCCCGACATCATCACACCGACAAAGTGAGTCACTATAAACCCAAGTATCAGTGCTAACTCATTCAAGCTGGTGATCAGGGTAAAACTGAGTGCGAACAAGACCAGTGTAATCAGGATCTTGCCCATTTCTCCCCGAATAAAGCTTTTGACTACCCTGTCTGCGTTTCGAGCGCCCTGGTACTTGAACGCCTGCAGTGCAAAGTAGCTATTTGGTACCGCACTAATCAACCCGCCCAGCAGCGCTGAGTAGGCCGTAATGGTACCTGATAACAACAGAGAAATTGCAGCCATAACGATGGTTGCAACCAACTGGCCAACTATCACTTTATGAACCGGAGGAGCTTTCAACCTAGACACGAAATCGACCCTTGAGTGCAGCCATTATTTCGTGATCAGCACCCCACTTGCACCTGTAACAAACACCTGTCTGTGTAGCGGCGATCACCAAAGCACGCGCATTATAGGGACTTTGATAGGCCTAATCAACTACGTCACAGGTCATTTGATGTGGGCCAGAATGCCTTCTAATTCGTCCACACTGTTGTACTTCAGCACCACCCTTCCCTTGCCTTTGGCGGTGTGCTGAATCATGACCTTGGCGCCAAGTTTGTCAGCCAGGTCGTCTTCCAGGTTTTTGATATCAGGGTCTACTGCGCTCTTGCTGTTACCGCTCTTGCCATTAGTGCTCTGCAGGCGCCGTACCAGCGCTTCTGTCTGGCGCACTGATAGCCCCTTGCTTACTACTTTGCGTGCGACCTCGCCCTGCTGTGCCTCTGTCAGAGACAACAACGCACGGGCATGGCCCATTTCAATGTCGCCATTTTCCAACAGGCGACGCGCATCAAAACTCAGGCCAATCAAGCGCATAAGATTTGTAACAGTGGCACGGGATTTACCTACGGCGTCCGCCACTTGCTGCTGGGTGAGTTCAAATTCATCCTGCAGACGCTTCAGTGCCATCGCCTCTTCGATAGGATTTAGGTTTTCGCGCTGAATGTTCTCAATCAGTGACATTGCAATTGCAGCTTCATTACCTACGGGTTTAATTATGCTGGGAATCTTGTCCAGACCAGCCAATTGCGTTGCACGCCACCGTCGTTCGCCAGCAATGATCTCGTATTTATTGGAAGAGATAGGCCGCACAACAATGGGCTGCATGACACCCTGGGAACGAATCGAGCTGGCCAGCTCTTCGAGCGCCTCTTCATGCATATCTGTGCGTGGTTGGTATTTGCCGCGCTGAATCAGGTCTACCGGAATATGGCGTAGCTCGCCATCTGTGTCACTGGTCTTGGAGCTGCCGGATTGCCCACCGCCCAGCAGACTGGCCATGGATTGCGAACTACCCTTGGACAGTAACGCATCGAGGCCTTTACCAAGTTTTCTTTTCTCTGTCATATCACTTCCATTCAGTCAGCCATGCAGCCAGGGTCAGGTGAGTCCCGCTGCAGCTTCGTCGTCACGGCGCAGGAGTTCACCAGCCAGTGCCAGATAAGCGATAGCACCACGAGATTGCCGGTCATACTTGATTACCGGTTTACCATAGCTCGGCGCCTCTGCCAGCCGCACATTGCGCGGCACTACGGTGCGGTAAACCACATCGCCAAAATAGTTGAATAATTGGCCATTGACCTCAGTCGTCAGCTTATTGCGGGGATCATACATCGTGCGCAGAATACCCTCGATATGCAGACCGGGGTTGAGGCGATCCTTGATCGTAGTGATCGTGTCCATCAGCGCTGACAAGCCTTCCAGCGCGTAGTATTCACATTGCATTGGAATCACCACACCATCGGCGGCAACCAGTGCGTTGATGGTGAGCATATTCAGCGAAGGCGGGCAGTCGATGACAATAAAATCGTAACGATCTCGTACCTTGTCGACAATGGCGCGCAAGCGCATTTCACGATCTTCCATTTGCAACAGGTTGACCTCGGCGGCCACCAGATCACCATTGGCTGGCAACAAATCGTAATCTGCCTCTGACGGGCGCACCATGACATCTTCAAAGGATGCATCGTCACAAAGCAGGTCGTAGATCGATAAAGCCAGTTCGCTTTTGTCTACACCGCTGCCCATAGTGGCGTTGCCCTGGGGGTCAAGGTCGATCAACAAGACATTCTTGCGTGTAACCTCTAGCGATGCAGCGAGATTGACAGATGTGGTGGTTTTACCCACACCGCCTTTCTGATTCGCTATTGCCAACACTTTACCCACGGGAATACTCCAATACCGCGCTTTTGTCGCGCATTATACCTGTCAACTAACTCGCCGCAGCGCGTTTAATCACAATCAAGTGCCGGGCTTTATCCAGGCCCGGTATGGACAATTCAATGGATGTCTCTATCTCGAAACCAGGCGGGATTTGTGCCGCTTCATCGCGCGGATAATGCCCTTTCATGGCTAACAGCTGGGTTGCAGGAGACACCAGGTGTTCAGCCTTGGCCAGCATTTCGGGAAGTGCTGAAAACGCGCGACACATCACCATATCAAGTTGCTTCTGGGTTTGATAGTGCTCGATTCGACAATTTTCCACTGCCACATTGTTAAGCTGCAATGCTGTTTTGGCCTGAAACATGAATCGGGTTTTCTTGCCATTGCTGTCAACCAGAACGAAGTGTTTGTCTGGATTAAGAATTGCCAGAGGTATACCAGGTAAACCCGCACCACTGCCAAAATCGAGAAACTCATTACCATCAAGATAAGTGTGTAACGCCACACTATCGAGTAAATGCAACCGCAACATTGCTTCCGGTTCCTGGATTCCCGAAAGATTGAAATGCTTGTTCCACTTGGCAAGCAAGTTCAGGTAAGTGAGTAATTGTTGTTGCTGATCAGATGTGACATCCAGCCCAAGCGCAGCCAATCCGTCTTGAAGTTGCGCGCCAAGTTCAGTCGAATTGACCAGGTCAGAGTCCACCCGGCCACCTATCCGGCTTTACGCGTGATGGCCTGATGTTTTTTCAAATAGACCAAAAGCAGTGAAATCGCTGCCGGTGTCATGCCCGGTATGCGCGATGCCCGCGCAATGTTTTCGGGTTTGGCTGCCAGCAGTTTCTGTTTAAGTTCATTGGACAAGCCTTGCATCGCACCATAATCAAAATCGTCTGGTAAGGGGGTATTTTCCTGTCGTTTAAGCCGGGCGATCTCGTCTTTCTGACGATCAATATAGCCCTGGTATTTCAAACGGATCTCGGCCTGTTGCCATACCTGCTGACTTTGCTCGTCCTGTGCAATTTCAGAATCATCACCACTGAATGCCTGAACCAATGATGTATGTTGAATCTGTGGCCGCGCCAACAGGTCAGCCAGTCGTTGCTCCCGGCCCAGAGGTTTTTCTAGCAAGCTGTTCACGCGCTCTGCGGCTTCTGTTCCCGGGTGCACCCAGGTTTTGTTGAGCCACTGAAGTTCCTGCTCGACGCGTTCCTGCTTTGCGCTGAATACACGCCAGCGTTCATCATCAACCAGGCCCATTTCCCGACCAACGGGGGTCAGCCTGGCATCTGCGTTGTCTTCCCGCAGGCTAAGGCGATATTCGGCTCGAGAAGTGAACATGCGATAAGGTTCATTGGTGCCAAGAGTGATCAAATCATCAACCAGCACGCCAAGATAGGCCTGATCGCGACGTGGACACCACGGCTCAATTTCCCGCGCTGCCAATGCCGCATTGGTACCGGCCAGCAAGCCCTGGGCACCCGCTTCTTCGTAACCAGTAGTACCATTAATCTGGCCTGCGAAATACAGCCCGTTGATGAAACGGGTTTCGAGCGAGTACTTCAGGTCGCGCGGATCGAAGAAATCATATTCGATAGCATAGCCCGGTCTGGTGATGTGGGCGTTTTCAAAGCCTCGAATCTGTCGCACCATTTGCAACTGCACATCGAAGGGTAAACTGGTGGAAATCCCGTTTGGATAAAGTTCGGTGGCGTGCAGTCCTTCCGGCTCTACAAATATCTGGTGTGAATTTTTATCAGCAAAACGCATGACCTTGTCTTCGATCGATGGGCAGTAACGCGGCCCGGTACCTTCGATCACACCTGTATACATTGGCGATCGGTCCAGACCGTTGCGGATGATCTCGTGACAGGCTTCGTTGGTGGCTGTTATATAACAGTTGACCTGTGGTGGATGATCAGTCACTTTGCCCATGAAAGACATTACGGGCAAAGGAGTGTCTCCAGGTTGTTCGGTCATCACTGAGAAATCAACAGTTCTTGCGTCAATGCGTGGCGGAGTACCGGTTTTTAACCGTTCGACCCTAAATGGTAATTCTCGCAGCCTGTCTGCCAATGCAATTGAAGGTGGGTCCCCGGCTCGTCCACCCGCAGAGTTCTCCATTCCGATATGAATCTTGCCGCCAAGAAACGTTCCAGTGGTAAGCACGACTCTTGGCGCGAAAAACCGCAACCCCATCTGGGTGACAACACCACTCACAGTATCGCCCTCGATAATCAGGTCATCCACAGCCTGCTGAAAGATCGACAGATTGTCCTGATTTTCCAGCATGTACCGAATGGCATTTTTGTAGAGCACGCGATCTGCCTGTGCGCGAGTCGCTCGCACCGCCGGCCCTTTACTGGCGTTCAGCACCCTGAACTGGATGCCAGCGCGATCAATCGCTTTCGCCATGGCCCCACCGAGCGCATCGATTTCCTTCACCAGGTGGCTTTTTCCGATACCGCCAATAGCGGGGTTACAGGACATCTGCCCCAGAGTATCCACGGAATGTGTAATCAATAACGTGCTGACACCCTGGCGCGCAGCGGCCAGTGCAGCTTCGGTACCGGCATGGCCGCCACCTACTACAATCACATCAAATTGTTGTGGAAAATCCATTGGGCTTACTCACAATTCCTGCTTGTTCAAAAAGGGGAGGCATTATATGTGCTGTTGAGACCAAAAATAACGCCGGTAACTAAATATATTAATAATTAATAAATATATAGAGAGATAAGAAAGAGTATAGATGTAGATATTATAGGGGCGGACCCTTTCTGTTAATAAGGCACTATATTCCAATAATATCAATACCTTGCGATCCTTCAAACCCTCTGCACAAGTACTGTATATCAGGGGTATTGGGGTTGTACTGCCTGTGCATGGAATAACAGGCATTTATGGACGGTTTACTTGTCCACCGTTTTTACAGTGTCTCTGTGCAGTTCTACACAGTCTTTACTCAGGTTGTGATTGTTACTGGTAATTCATTTACCGATACAAAAAGACGAGAAGATCTCCCCCAGCAAGTCATCACTGGTAAATTCACCAGTTATGCGTGCCAGGGCCTTCTGGGCCAGACGCAAATCTTCCGCCAGCAGTTCCAGTGCCCCCTGATCCTGCAACTGCTGGTTGGCAGCTTGCATAAATCCTTGCGCGTCATGCAGTGCAGCCAGATGACGTTTGCGCGCCGCAAAGACGCCTTCATTACCAGGGTGGAAGCCCGCCTGCTCACGCAGGTGTTTTCTTAATAGATCGAGTCCTGCACCGGTAAGTGCGGATACATAAAAGCGGGGTATTTCTTGCCCGTTAATCTGAACCGAGTCAGGATCTGACTGAGCCGCGCCAATGAGATCAGCCTTATTGTGCAGCAACGTAAGTTTTTGCACCTGACCATTGCTTATACCATCACTATCCACATCCAAACCAAGGTCTTTCAACAGTTTATCCACTGGTAATTCAGCGTCTTTCTCGCTGGCATCTACTACCAGCAAGATCCGGTCAGCGTCCAGCATGGCAGCCTGGGCACGCCTCACACCCTCCTGCTCAACGACATCATTACTCGTCCGCAATCCCGCGGTATCGAATACATGCAATGGCAGTCCTCCCAGATCCAGATGCACATTCAATATATCGCGAGTAGTTCCGGGAATGTCTGTCACTATGGCTTTATCTTCCCCCGCCAGTTTATTCAACAAACTTGATTTGCCAGCATTCGGCTTACCGGCAATTACCACACGCAAACCTTCTTTTAATATGCTTCCCTGTTGTGCTTGCTTCAGGGTGTCTTGTAATAGCAGACAGATTTCATCCAGGCCTTTGGCGACACCGGTAGTGCCCAGAACATCAATATCTTCGTCGGTGAAATCAATCGCGGCTTCAACATTTACCCGCAATACCGTGAGTCTTTCAACCAGCCTGTGAATGATCGCCGAAAAATCGCCCTGCAGGGTTCGCATGGCAGAACGAGCCGCTTCGCTCGACTGGGCGTCGATCAGATCTGCAATCGCTTCAGCCTGCACCAGATCAATTTTATAATTAAGGAATGCCCGTTCAGAAAATTCACCCGGTCTTGCTTGTCTGGCACCCAGTGCAATAACCCGATCGAGCACGAGTTGTAATACATGATTACCCCCGTGCCCTTGCAGCTCAAGAACATCTTCCCCGGTAAAGGAATTAGGCGCAGGAAAGAGCAGAGCAATACCGTTGTCGAGGGTAATATTCTTCTCGTTCAAAAAATTACAGAAGTGGGCGTGACGTGGCTGCAGTTCAGTGCCAGTGATTTGTTTGGCAATTTCCAGAGTGGCTGGCCCGGAGACGCGCACAATACCGACACTACCGCGGCCACCAGCTGTAGCAATGGCGCAGATTGTGTCGGTGTCGGAGAGGATTGCTGAATTGACCATAGTGCAATCACCTGGCGCGCAGCATGGATTTATTTCCGATATATCTCAGGATGATGCGGCTTTTTTGGCTTCGTGCGCTGCATCCAGTTTTCGTGTGATATACCACTGCTGCAAGATGCCCAATAAGCCGTTGGTTAGCCAGTACAAAACCAGTCCTGCCGGAAACCATAGGAACATTAACGTCATCATAACCGGCATAAACTTCATGACATTGGCCTGCATTGGGTCTGCAGGAGTCGGACTGAGACTGGTTTGGAGATACATCGTCGCACCCATTAATAGAGGCAGGACAAAAAATGGGTCCCGGATTGACAAGTCAGTTAGCCACAGGAAAAATGGGGCGTGCCTGAGTTCAACGCTTTCCAGGAGCACCCAATACAACGCGATAAACACTGGCATTTGAACCAGCATTGGCAGGCACCCACCAAAAGGATTGATCTTCTCTTTTTTATAGAGATCCATCGTGGCTTTCTGCAACTTCATTTTATCGTCGCCGTAGCTCTCTTTCAGTTGCTGCATCTTTGGCATCAATCGGCGCATACCTGCCATAGAGCGATACTGGGTTTCGGACAGCTTGTAGAACAGGGATTTGACGACGATGGTCAGCAGGATGATAGAGATGCCGTAGTTACCAATGAGAGAATTTATCTGGGTAAGTAGCCAATAGATGGGCTCAGCAATGAACCACAACCAGCTATAGTCGATGGTGAGGTCCAGATTTGGTGCCATGGCTGCAAGCGCATACTTGTCCTTCGGACCCACGTAATAATGCAGCGGATAATCCCCTGTTTCACCTGGCTCCACTGTGAAAGCCGAGCTAGTGAATTCACCAAAATATTGGCCATTATTATTACGGCGCATAGTGTAGCGATTGTTGGCATCAACTTGCGGTATCCACGCGCTCAGGAAATATTGCTGATTGAAACCTATCCAACCACCCAGAGTTTCATGGCTTTGCGCGCCATCATCCAGATCACCCAGGTCGGCCTCAATATACGGGTCGTCTTCTGATGTGCTAACAAAACCCAGGAACGTTCTCAGGAATCCGCCTGCACTACTGGGGTCATCAAAACCTGTGCGGCGGATTTGTCCAAAGGGGTTGGCTTGATACGTGTCTGCTGAGTTGTTCTCAACAATAAAAGACACGTCGATAAGGTAGCTGTCGCGTGTGAAGTGATAGCGCTTGGTTACGGTGACCCCATCGGCGGTCGTGTGATATAGATCGACCACGAGTTCATCCTGGCCTTCGCTCATGGTGTAGGAGGATTGTTCGGTCTGGTAAGTGGCGCGGCCGTTTGAATCAATTCCGTCACGACCAATGAGTCCGCTCTGGGCTACATACATCCGGTTATTTGTGGACTCGAGCAACACAAAAGGATCATCGGGCACTTCAAGCTGTTTTAGATAGAGCGGAAGCGCGGCATATATAATATCTCCGCCATCCAGGTCGATGCGCAATTGCAATGTATCAGTGGAGATTTCTATCGTTTCAGCATTGCTGGTAGCGGTTTGTGCTTGCTGTTGTGCTGCAACCTGGTCGGCTGTAGGTGCCGGGGCCGCTGGGACCTGAGAAGGCAAATCACTGTCATCTACAGGTAGCTCCGGGTTGCCCGCGGATTGTGGAATGGTCGGTAGCTGTGCGATATCCGCAGAACCATCATTGACCAACGGTGGATAGTCTTCCTGCCATGCCAGCAGCATGAGGTAAGTGATAAGTGCCAGGGTGGTATATAAAAAGAAGCGTGTTAGATCCATGATTGCCTACTTCTCCATTAACGGCTTCTTGTTATCTATGGGTTTGCCAGGAACTGGGTCGTAACCCCCTTCATGCCATGGGTGGCAACGGCAAATTCTTTTGGCTCCCAACCAGGAACCCCTGACCGAGCCATGCACCTGGATTGCTTCCTTCGTGTATTGGGAGCAGGTAGGGTGAAACCGGCATTGATTACCTATCAACAAACTAAGACTGTGCTGATACAAATTAATTAGTGCGATGAGAAATCTATCAAGCATGAGTTGAACTATGACCCGGCCAAAGTGGGTAGCTTCTGCAGCTTGGTTAATTTTGTGCTGAGGTCTGATAGCAAAGCTGTCAAAGACCGTCGCAGATTTTGGTTGTCGAGTGTATCAGCATCCTTGCGAGCGAGCACAACGATATCAAGGCCAGGCAGAATCTTCTGCTGGCGAAAACATTCGCGGATATGACGCTTGATGCGGTTGCGTTGCACGGCCTTTGCTACATTCTTCTTGGCTATGACCACCCCGAGTCTTGAACCCGGCTGGTCATTGCTGGTGGCGAGAATGAGAAAGTAACGACAGGAGACTTTGAACTGGGATTTTGAAAATACTGCGCGAAAATCCGCAGGCGTTAGCAGGCGTTTTTGTTTGGGAAAACCGCAATCAGCCAAGTGTACTCTCTTTTCTCATTAATCGGGAAAAGTAGATATCAGGCTGAGAGCTTGGCACGACCCTTGGCGCGACGACGCTTCAATACCAGGCGTCCACTTTTAGTTGCCATGCGAGCGCGAAAACCGTGAGTCCGGGCGCGTTTGATCACACTGGGTTGAAAAGTTCTTTTCATAATCTGATGACCGATAGTTCAGGCTTAACTGTTGCCAAATTTTGCCGGCTGAACCCAGCTAGCAAAAAGGATCGCGAATTCTAGAGGTTTTGTAGCCAACATGCAACGAATCCGGGCCGATCCCCTCACTTTAACCCGACAGCCCCCCGGGAATTAATATACCGCAAAATATCCCTGTCCCCTCCAAAACTTAATCACAAGTTATACACAGCTTATTTATTAACAGGTTGTCAGGATTAATTCCCGATTGGCATGAATTTGGCCTCGGTAATTATCGACTCGGTGGTTATAACTCATTGATTATATTGTGAAAAACCGGAAGCGAAAAAAGCGCTTTTTCTGCATATCAGCAGTGGATAACTTTGATGACAGTCCGCTAGAATTGCCTAAAAATTTATAACAACAAAAACAGATTAACGGACATTAGTAGTTGTGAAAATTTGGCAAGATTGTACTGACAGCCTGAGAACAGAGCTTCCCGCGCAACAATTTAACACCTGGATTAGACCTCTTACCGCTGATTTCGATGGGACAACATTGCGGATTCTCGCTCCCAATCGATTCATACTGGATTGGGTCAAGGGCAAGTTTTTGCCGCGCATCGAAGCCCTCATCAATGAACTCAGTGAAGAACCTCTTGAACTCGCGCTCGAGGTAAACAGCAGCACGCCGACCCCGGTTCGGCAGCGCATTATAGAAGATGCTTCTTCTCCTGATGACTCTGTGAAGGCGGCCCCGCGGGAATTGGTCAAGAACAAATATCTGACCGAGCGCAGCCGTTCAAGTATGGATACTATTATTGAGGGGAAGTTACGGCATCGCGGTACGCTCAATGTTACCAACACCTTTGATAATTTTATTGAAGGCAAGTCGAACCAGTTGGCCCGGGCCGCTGCGATGCAGGTCGCTGAAAACCCGGGTTATGCCTATAACCCATTATTTATTTACGGCGGTGTCGGTCTGGGTAAAACCCACCTGATGCATGCCATTGGCAATTATCTGGTTGCCCGAAAGCCCGGAGCAAAGGTTGTTTACCTGCATTCGGAAACCTTTGTAGCCACCATGGTTACTGCCTTGCAGCTAAATGCCATTAATGAGTTCAAGCGCTTTTACCGATCGGTTGATGCCTTGCTTATCGACGATATTCAGTTCTTTGCCGGCAAAGAAAGATCCCAGGAAGAGTTCTTTCATACCTTTAATGCGCTACTTGAAGGGGGCCATCAAATCATTCTCACCTGCGATCGCTTTCACAAAGAGATTAATGGTCTGGAAGAAAGATTAAAATCGCGATTCGGCTGGGGGCTGACCGTGGCAGTAGAACCCCCGGAGCTGGAAACCAGGGCGGCAATTCTTATCAAGAAAGCGGCGTTGTGTGATGTTGATCTGCCTAATGATGCAGCGATGTTTATAGCCCAGCGTCTGCGCTCAAATGTGCGAGAATTGGAAGGCGCACTCAAGCGGGTGATCGCCCATGCAAATTTCAAAGGCGAGAAAATCAGCATCGAGTTGATCAAGGAAGCGTTGCGTGATCTTTTTGCTTTACAAGACAAGCTGGTCACAATTGATAATATTCAACGCTCGGTAGCCGAGTATTACAAGATCAAGATGGCAGACATGCTGTCGAAGCGCAGAAATCGTTCAGTGGCCCGGCCGCGCCAGGTTGCCATGAGTCTGTCAAAAGAGCTGACCAACCACAGCCTGCCAGAAATTGGTGATGCATTTGGTGGTCGCGATCATACGACTGTGTTGCATGCCTGCAAGCAGGTTAACAAGTTACGCCATACCTCTATTGATATAGAAGAAGACTACAACAACTTGCTAAGGTCACTTTCAACCTAAGTAAGCCATTGATAAATAAGGAAAATAAATGCATTTCGTCATCTCACGCGATGCCCTGCTAAAACCACTGCAGATGGTTAGTGGAGTGGTTGAGCGAAGGCAAACCCTCCCGGTGTTGTCCAACGTATTGATCAATCTTGATGGCAACGAGTTGTCATTGACTGGGACTGATCTCGAAGTTGAACTGATTGGTCGAACAGCGGTTGATGAGGCGACTGGTGATGGTGCGATCACAGTTCCGGCGCGCAAGTTGCTCGATATCTGCAAATCCCTGGCAGATGACGCGGTCGTTGAATTTACTCTTAATGATAATAAGGTGACCCTTAAATCGGGTCGAAGTCGGTTTACGCTCACTACTCTGCCAGCTGCCGAATTTCCTGGAGTTGACGAAGAACCCGACAGTTTTTCTGTGACGATTGCCCAGTCTCGATTGGCGGAACTGCTGGACCATACGAGCTTCGCCATGGCGCAGCAGGACGTGCGCTATTACTTGAATGGGATGCTGTTTGAAGTGGCGGGGGATTACTTGCGGGTGGTTGCTACTGATGGGCATCGTTTGGCCATGGAAACTCTGGCCATGAGCAACGAAATTGCCGAAACCCAACAACTTATACTGCCGCGTAAGGGTGTAATGGAGTTAGGTCGGTTACTTGGTGAGCAGGATGAGATCACGCTGACCTTTGGGCAGAACCACATTCGCGCCCAGGTTCCAGCATTTACTTTTACCTCGAAACTGGTCGATGGCAAGTTCCCTGACTACAACCGGGTCTTGCCCAAAGGCGGGAACAAGGTTTTGTTGGGCGATTGTCAGGCGTTAAGGCAGGCGTTCACCAGGGTTTCAATCCTGTCCAATGAAAAGTATCGCGGCGTGAGGGTTATGCTGAGCAATGGTGAATTACGTATCCTGGCCAATAACCCGGAGCAGGAAGAAGCTGAAGAAGTTGTTGAAGTAGAGTACCAGGGCGATGAACTGGAAATCGGCTTCAATGTCAGCTACCTGATCGACGTGCTGACCACTATAGATAGCAAGAAGGCACGCATTACACTATCGGATCCTAATAGCAGCGCCTTGCTGGAAGCGGATGAAGGTAGCGAGGCGCTTTACGTTGTCATGCCCATGCGGCTCTGATACTGGCAGCAGGTATCTGGAAACTATTATCAAATGAGTGAACTGGCGCGGCTCGAAATCGGGGCGGTGCGCAATATCCTCTCAGCCTCACTATCCCCCTCTCCTACTATGAACCTGCTGCATGGCGAAAACGGCAGTGGCAAGACCAGCGTGTTGGAAGCCATCCATTTGTTGGGCACCGGCCAATCCTTTCGCAGTACTAAAATAGACCCTCTGATTAATCATGATGCGGACACAGCCACGGTTTTTGCCGAATTGGCGCAGGGCCAGCATATTGGGCTGGAGAAGTCCCGCAATCGTAATCACCAGCTTAAGCTCCAGGGTCAAAAACAGAGCGGTTGGGAAAGTGTGGCTCGAGTGCTTCCCGTACAAATACTCGATGCTCATACATTTTTACTGTTAGAAGGTGGTCCCAGAGCAAGAAGGCGGTTTCTTGACTGGGGTGTGTTCCACGTGGAACCCGAGTTTGTAGATGCCTGGCGCCGCACTCGCAAATGCCTGGCCAACCGCAATCTGCTATTAAAGAGTCGCCAGGTTGATCGTGCACAATTGGCCGCATGGGAGCGCGAGCTGGATCAGGCCGCAACTATTGTTGATAATGCAAGATCACGGTATTTCGCGACATTTATGCCAGTTTTCTTGGCATTATATAAACAATTAGCGCACGATAGTGTTTCTGAGGTGCTTCTGGGGTACGAGCGTGGCTGGGAAGCAGGTAAACCCCTTGCTCAGGTGCTCGATGAGACCCTGGAGACTGATACTCGCTACAAAGCGACACAGCATGGGCCCCACAGGGCTGAGTTGCAGGTCAAAATTGGCCGGAACCGGGCCATTGATGTGATGTCCCGCGGGCAGCAAAAACTTCTAGTGTGCGCGCTGAAGTTGGCTCAGGGCCAATTACTCGCAGATCAACTGGAGAGAAATTGTATCTATCTGGTTGATGATTTGCCTGCCGAACTGGATGAGCATAATGCGGGTGTTGTATTCGAATTATTGCGTGCTCAGGGTAGCCAGATATTCGTAACTTGCGTCAATCTCAAAGCCCTCGAAAACACCCTTAATTCAAGCGCTGAGGTAGCCCAGTTTCACGTGGAACGTGGTACAATAACGGCTTGATTTTCCGTTGGTTTATCCAATTTTTGCAGGGCCGTTACAAGCCAAGAAATACGGCCCTTTTGGAGTACGTGTATGACCGAAAAAACCCCAGCCGCCTATAATTCAGACAGCATCAAAGTCCTCAAGGGGCTCGATGCGGTGCGCAAGCGTCCAGGCATGTATATCGGTGACACCGATGACGGTACTGGTCTGCACCACATGGTGTTTGAGCTGGTGGACAACTCTATCGATGAAGCGCTGGCGGGTCACTGTGACCGAATCGATGTGACCATCCATGTGGGTGAGACCATCACAGTGGCTGACAATGGTCGCGGGATTCCTACGGAAATGCACAAAGAGGGCGTTTCTGCTGCTGAAGTCATCATGACGGTGCTGCACGCCGGCGGCAAATTTGACGATAACAGCTACAAGGTTTCTGGCGGGCTGCATGGCGTGGGTGTTTCGGTGGTAAATGCACTATCCGAAGAGCTAAAGCTCACCATACGACGCGATAACAAGGTTCACGAGCAATATTACAAACATGGTGTGCCCCAGGCGCCGCTGGAAGTTGTTGGAGAGACAGAGACCACGGGCACTGAGTGTCATTTCAAGCCATCTGCCGATACCTTTACCAGCATTGAGTTCCATTACGACATTCTGGCCAAAAAACTGCGCGAACTGGCCTTTTTAAACGCGGGTGTGTCTATCAACCTTAAAGACGAGCGCACCGGTAAAGAGCAGCTTTATCGCTACGATGGCGGCCTGAAGGCCTTTGTCGAATATCTCAACAAGAACAAAGCCACCATTAATAAACAGTTCCACTTCGTGTCAGAGCGCGCCGACGAAGGGGTTACGGTGGAAATTGCCCTGCAGTGGAACGACTCGTATGCAGAGAATATCTTCCCCTATACCAATAATATCCCCCAGCGTGATGGTGGCACCCACCTGGCGGGGTTCCGTGCCGCACTAACCAGGGTGCTCAAGAGCTATATTGACAAGGAGTTGGCAAATAAAAAAGGGAAAGAAGTTGTCACTTCTGGTGATGACGCGCGTGAAGGCCTGACGGCGATTATTTCTGTCAAAGTTCCAGATCCCAAATTCTCCTCTCAGACCAAGGACAAATTGGTGTCCTCCGAGGTCAAGACGATTGTGGAGCAGGAAATGGCTTCACACTTTAATGACTATTTAATGGAGAACCCCCAGGACGCCAAACTCATCGTAAACAAGATGATAGACGCGGCGCGTGCGCGTGAGGCCGCGCGGAAGGCGCGGGAAATGACGCGCAGAAAAGGTGCACTGGATGTTGCTGGCCTGCCTGGCAAGTTGGCTGATTGCCAGGAGAAAGACCCGGCGCTGTCAGAAATTTATATCGTAGAGGGTGATTCAGCGGGCGGTTCTGACAAGCAAGGCAGAAATCGCAAGAATCAGGCAGTCCTCCCATTGAAGGGCAAGATCCTAAATGTGGAAAAGGCCCGCTTCGACAAGATGCTGAGCTCAGCCGAAATCGGCACGCTGATCAAGGCGTTGGGCTGCGGCATTGGTGTTGACGATTTTTCAGTAGATAGCCTGCGCTATCACTCCATCATTATCATGACTGACGCGGACGTGGACGGCTCGCATATCCGCACCCTGCTGCTCACATTCTTTTTCCGTCAGATGCGAGAGTTGGTAGAGCGCGGCCATATTTACATCGCCCAGCCCCCTCTTTACAAAATAAGAAAGGGCAAACAAGAGCAATATCTGAAAGATGAGCAGGAGCGTGCAAACTACCAGACCCAGATTGCTCTGGAAGGTGCCAGTCTGCATGTGAATGCAAATGCACCAGGTATCGCCGATGACGCCCTGGAACAACTGGTCAAACAATACAATGGAACCTATGCAATTATCTCGCGACTGGCACGGGTTTATCCATCAGAGATACTCGAAGCGATGATCTTCTCACCAGTGCTTGCTGAAGAAGATCTCAGTGATAAGAGCAAAGTAGAAACATGGATAGAGGCGCTATGCGCAAGCCTGGATGCCAATAACCCAACGGTCAGGGCAAACTATACGTTTATCACCAAGGAAGATCCTGAGCGACACATCTACCTTCCGGAGGCAATCCATAGCTTGCATGGCCTGGAGCGGAATTATTCATTCTCCCAGGATTTCTTCCATTCAGGGGAATATCGGAATATTGCGGAGCTGGGTAAAACCCTCGACGGTTTGATTGAACCGGGTGCGTATATCAAGCGTGGTGAGAAAACTGCAGTAATAAGCAGCTTCAGCGAAGCCATCGCCTGGATAACCAACGATGCAATGAAGGGACATAGCCTGCAGCGTTATAAGGGGCTAGGTGAGATGAATCCAGACCAGCTTTGGGAAACCACGATGAATCCGGAAACCCGCAGAATGCTTCAGGTTACGATTGAAGATGCCATTGGCGCTGATCAACTCTTTAATACGTTGATGGGTGACCAGGTTGATCCTCGCCGTGAGTTCATCGAAGAAAATGCTCTGGCAGTAGAAAACCTGGACATCTAAGAACTCAGACACGGTTTCCCGGGTTTGCAAAACCGGACATCTGTTGTCGAATCCAGGCTTCAGCTACTCCAGTGAGTTTATCAGGCTCCTGATTGTCTGTTGGCAGCGGATCACCAATAACAACTGTTATAACACCGGGATATTTCAAGAACCTCCCCGGTGGCCAGCAATGCCCAGCGTTGTGTGCCACCGGCAATATGGGTACCCCACCCTCAACTGCCAGTTTGGCTGCCCCACGGGAAAACTTTCGATTTACTGTGACCGAAGAGCGCGTGCCCTCGGGAAATACAATAATCGAAAAGCCTTCACGAATTCTGGACACCCCCTGAGTGAGCAGCGATTTGCCCGCTTCCCTGGGTTTACTTCTGTCTATGGCAATTGGTTTGGACAACCTTAGCGCCCAGCCCCAAAAAGGGATGCTAAGCAATTCTTTCTTGAGTATAGGTGCCACAGGAGATACGAGTAGATAAAACAGCAGGGTTTCCCAGCTACTCTGATGATTGGCCACCAGAACTACTGGCGTGCCGGGTAATCTATCTACGCCGGCAATATTGCACTTAACTCCGCAACTGATCTTGAGCCACGCCAGCACCCATCGACACCAGGTCGCGGTATATTGGTATCTGCCTCGTTCCGGGAGAAACGGCCCAACCAGGAGAAACAGGCTGGACATCAGGATAGTGCCACTGCCATATCCCGTATAGAAAAGGAGCGACCTTAAAAACAGAACGGGTAGACTATTCATCCTGGTCCAAACCGGCGAGTAGCGCCTCAGTCACAGTCGCGAGGTCGGCGAATACGGCAACCTTTTCCAGGGCATTGTCGGCAAGGGCTTGCTGGGTGGTGAGTCCATTGCCCGTTTGAACCAGGACAGGAATACACCCATAGGCACGGCCGGCTTGCAGGTCCTTGAGGCTATCGCCGATAAACCAACTTTGTTTGAGGTCGTCGTGCATTTCACGGGAGATTTGCTGTAACAGACCGGTGCCGGGCTTGCGACAATCACAGTTGTCATCAGGTTTGTGCGGGCAAAAGAAGATGCCATCGATAACACCACCAGCCTCTTCTACCATATGACACATCTTATGATGTATCTGCGCCAACGCAAACTGATCGAAAAGCCCGCGCGCCAAACCCGACTGATTGGTGGCAACAACGACTTGCAGCCCCGCACGACTCAATCTGGCAATTGCCTCGATGCTACCCTCGATGGGCAACCATTCATCAGCACTTTTGATATAGTCTTTTGAATCGTGGTTGATTACCCCATCCCGATCCAGTATGACTATTTTCATAGTATCCGCTGCCAGTAATCAGTTTTGGTGCAAGTGAGAAATATCGGCAGCGTGCAAAAACAAATTGCGTAGCTGCTGTAACAACGCCAGACGATTTGCGCGAACCTTTTCGTCGTCGCACATCACCATGACTTCGTCAAAAAATGTATCGACACTATCCTTCAAACCCGCCAAGCCGGCCAGCCCTTCAGTATATGAACGTTTGCCAAACAGCCTTTCAGCCTTTGGTTGTTGGGCTGTGACGGCTTCATAGAGCGCCTTTTCCGCTGCTTCGCTGAGGAGGTTGGAATCAACCGCACTGGCAATGGCGCCAGCCTGCTTATCAAGGATATTCGAAACGCGCTTGTTGGCTGCCGCGAGTGAAGCGGCCTCCGGCAGACCGGCAAACTTTTGCACCGCCTTGATGCGTTGATGAAAGTCCAGGGGCCGTACCGGTTTAACGGCCTGCACAGACAGAAAAACCTCCACCGGGATTTTTTCTTCCTGATACCAGGCGCGGAAGCGTTCCAGCATGAAATCAAAAATCTGTGTTGCCACGCCATCGGCAATTTTCAGATCGGTGAATTCGGCCAGGGCGCGTTTTATCACCGCCTCCAGATCCAAATCCAGTTGCTTCTCTACCAGAATACGCAGGACACCAATAGCTGCGCGACGCAACGCAAATGGGTCCTTCGAGCCAGTCGGTGGTTGTCCAATGGCAAACAGGCCAGCAATGGTGTCGAGTTTTTCCGCCAGGGCGAGCACACTTCCCACGGGAGTGGCTGGCAACTGGTCGCCGGCAAAGCGAGGCAGGTACTGTTCCGGAATGGCCTTTACAACTTCGATTGGCTCTCCGTCATGTTCAGCATAATAGGCGCCCATGAGGCCTTGTAGATCAGCGAATTCACCAACCATATTGGTCACAAGATCACACTTGGCCAGTAACGCCGCGCGCTGACAGTATTCTGATGGAATGCCAAGTTCCTCAGCGATATATGTCGCGAGCTTGCTGACGCGTTCAGACTTGGCGTAGACACTGCCGAGCTTGTCCTGGAACACAATGGACTTGAGCTTTTCCAGCCGCGATGCCAGTGGCTGCTGCCGGTCGGTGTCGTAGAAGAATTGCGCATCCGCCAAGCGGGGACGAATCACGCGCTCGTTGCCCTCAACTACCTGACCAGGATCATTGCTCATCAAATTACTGATAGTGATGAAATAAGGTTTGAGTTTGCCATCAGCGTCAGTCAGGCAGAAGCATTTCTGGTGCGATTTCATGGCGAGTATCAGTGCTTCAGCAGGAACTGATAAAAAGCTCTCATCAAATTTACCTGTAAGCGCTACCGGCAGTTCGACCAGGCTCGTGACTTCATTCAGCAAATCTTCATCTATTTCTACTTCAGCATTAATTGCAGCCGCCGCATCAAGGACCTGTTGCCGGATAAGTTCGCGGCGCTTGTTGAAGTCTGGTATGACTTTGCCGTCATTCTCAAGCACTTGTTCATAATCGGTGGGCTCGCTTAACGCCAGTTCGACATTATTGTGAAATCGGTGCCCTCCGGTCTTGTTCCCGCTTTGAATACCAAGAATTGTTGCCGGAACAACTTCCGAACCCAGCAGCATAACTACCCAATGTACTGGTCGTACAAACTCTTCTCGTGTGCTACCCCAGCGCATACGTTTTGGAATAGGTAGTTTATTAAGCGAATTGTTAACAATATCAGGCAAAATTCCAATACTTTGCTGGCCCTTGATTGATATCGTATAGGAAAGTTTGGTGACACCTTCTATATCCACTTCGGTTAGTTGCTCAACATCAACTCCGCAAGAACGGGCAAAGCCTTCAGCAGCTTTAGTTGGTTTTCCTTCCGAGTCAAATGCCGCTTTTACTGCAGGTCCTACTTTTTGGTGAGTGCTGTCATTCTGCTTTGTCTGCAAATCACGGACGAGTACAGCGATACGCCGCGGAGTGGCAAATGACGCGATGTCTCCATGGCTAAGCCCGGCGCGTTGAAGCTCGGCAATCACACCCTCAGTGAAGGCATTGGACAATGAGAGTAATGCCTTGGGTGGCAATTCCTCGGTGCCGATCTCTACAAGAAAGTTTTCACTGGACATTTTTATTTCTCATCCAGATATTCTTTGCGCAGGGCTTCAGGGGCCAGGGGAAATCCCAGCGCCTTGCGACTGTCATAGTAGGCAGTCGCAACAGCTCGAGCCAGAGTGCGAACGCGCAGGATAAAGCGCTGTCGCTCAGTGACAGAAATTGCTTTACGGGCATCGAGTAAATTGAAGTAGTGTGAAGCTTTGAGCACTTGCTCGTACGCAGGCAGCGCAAGATTGTTTTCAATCAGTGTCTTGCATTGCGCTTCGCAGTCATCGAAGTATTGAAACAATTTGTCTACCGGCGCATGTTCAAAATTATAGGCAGACATCTCTACTTCATTTTGTTTGTAGACATCACCATAGGTCACAGTACCCGAAGGCCCTTCAGACCAGACAATGTCATAAATGCTGTCGACGCCCTGTAAATACATGGCGATACGTTCTATCCCGTAGGTGATCTCGCCACTTACAGGGTGACATTCGAGTCCGCCGACCTGTTGGAAATAAGTAAACTGCGTGACCTCCATGCCGTTGAGCCATACTTCCCAACCCAATCCCCAGGCGCCCAAGGTTGGCGACTCCCAGTTGTCTTCAACAAAGCGCACGTCGTGAATGGACATGTCGATGCCGAGGCTGGCCAGTGATTCCAGATAAAGCTCCTGAATATTATCCGGCGAAGGCTTCAGAATGACCTGGAACTGGTAATAGTGCTGCAGGCGATTGGGGTTTTCCCCATAACGCCCATCAGTAGGCCGGCGACAAGGCTGTACATAGGCCGTGTTCCAGGATTCAGGACCGATAGAGCGCAGAAACGTTGCCGGGTGAAAGGTGCCGGCACCGACCTCGATGTCCAGCGGCTGCATAATGACGCAACCCTGTTTTGCCCAGAAATGTTGTAATGCGAGTATGAGTCCCTGAAAAGTCTTCAGGTCAGCAGATGTGTTCACGGCACAGGCCAAATAGTTCAGAAAATCAAAGGGCTGCAATTATCCTTGATTATTCCGGCTGAATCTACCGGCATGCCATTTAAGATCGTGCTCGAGCACACCTACCAGTGTATGCGTATTGCTATTATGGGCCCTGACGCAGCGAATGGAATCGAGCGCTGTGGAAAACAACCTCGCGCTTGATCCCATTCCAAAGTGTGCGCCAAACATGGCTTTATGGTGCTATGCACTAGCCAGATTGCGCCAGTAAGTCTGAATTGAATTCAGCAATTCATCCTTTGGCAGGTCGCACCGGGCATGATTGTCACTAAAGAGAGATTATGCTTCCATCTAACTCGAAGCATTAAGCCAATCGCCAGACTCGGCGCGACAGGATCTTTCAAACATTGACCTACTTCTTTTTTCGGGCCTTTCTGCAAATATGCGCCTGGTTACCTCTGCCATTGCTGCATGGGTTGGGCACCTTATGGGGGTTTTTACTCTCAGTAGTGCCTAATCGCGCCCGGCAAACCACGCGCATCAACCTCGATCTGTGTTTTCCGGAACTGGATCCTGCTGCGCGCAGTCGGCTCTGTCGCGAGAGTTTGCAGCAAACTGCCTGCACTGCGCTGGAAATGGGCAAAGCCTGGCTGCTTCCCATGGCGAAAACCCTCAAATACGTCAAAGCCACTGAAGGTGACAGCGAGTTTTCCGCCGCACTGGCAGCCGGGGAACCCGTGATCGTGTTGGCCCCGCATCTGGGTAATTGGGAGGTGTTTGGGTTTTATGTCAGCAAGAATATTCCGAGTACATGGCTCTACCAGCCACCACGCCAGCCTGCTATTGATCAGCTTCTGTTACAAACCCGATCACGGTCCGGAATACACCTGGCACCTACCAATCGTCAGGGCGTAAGCATGTTACTCAAGGCGCTGCAGCGCTGCGAACTGGTTGGAGTGTTACCAGACCAGGTACCCACAGAGGATGGCGGTGTGTATGCGCCCTTTTTTGGCAAGCCGGCACTTACGATGTCCCTGATAAGTCGGTTAATAAAAGGCAGGCAGGTGAAGGTATATTGTGGCTGTGCCGAGAGGCTAACCGGAGGTCGCGGATTCAGGATTCATATCAGGCGCGTGAACGACGAACTGTATTCTGATGATCTGGAAACGTCAGTTGCTGCACTCAATGCCAGTGTTGAAGCATTGGTGCGGGAACTTCCGGCGCAATACCAGTGGGAATACAAACGCTTTCGGCGCATGCCCGATGGCAAGAAAATATATAAATAGCAGACGGTGTTGAGCTTAACGCTTCCAGAACATGGGAGTGAACAGCACCAACAGTGTGAACACCTCGAGACGCCCCAGCAGCATGGCAAAACAAAGAATCCATTTGGCAGCACCAGGCAGATCGCCATAAGTCTGCGCCACGTTGGCCAGCCCTGGCCCCAGGTTATTAATACATGCCCCAACGGCACTAAATGCTGTGATGATATCCAGGCCGGTTGCCAATAATGCCAGCAACATCACCATAAAAACCATGACATAGACGGCGAAGAAACCCCACACTGATTCAATAATACGATCCGGTACCGGATTGCGTCCCAACTTGATAGGAATGACAGCCTTGGGATGAATGAGTCGCTGCACCTCGCGAAAACCCTGCTTGAAAATCAGCAATATGCGAATCACTTTCATACCGCCACCGGTGGATCCGGCACAGGCACCTATGATGGCTGCATAGAGCAACATGTAAGGCAGGAACAATGGCCATGCACTGAAGTCAGCGGTTGTAAATCCGGTAGTTGTGGCAATGGACACCACCTGGAACAGACCCTTGATAAATGCATCCGAGATTGCTGTATAAGTGCCGGAAAAATACAGAATGGTAATTGTCAGTACGGAAACGCTGCCGAGAATGAAAGTGTAAAACAGGAACTCGGGATCAACGAGGTAATGCTGGATTTTGCGACTCTGCCAGGCGGTGAAATGCAGCGCGAAATTGATACCGGCAATAAACATGAATATAACGGCAATCAATTCGATTGCCGGGCTATTGAAGTAGCCTATGCTCGCATCGTGTGTAGAAAAACCCCCGATCGCCACGGTAGTAAAGCTGTGGCTAATGGCATCAAACAGATCCATCCCGGCCAACCAGTATGCCAATCCACAGGCAATGGTGAGAGAGAGATAAATGTACCAAAGCGCCTTGGCAGTTTCGGCCAGACGCGGCACAAGTTTGTTGTCTTTGACTGGGCCGGGACTTTCCGCACGGTAAAGTTGCATGCCCCCGATACCCAGCATGGGCAGTAGCGCCATCGCCAATACGATAATACCCATACCGCCCAGCCACTGTAGCTGCTGCCGGTAAAACAACAGGGATTTGGGCAGGCCATCAAGCCCGGAAATCACTGTCGCGCCAGTAGTAGTAAGACCTGACAACGATTCGAATACGGCGTCTGTAAAGGACAGGTTTACCTGGCTGGACATGATAAAAGGCAAGCAACCCGCGGTGCCGAGAACGGCCCAGAACAATGTAACTATGAGAAAACCGTCTTTGGTGCTGAGTTCTTTGCTGGCGCGTACGGTCGCCAACCACAAGAGCAAGCCAATACAAAAAAGAATCAGGAAGGAGTTGCGGAATGCATTGAACATACCGTCGTCATAGATCAGCGAAACCAGCATGGGAGGCAGATTACCCAGTGCGCTGAAGAGCATGAGCAACAGGCCAAGTATCTTGACGATGACGGAGGCGTGCATAGGCGTTAGAAGAAGCTGAAGCCGACCTGGAACAAGCGTTCAACCTCCGGTATCTGTTTACGATCTACAAGGAATAGAATCACGTGGTCGTCGGTCTCAACTACTGTGTCATCGTGGGCAATCAGCACTTCGTCATTGCGCACGATGGCGCCGATAGTAGTTCCTTCCGGTAACGCGATATCTTGTATGGCGCGGCCCACTACTTTTGAAGATGATTCATCACCATGGGCAATAGCTTCCATAGCCTCGGCTGCACCTCGACGCAATGAGTGTACGTTGACCACATCACCACGACGCACATGGGCTAACAAGCTGCCTATGGTTGCTTGTTGTGGTGATATGGCTATGTCGATTTCACCACCCTGCACAAGGTCCACATAAGCGGCGTTATTAATCAGCGCCATAACTTTTTTTGCACCAAGGCGTTTGGCCAACAACGATGACATAATGTTTGCCTCATCGTCATTGGTCAGTGCCAGAAAGACATCCGTATCCTCAATGTTCTCATCAATCAACAGCTCACGATGCGAAGACTCACCGTTGAGCACGATGGCGCGAGTGAGTTGTTGCGAGAGATACTCACAACGCTCAGGGTTGTGCTCGATAATCTTGACCTGATAGCGTTTTTCAATCGATTCGGCCAGGCGCATACCAATATTGCCACCACCGGCAATCATGATTCTTTTATAGGGACGGTCCATACGGCGCAGTTCGCTGATACAGGCGCGAATGTTATTACGTGCCGCAACGAAGAAGACTTCGTCATCTGCTTCGATAACAGTTGAACCTTCAGGAATAATTGGACGGTCTTTACGAAATATTGCTGCAACGCGCGTTTCGACCGAAGGCATGTGTTGCCTTAGCAGCCTGATCTCCTGCCCGACAAGTGGACCGCCGTAATACGCCTTCACTGCAACCAGCTGCACCTTGCCATCCGCAAAATCGAGAACCTGTAACGAACCGGGCAGGTCAATCAAGCGGCTAATATAATCTGAAACTATAAGTTCAGGACTAATAACCACGTCAACAGCGATACCATTCTTACCAAACAGTTCACTACTGACCAGGTACGCCGAAGAGCGAATACGGCAAATCTTTTTCGGAGTTTGGAAAAGTGAGTAGGCCACCCGGCAAGCGACCATATTGATCTCATCGCTTTCGGTGACCGCGATAATCATGTCGGCATCTTCGCCGCCTGCTTGTTTGAGAATATCGGGATGAGACGCCTGACCTGGTATGGTGCCAATGTCGATTCGGTCCTTGAGCTCACGCAGGCGCTCAGCATCCTGGTCAACGACGGTGATGTCGTTGGCTTCACTGGCCAGTGTTTCCGCCAGTGTGCTCCCTACCTGGTTAGCTCCCAGGATAATAATCTTCATGCAAAAATACTCTTGGAGCTGTACTGCTCATTTTATTGCGCCAATGATTGCGCTCTTGGGGTCAGGTGTCCCAACCGTGACCTGACGGCTGCTGTTCAGTCCTTGCGAAGTACGCAAAAGTAGAACCCATCGGGTTCACTGTAAGTCCCGGGCAGAAGTTGTTTTCCGTACTCACATTCTACTCCCCAATCGGCCGCTATGCGCTCATATTTAGCGTCAGCAGTGCGGCTGAGGAATTCGGCAATCTGGGTACTGTTTTCCTGCTGCAAAATGGAGCAGGTTGAGTACAGCAGCCGGCCTCCCGGCTTCAGGCAAGGCCAGAGCGAGGCCAGTAATTGCTGTTGTTGCTGGCAGCTTTTGGTAACTGATTCGGAGGACAGCAACAACTTGATGTCAGGATGACGGCGAATGACTCCGGTGGCACTACAAGGCGCGTCCAGCAGAATGCGGTCGAACTGCTCACCATCCCACCATGAATCTACATTACTGGCGTCTGCAACCTGCAGCTGAGCCGCCAGTTGCAGTCTGGCAAAGTTTTCGGAAATCTTCTCAAGCCGGGCTGAGTCGCTATCTAACGCCATGCATCGAGTTAGCGAGTGCTCACTTTCCAGAATATGACAGGTCTTGCCACCAGGGGCTGCGCAGGCATCAAGAACGCTCAGGCCCTGGCCAAGTTCGAGTAGCTGCGGCACGAGTTGCGAGGCTTCGTCTTGCACACTTACCAGCCCCTCCTGAAAACCTGGCAGGTTCCTCGTTTCGCAAGGCGCACGCAGATAAATGGCGGAAGGCGATAATTGCCCGGCCTGAGCTTCAAGACCGGCGGCGCTAAGTTTGGCGAGATAGTCGTTTCGTGAGCATTTGCCGAGATTGACACGGAGTGTCATGGGTGGCCGCAGATTGGAATGCTGATAGATTGATTTGGCATCAACCCCCCATTGCTGGTCGATTTGCTCGGCCAGCCAGACCGGGAAGGACCCAGATCCCTCGCGCGCGTCTACAAACGCTTCCAATTCAGTTTTGTTACGGACGTAATTACGCAACACCGCATTCACCAGGCCGGTAGCCCATGGTTTGCCCAGTTGCTTGGCGCAGAGCACGGTTTCGTTGATCGCTGCATAATCCGGTACTGCCAGTTCCTTTAATTGATACAGCCCGACTACGAGCAGGCATTTGATATCCTGATCTTTATTTTTCAGTGGTCTTTGCAACAACTGTCTCAGCACTGCTTCCAAAGTAAAAAACCAGCGACAAGTGCCGTAACAGATTTCTTGCAATAGAGGATATTCGGAATGATTACGCCAGGGTTGCAAAAGAGAGGTTAGTGAGCCGCGCTCTTCCAATAATTGAGTAATTATTCGTGTTGCTATCAACCTGACATTATCTGTGCTCATCAGCTTGATTCCGGAGAATCAGTAAATTGTTTCCCGGGTTGTATTTCATTCGATTGAGAATTCAACATGTCCTTTACCGCTTTGATGTTTTTTCCCGGGAGCTGTACTTCTTTCACAAGCAACGCGCCTTCCCCACAAACTACTGAAAAACTGTCTTTAGTAACATCTACTATAGTGCCAGGTTGCACATTAAAGTCACCGCTCGCTGTGGTAGCCAAAATAATTCTTATGCGATTACTGCCCAGATGAGTGTAGGCTGGGAATCTTCCTGTTCCGGCTCTCACTATGCGATTTATTTGGGTGGCTGATAATCTCCAGTCAATCAACGCCTCGGATTTATCTACTTTAGCCGCATAAGTACTGGCGGTATCATCCTGTAGAGTTGCGCGCGACTGGTAGGTTTCGAGATCATCCAATACCTCCAGCAATGCCTCGATACCTGCAATCTGTATCTTTTTTTCGAGACTTACACGGTCATCAGTATCGGCAATTTTGGTCTTGCGAGAAGCCAGCATCGCGCCGGTATCGAGCCCGGCATCCATTTGCATAATTGTGACACCTGACTCTTTATCGCCTGCAAGTATAGCACGCTCAATAGGCGCTGCTCCGCGCCATCGCGGTAAAAGAGACGCATGAACATTAATGCAGCCCTTGTCAGGAACAGCAAGAAAGCTGGCGGGAAGTATCAGCCCATAAGCCACAACAATTAATAAATCTGGTGCGAGGTCGGCAAATTGATTTACAACCTCGTCTGACTTCAGGCTTTGGGGTTGGAACAACGCAAGGTTGTGCTGCTCTGCTATCAGTTTGACCGGGCTGGGTTGTAACTTCTTACCTCTGCCAGCAGGACGGTCCGGTTGAGTGTAGACCCCTACGATATCATGCGTTGCATCATCAATGAGAGCAGAAAGATGGGCTGCAGCAAATTCGGGAGTGCCCGCAAAGCAAAGTCGGAGTTTTTGCATGAATGGTCAGGCTGACTTACGGTGTTCTTTTTCGAGTTTGCTGCGGATGCGTTGTCTCTTGAGGGTGCTTATGTAGTCGACAAACAGCTTTCCGTCCAAATGATCAATCTCGTGCTGAATACAAATGGCCAGCAAACCTTCGGCCTGCATTTCAAACCTTTCCCCTTTGATATCTTGCGCAGTAACCAGAATTACACCGGGTCGTTCAACGGCTTCATAGAAGCCGGGCACTGACAGGCAACCCTCCTCGTATTCATAGAGCTCGTCATCAATGACTTCGAAACCTGGATTAATAAAAACTAGAGGACTATCTTTTGTTTCCGATACATCTATTACCAGAAGTCGTTTGTGTACATCGACCTGGGTAGCGGCAAGCCCGATGCCCTGTGCCTCGTACATGGTTTCGAGCATATCAGCCACGAGATTTTCGAGTGCGGCATCGAAGGTTGAGACAGGAGAAGCCACCGTGCGTAGTCTGGGATCTGGAAATTCCAGAATATCTAGGATCGCCATGTGTAGGAAGTACCTGAAATTTAAGGAATAAAAAGCTGCAGTATGTGAACTGCTTCTAGTGATAATTATAACGTATTGCTAAGATAGCGAGGCGTTTCTGTACGGAATATTTGCAATGAATACTATGGGTTTAAAGCGCTTGGCGACTATCGCACTGTTATTGTGCGGTGTCTTTGGAATTAACCAGGGCGTGGCTCAGGGAGTTCTGTTACTGGATGACTATCCCGATTCCTATGTTGTGCAGGAAGGCGACACGATCGACGATATTGCTGCCCAATTCTTGCGAGATCCAAGTAGATGGGCCGATATCTGGCGCCCGGACGACTATCTGGATGACTCAGAGCTTATATTTCCAGGGGATACCTTACGCGTCAGCTTTGTCCGAGGTGCGCCGCGCGTATTGGTGCAACGTGGCGCCAGGCAAACAGTCCGTCTCAGTCCGCAAGTGCGTGAAGAGACGCTGAGCAGTGCGATTCCGGCTATTCCCCTTGAAGCGATTGAAAACAGTTTTACCCGAAATCGCATTATTACGCGCGATGGATATGACGCTGCCCCTTATATTGTGCAAAACGTCGGCAATAACCTGGCAATCGGCACTGGAGATGAGGTGTATGCCCGAGGCAACTGGCCAACCGGTACCAGTTCATTCGAGGTTTATCGCGAAGGCCGCCAGTTACGTGCTGAAAATGACGAATCAACTGCCGTGATTGAAGCCGAATACCTGGGTTTTGCCACCATTGCTGAAACCTCCGATGACGGCATCAACAAGTTGCTAATCAACGCCAGTGCTAAGGAGATACGGGTTGGTGATCGCTTACTAATCAGAGAACAATCGAGCATCGGTGCAACTATATTTCCTACTGAACCGGCCTCTGATGTAAGCGGTGAGATCGTGGCGTTTCTGGATGCCCAGAACTATGCCTCTCAGTTGGACACTGTAGTAGTTGACCTGGGATTGGCTGACAATCTGGCAGTTGGCGACATCTTGTCAATCAGGAAGGACGGCGCAGAGGTAGTCGATGAAATAGAAGCCAGCAAGATGAGCTTCGGGGAACGCTTCCGTCACCTGTTTAATCCCAAAACTACTGAAATGCCAGATCAGGAAATCGGTACGCTTTTGGTCTATAAAACATTTGAAGACATGAGTTATGCCGTAATACTCAGTAGCTCTGAACCTGCGCAACTGATGAATCGCGTTACGAGCCCCTGAACCAGTCAACCCACCATAATTCAAGGATGATTTATGGTTACCGGTGCCACGCACCTCTTCCTCAATGCATTACTTCACCGTGCCATTGCGCCGGAGAAACTTGCGCGACTATTACAGGTCGCCAACGGACTCCGTGCACTGCATCAATGTATCAATAGCAGGCAAACAGACCTTGAGCCAGGCGAACGACAGGCCTTGCAGGGGGAGCTGAGTCCGCACCCGGCACTGGCACAATATGAGGCTTGGGCAGACTGCCCTGACCAATGGATTCTCAATCGCGAAGATAAAAACTACCCGGCACTATTGAAGCAAATTGACTGCCCGCCACCATTACTATTTGTCAGGGGCCAGCGCAATTGCCTGAACAACAGGCAAATCGCCATAGTAGGTAGTCGCCGCCCAACACGCTATGGCGTGAACTTAGTTACCAAACTCGCTGGGGAACTGACGCAATATGGAATCACTATCACCAGTGGTCTGGCTTTAGGCATTGATGGTCAGGCTCATTCCACTGCAGTGCGCAACCAGGGTTGCACAATCGCCGTCGCAGGTTGCGGATTGGATAGAGTCTATCCAGCCCGGCATAGGAAGCTTGCGTCAGAAATTTGTGAACAAGGCGCACTGGTCAGCGAATTTCTGTTGGGCACGCCTCCTTTGGCCTACAACTTTCCCCAGCGCAATCGCATTATCAGCGGCTTGACGGCCGGCACGCTGGTCATCGAAGCCAGGGTCAAGAGCGGCACCCTTATTACTGCACGGCTGGCCATGGAGCAGAACCGGGAAGTGTTTGCCGTTCCCGGCCCGATTACTTCCAGCACCAGTGCTGGCTGCCATTGCTTGATCAGGGATGGGGCAACGCTTGTTGCACATGTTAATGATTTATTGTCTGAACTGGGATGGCAGATTAACAAAGTGACCAATAGCCCGAAATCAGACCGGGCAAACACCGATGATTCCGCGGCCGAGAAGCTCCTGGAACTTATTGAACCCGAGGGATCAGTGTTGGAAGAGCTTTTGCTGGTAAGCCAGATACCAATGGGCATTTTGCTAACAAGGTTACTGGAACTGGAGGTCCAGGGTCGGATAGAACAGTACGGTGGGCGCTATTACTTGCTTGATCGAGGTTAGTCATGTAGTTTCCCCTTTTTTTCAGTCTGAGCGGGAATCTTTCGAATGAGTAATAAGTTTGTAGCGATCTTGATGGGGTCACAGTCTGACCTGGAAACCATGCAGGCAGCGAAGGATATATTTGAACAACTGGGCATCGCCTACGAGATCAAAATCACATCGGCGCACCGCACCCCAGCAGTGACGCAGCAGTATATCTCTGATGCTGAAGCACGTGGTTGTCAGGTATTTATTTCAGGCGCAGGCCTGGCTGCACATCTCGCTGGCGCTACAGCGGCTCACACTACCCGTCCGGTGATCGGTGTACCGATCGATTCGGGCCCTTTGCAAGGAATGGATGCATTGCTTTCGACTGTGCAGATGCCAGCAGGCATTCCGGTTGCGACTGTGGCAATTGGCAGAACCGGCGCGAAGAATGCGGCTTACCTGGCTGCGCAAATTATGGCGCTGAGCGATGAAACACTAAGCGAAAAAGTGAAAGCAGAGCGAGCTGCCAATTCCGAGAAAGTGCAGGCCCAGGATAGTTCTTTACAAGAATCTCTCAAATAGAACAGGCAAGCGACCCAAGACAGGCGATGGACAAACAATCCGCAGCGCGGTACGCCGAATTGCTGCATGGCGGCAAAGTCATCGCCTATCCTACTGAAGCAGTCTGGGGACTTGGCTGCGATCCACACAACGAAACCGCAGTAATGCGGCTGCTGGCGGTCAAAAAACGTCCCGTGGATAAAGGCCTTATCCTGGTCGCTGCCAGTACCGCACAACTCGGCTCCTTACTTGCTGAGCTGACTCAATCCCAGCAACAGGCATTGGCAGAGACCTGGCCGGGCCCAGTGACCTGGCTAATTCCCGATCCTCAGCATCTCTATCCGGATTGGATAAAAGGCAATCACGCATCGGTGGCAATCAGGGTATCGGCGCACCCTGTGGTAAAGGCACTATGCGAAGCCTTCGGCGGACCAATAGTCTCGACATCGGCGAATACGGCGGACGAGCCAGAACTTAGATCCAGATTAAATGTTGAGGAAGAATTTGGCGCTATGATTGACGCTGTTGTTGCCGGCGAGCTGGGAGAGGAATCCATGCCCTCACAAATACGCGATCTGGCAACTGGTAAAATTATCCGTTGAAGCGGTTGTGCCAACAGCGCAACAGGATCAGGCAGGAGAAGATCATTGAACGCCAAAGATATTGAAACAGTAAAAGCCTTTCTACTCGAATTGCAGGAAAACATCTGCGCAGAACTGGCACAGGCAGACGGTAAATCAGATTTTATTACCGATGCATGGGATCGAGATGGTGGTGGTTCGGGTATAACCCGGGTAATCAGCAATGGTGCCGTAATTGAAAAAGGCGGCGTGAATTTTTCGCACGTTTTCGGCGAATCAATGCCAGCGTCGGCCACCGCTGCCAGGCCTGAATTGGCCGGGCGAGCCTTTCAGGCCATGGGTGTTTCCCTGGTAATTCATCCTGACAATCCTTTTGTACCAACCTCTCATGCTAATTTTCGGCTCTTTGTCGCGGAGAAAGAAGGTGAAGATACTGTGTGGTGGTTTGGCGGCGGTTATGACCTGACACCGTACTATGGCTTTGCTGAAGACTGCGAACATTGGCACCGCACCGCAAAAGATGCATGTAGTCCTTTTGGAGAGCATTACTACGAGCAATTCAAAAAACAGTGCGATGATTATTTTCATCTGAAGCACCGTGATGAACCGCGCGGAGTTGGAGGCTTATTCTTTGACGATTTTAATGAACTCGGCTTTGAACAGTGTTTTACTTTTGTGAAATCAATGGCGAACAGTTATATAAAAGCCTATAAGCCAATTATTGAACGCCGCAAGTCTGAACCATTTGAAGCCAGGCATAAAAACTTTCAGGAATATCGTCGTGGACGTTATGCAGAATTTAATCTCGTATACGATCGGGGAACCGTTTTCGGTCTGCAATCGGGAGTTGGCAGAATCGAATCCATTCTGATGTCACTGCCCCCGGTTGTGCAATGGATCTATGACTGGCATCCCGAGCCCGGTAGCGCCGAGGAAAAGTTGTATACTGAGTTTCTCAAGCCAAAAGATTGGGTTTAGCCCGGTTTAAAATGTAACCATTCGGGTTTTGTAGCGCCCGCAGTGAGAAGGAGCATTCTGTGTCACGCTTCGCGGTAGTTGGGAATCCGGTAAGCCACAGCAAATCCCCGATAATTCATCAAGCATTCGCTCGCCAAACCGGTATTGAACTGGATTACTCTGCCATGGAATTGGCAGAACCTGATTTTGAATCTGGTGTGCAAGAATTTTTTGCCGCCGGTGGCAAGGGGCTGAACGTGACCGTACCTTTTAAAGAACGCGCTTTCAGGTTAGCCAGGTCATACTCACCACTTACAGCAATGGCCAAAGCGGCCAATACGCTGTTTCTCGATGCCGCAGGTGAAATAGCTGCGGACAATACCGATGGTAAAGGGTTGCTCATGGACCTGGCCCATCACGACATATCGCTTACCAACAAGCGCGTGTTAGTAATTGGAGCAGGCGGTGCAGTGCGTGGCGTATTAGCTGCAATGGTGGATACCGCTTTAGATGATCTGGTAATTGTTAATCGTACACCTGAGCGTGCGAGGCAACTCGCGACAGAGTTTGGGAGCGTGTTGCCAATGCAGGTGTTACTGTTTGAGGAATTGGGTAAGACTAATTTTGATGTAATCATCAATGGCACATCATTGAGCCTCGTCGGTGAATTGCCACCGCTAAGCAATCTTGTGTTGGGACCGAATTGCTGCTGTTACGACATGATGTATGCAGACAAGCCGACGGTTTTTCAGACTTGGGCGTTGGAAGCTGGTGCGGGATTGGCGCTGGACGGACTCGGGATGCTGGTAGAACAGGCGGCGGAGTCATTCGCTATTTGGCACGGAGTGAGACCAGAGACAAAGGAGGTTATAAGCCACTTGAGAAGCTGACAGCCACGCTCCTTTCACATTATCTGAAGCAAAAAAAAGGGCTGCAATTGCAGCCCTTTTTTATTTCACACTCGTATTAATGTGCTTCTTCTTCGCCGTGCTCGTCACCGCCGTGCCCACCGCCATGTATATCTGAAGGTGTAAGTGCTACAGCATCGCGATCATGTCCCATGCGGCTGAAGCGCGCTTCCTCAGTATAGCTGCCTTCGACTGCCATAAAGCCAATCAATAGCAATAGGACAACTGGTGGACCGAGTATGGTGAAAACCAGTGCCAGTCTCTCCCATGCTGCGTGCATGAAGATCGCGACGATGAAACCAGCCTTGACGACCATAAATGTGAGTACCAGGCTCCAGCGCCAGAATCCCTGAAAGCCGAGATAGTCGACCATGTAGGAGAAAAAACTGACGACGAACAAAAGAATCCAGATTTTGTAGTAAATCCCAAGAGGATGTTGTTGACCTGCTTCCGATGACATTACTGTCTCCTCTTACAATAAGTAGAAAAATGCGAAAATGAATACCCAGACGAGGTCAACAAAGTGCCAGTACAGACCGGCAATTTCGACAATCTCGAAACCTTTCTTATCGTAGTAACCGCGTTTGACCCGGAATGCCACCCACATGAGGTAGATTACCCCGGCGGATACGTGCAGACCGTGGAACCCGGTCACCATAAAAAATACCGAGCCAAACTGTGCTGCTCCGAACGGGTTACCCCAGGGCCGCACGCCTTCGTCGAGGATCAGTTTCGACCACTCGAAAGCCTGCATGCCAACAAATGTGGCACCAAAAAAGGCTGTCGCACAAATCAGCCAGAAGGTTTTCTGCTTGTCCTTGCGATAGCCGTAGTTTACGGCAAGCGCCATGGTGCCCGAGCTCGTAATGAGCACGAACGTCATGATTGCAATGAGGATCAGTGGAATTGGGTCACTACCAAAAAATGACAGGGCAAAAATTTCGCTCTGTATTGGCCAGGGTTCGGTAGTGGTCATCCTGACATTCAAATAGCCAGTCAGGAAGCAAGTGAAAATAAAGGTATCACTTACCAGAAATATCCACATCATGGCCTTGCCCCATGGCACATGATAGGCCTGCTTGTCGGCGGACCAGTCATCGACCAGTCCTGTTACACCCGCTTTGGGTGCTTGCTCAACTGCTGCTTCACTCATTCGTCGTTCCCGTACGTTAACAGTTTTAATCTAAATCCAATGTTATGTGTTGGACATGATGGCAAACAAAACCAGCCACACGATCAACAGAAAATGCCAGTACATAGTACAAAGCTCGATGCTGAGTCGAAGATCCTTCAACTCGGCACCAGATAACAGACGTATGCAGCTCTTGCTCCATACCCAGAGTCCACCCAGTAAGTGCACAGCGTGCACGCCAGTGAACATGTAAAAGAAAGCATTGGCTGGGTTGGAAGACAGGTAATACCCGGCTTCCTGCAGACCATTCCAGGTCACCAGTTGCCCGGCGATAAACAAGATGGCAAATATGCCGCTGCCAATGAAGGCAGTCAGGATATTGCGGCGTGATTCGCCTTTGGAAATATTGCGTGCCCATTGAAACAAGGCGCTACTAATGAACAGCAGGCCAGTATTCAGCCACAGTGAGCCTGGTTCAGTCAGGGGCCGCCAGTCTGGCAGCTCCATACGAATGAAGTAGCTCACCGTAAACAGGGAAAAGATTACTGAGGCGATAACGAGAAAGTACGAAAGCGCAACTTTCTCCGCAGGCGAATCGAAGGCGCCTTCAGGTTCGAGGCCTCCGATTACACCCTTTCTTTCCCAGGGCTTGGTGCCGAGTGTCTTGAACAAACTCATAGATCGGCCTTGGATTCATCGTGATCCGGATCGAAATGCTGTTCGTCCACAGTAGGCTCTTCACTCTCAGGCGTATTCTGCGGAATGAAGTCTTCATGGGCGCCTGGCACACTGTAGTCATAAGCCCAGCGATAAACAGTTGGCAATTCTTCACCCCAGTTACCATGCTTGGGTGGCAGGTCAGGCGTTTGCCATTCCAGCGAAGCAGAACCCCAGGGGTTCTTCTCGCTTTTCTTGCCGCTCTTGAGGGTCCAGATAATGTTTACAAAGAACAGGATCTGAGCCGCAGCAACCAAAATGGCAGCAACAGTAATTGATTCGTTAAGCGACTGTGCTGAAGCCGGGATGAAATCAGTCGTGCCCAGCATGTAATAGCGGCGTGGTACACCAAGGAATCCGAGATAGTGCATAGGCAGATAAATGGCGTAAGCACCGAGGAAAGTCAGCCAGAAATGCCATTTGGCCAGTGTCTCGTTGTACATCTTGCCGGAAATCAGTGGGAACCAGTGGTAGATTGCGGCAAACAATACCAGGATTGGAGATACACCCATCACCATGTGGAAGTGGGCAATCACGAAGTAGGTATCAGACAGTGGTAGGTCAATTACCACGTTGCCCAGGAACAAGCCGGTCAGGCCGCCGTGAATGAAAGTGAAAATAAAACCGATGGCAAAATACATCGGAGTATTCAGTCGGATATCGCCTTCCCACAGAGTCAGCACCCAGTTATATACCTTCAGCGCAGTCGGCACGGCAATAATCAACGTGGTGGTGGCAAAGAAGAAACCGAAGTAAGGGTGCATACCACTTACATACATATGGTGTGCCCATACGATAAAGCTCAATGCGCCAATAGCGACAATGGCCCACACCATCATGCGGTATCCGAAAATGTTTTTGCGAGCATGTGTGCTCAGTACATCAGAGACCAGGCCGAAAGCTGGCAGCGCAACAATATAAACCTCGGGGTGACCAAAGAACCAGAATAAGTGCTGGAACAGGATTGGAGAGCCACCGTTGTGGTCCATCGGTGAGCCCGCCTCGATCACCGCCGGCATGAAGAAACTGGTACCCGCCAAAAGGTCAAACAACATCATGATCGAGGCGACCAGCAGAGCCGGGAAGGCAAACAGCGCCAATACTGTGGCGACAAAAATACCCCAAACAGTTAGTGGCAGGCGCATCATGGTGAGACCGCGGCAACGATACTGCAGTACGGTAACCACGTAATTCAGACCACCCATGGTTGTGGCAACGATAAACACGGCCAAGGAAATCAGCATCAATACAATGCCCAAATCACTGCCCGGTGTGCCGTCCATGCCGGTTTGCGGGGGATAGAGTGTCCAGCCGCCACCTGTCGGGCCACCGCTAACGAAAAAGCTCGCCATCAGGATGATGACAGAGAGCAGGAAGGTCCAGACCGAGAGCATGTTCATGAACGGAAACACCATGTCCCGTGCGCCGCACATCAACGGAATCATGTAGTTACCAAAACCACCCAGAAACAGTGCGGTCAGGAAATACACCACCATAATCATGCCGTGCATGGTTACTGCCTGGTAGTAAAAGCTCGGATCGATAAAGTCGACTGATTCCGGAAATCCCAATTGCAGGCGGAACAGCACTGACAACGCCAGACCAACAATGCCGGTAAAGACAGCCAGGCTGCCGTATTGAATCGCAATAACCTTGTGATCCTGGCTCCAAACATACTGTTCGACCCAGCTATGGGGATGGTGCATCTCCATCTCTTTATCTTGGTCAGCTAATGGAACGTAAGCCATTAAATCCTCCTAAACCTTTAATCGTAAGCGCTGCTCTAGGCAACTACTGTAATTTTTTAAATGAAAAATCGTGTCGTAAAAAACCCGTGCAGTCTTATCTAAGTGTATTGATATAGGCTGCTACGTCTTGAATCTCTTGCAGGTCTGCCATTGCTGTAGCCATGGAAACCATCTGCTCACCGTAGTCATCGCTCGGGTGCAGGCCGCGAATGCCGGCGCGGAAATTGCTGATCTGGGTTACGAAGTACCAGTCACTCATGCCCGCCAGTTTGGGCGCATCGGTGTACCAGGTGCCAGATCCGCTATCGAGGTGGCAAGCAGCACAGTTGCGCTCGTAGATGTCACGACCGTTTTCAACATCTCCAGAAATCGTGGAGGCTGCGGGGGTGTCGGGCAGGCTAGCAATATAAGCTGCCATATTACGGATGGCCTGGTCATCAGCAAGCATATTGGCCATAGGCGCCATTTGCTGACCCAGGGTATCACCCTCACCACCGCGTACACCTTGCTTGAAGTACTGCAATTGCCGCTCAATGTACCAGGGCTGCATACCGGCCAGTTTCGGGCCGTTCAGTGCCTGGTTACCTTCGCCCTGCGCACCATGACAGGCAGCACAAACAGCGTATTGGGCCTGACCAGCAGCAGGATTGGCTGCAGTCATGTTTTGGGTTTCAGCAAATGTTGGTTGCTCTGCAATCCAGGCATCAAAGTCTTCCTGGGTGTCGATAACAACCTTGCCACGCATCATGAAGTGGCCAATACCACAGAGTTCTTCACAAAGGATGTCGTATTCTCCGACTCGGGTTGGGTTGAACCAAAGAGAAGAAACCAGGCCGGGAACCATGTCCATTTTTACGCGGAATTGTGCCACGGTGTAGTTATGTAAAACGTCATGAGAGCGCAACATGGCTCGAACCGGACGGTCCACAGGTAAATGCATTTCCGGGTCGTTGACGATGATATCGTCCTGACCATTGGGATCTTCCAGATTAATTCCGAATGGGTTGGACTCGGTGACATTGCCAACATCAGCAGTGCCAAGCACGCCGTCTGCGCCTGGATAGCGGTATTGCCATTGCCATTGTTGACCCAGTACTTCGAATTCAGTGGCTTCATCGGGTGGTGTCACGAACAACGCCCATACAAACAGGCCTGGTGCCAGCATGGCGATTACACCAACGGTGGTAATCACGGAAAGACCGACCTCAAGCTTGGTATTCTCAGGCTCGTAAACCGCCTTGTGGCCAGGTTTCTGGCGAAACTTGTAAATGCAGTAAGCCATGAAGAGGTTTACCAGGATGAAGACGGCACCGGTAACCCAGAAAGTGACATTGATCGTAAAGTCGATCGAACCCCAATCCGCAGCAATTTCAGTGAACCACCAGCCCAATCCCGGCGAAGCGAAATGGAAGATAATCGAACCGATTACCAGCAGAAAAATAACGACCGCTAAAGCCATAAACCTGTATTCCTTCTAAAATTTACAAACACGTTCTAGCCGACAAGGCTGTCAAACTTGCATTTGGCCTTGTTGCTGAATGATTCTCGACTTATTCATTTAGTTCCAGGGAGTCAGAGACCCGGCTCAAAAATTTGAGCTCTTGTTTTAAGCGCCTCGGTTACTCTGTAGATACCCTAGTTTTATTTCTTCTTGGATGGAGCACTTTCGTTCTTCAAATATCCGCTGGAAAGCGCTGAATTTAAAGATTCTGGCACACCTCACGCGGTTCGAAATGCTATAGAAAATTACCTACTACCGCAAGTAATTTTGCCCTGCTGCGCGGGTAAAAACTGCGCCAAATCAATGATTTTTGACAGGTTCCTGTCACTAATTTTTGAAGCTGTGGAAATTTTGCTCATCGACGGATTTCGCAGTGCTACAAAGCCTCTTACAATAGTGACTGAGCTTGAGATTGGCTACGAAACATGATCAAATGCCCGCGCTCTGAGGAGTGCCCAAACGGGGTTGAATTACCTGCTTTTAAAGTGGGGAAAATCCCCCCACAACCACAATTCTTGCTTAGACTGAATGAACCGTGACTGAGATTACCTCCAGCCAATCCGCTACCTGGCGCGATTTTTACGAAATGTGCAAACCGCGCGTGGTCATGTTGATGATTCTGACTGCGCTGGTAGGCATGTTTTTGGCTGTTCCGGGCATGGTGCCGTGGGATGTGTTGATTCTGGGCAACCTCGGTATTGCTCTGGTGGCTGCCTCGGGTGCTGTAGTCAATCATCTGATTGATCGCAAAATCGACATCATGATGAAGCGCACCCATAACCGCCCTGTCGCTCAGGGTCGGGTGGAGCCCAGACAGGCTGCGATCTTCGCTATCGTGATCGGCGTGGCGGGCATGACAATCCTGCTATTCTGGGTTAATCCACTGTGCGCCTGGCTCACACTGGGATCATTTGTAGGTTATGCGTTCATTTATACCGGTTATCTCAAGCACGCGACCCCACAAAACATTGTAATCGGGGGCCTGTCGGGTGCCATGCCGCCGTTGCTGGGCTGGTCTGCAGTTACCGGTAGCATCGAAGCGGGCGCGCTAATCCTGGTTCTTATCATTTTCGCCTGGACGCCGCCGCATTTCTGGGCTTTGGCTATTCACCGCAAAGACGAATATGCAAAATCCGGCGTACCAATGCTCCCCGTAACCCATGGTGAGTATGTCACCAAGGTGCACATCATGATTTACACGGCCATATTGGTCGTTGTCAGTGCCTTACCGTATTTTTCCGGGATGAGCGGATTGCTCTATCTTGTCGCAGCCATGGGTCTGGGCGCCGGATTCCTCGCCTGGTCTGGACGTCTGATGTTTAAACCTGGCCCCACTACCGCAATGGACACTTTCCGCTACTCTATCGTGTACCTGGCCCTGTTGTTTGTTGCCCTGGTTGTCGATCACTACCTGTTCTAGCGCTCTGTAATGCTTATTTTTACGGGTTCAGTTGATCTGCCAATGATCCTGACAAGGCGCACCTCGCCGGGAATGGCCACACCCTTACCAAGAGAGTACTAGGCTATGGCCCTCACCATATCGCGTCGCCATGCCATACTGGCGTTCATCCTGTTTGATGTCTTGTTGGCAGCGTTCCTGACCTACTTGTTTCTTTTGCGCGAGGATCTGGCGGAATTCGATCAGCTGAGTGATCTGGGCGGTGCCATTCTGGTGGAATCGCGATTCATCCCTGATTTCGAATTAATCGATGAACATGGTGCACAGGCCGACGCATCTTTGTTTGACGAGCGCTGGAGCCTGGTATTTTTCGGTTTTACAGAATGCCCTGACATCTGCCCTTTGACCATGGAGCAGCTCGGTCGACTTTTCGCCGATCCTGCATACGAGGAAGTCACAAAGGATTTGCAGGTCGTGTTGGTTAGCGTCGACCCATTGCGCGATACACCAACCGCCCTTGCTGACTACCTGGATCAGTTCAATACTGATTTTCGTGGCTTGACGGGCGACTACGCTGCCATAAATAGACTCGCGGATACTATGTACGCGGTACACGAGCGACTTGCCGAAGGACAGGAACACACCTCACATGGTGACATGCCCACAGACCAATACCTGATTAATCACACTAGCCACATCAGCATCGTAACTCCCGAGGGCAAGGTGCACGCAGTTCTCAAGCCGCCACACCGGGCAGGAGACATTGGTGAAGCGCTCAGTATGATCCTGCGCTGAGGCTCAATGCACTATTTTTGTCTGGTCGGATAAAAATACAGTAAAAAGAAGATCATTGTAGCCACAACTACAATAGCTGGCCCCACCGGTACATCTGCATAAAACGCCACAAGCAAACCTGTAATAACTGACAGCGCACCAATAGCGCTGGCTGTTACCGCCATTTGTTCTGGAGTATTGGCAAGTCTGCGTGCCGCGGCGGGTGGAATAATCAGTAGCGAAGTAATCAAAAGTACGCCGACGATTTTCATTGACACTGCAATGGTTAGAGCGATCAGCAGCATGAGGATCAAATTAAGGCGCTGGACCTGTGCACCCTCGATCTGCGCCAGTTCCATATGCACGGTGGCAGACAGCAATTGATTCCACAACCTCCCCAGTGTCGCTGCGACCAGCGCTGCAACAACGATCACCCACATGAGATCAGTCGGGTTGATCGTGAGCAGTGCGCCAAACAAATACGCTTCAAGATCTATTCTGACTGAGTCCGTAAGGGCCAACACGACAATGCCCAGAGCCAGTGTACTGTGTGCCAGAATGCCGAGTAGCGCATCGGTAGCAATCGCTGGTTTACGGTCGAGAAGCGCCAGCAGGCAGGCGAATATGGCACTGCTAACTATAATTGACAATTGTGGATTGCTGCCGGTTACCAACCCGATTGCAATACCGAGTAATGCCGAATGTGCGAGTGTGTCGCCAAAATAAGACATCTGGCGCCATACAATAAATGAACCTAAAGGCCCTGCTACAAGGGCGAGACTCAAGCCGGCAACCAATGCATACAGGAAAAAATCTGTGGTTAACAATTCAAGCATTCAGTCCTTACCCTCTTCCGGAATTACTGCGCCTGCAATGTCATGCTCGTGTGTATGATTATGGGTATAGACTGCAATATTTTCGGCTGTGCGAGCTCCGAATAGATCGAGATAAGCAGGATCATTGCTTACCTGTTCCGGCTTGCCATGGCAACAAACATGATGGTTCAGGCAGATAACCTCATCAGTTGCTGACATGACCAGGTGCAGGTCATGCGAGATCATCAGAACTCCACAGTCCTGCTCAGCACTAATTTCATCTATTAGTGCATACAGTTCGGCTTGCCCGGCAACATCCACGCCCTGTGCAGGTTCGTCGAGAATCAGCAGTTCAGGTTTGCGCAGAAGCGCCCGAGCCAGCAGCACTCGTTGTAGTTCGCCGCCAGAAATCTCCACCATTTGCTGATCAACCAGATGCGGTACATGTAATTTTTTCAGACAGTCTGCGATTACAGCATCGTTCTGATGCCCCCCCAGTCGCAGGAACCGCGCCACGGTCAGAGGCAACGTGGGCTTGATGTGCAGTCGCTGGGGCATGTAGCCCACTCGCAGGTTGCGCCGCTGGCTGATGGACCCGCTGTCAGCACTCAGGAGTCCCAATGTGATGCGAACCAACGTGGTCTTGCCAGCGCCATTGGGCCCTATCAGTGTCAGTATCTGGCCCTGTTTGATCTCCAGATCAATATTGTCCAACACCTTGCGTTCACCAAACTGCTTGGTGATACCGCGCGCGCGGAGTAGTACTCTGTTGTCTCCGTCCAGTTCTTCCATAATCCAGGGTCAATTCTCAGGGAGCCATGTTCAAGTCTAAATATCGTCGCGTGGGAGTCGCGTGAACAATGTTATATCATGCACTGCTTAATCGTCTCGCCCGATACCGTTTCTTTCTGTCTATGCGTAAAATTATTTTTGGCCTGTTTATAGGCATTTTTTGTTCGGCAAGCATTGCCAGCGAAGCAGTGATCGTGACCACAATCAAACCTCTCGAGTTGATTGCGCGCGAAATTGCCGGTGAGCAGTTTGAAGTGCGATCAATTGTGGATCCGCGACAATCTTCCCATCACTATACGTTGAAGCCTTCTGACAGGACGCTGCTGGCCCGCGCTGACCTGGTGCTCTGGATCGATCCCGGGTTCGAGGTTTATCTCGCGGATTTCTTTGCCAATCAGGGCGCATCGCAGGATATCCTGATGGCATCCGCAATTGATGGATTGCGCCTGTACATGCTGGAAGACGGCACTACGGATTACCACCTTTGGCTGGATCTGAATAATGCAGGAATGATCGCTGCGGCACTGGCTGAGCAACTGCAGTTAACGGCTCCCCACCTCAGTGCTCAGATCAGCGCTAATCTGGCCGGGTTTAAAGCAAGACTCGACACCCTGGAAGGGGAGCTGGCCGCACAGTTAAGTTCGTCTGGCCAGCAGAATTATGCGGTCTATCACGACGCCTATCGCTATTTCGAAGCAAAGTTTAATCTGGCCCATAGTACTGCTTTGGTGCGTAGTACCGAGATACAACCGGGCATGCGCGAGATCATGCAGACTCGCGAACAACTGCAGTTGCGTCCACCGGCGTGTGTCATGCTGGACCCTGAATACAACGCTGCCCTGCTCGAGACATTACTGCGGGATACCGAGGCAGACCAGGTCATGATCGACCTGATGGGTGTCGAAGCTGAAAACTACATCGAGTTGATGCACAATCTTACAAATGCATTTGCCAGCTGTTGATCGCCCAATACCACACATAAATCCCATCACCGTGAGTACCTGTGAGCCCTGATATGAAAGAAGATAAACAACTGGTACTCATCGACGGTTCGTCGTATCTGTTTCGCGCATTTCATGCCCTGCCGCCCCTGGTAAGTAGCAGGGGGCAGCCTACCGGTGCAGTAAAGGGCGTAATCAATATGATCAGGAGTCTGATCAAGTCATACCCCGATGCCAATATTGCCGTGGTGTTCGATGCCAAGGGCAAAACCTTCCGCAATAAAATCTATACCGACTACAAAGCTCATCGTCCGCCCATGCCTGATGAGCTGCGGTCACAAATCGCACCGATTCACGAAATTATCCGGGCGATGGGGCTGCCGCTGTTGATCGTTGATGATGTGGAGGCTGACGACGTGATTGGCACGTTGGCCACACAAGCAACAGAGCTTGGCAGAGAAACCCTGATTTCAACTAGTGATAAAGATCTGGCACAGCTGGTCAATGAACATGTGACGCTGATGAACACAATGACCAATGAACTGCTCGATATTGCGGGTGTGGAAAAGAAGTTTGGTATCGGCCCGGAACTTATAGTGGACTACCTGGCGCTTATGGGGGACAAGTCTGACAATATTCCGGGAGTGCCCGGAGTTGGTCCCAAGACTGCCGTTAAGTGGTTGCAGGAATATGGCTCAATGCAGGGCATTATCGACAACGCAGATAAAGTTGGTGGCAAAATCGGGGAGAAGCTTCGAGCTAATCTTGATTCGCTGGAATTGTCATATGAATTAGCGACTATCAAGATGGATGTAAAACTGGATTTCCAGATAAGCGAATTGCAAAAGTCGCCCGACGATCTGCAACGCTTGCACGATCTGTTTGTGGAAATGGAATTCAAAACCTGGATCAAGGAACTGGAAGATGCGGGTGTAACCGCTTCTTCCAATGCTGCCGCGCTCACTGCCCAGGAGCAGGAGACACCGGATGACGCGCCGGATGTGGCTATCGCCAAAAACGACTACTCCTGCATTTATAAAACAAAAGATCTGCATGCACTGGTCAAGTCACTGGAGAACTCAGAAGGCTTTGCGGTCTTTGTCGAGTATGAGGGAGAGCATTTTCTTCAGCAGCGCATTATTGGCCTGGCCATCGCGCCGGAATTTGGTAATGCAGTGTATATACCAGTCGCCCATGAATATGAGGATTGCCCTGATCAATTGGCCGTGGACGATGTATTGGATCAGCTAAGGCCATTGTTGGAAAACCCGGAGATCGTCAAATACGGTTACGACATCAAACACACAATGCATGTGCTGCAGAACCATGGCATTGAACTGCAACCGGTGAAGTCTGATGTGTTGCTGGCATCGTATGTGGTTAACTCGGTGGCCAGCAAGCATATGTTAGGCGATATTGCGCGTTACTATTTGGACATATCTCCCGTAGACGTAGATTCATTGCTAGGCAAAGGACGCGGGAAGCTCACCAGGTCTCAGGTCAAGATCGAGGATTTTGGTAACTACGCAGCACAACAGGCTGACCTGATACTACGGTTGGCGGCGTTGCTTGAGCACAAGATGAAAGTGGACGGCCATCTGTTTGGCCTCTACCAGTACTATGAAGTGGCACTGATCGATGTACTGCAGCGGGTTGAGCGCAATGGCATCAAAGTAGACGCAAAGGTTCTGGAGAAACAGAGCAAACAAATTGCAAAGCAGCTCGATAAATTGCAGGCCGAAGTTTTCGAAATGGCTGGCGAAGAGTTCAATCTCGGTTCACCCAAACAGCTACAACAAATTCTGTTCGAAAAACTCGAACTGCCAGTCCTGAAAAAAACCAAAACAGGACAGGCGTCGACCGCTGAGCCTGTCTTGCAAGAACTGGCGGAAAAGTTCGAATTACCACGGCTGATTCTTGAACAGAGATCGCTCAGTAAACTGAAATCTACTTATACTGACAAACTACCTCTGCAGATCCAGGAAAGTACCGGCCGTATACATTCCACTTTTCAGCAAGCGGTTGCAGCTACTGGCAGGCTGTCTTCCACTGATCCCAATCTGCAGAATATCCCCATCCGCACCGCAGAGGGTCGCCGTGTGCGCCAGGCTTTCATTTGCGACTCAGGATACAAATTGATGGCAGCAGATTATTCCCAGGTGGAACTTCGAATCATGGCGCATTTGTCACGTGATGCGGGCTTGCTGGAAGCCTTCTCCGAAGCGCGCGATGTGCATCAGGCCACCGCCGCCGAAGTCTTCAACATTAAATTGGAAAACGTAACGCCAGATCAGCGTCGCAGCGCCAAGGCAATTAACTTTGGCCTGATTTATGGCATGTCGGCATTCGGGCTGGCTAACCAACTCAATATATCGCGCCGCGATGCCCAGCAGTATGTCGAGCGTTATTTTGAACGCTACCCGGGCGTGCGCAAGTATATGGACGAAACCCAGGCTCTTGCTGATGAAAAAGGCTACGTGGAAACCCTGTTTGGTCGGCGTCTTTATTTACCAGAGATTCATGCCGGAAACGCCATGATTCGCAAGGCAGCGCAGCGCACAGCAATCAATGCCCCGATGCAGGGAACGGCGGCAGATATCATCAAGCAGGCAATGATAGACATTGATCACTGGCTGGGTTTGGGTGAACTCGATGCCAGGATGATCCTGCAAGTGCACGATGAGTTGGTGTTCGAAGTGGCGGAACCGGACCTGGAATTACTGCGCGAAGGCGTGAAATTTCGTATGACCAGTGCCGCTGCCCTGGATGTACCGCTGGTTGTGGATGTGGGTGTGGGTGATAACTGGGACCAGGCCCACTAGCAACTAATCAGGAGGTCTCCACCGCTTCATTAGTCTCTGACTCCAGTTCGAGCCACTCTGACAATTGACGTCGGGCATCAATGAGGCCCTGTTTCTTCACAGCCGAAAATAGCTGTACGGAAGCTTGTTCCCCCAGCTCCCTGCGTACTCCTAGCAGGGTGTTTTGCGCCGCGCCGCGCTTGAGCTTGTCGGCTTTGGTAAGCAACAGATGCAGGGGCAATTCGGCCTGGTTAGCCCAGGCAATCATCATGCGATCGAATTCCTTGAGCGGATGTCGAATGTCGCTTAGTAATACCAGGCCTTTGAGTGTTTCACGTTTGCGCAGGTAGTCTTCCAGTTCGCGCTGCCATTTTTCCTTGACGGCCAGGGGTACTTGGGCAAAACCGTATCCGGGCAAGTCAACCAGATATCTTTCCGGTTGTAGCTGGAAAAAATTTATAAGCTGAGTGCGTCCGGGGGTTTTGCTGATCCTGGCGAGCCGGCTATGACCGGTTATGGCATTGATCGCGCTCGACTTTCCGGCATTGGAGCGACCTGCAAACGCCACTTCAGCGATACTGTCGGGCGGGCAATCGCGCAAAGTGGCGGCGCTGGTAATGAATTGAGCCTGGCTGAAAATCATGTTGTCATTTGCTTGTTAACAGAGACCTGTCGCAGATAGAGACCTGCGATTTATTGCGCTATAATCCGCGGCCGCAAGGCTGTGTCCCAGCCTTTCGATTTTCCTATTAAATGAAGTAATTACAGGTTAGTCCATGAAAAAACTCGTTATTTTTGTGTTCTCCATGCTTATTGGCGGTTTCTTGCCCGTTCTCGCGCTTGCCCAGGTTGAGGGTGATGCGGCGGCCGGCCAGGCAAAATCTGCCCTGTGTGCAACCTGCCATGGCAGTGATGGCAATAGCGAGCTGGCTATCAACCCCAAAATCGCGGGTCAGAATGCCAACTATCTGTTCAAACAGCTCATGGATTTCAAATCTGGTGCACGCACCGGTGTCACCATGGCGGCAATGGTAATGTCCCTGTCTGAGCAGGATATGGCAGATCTGGCGGCCTGGTATGCCTCACAGGATGCCACGGTAGGCGGTGCCGATCCGGCGAGCCTCGAGCTTGCTGAGACTCTGTATCGTGCGGGTAACGCTGAACTGTCTGTTGCGGCGTGCTCTGCATGCCACAGCCCGACTGGTCAGGGCAATGCCGAGGCAGGCTTCCCTGCTCTGAGCGGCCAGCACCCTGAATATACCTTGCAGCAACTGAAGGATTTTCGAGCCGGTGTGCGTCAGAATGACGCAAGCGGCATGATGCGCACGGTTGTCGAGCGGCTCACAGACACTGAACTGGAAGCGCTGGCAAGTTATGTGTCGGGACTTAACTAGACTGACGAACAAAACTCTGCGGTAAGCTGGTCAAATTACCGCATCAGTGAAATAGTCAGGCTCAAGCCCCTATGCTAATTTCACGTAATGTTAGATCTACCCCCATTGAGATGGAGTTGAACAATGATTAAGCGATTTTGCCAGGTTCTTGCAGTAGTCATGCTGTTGCCACTCGCCGTAAGCAGCTACGCCCAAATCGATCGCTACGTAGCAGGAACCCATTACACCGAATTGCGTAACCCGGTAAATACCAGTGATCCCTCGAAAGTCGAGGTGCTAGAGGCGTTCTGGTACGGCTGTTCGCACTGTTTCCGTTTCGAGCCTCTCATTACCCATTGGGAAGAGAATGCGCCAGACTATGTAGAATTTGCGCGGTTTCCAGCCATGTGGAATGCCCTGATGAAGATCCATGCACAGGTGTATTACGCTGCCGAGCATCTCGATGCGCTGGACGTGCTGCATGAACCGATCTTCAATGCCATCAATGTGGAAGGCAATCGTATGCAAAACGAGCGACAGATAGGTGAAGTATTCGCTCGCCATGGCATCAGTCAGGAAGAATTCGAGAGCGCCTTCAATAATTTCTCGGTCGTGACCAAAGTCAATCAGGCTGAGCGTCGCATGCAGCGTTACGAAATTCGCAGCACGCCCAACATGATCGTTAATGGCAAATACCTGATCACCACCGGCCAGAACGTGCCCACTCAGGCAGAATTGTTGGAAGTGGTTGATTTTCTTGTAGAAAAAGAGCGTCTCGCCATGTCGGCCTCTGGCGAATAGCCAGATCCCGCGGCCACGCAGGATTGTAACTTCGGCCCCTGGCAAATCGCTGCCAGGGGCCGAATTGCGTTTTGGGGCTATGGTTTTTCCCCATCAGGGTGGATTAATTGTTGAAACCCCTGATTTATTCAAACTTTTTCCTGCCTGAGTCAGTCATATGACACAGTTTTAATAATTTATTCAGCGACTTAGCTGAATCGGGGACAACCGGGAAGCAGTGCCCAGGATCAGCTGGTCGACTGCCACCTGTCGTTATGAGTCAAATACAAGAAAAACTTCGCGCGGCCTTGCCAGCGTCTTTACGCCGTATTTTGGCAGACAGTTCGCAGCAGGACTTGTTGAAATCGGTGGCGCACACAGTGGTTGTGCGCGATGGCCATTGTTTGCATCTGGAATCAGGGCGCAGCGCGCAATTTCAGAGTGAGCCTGCCCCTGTCGATGTGACTGCGTTGGCTCAATGTGTGCGTACCCTGTTACCCGTTGACTCGCATGATGAAGCACTGCGATTGCTGTTACCCGCTGAGGAATTCGTGGGCATTCCAGTAGAACTGGCCGGCGTTTCAAGCGAAACATTATATTCAGCGTTGCTACTGCAGTGCGAATCAATATTGCCGACTTATGAGAGCGACCTGGCGCTTTCTGTAAATCCAGCTGGCGCAAATTTTGAATCTCCTCACGTGGCACTGTGGATGCGTCAATCCAGACTGGATGAGTATTTCTCAGCGCTATCAGATGCCGGGGTGTTTCTTGCCGTAGTCTCCCCTCGTTCACTGATTGCAGTCGATGCCTCAGCGGATTGTCTTATCATCGATCGGGACGCCGGTACAGGCACGGCCATTCATAACGAGGCCGGGGTCATCAAGCAGTGGTCCCACGTATTGAACTCCGACTTGCAACAGGAGATGTTTCGCGAAGAATGGGAAACTACATGTGCGAACCAGGCCGACGTAAATGTTGTCAACCTGAATGA
>Ga0255776_10000349_pt1 | contig 52724 bp, 28 predicted proteins | sample 071ome_19_FD_179974 | JGI IMG/M metagenome (GOLD analysis project Ga0255776, IMG submission 179974) | Coastal salt marsh microbial communities from the Groves Creek Marsh, Skidaway Island, Georgia - 071413AT metaG (version 2) | ecosystem: Environmental > Aquatic > Marine > Intertidal zone >...
AAAGCCTTGCGCCCGGACCAGACGCACGACGTCCTGAACATCGACACGGTGGTTAAAATTTTGCGCTTGGCGTGGATGGATTCCAGAGAAGAAGAAGAAGGAGACGAACAACGACGAAAAGGTTTCCATCGAGCGTTCGATCGAGTCTTGCCGAAAAGGCAAGAGAAAGAAAAACCAAAGAGACTTAAAAGATAAACGTATGTATATAGAGAGAGAGAGAGGGAGAGAGAGATGAGAAAAATGTAATCGTACGCGTGTGCTCTTTGACCTGTGTAAAAGTAACGCAAAATTGTGCGGCTCGTCCACCTCTTCGCGCGCGCGCGCGCGTCTTGTTGTTGTTGTTAAAACTTGTTTTCGTCAAATCTTCAAAAATCACACCTCTCATTTCACTCTTTTCCCCAAAAGTCACACACGCTCGCTTGAGCTTTTTTTATACCATCAGATCCTCTTTCACCGAGGGAAGATAGAATAAGAAGAACGAGAAGCGCGATATGAGGATAAGATTCTTCGCGCTGATTGTCTTCTGCTGGGGCGTCTTCGTTGCCGTGCGATGGATGCAGTTGCACTCGCATTTGCACTTGCATTTGGATTACGATTTGCATCGATTGGGGGATAGTTTTTATCATCATAACAATAATCATAACGATGACGGCAGCAGTGGTCAAAAAGCTGGGACAGGAGCGCGGATGGAATCGTCGTCGATTTCTCCGTCGTCGTCTCGCGTGGCGTCGGGCAGAGGAAGCGGCATGCGCGGTGTTGATGATGATGATAATAATAATAATAGTAAATTGACGATGATGAAGAACAAAGCGCTGGAGATGGGGGGCCAAGATACGACGGAGAGTAGCGGCGGCGGTAGCGGTAGCGCGACGAGCGAAGACGAGGACGCGGTTGACATTTCTGAGATAAGTGCTAGTAGCAGTGGTAGTGGTAGTAATAATAACGGCGATGATAGAGGCAAAAATGGTAACGGTGTGACGATATCCGCGACGACGTGGGCGGCGGAAGTCTTAGAAGCCGTGCGTTTGATAAACGAAGGCGAGGCGACGTTTAAAGACGTGCAGACGAGATTTGAAACGTTCGCTAAAGCAGGGAACAAGTTGACGAAAATTTCCATGTCGGATGTGTTTGCGAGTTTGAAGAGGCAGGCGAGAGGGAAACGATTTGACGTGGACGTGGCGAGAGAGAAGTTGGACGCGCACATGAAATCAAAAGGCGACAGGGGGTTAACCGCGGATGTGGCGAAGGACGTCGTTTTGAGACATTTAGCGCACGAGATGCACGCGGCAATTGTCTCTGCGAGAGTAAACACGAGACCCCCTCCAGCGGCGCAGTATAAACCCGATTCCGAGTTTGTATCTTCTTTTGGCAAGCTGGAAGAGCTCGCGAGAACGGCTAAAGATAGACAGAACGCAGAGGAGAGCTCAATCCACGGAGCCGTCGAGGAGCTGAAGAACGCGGCCACGGTGAGTAACTTGGACATAAACGATGACGAAAATTTAGATAACGTAGATTTAACCGAAGGTTTGTCGCCGCAATCGATCGCGTCCGCGATAGTATTAGATAAAGCAGAAGTAGCGATGATTAGCGAACGCCGGTCGGAACAATTATTTGCGGCTGGCATTGTCGGCGAATGGTCGGATTGGGGAGCGTGTGTCCGCATATCTGCAAGTGGGAGCGGTGGCGAGGTCGAATGTCAGCGCACGCGCACGTTCTCACACTCGAGAAATTTCGGTCGATGCTTTAAATTAGAAAAGAACGATGATTTGATGTCCCGAGAGAAGATGATTGAATCGCTCGGGTTTACGAAACCGGAAGAAGTGAACAACTGCATGGTGAAACCGCAAACGATGAGATGCGATTGCTCTTCTTCCGACGGAGGAGGAGATAAGGATTTGTTCTTTACGAATAACAAAGCCGCGCTAGATGCAGACGCTGACGTGATTTTTGGCAACAATGACAAGAAAGCAGTCATCGAAACGAAGTGCTTGGTAGACCAAGTCACGGACGCGTACGGGTACGCTGAACGATTCATCGCCGCGCATAAAGCGCACGACGACGCAAAAACGGCGAAATCGGCAAGTAGCCCGATGCGTTTGCGATGGCCGTTGCCAAATGCCACCTCTCTGAAAGCCGATCCTCAACTTGTCAACTTGGAGATTACGAAAGATACGTTCGAGTGCGTCGGCAATGTGGGTGCTGGAGAACGCAAACGCGCGTACGTGACTACAGTCGCCCCTGGTCCGAACGGAAACGACGCCATTTGGAGATTCTTCTTCCACCCAATGCTCGTGAAGCTTTTACCGCAATCCGAAACGATTTCAAGAAAACGTCCGTATAAAACGTGCGCGGTCGTGGCCAACTCAGGTTTGATGTTGAAGCACGAATACGGCGAAGAAATTGATCAACACGACGGCGTTTTTCGAATCAATTACCCACCGGTGAAGAAATTCTCTAAATACGTGGGCAGTAGAACGACGCATGATGTCGTCAATATGCACCACGCGCAACGCCTGGGATTTAACGATGCGAGAACGTTACGGATCAACGATCCAGACGTGTGCGACGCGAAAGTTTGTTTAGGTACGTTAATCAAATGTCGGATGAAAGGGTGTCACGCCGAGCCTCTCGTTTTCAAGCAAGAGGAAGAGATCGACTTGACCGACCCGAACTGGCGCAGACGCGAAATGCTCAAGAAGATGAAAAAACCGGAAAACAGTCGATTAGTCCTTTACGAGACCACGTTGAGTATGGCGTGGCGAAGGAAATTTATCCAACTCCTTCTCCGCCGGTTCAAGCCTCCGATGACATCTTTACTCTCTCCAGATTTTATCGTTCGTGCGAACGCGCTCTGGAACTCGGTGAGTAAAGATGCGCTCTTACAAGCCGCTGAGAGAGGCGAACAAACTCCGAATTGCGCGTTGACCGCGCAAAGAGCCAAGGACGCTAAAGAAAACTGGCGCAAACGCAGAGGCGCGATTTCCATCTCCAACGCCATGAATCAAGAGGAATCGTGCAAACCAAACTCTGGATGGTTTGCCATCGTCGCCGCCGCGCAGCAGTGCGACAAGGTCACCCTCTACGGTTTTAGCGCCTGGAAAGCGACGAGCGGCGGCGGCAAAGACAAGAGCATGGATAAAGACGACGTGAAATATCACTACTTCGACGACGTGCCGGGCGTCGACACCGTCCATTCCTTCGAGTTGACTCTAGAGGCTTTGCGAATGTTGCAAAAAGCGTACCCGAACATCATTGACATTCGAGAGGAAAGAGAGAGAGAGTAACTTTTATTTTAGCTTAAAGAGAGTTAGAGAGTTAGAGAGTTTAGAATAGAGAGAAATTAGAACCGAAAATACCGCGCTCGATGATATTTTGACTCGCATCATCGCGCATTTGCAGCTCATTTCACACACGTCAACTACCGCACAGAAAAAAAACTCTCTCTCTCCAAACGTAACATGTCGACAGCACCGACGACGAGTGCGAGAGGAATAAAAGAAATAGCCATCGCCCACTGCGGTCCAGTCGCGGAGATTGTTTCGCGCAAGCTCGCTGATTTATTATTAACGACATCTGCAGAGGAGAAGGAGGACGGCGAAGGCGTTCGCGTCCTCTCGCGGTTTTCGTTAGGGGAAATCGAGAAGAATCCATTTCTCCAAAACGAAGAAGATGATGATGATGATGCGACGATAGTGGTGATCGTAGAAACCATCGAGAACGACGAAATCGCGCGCGAAGGCGAGCAAGTCGCGAAGTTTTTGCTGAAAGAGGCGAAGAGAAATAAAGAAGAAGCGGTGGGCGCCGCGAAGAAGGAAGAAGAGGAGAAGAAGAAAAAGAGGGGATACGTTCTCGTTGGTGTAGGGGATTCCAACATCCTCGCGGACAGACAATATTTCCGCTCGAACCAAAATTCGGCTGAAGATTGCAACGCGGCCGCGAGGTACGTGGACAAACTTTTAGAAAAGAGCGGGAGGTGGGAAAGGGTCGGGAAACGACTGGAGTTGGATTGCGGGAGGGACTTTGAAGGGAAATTGGAGAAGTGGGTGCGAGCGAGGAGAGCGGATATTTTCGCGCCGAAGGAAGAAACGGAGGAGTTTACTCGATAGCAAGCGATAAATTTTAGAGACATTTAGAGAACAGTAGTAGTAGCATTACATAGCATTCCTAAGCATCAATTCGAGCTCTTCGACGGTTAAACCGACCGGGTTGCCCTTCATGCTCGAACTTTGCATGCTCTTCAAAACCGACTCTGACACGTCTTCGTCCTTCATGCCGAACTTACTCAACTTGGGCACCCCACAAAATGACACTAAATCTTCGATCCACTTCACTAATTCCGCGACTGTGGCGTCATCTTTACCTAAACACGCGTTGGCGACTTCTTTATATCGACGCAAACCTTCTTTCGCTCTTTCCGGATTCTCGTCCATCACTCGCGTCTCCAACAACTCAACGTTCATTTTCACGCAGTGCGGCAACAACGCGGCACAAATCGCTCCGTGCGGTGCGTGCAACAAACCACCCAACGTGCCGCTGAACCCATGCACGGCGCCTAACTTGGCGTTCGCCAACGCCATCCCTCCGTACATGGCGCACAACGCCATATCTGTCCTCGCGCTTATATCGTCCGGCTGCTCCAAACATCTCCGTAAACTCTTCGCGCCTAGTTTAATACCACTCATGCTCAAACTATCCGTCACAGGATTTGGAGAATTGCACACGTACGGTTCAATGCACTGCGTCAACGCGTCCAAACCGGTGTGCGCAGTCACGTCTCTTGGCATTTGCACGGTCAATTTCGGATCGACGATGACTAAATCCGGCAACATCAACGGGTGACGCATGCTCACTTTCCTATCTCCAGCTTCGAGCACGCTGTTCTTGGTCAACTCGGCTCCAGGACCAGCAGTCGTCGGTATCGCCACGAACGGTCTCGGTCTCTTTTCAATCGGCATCGCTTTCCCGACCACCTCGAGAAAATCGTAAATGTCCCGCTCCGCGCCGCCGTTGGTCAACATCGCGGCGACGCATTTCCCCGTATCAACCGCAGTTCCACCCCCCACGGCAACGACGAGTTCGCACGCGTTCTCCGACGCCAACTTCGTGCAATCAATCGCCGACTGAACCGTCGGTTCGCCTTTCGGACAATTAAATATCACCGACTCGATGTTCGCTTCCTCTTTCAACGCCTTTTGCAAGACGGACGAAAATCTATTCGACTCTCCGCACACGATTAAAACCGGCTTCGCATCGATATCCGCGCTCTCTTGTTTCGCTAAATCCTTGATTAATTGCACCGTCCGCGTCTCAAACGCGTCGATTTCAAACACCGTGCGCGAGGCGGTCGTAAACTCGAACGGTTTCGTAGCAGGTGTCGCTCCGGAGGTGGAAGTCGTCGACGCTTTCGGGACGAGAGACATCTTTCTTCTCGAGGTGTTGTTGAAGCTGTTCTTCTTCTTCTCAGAGACAGCAGCGCTAGTGACGACGGTCTTCTGGAACGCGACCGCGGGCAATGGCGACATTATTCTCTCTCTCGCGCGCGCGCGAGAGAGAACGTCTGGATTATGTATGCTCTCTTCTTCCGTTCTTCGAGAGAGAGAGAAATGAAGAAGAGAACACTTTATCCATTTTTTTTCCCCAAAAACACCTTTAGTGTTCGTTGAAAGAAACATATGCGAACCGTACCGTTCGCTCATCCCGTAGCAGCAGCGACGGCGGCATCGTTCGCGTCGTCGTCGTCTTCGTCGAAGGACAACAAGAAGAAGATTATTTTCTACACGCACTCTCTGTGCCCGTACGCGCACCGCGTGCGTTTGTGTCTGGACGAGTTGAATTTGCTCGACGGAGAAGTCACGGATATCGTCGACATTGATTTATCGAATAAACCGGATTGGTACCTGAAAAAGACGAACGGACGCGGTTTGGTACCGATGATTGAATTTACAGAGACTGGTGAATGCGTGAGAGAGAGTTTGCGGATAAACGAACGGCTGTGGGAAACGTTTGAGACGAACGAAGACCGAGAAGAAGAAGAAGAAGAAGAACGTCGGAGAGAAGTGGTGAAAAGGTTTGCGAACACGTGTGACCAAAAGTTCGTGAGCCTAGGATTACAATCGATCGGAGGAGGATGGGGGATGAGCTCTGACCGGAACGAGCGAACGCTAGAACGATTGGAGCGAGAGATTTGGGAAATAGAGGCGCTGATGGATGCGTATTGCGACGACGACGGTGACGACAAAGACCAGCGCCCGCTTTTCCTTTTCGGCGGGAGAAAGCCGTCGCTGGCGGATTTAGCGATATACCCGTTCGCGGAGCGTTTCGAGCTCGCTCTGCAACACTTTCAACGGTACACTTTAGGCGAGACTGAATATTACCGTCCAGACGACGTAGATGAAGAACATTCCCACCAACCGCGTCGATTCCAGCGGTGGTTGAATACGATGAAAAACCAAAAATCGGTTAAAAACGCCGCCGTGAAAGATCGAGAGGCGCTGTTGAGATCTTGGTCCAGGACGAAGCGGTTGGACTATTTCGATTACGAAACCGCGGATTACTTGAATCCTTGAAACTGCTCTGAAAAAGGAGCAGGAAATATAGTTTTTTTAGCATCGCTCGCTATTGTATTACGTGACGTTTGACTCGTCAGCGTCGCTCGCTATTTTGTATTATTTGACGTTTGACTCAATTGAGGGAATCTCACACACTTTCCACATTCTTACGCGCGTCTTTCCATATCTAAAAAACACGCGCACACACACACACACACATAACATGGACGACGGTCCCGCGCGAGGCGGCACGCGCGGCGGCAAAGACCAATTCTCCTGGGAGAACGTCAAAAATGATTCCAAATACCGAGAGAATTACCTCGGGCACTCCGTGAAAGCCTCCGTGGGGAGATGGCAACGAGGGAGGGATTTGTTTTGGTACGCGCGGGAACGCGAAGAAGATACGAAAGACCCCGGAAAGAAGAGTAAGGGAGACGAGGAGAGAATGCTTCTGAAAGAGATGAAGATCATAAAGAAGAGAGAGGAAGAGGAGAGGAATAAGATGTTAGGGATTAAGAGCAGCCGCAGCAAGAACAAAAAGAACGACGACGAATACGAGAAGGAGAGAAGGAAGAAGAGGAGGAAAAAAAAAGAGAAGAAGAAGAGAAAGAAGCGCTACTCCTCTTCTTCCTCGTCGTCTCATTCTTCATCCTTCTCGAGTTCAGACGAAGAAGACGACGACGACAAGCACGACGAGAGACAAAGACGAAGGAGTAAGAAGAAGGAGAAGAGGAGGAAGAGGAGAAGGAGGAGCGGCAGCCGCGAGAGCGACAGTTACTAGCAGTTTATTAGCATTTGACAAACCCTAAACCCTTGAAACCCCAAACCCTAATTTTTTTGAAAAAATATCTTTCGTTCGTTCGTTCCGGGAAAAGCTCCACACAAAACATTTATTTCTCTGTGTGTTGACCCCGCGTCTTCATCACTCTCTCTGCTCTCTTCTTCCGGGAAACAACGACAAAAAACAATGGAGAGGGAAGTGTTGACGGCTGCGGCGGCGGCGAGCGGCACCGCAGCGGCTCACGCGAGTGTTATTAATGCTTCCGCAACAACGCTTTTACCACTCTGGATTCGAATCTTGTATCTCATCCACCGCGTCCTCTTTTCGACGATATTCCATCCTCGCGTGCTCTCGTTCGTCGGTCAACTCGGACTGATGTGCCTGGCGTTTTTGTACGTGAATCAAGCGAACGCGATTGCGTTTTTGGACGAGAAGGTCACGGAACGAATCAGGAAAGTTTTGAGAGAGAACGTGTTTCCCGAGAGCGAAGAGGTGACGCTGAAGAAAGTAAAGTTTCGATGGAACCGAGTGGAGGTGTTTGATGTTCAGGTTGGTAACTGCCGCTCCTCTTCTTCTGTCGACGACGACGATAGCGACGATAGCGAAGAAAAAGAAAAAGAAAATTCAGCGACGACGACGACGGGAGAAGAAAGGACGGAGAAGAAAAAGAACGACGAGTTTTCGTCCCCGTACGTCATGCGGATACAACAGATTTCGTTTCGGTGTTCGTTTTTCACGCTCGTTCCGATGATGCAGTTCTTCCCGGATAAAAATTTTGCAGTTGGATTTTTGAGCGCGAAGATCGACTTGATGGAAGCGAGAGGCGTGGACATCTACATCGAGGAGTGGAGAGGGAGAGGGAATTTCCGCGTGTTTAAGAAGAAGAAGAAGAATAAGAGAGAATGGAACTTTTTGAAAGCATCTGAGACGAATGCACTGCTCGCGTCGGAAGGAGACGAAGCTATGACGAAAGATGCGAATTCCAGCGGAGCGAATAGCGATACTTTGTTCTCATACTTTCAATCTCAAGTCCAGACGCAAATCGAAGACGCGAACAAAAAGATTCAAGATGCGGCGAATAAAACGATCGAGATTTCTGGTTCAGTCGTGAAAGAAATCGGCTCAATGGCGACGGACGTGACCGATAAACTGACCGCGCTCGGGAGGTACGCGACGATGATAAACACCATGCAAGAAGATCCAATCGAGACGATGCAAAAGAGACCACTGGTGTTGCGTGTGAAAGAGACGAGATTAATCGACTGGAACGTGAGAATATTGACGGTTTCGCAAACGTCTTTCAAGGTGAAACAATTTGAAATGGATAAAGTGTTCGTGGGCACCGGGAAAGCGTTCGGGAAACACATCGCGCAAGGTGTGTTGCAAAGAATCATCGTCGAATTCCAAGACGAAAGTTTAAATCTCATCACCAACGGCGTATCGGACGGGTTCATGAAGAGTAAGAAGTTTTTGGACGACGGTCTCACGACGGTATACGACGGAGTGAAGAAAACTACGCAGAGTGGGGCAAAATTGGCCGCGAAGACTATGGAAAATGCGCGCTCCACGTTCACCGCCAGGACTATTTGGAGAGGAGATGTAGACCCGCACGAGTTGACTCCGACCGGATCGGTGACGACGACGTCCTCTCACCTAGGGGACGACGACGACGAGATCGAGAAAAATAACAAAGATTCCATCAAATACGAGTTGTTTTCGGATAAAAATAATAGCAACATCAATGATAGCGCGGCGGATCCGCATGAAATGCAACAGCAACAAGAACAACAGAAGAGCGCTGCTTCGGCATCAGACTTGTTCGGTTTAGGAAATCTCTTTAGCACGTGCTCACCGAGAGGAAATTCAAGTGGGAGAAAGAAGCAAAGGACCCCGCCACCGGCGCCGGCGCCGCCTACGTCAACGACGACGCTTGGTAAGCCAGAGTCACCTCCTCAACCGTAAAGACGATTATTTCTCGTGTAATACAAGTTTATACAAATTTTGCGTGCCTAATACAATAATGCTAACTGCTCTAAAAAACTAGTTTTTCTATTCATCACTATTCTTAGTTGTGGGTACCACGCCTCTCACGCGCAAGATTTCAGCGTCGCACATTTTGACTACGGTGTAGAAATCGACGTCTCGATGGCGTTCCCACAGATGTGCAGAGCCACCTCTTCGCCATTCCGCGGCGGGGTACTTTGGCGACCCGATGCCGTGTAAAACGCGGGCCGCGGCGCGAGCGCGAAGGATACCAGCACCACCGGCTTTACCACCTCTACGATGCGTGAGTATTTCGCGAATATCCGCAAGAAGCATGCGCTTTTCTGTCAGCACGCACTCTGGCCGTTTTGTTTCGGTAACTCTGCGAATCGATACGTCTTTTTCTCCTTCTTTTGGTTCTACTTCAACTTCTTCCTCCTCCTCCTCTTCGTTCGCGTTCAAGTACCACTTCAAACTTTCGCGCAATCGAGCGCCTTGCACGTCATCTTCTTCCGCGTCAGCGGCGTAATCCAACGCCATATACAAAGCATCCAGCTTCTTGACGCTTCCTTTCTCTACTGCATCCAAACGCTTGGCTAAATCGGATGCCAGCTTTCGTAATTTCTCTCCTTTTGGTGGATCGCGCAAGATCTCGAAACCGAGCGCTCGGTCGCGAATTTCGTATCCTGCCTCTTTGTTATCACGTAGAGCTTTCAATTGGAATGCGACGTCATCGAGAGAACAGTTGGCTAAAAATGCTGATTTGCAAATATCGAAGATTCTCGCGCCGTCCGCTTTTGGCTCCGGGCAGAGCTTCAAGATGGCATCAACGAGCGTGCTTTGCTTCGCAATCTCTTTCGGGTCACGGCCGAAGAAGCGTATTTCGCACGTGGAGCGAAAGTCTGGCAGCACGCGAAGTAAATTTGAATATTCCTTGTCCAATTTCACGTCACGAGAACCCGGAGATGTTACGGACTGCGCGTCCCGTCCCCACAACTCTAGGCATGATAATGCTGTTTCAATTGCTTCGAGTTTTACGTCAATAATTGGTGCGATGATATCCGGTTTAATGCGCCCAAGTTTCGGTATCCAATTACCATAAGCATCGTAATCCGTCTTCCTCTTCTCGACGTCGTCTTCCTCATCCTCGTCCTCGTCCTCACTTCCGCTCTTCTTTTTCTTCTTTTTCAGAATTGACTTTGCGTTCGGAATGTCGCCGTTGCCAAGAAATACAATTTCCATGAGATCTCGTATGCTTGCGACATCGCATCCATCCGCGTGCGTCAACGACCGTGAACGCAAGTAATCTTCAGGATCCAAAAAAGTCAAACAATGCGCTTCGTTTCCGTCTCGACCAGCTCTGCCACACTGTTGAATATACGACTCCGGCGACCTCGGTAACGCGTAGTTTATCACATATCGAACGTCCGGTTTATCTAAACCCATGCCGAAAGCAACCGTTGCAACTATCACGCGAACTTTGTTCTCTTGAAATTGCACTTGCGTTCTGTGGCGTTCACTCTTATCGAGACCAGCGTGATACGGACGCGCGGCGACGCCTTCGACCTTTAAGTAGTTTGCTACTGATTCTGCTTCGTTTTTGAACGCCACGTAGACTATTGCCGCTCCTTTCGGATGATCTTTTTGCAAAAAGTGCAAAAGCGTTGAATTTCGCGAGCACGACGGGACCCGAATGACCGATAAGAACAAGTTATCACGAATTGCATCGTTTCTGAGCGCGTTCTCTGGAGCAATATTCAAAGTCTCGCGTAAGCTGATCTCCGTTTTCTTCGTTGCAGTCGCCGTGAGCGCTAACACTGGAAACGTTTTACAAGTGTTTGCTCCATTCTTCATCACTCGATTAAACAAAATAGAACCGAGTCGATGATACGCGGGTCGAAAATTATGCGACCATTCCGAGACACAATGCGCTTCGTCGATGCACGCTAAACTCACCCCATTCGGACATTCTCGCAGTGCACACAAGAACTTTTCGTTCAAAAGTCGTTCCGGAGAAACGAATAAAATTGAGACGGTACCGCTTTTCACCTCCTCGAGCGTTTCCTCTGTCTTTTCGTAGGAAGCGTCCGAACGCAAACACGCGCCTTTTAAAGCCGGCGGCAAACCGCGCATTTGATCGGACATCAATGCAAGTAAAGGTGAAATGACTAAAGTGATCCCAGGTAACAGTAATGCCGGAAGCTGATAGGTCAGAGACTTTCCTGCACCCGTGGGCAACAACGCCAAAGTGTTTGCACCTTTCAAGACGCGTAAAATCACGTCTATTTGTCCAGGCTTGAACGCTGGAAACCCAAATCCACGCTCTAAAACCAAGCGAAGTTTCTCTTTCAATATCGTTTCATCATTAGCACTTTGTACTGCTTTCTTCACTGCGGCATCGGAGAGGCATTCGCGAACGTCCACGATGTACTTTTGCAACGTATCGTCGTTCAACTCCTCCAATTTTTTACGTCGCTCCGCAGCTAGAGCATCCAATTTGTGCTTCTCGATGTCGTCTTCGTCGTCGTCATCGTCGTCGTACTTCTTTTTACTGCTGTACAAATCATCGTCGCCTTCACCGACGGAAAATTTCCCGCTTTTGCCTTTTGCGTTGCGCTCTCGCCTCTCTGCGTTGAGGTGTTTCGAGCCACCACTTCGAGCGGCTTCCCGCGTGTACACTTTTGGCGGGCGCTTTGCACTACCCGCTCTGCGCCTTGGAGCTTTGTACGTCTTGCGTCGCGAGTGTTCGCTCACGCCTCTAAATTTTGCCGTTTTCTTGGCGACCCCGACTTCTGGGAACCGCTTCGCGTGCTCCGCACGGATTTGCGCTGCGGTTTTCTTTGGTGGCGAAAATGTCGGTGGAAGCGTATTTTTTGTCGTCATCGTTTGTGCTCCCATGACGTCTCCCGACGAGCTAAATACTACACTACTTTGTCCTATCGATGCATCTTTGTCATTTCCTTCTTGTTTTGCAGCTGTGATATCTTTTCCAGCCACAACCCCTTGTTGTCGCCGTTCTTGCCTTTCTTCTTCTTCTTCCGTTTTTCGTGGTGCTACAAGTTCTTCTTCTCGAACGTCCAATTTCTTTTTCTTCCTTGGTCCTACGACGTTTCCTTTCAGAGCGTTCGTTAAACTCGCGTTTTCCATCGCGTGCATCTCCTGCCTCTTCAACGCGCCTAATCTTTCCTTTGCTCGATTTCTCTCGTCCTCTTCGCACAGTAAAGGTTCGTAAGTCTGACTCTTTTGCTTATTCGCGATGCGCGCAAACGACGAGGAGGAAGCGAAGGCTGTTTTGTTACTACTTTTCATCGCCAATAAACTATTTGGTTTCGTCGTCGTCGTCGTCGTCGTCGTCATCATCATCATCACCTTCTTCTTTTTCGCCTCTTCCAACGCGAGAGCTTCTTCAGCCGCCGCAGCAGCCGCCGCGGCGAGACTATCGTCGGCACCACTCTTCTTCTTTTTCTCCGCAAATTTTGCTTTCGTCACAGCCGCGCGCTGATTGTGATTTTGTAGTTGTTGTCCCGTCGTTTGTTGTTTCCTCGGTGGCGTCGCTGCGATGACTTCATCGTCGTCGTCGTCGTCGCTTTCGATTTTTCTCTCCATTTTTCTCGTCTTTTGGTGGTGGTGCACATTTTCGAAATCTCTTCCTCCTCCTCCCGTCGTCGTCGTCGTCGTCGTCGTCGTCGTCGTCGCATCGTTCCTCCTCCTACTCTTCCTCCTCCTCTCCAAATCCTCGCTCTCCGTCAGCAGCGCCTTGTATTCTCGATACATCGCTCTCGCTCTCTCGTCTCTCACCACGTCCTCTCGCGTCGGTTTCCTCCCGACGAAGGTGTTCTCCCACGCTTTAATCGCGCTTCGCTTTTCCTCCAATCGCGTCGAGAGCGTTTTTGTCGACAAAATCTCTTCTTCTTCTTCTTCTTCTTCTTCTTCTTCTCGGTGACGATTATTTTTGTTGTCGTTCAGAGCGACGGCGTGCAACACTCTCTCCTCGTCCATCTCTTCTTCGTTCTCGTCGTCGTCGTCTTCTTCTTCTCGCTTCTTCTTCTTCTTCTTCTTCTTCTTACGCGCGCGATTTTATGTGGGAAATTTTCAAAATTTTTCTCCCCAAAAAGTAAATTCGCGTTCGATATATCGATAAACACTACTCGCACGCGTAACGCTCTCTCGGACAGACAGACAGACAGAGAGAGAGAAACAACAATAACAAATGAAGCTGCGAGGAACTCTGACGCAGCTCGGCCTCTCCTGGCTCGACCGCATTCTCCCGCTCTTTGAAAAGTTGAACAAAAAAACGCTCACTTTGTACTTCAATCCGACGCAAATGTCGCTCGTGTTGCGACCGGACGAGGCGCACGGCGTGGACGTGCACGCGGACGTGAGCGTGTCTGACGAGGATAACGACGGAGGAGAGAATAGTAACATTAATAACAACAACAACGGGAGTGGTCAAATATTCGAGCAAAAGTCGTACGTGTGCACTTCGGTGGTGCAAAACCAAATCGCATTTAAAGTCGACTCGAACGGGTTGTTGAGAGTGGTGAAAGGTTTGGTAAACGTAAACGCGACGGGCGCGCACGTGAAACTTTTGAGAAGAGAACGACGGAGGAAAGATAATAATAATACAATGAACGGTGACGGAGCGAAACAAGGATTAACGCCAGTCTTGTGCTTTTCTTCGTTCGGAGGGGAAATCGATATCGTCCAAGACGTTCCGATTTACGGCCCGCTCAATCGAAAAGACGTGGAAGATATCGCGATGGCGATCGATACCAGACGGTTCGAGGAAGTACCGTATTGGTTAGATTTAGATTATCAGTCTGCGTCGGTGTTGAGAGAAGCGACGGAACGGTTGAAGTTTGTGAGCGCGCGAGTGGAAGTGGTGGTTGGGAGAGAAGGGGTGGTGCACATCGCGGGAGAGAAGACGGCGACGGCGAGCGCGGGAGTGGAGTTGAGAGGGGTGCCAGTCGCGCCTCGGGTAGAGTTGGACGATGACGACGACGACGGAGACGACGGAGACGGGGAAAATGGAAGAAGAGGAGGAGGAGTCAGGAGAAGAAGACGAGGGAGCGCGAGAACCGCGCAGTTGAGATTAGCCGAGATGCGCGCGATTGCGGTTAGGAACAAGAATAGCAACTACCCCAACACGCAGAACGACGACGACGCTCGACGTCTTCCCCCGGTGGCGACGAGAGGTATTTTAAGCGCCAAGCAGTTAGGTAAAGGCTTTCTTGGAACGATGACGAGACCAGACGTCGTTTTCTTCGGCTTCGCGGATAACGCGAGACGGCTGGAAATGGTTCACAGATTTTATAGCGCGAGACAGGTGGTGGTGGACAAAGAAACCGGCTGCGCCGAGGAGTCGCAAGATAGCGTTATCGTGCGGTTTCGAATACCCGTGGAGGAAGAAGAGGACGAGATGGAAGCAGACGACGACGGAGACGAAGAGAACGCAGCGATGGATGTGGGAGGAGGACAAATCGGCGAGAGAAGAGGGCAACAGCACCAACAACAGAGACGTTCTTTGGTGTTTGCGCCGAGAAGTCCAGCGGAGAATAACAACAATAACAACGCGGACGACGGTTCTTTGAACACCGAAAATGCAGCCAGGGCATTGCTTGGTGTTCAAAAACAACAACAAAATCGACAGAACGATGACGGCGATCGCGATTCTTTCTTGGACGATTGAGAAGAAGAAGAAGAAGAAGAAGAAGAGAAGAACGTAGTATTGATTAGAAAGAACTTAGTTTGATTTAGAACGAAACGAGAGAGAAACACGCGGCGCGCACAAATGTATATAACAAAACCAAATTTACTAAATATATAAACTACAACATACTTCTACAAAAGCCGAGCGAAAAGTGATCGATGATAATTCGTGAATTCGCTCATACGCTACAGTGCTTTCACTCTTTTTTTCCCGGCACCATATCGTCCTCCGCTCTCAAGTATTCCCCTATATCCGCCTGATGGAAACAGACCACCGCGCTCGGATCCGCCTTCCTGCACTCCTGCGTCGACTTTGCGCACACGCCAAACCCGAGCGGCACGTCGCTCATGCTCAAAATAACCACCCCTTGATTCACCGGAGTGTTTTCCGTCACCCTACCCAACCCGGACTTCAATAAATGATTCCCGTATAAAAACGACATCTCGCTCGTCGGTTTCACCCACATCTTGTGCTTCCCGTGAGCCGCCAACAAATCCAACGCCCCAATAGTCAATCGAAACTTCCCAGAGTGCGTAAACTTGCCTATATTTTGTCCTAAAGTCACCAGATTATCTCTCGAAATGTTCGTCGCTCTTTTCACCACTTTATCCCGGACGTAATACACTCTGTTCTTGTGCAAGCGAAAGCAAAACGAATCCTCCGAATCGTTGCTCTCGTCGCCGTCGCCTCCTCCGTCTGATGATTCTAACACGTGTCGTAAATTCTTCCCGATGAATTTAAACAGCTTCTCGAACACTTGCGCGACTTCGGACTCTTCCAGCGGTCGCATTGTTATTATATCTTCTTCTTCTTCTTCTTCTTAAAGAGAGAGTTCTTACTTCTTATATGTTCGCCTTTTTTTTCTGTGGCGGCTCTCTGCGTTTGTACGAGTCTGTTTTTTTTCCAATTCTCTTCTCCATATTATTATCGAGAGAGAGAGAGAGAACAAAACACAAAAGGGAAAATAGCACATCATGGCGACGATGTCGACGATGTCCGGCCTCGCCGGCGGTCGCATCACCGTCTCCGCCGGGACGAACACGTTGGGTCAACACTCGACGGAGAAGAACCCCGAGGCGACGTTATACGTGGGGAATCTCGACCCACAAATGGACGAGACTTTACTCTGGGAATTGTTCATTCAGTGCGGACCGGTGGCGTCGGTGTACGTGCCGAAAGATCGGGTGACGTCGTCGCATCAGGGGTACGCGTTCGTGGAGATGAAGAGAGAGGAAGATTGCGAGTACGCGGTGAAGATTTTAAACATGATTAAAGTGTTCGGGAAACCGATACGAGTGAACAAAGCGAGCAATCAAGAGGGTGGGAAAGGGCAAGACGTCGGCGTGGGGGCGAATTTGTTCGTCGGGAATTTAGATTCGGAAATCGACGAGAAGATGTTGTACGACACATTCAGCGCGTTTGGGTCGGTGATTACCGCGCCGAAAGTGCAAAGAGATCCGGACACGGGGGAGAGCCGAGGGTTTGGATTCGTGCAATTCGATTCGTTCGAAGCGAGCGATCGGGCGATTGAAGCCATGCACGGGCAGTTTTTAGCCGGGAAGCAGATTACGGTCGTGTACGCGTATAAGAAAGATACGAACGGGGAGAGGCACGGGAGTCAAGCGGAAAGGTTGTTAGCGCAAGCTGGAATGCAGAATAACGGTGGGTATGGGGGCAGACATTTGAGACCGCACGCGATGTTTTCGGACGGAAGCGGCATAAGCGGATTCGCCGGGATGGGCGTGATGCCGGGAGGAGGAATGCCGGGTGGGATGCCGCCGCCACCACCACCTCCAGGTATGATGATGATGGGTGGTGGGATGCCGGGAATGCCACCACCACCGCCACCACCTGGGATGATGGTTGGCATGAACGCGGCGCCGATGGCGATGATAAATCAAATGCAAGGAGGAATGCCGCCGCCGCCGCCGCCGCCGCCACAGTAAAAAATGAGAATAAGAAGGAAAAGAACGCTTATCGTAGCACGTAGAAGAGTAACACGTAGAAAGAAATTGTATCATAGAGTAGTAGAATAACATATACACATCACGTAGCAAAAAATACAAAAAATAAAGCACTCTCATTCTCGTTCTCGCGAAAACAAAAACAACCCAAACGCGAGGCCGAAAACAAACGACACCGCCGTCACGATCGTCGGCATTCTCGCTTGTTGCTGCCCCGCTACTACACCGCTACTAATATTACCATTTTTATATAAACCTTGTTGTTGTTGTCTTTGCTGTTGTTGCTGCTGCTGTCGTTCCTCTCCTTCTCCGACGTACGAGGCCTCGTTCCGCGAAGGCGCTAAATTTTTCATCGCTGCGTTTTGCTTTTGTTGCTGTTGTCCTAATAATAAACCTCCTCCTCCTCCTCCTCCTCTTGAATATCGTCCGGGCACGACCAGTCGTTGTCCCGGTAACACGTACTCGAATCCGCCGAGCGTCTTCGCGTTCGCCGCCTGCGCGAAAGAAAGAGAGAAAGAAAGAAAGAACGACGACGTCAATATTTTACACAATAAGTCTCACATTTTTTTGTGTTTGAATCAACACGAATTCAAAAAAAGAGTAGAGAGAGGAATTCGAAAATTTCACGAGGGAGAAGATGATACACAAACAAAGACCTAATAAAACACGCTATGAGAGAGAAAATAAAGAGAAACGCACGATCAAATCTCTCGGGTCCACGTCGTACTGCATCGCCACGCCGTAGAGCGAATCGCCCGGGCTGACCGTGTGCACCAATAAAGATGATGATGATGATGATGAAGATGCATCCGCAGAAGTTTCGTATCTCTGTCGTTGCTCCGCGCTGACCCTCATAAAACTTCTTCTTTTCCCGCCGCAGTTTCTAGCGGCGGCGACGCGGGAGGAGGCGGCCCCGCGCGACGGAATCGAGGAAAGCTTGATCGAAGAGGAGGAGGAGGAGGCGTTCATCATCTCAGAATCGTTTCGTTAAAAGTGTGTGGAGAAAATGAAGAACGCACTTTGGCACATTTTTGTTTAGGGTTTAAGAGGTTTAGGGTTTTCAAAGTCTCTACGAAGATGCACAAAAAAAGAAAAGACGCAAAACACGCGCGCACACTTACACGTATTTAACACGTATTATACACACACATCATCATGTCAGGAGTCGCGGCGCTTCGCAGACTCGCGCAGCAACAAATGCAGCGATCATCGGCTTCTTCTAAGATGAGGAACGCCGGCGCTGCTCAGTTTCAAAAGAGATATTACGCCGCCGATCCGAACGCACCACCTAAAGTGAGCTACCCGTGGAAGGATCCGATGAACCCGGGGAACTGGAAGGAAGAACATTTGGTGTTTGTGATCTTAGGCGGCTGGGGCGCGGTTATCATGGGCGGGAAAGCCGCTTTGAGTTAATATATATACATATTATATATAGTATATATATAATAGAGAGATAGAAGTGAGAACGCGCGCTGCTGTCGCGTGATTCTCATCCTCTCTCGTCCATTTTGTAATAGTATACATATCACACATCATCTCATAAATACAAACACGCGCGCACAAAACTTGCGAGACGACCGAAAGAGAGAGAGAGAACACGGGGAAGAAGAAGAGCGAGCGCGCGCGGAAGCTGAAAATATATATGTTTACGGTAAAAAAAAGTCCCATCACACATCGTCAAAGCAAAAGAATCCTCTTCGCACTCCTCACACTCTCTCCGCATCAAATGTCATCAGACGAGAACGATATCGCGAAAACGATAAACGAAGAGGGAAGAAGAAGAAAAAGAGCGCCGAACTATTCGAACCTTTGGCCGATCGCGTTAGCTCCAGTTATCCCTGCCGTTGGCATCGCGCTGAGGCCGCACAAGCGACTTCGTTTTCCGGTGACTTTTGGAATCGCGGGAGTTGTGCTCGTCTGGTCGCACGCGGCTGCGCTCGGGTCGAGCAGTGGGACTAAGTGAGCGGTAGGTCGAGAGAGAGAGAGAGAGCGCTCGCGATTATTGCTATCATCTCATGAACGCTTCTTTTCTATCTTCGAGGACGACGACGACGACGACGACGACGATAAAGTTTGGACGAAGAACAACAACTCGTCCTAAGACTACAACGAGAAGGAGTGAGAAAGTCTGCGTCAATAAGAAGCGAGAAGATAGGGACAAAAACTACCCAAACTTGTACACGCCGCAAGACGGCGAGCTCGCGGAACGGAAAGCCGCGCGAACTTTGAAACGTTTATTCACGTACGTTGCGATTCGCGTAGTTCAAGCGCATTTGGAAGGCGCGGGCAACGACGGAGGGTTCGCTCCTCAAGTTACGGGATACGACGGAAAAGTGCAGTGCCCCGATTATAACGATTTGAGAAACGCGATGGAAGGCATCGAGTTAGGCGACGGGGACAGTTGGATAAGAGAATTCGCAAAGGTAAATCCAGCGGTGACTTTGCGCATTTTGGAAGCCAGGAAAGCGTATTGCGAAGAGTTCGATTACGACATGTTGGAGTCGTTTGTGGACGAAGACATCGTGAAAGCGAACACGGAGTTGATGACTGAAATTATGAACAGATCGTTCGAAAAAGGTGAAGGAGAAGAAGGAGAATAGACGAAGGGCCGCCGCGATGGTTGTGCTACTACTGCGCGCGTCTGCTGATGTTGTAATTTATATTTAGTATATTTAACGTGTGACATTTACAAATGGTGTGAGAGTGTGTTTTGTGACTTTAACAGCGGGGCGAAGATTTGAATACTTTACCCGCAACCTTAATTTTTAAAGTATTTTAACGTCTTCGAGTCGACGCGCGTCTCGCCGGCGTCGCTCTCTTCGCCGGAGTGGCGCTCGAACCACCACCAATCTTTGGTAAACTCGGAAGCATCTTCAACGCTTTTTGCGGCACTTTAAGCGCGAGGCAATATAAGACCGACATGACGGAAAAGTAAGCGAGCGCCGGAGGCGGCAAGAGTGGCCCTCCGGCAACTGGCGGAGAATATTTCAACGCGAGCGTCGCTCCAACCATCATCAAAACGTTGATCTTGCAGACGACTTTTTGAACCGTCACCGCTTTGCTCGAAACCGTCCAGCAAATCAAAGAGATGTACAAGTTCTTAACAAAGTCTACGTACGTGATGTGCGTGAGCAAATTGGCAATCGGACCTTTCAATTGGGACGCTTTCACCGCGCCATCGCTCACCAATTCGAGAAACCCACCCGCGCCAGAGATGACGACGGGTAAAGAGAAGAGAACGGAGACGATCGCGTGCGCTTTGAGCGCGTTGGCTGGGGTCACGTTTGGGACGGGAAGAGCCATTTTATGTGTGTTATGTGTGAAGAAAGAGCGCGTGGAATTGGAAAAAATTCTTTTCCATCTTCTCTTCAACGAACTCTTCTCTCTCTTTTTTGTTCCCCCGGCGTGAGTGATGATGTTGTTTTTGGCTACTAAAATCTTCTCGATGCTAATTAAAATCTCTGCCATGTCTGCTGCTAAGTAACTAATAACTACTTTTGCTTTTACTATTGCCGCTCTACGTATTCTCATCATCATCATCATCATCATCATCATCGTGAAACGTGACTCTCGTGCGTGCACGCCGGTCCTCTCGCGACGGCGTTGAGCGGCGTCGGAGGAGCAAAACCAAACTCGCACGTGCATTGTAACGGATTTTCATTTTTGTTTACGTGCTCGATGACGCCCAAGTGTATTTTACCGAGAAAGCGCATGGCGGTGTCCATTTCGCCGCAGTGTCTTTTGACGACTTGCGGTTCGTACGGTTCGTTCGGGTGTCGACCGGAACGAGGCGCGCCCGCGGCTTGCCAAGGCTCGGTGAAGCAGTAGTATTGGTAGTGACTCAAAGCACCTCGGACGGAATCGTCGAAGAGGTGGTTCTCTTCCTCGCTGTGGAAGCCACAAAAGGCGCCTTCTTCGGCCAAGTAATCAAACTCGATGACGGCGTGCGAACTGAAAGGTTTCAACGCTTCTTCAGCCATCGCGGCGGTAAAACCAAAGGGAAGTTGGACGTCCGAAGAAGAAGAAGAAGAAGAAGAAGAAGCGGATTTACTCCCTTCTTCTTTTTCGTCGATATCGAACGAATTTTTTATCGTCTCCATCTTCTCTGCTCGTCCATCATCGTCGCCTTCTAAAACTAACGCTGAATTTTTCCTCCTCTCGACGTTCACGCGAATGATGTCGTTTCTGACGCTATCTGGAACTCTCGAATCGGCTAAAAAGCCAGGCTCCCTAAACTTCAAACCACTGCGAAACCAGCTCGGTAAATCGTATAAGTGGTCCATGGGACACGAGTACGGTAGCACGAATTTCTCCGCGCCGGGAGCTCGGCACCCGTTCAAATTGTTCCAAATCTTGTCGCAATAACACCTCGGTTCGGGTAAAATAACCGTTCTGTCTAAAAGCTTCCCCAGCGCCAATAAATTTCTGACGGTTTCTCTTCGCACTTTATCTTCAGCGAAGTGTCTTTCGATGGCTACTCTGTAATCGTCTTTTCCGAACCCGACTGTTTTCATTTTCGTACCGCCAGGACCGTTCGCGTGTTTCACCTGCGCGAAAACATCCGGGACGATTAAATATTTCGCGTTCGCGTCTTCGTAATACTCTCTATCGTCAGCGGTCCATATCCCAGCTTGTCGCATGCGCTCTCTCTTCCCCCAGGCATATTGCCCGTCGTCTCCGTATTGGTACGTCGTGTGCACCGCGTATGGTTCACCATCCTCGGGAAACTGCTTGTGATGCCATTGGACAAAATACGAGTGTCCGTTCCCGAAGAGCCAATTCGGCAAGACCCCTAATTTTACCGTAGCGTTTGCGGCGTAATACACCATCCTGAAACCTTCCTTCCCTCTGTCCGCTGGATCTTTCAATTTAATCGCATTTTCTAAATGCATTCCGCTCACGCCCTCGTGCATTAACAAATTAAACGCCGGTTGGTCTCTCATCCACGCAATCGTCGACGTCGCCACTTTCGTTTTCCACTGTTGTAAAAAATTCTTCGACGCCTCCGTCGCTCGGATGTGTAATATTCCGGTGTTGAAATTCACGTGCGCGCACTTATTCGAATCGTCTTTATCTCCAGGAACGTCTATGCAATCCGTGCTCACTAAAATATCCGCTTCCCCGTACGTACCTTTGTTGAAGTATCCCCTCGGGTCTCTCATCCACACGACATCCGCGTCGGATAAAATCGGATTCAAGTTCATGTCCAACAAATCCTGCACAAACTTTGTCTTCACCGTTCCCATCTTCTTGAACGCGGCGCTCCCGGCCGTAATAAATTGCACTCCCCTGTTCGCTAAAACCGAGTTCCCAGTCAACAACATCGTCGGCACGTTCCAATCTTTTAAATCTTTCATCATCTTCTCGTCTAAAGCGCCGACAAAGTGCGGCTCTAATTTTAACCGTCTCGCCGCGTCGACCCAATTTTTCGCGAAATCCCTCACCGAGTGCGTCGCGAACGTGACGAATATAACATCCCCGGGTTTCGCGTGCGACAATTCTGGCGGTATGGCTCCTTCATAAATCTTCCTTTCTAACTCTTTCTTCGCCTCTTCCGTGAGCGCTTTCGTTTGTTGCGCCCACATGTCTTTCATCCATTGCGGGTGGTTGGTATCCGAGCGAACCTCTTGCGCGTTGAGAGGGATGTTCGATTGGTCCGGTCTAGGAAGAACCGTGTATTTATTCGCGTAATAATATTCTTCGTCTTCTTTATCTTCTTCTTTTCCTTCTTCTCCTGGCAGCTTTGTTGGCGGCGGCGATAGCGGAGAAGGAGGCGGAGGCGCTCGAGGAGGAGGAGGAAGAGAAGGGGAAGGAGGTAAAGGCGGAGACGGGTCTACCGGTTCCTCGTCCGAACTCTCGAACGCCTCTCGGTCCTCGTCTTCCTTCACCAACCGCGCGTTCCCGTGCCCTCCGATTCTTCGTCTCTCTTCTCCCTCTTCTTTTTCTTCTTCTTCTTCTCCTCTGTCGTCGTCAAAGTACCGCCGCTGCTGCTCTCTCCCCGTCGTCGCCGAAAAGTCTCGGACGACGACATCATCATCAATCGCCTCGACGGAAGAAGAAGCAGGCGAAGACGAAGATGAAAAAAAACGCGCGCCGTTGCTGCTCGCGCCAGAGCTTCTCCACGAAGCGTACAGCGAAAAAACAACCGCAAACGCCAAAACGTCCCGCGCGAGGAGAACCACCGACGACGACGAGCATCGTCCTCGTCGCGCGGTGAATAATCGCGCTCCTCCTCTTCCACCACTCATGTGATTTTTGGTGATTTTTTGGAGAAACTTTTGCCTTTTTTTCTTTTTTTCTCTCAAGAGTTTTGGCACCCTAAACCCTAAAAATTCAAAACGAAACAACGTAACAAAAACACGCAAACGCGTTTGTTCGTTTGTTCGTTTGTTTGTTTGTGTCGTGATACGCTTCCAAAAACTTTCAGAGAGAGAGAGAGAGAATCATGAGGAGATCATCTTCTGCGTCGTTTGGGAACGACGTTAAAGGGAGAAGAGCGATCGCGCTTTTACTCTTTTCGCTCTTTTTTGTCTTCGATTCTTCTTCTTCTTCTTCTTCTTCTTCGAATGGATTAATGATGCGCGCGGGGAAGACGACGCGCTCTTCGTCTTCTTCTTCTTTCTTCGTCGTCGCGGAAGCTGCTACCGAGGATGATGTCGACGTCGATCAACAACAAAAGCAACGACAGCGAAAAGAACTGAAGCGGTTGGAGATGGAGCTGGAAAAAGCGAAAGCGGAAGTAGACCTGGCGAAGAGAGAAAAACTCGCGGTGGAGGAACGGCTGTCTTCCGATTTGAACGAGGTGAAGAGGACGAAACGAGCGGTGGAATTGGAATTGCAAAAATCAAAATCAGCCATCGAAGAAGCGAAAGAGAACTTGGAAAAGACTCGAAAGGAAAAAGACAGTTACGAGCAAAGTTTGCGAGAGGAGCAATCGAAAGGGTTTCAAAAATCGAACGATTTGAAGACGGAGTTTGTGCATTTTTGGGAGGCGTTGAAGACGTTCGCGGAAGCCGCGACGCGAGACGGGAAGACGAAAGCGAAGGAAGGTTTGGAAGTTTTGAAAGCGCAATCGAAAGTTTTCGGAGAATATTTGAAAGAGAAAACGAGCGGGTTGGTGGTCGTCGCGAAGGAAAAAGGGTCGGAGTATTACGCGTTCGCGAAGGTGAAGTCGTTGGAAATCGGGCAGTTGGCGAGTAAGAAGGCGATGGAGTTTGATTTGCCGAAGAAGTACGAAACGGCGAAAGTGAAGGCAAAGGAAGAGGTGATGCCGAAAATTAAGAGCGCGTACGGTGAAGTGGAGAAACAAGTGAAGTCTAGCGTTAAGAAAGTGCAACCGCAGTTGGTGAAGGCGAAGAAGTTCGTCGAGGAAAAGACGCCGAAGGAAGCGAAGGAGTACGCGACGCGCGCGCTCGTGTTTTTACAAGCGGCGAGAGAGGAATTGGTGAAAGTTTTGGCGGCTAGATTATTGATGGTGTACGAAAACGTGGAGTTCTTCGCGCCGTACGCGACGAAATCGAACGCGATGTTTTCCGCGCACGTTTTGGTGCAAACGTTGACGTATTACTTGGCGTACCGAACGTTATCGAGAGTGCTTTTCGGCGGTAGGAAAGCAAAAGGAGAGGACAACAGAAATAACAAAAAAAGCGTTACAAAAAAGAAAGCAGGGAAAGCGGTGCCGAAAGAGGTGAAAGGTCGATCGGTTGAGTTTTCTCCCCCGAAGACGAGAGCGACGCGAATCGCCGCGCCGTTTGCGGCGAAGCGAACAACCGCGTAATTTTTTATAAGATGATTTTCAGGATTGACCATATTTGAACACATTGAACACACACACACACACACACACACACACAACAAAGAAAAAAAGGAATGAATGAATGAATGCGAAGAGTGTTAGTTGCGTTAGTAATTTGTAAATACGCGCGCTACAATACGACAAAACATCTGGCAACCAAGTTATTTTCTTGTCTACTTGTATCCTAAAAACTAAAAATCTCAAGCAACAACCTCGGCGAATACGGCCGAGGTCTCTCTCTCTCTCTCTACTACTACTACTACTACTACTGTTATTACTTTTATCATCATCATTTTATTATTATCGTTTATCGTTTATAAATTTTGGCGAAACGGGACGTTTGGTCGTTGGACTTGTGGTTGTAGACTTATCCCTTGGCGAGAGATCGTCGTCGCTGAAGTAAGATGACGTTCGTCTCAATGTAACTCTGCTCGGTTTGGAATCTGAGTGATAGGGGAATACGTACGGGTGCACGCGATTCGGAGTTCCTCCAAGCGCAGACGGGGGTTTTCTGGCACTTCCCAGAGACGACGCGTTTAAACTCGGACCGTTCTCAGCAAAATCCATCAGCGCCATGGCTCTCGAGTCGAACGCAGCTTTTTGCGCCGCGCGAACTAATTGACGACGCTCGTCGTCAGTCGCGTTGTTGTTCAACCCAGTATCGTCCGCATTGAAGTCATCAAAACTGTCTTCGTCTTGGTCGTCGTCCTCGTTGTTGTTACTGCCGTCGTCATCATCGTCTAATACCAAATACGCCTCGTCGTTCACGTCTAAAAGTTGTAACTGCTCCTTCGTAAACATGCCGTCAAACTTGGAGAGAAGTAACCGAAGCGGCATCAACATCGCGATTAAAAGTGGAAACATGAGGCATAAATCCGTCGAGCGCACGCCCCAAATGACCGCCACGCAACACACTTGCACGAACGTAAATCCGTGCACTCGCGATAACGGAACGTTTCTGACGTACGAAGTCGGTGGGTGCAATCTTGGTTCCATGAATATCATCGTCAATCGATGGAAAAATTGATTTTCATAGAAACCATTAATGCCCATCAAAACGAACAAACCGTACAAAACTGCCATGGGAATCTCTTTCAACAACGACAATAAAACAAAGGACAACAGAACCAAAACGTTGACGAGTAACGGCGAGAGGCGTTGTTCGTGAACGGTCACCACCTTCGTTCGAGTGTCTCCGTTCTTTGTGATCTCTTCAACCTCCGATAACGCTCTCACGTACTGCGGCGAGTGCGGTAAACTCGGCGTCGCAAACGGCAAGCCAAAAATCGAACAGAAAAAGAGTAAAACGGAAAGCAACGCGAAATCGTAGTGATACGCGACGCCTTTTCTCAACTTTGCCTCTTCTTTGTTGCACAGGAGCGCTGCAACATTCGCATCTATGTAATACAGACACGTTAAGCATATCGCCGGAACTATAGCGCCTCCTATAATCCATCGATGCCCTTCCTCTTTGGAAGGGAACAAGTCAATCAGCCATTGGCTTCTCCCTTTGTCGCTCGGCTTGATGTTCGAAGGTAACGAGAGCTTTTCGTACCCATCGATTTCAGATCCCCAGGCGAGAAGACACGCGGTGACGATCGCGATAGCGATTCCGAAATCAGCGGTCAATTCTCTCAAAGGACCGAGTAAGAAAGGACTGGAACGAACTTTTCCAAAAAACAATCCGAGTTGTAAAGTCACCGCGGCTAAGATGAGAGAAAACAACGCCACGTCTCTGCTGTACGTCTCTTTCTCGCTATCGAAGTAATTTCCGACGCCTTTACATCCTTCGAATATAAAAATAGCACTGACAAAGACCATGAAGATTTCTTGGGTGAACCTCGTGCACGATCTGACGACTATCGCGCACATATCAAAACACGCAATGACGAGCATGAAAATTGAAGTCCACACGCCCGTCCACGCCATGGCGAGTTCGAAAGGCACGTTGAACGTTTTCGTAGTCGAGAGTCGATAGAGCTCGATAATAAATACCGTTTGCGGACCGGCTGGCCTGAGAACCAACTCGGGTTGTCCACCGATAATCGCCCATACGATGCCGACAAAAGCCTGGCAGAGCAAAAATTCCATCGCGCCGAGTTTACCTCCAGTTTCCTCGTACGTCAGTCCTCCGAACGCAATCGCTGGTCCTAAGCACCCGAAATACATGTACAAAGTCGCCGTTATCGTCTTCACGGTTCGCAATCCATCCGTCCAATCGCTCGCGTATACTACTGAACGTCGCTTTATATCATCAATTATTCCACCGCAAAATCTCCCCGTCCGCTCAGCTTCATACGCGCTGTTATTGTCCGCGCTCGTATCTTTCGCGTCGTTTTTCCTGTGTTCTATGGAAGTCAGAAACGAATTCCTGTGGGACAATCTCAAGACTTCCAAGGCGTCTTCCCACGCGTCGAGGACTCTTTGCTTTGCACTCAACAAACGAACTTTATCGTCCGTGCTATCCCCGTGCATGACTGCGGAGAGAACGTCAAAAGCGTGAGGCAATCTGGAATGTTTCTTCGCGTGCGAGTGGAGTCTTTTGAAATCGCTCGCGTCGGAGACAAAATCTGTTTCTCTCGATAAACTTCTAAACGCGGCTTTTATGCACGCGATTTTGTTCCATCGGTCGAGACCAAACAGTGCGCCTTTATCTCCCACGTCGTTGCCGTTGTTGTTGTGTAAAGTGTTGTTTCGATGAATCTCTTCAAAACTGTGTCGATGGTTTCCGTGCAACGTTTGCGAGCTCATCGGAACTAAGACTAAACACACCACTCTGGCGTTTCTCCCGTCCGAGGCGCCTAAATTCACCGGCGACTCTAACGTTGCGATTGCCATCTTCGGCACGTGCGCGAGTTTTTTATTAATAACATCATCGTTACTGTTCGTTTCTCCTTTCTTTGCTTTCGGACTGCTACTAGCGTCTTCCTCTTTCTTCTCCGCCGCCGCCGCCGCCGCCGCCGCTCTGACCACCGATCCTAAACTCCGCTTGTCTCTCAGCTCCTCCCCGATCAAAACCGTCAAACCGCCTTCGTTGACTGCCGTAAATACGCGTCCGACTCTCAGCGGGTCCTCTTCCTCCGCGACCGACGACGACGCGTCTCTGTCGTTCTTCCGAATCTTCTCCACCAAAAACTGAATAATTTCCGTCTCTCTCCAAGAGCTCAACTCGCACTCGATGCTCGCGTATTTAGCATTTTTGTTGTTCAACATCTTTTCTTTCAACTCTTCCAAGATCCGTATCGGTCTCGGTAACGGCGGCAGCGCTTTCTCTAAATCCTCCTCCTCCTCCCGGTGGTGGTGGTAATAATTCTGGCACATCTCGCCGTTGTCCTTCTCGTCGTCGTTGTTGTTGTTGTTGTTGAAGTTCTTCTTCACCGTTTGCGTCGAGGCGTTGAATTTCTCCTCCTCCTCTTCTTCGCCAATCGAAGAAAACGACCGGTGTTGCTGAGGTCGACGCTCCATTCTTTTCCTTTTTTCTTCTTCCTCAGGGCGTCGTCGTCGTTGCCATCGTCGTCGTCGCTACGATGACGATATGATATTAATGAGAGAGTCTATCTGAAGCGCGGGATATTAAACTTTTGAGCCGAAGAAAAGCGCAAGTGACGATGATATTCGTCGTTTTGTTCGTTGTTGTTAAAAGTGAGTTTTGAGGAAGAAGAGAAAAAAAAAAAAATCGTCGATCTCTTCTCGTCCTCTTCTCTCAACTCTCTCTTGGTATTGGATAGAATTTTCATCATCGCTTCACTCACTACTTTTCGTATATACGCACGAAAAAACGATATTTTAAATATACGCGCAGCAGCACGTGTATATCGCAACAAAGCAACGCGTTAGTATAATGTACGCCGCGACCCGACAACCTCTTCTCGCCTCGTCCAGACAAAGCATCTCTTCTAAATTTTCATCATCGAGAAGATCATCGAACAACATTAACAACAGAAAGCCAACAAAGATGAACGCAGCAACGGCGCAAATGTCGCAAGACGAGTTGAAAAAACTCGTCGGCTATAAATCGGTGGACGACCACGTCACGTCTGGGATGGTTGTTGGTTTGGGCACCGGATCGACGGCGTATTTTGCCGTCGAACGGTTAGGGCAAAAGTTGAAATCCGGGGAGTTGAAAGATATCGTGGCTATTCCAACCTCGGAGAGAACGCGAGAGCAAGCGGAAAGCCTCGGCATTCCTTTGTGCACGTTGAACGAGAAGAGTAAGTTGGACGTGGCGATTGATGGGGCAGATGAAGTCGACCCGGACTTGGCGTTGGTGAAAGGCGGCGGTGGTGCGCTTTTGAGAGAGAAGATGGTGGAAGTGATGGCGAAGAAGTTTGTCGTCATCGTCGACGAGTCCAAGTTGTGCAAAGGTTTGGGTCCGGGTTTCCCGTTGCCGGTGGAAATCACGCCGTTTTGCCACGAGCACACGGCGAGAACGATTGCGGAGTTGCCGAGTTTAGCCGGGTGCGAAGCGGTCATCCGCATGGGTTCGAGCTCGACGAACAAGCCGGACGGCGACAACATCGCGGTGACGGACAACGGGAACTACATCGTCGATTTGCACTTCAAAGAGCCGATTAAGGACGTGAACAAAGCCGCGAGCGATTTGAAGAATACCGTTGGCGTCGTCGACCACGGTTTGTTCGTCGGGATGAGCTACCAAGTTATCGTTGCTGGTTCGGATGGTATTCGAGTGGCCGGCACGGACGGCGAGAAAGCCTGGTGGTAATGGCAGGAAAAGAGCAGGCTTCCGCGAGAGAAAAAAGAGCTATCGCGAGGTTTTAATTTACAATACGAGTACTTTATTACGAACGAACACGCGCGCACTCATCAGAAATCATTATTATTTAACTTGGCGTGTACGACGATATAGTGCTGATGATTACATTGCTGCTTCTATAATTTTGCTTTTCTATTACAATTTTTACGTATATGTATCGCTACCTTAATTTCGGGGACGTCTGTGGGTGCTACTGTTACTACTTTCTTCTTTTAATTTGCGGGTTCGCTCATGGATGAATTGTTCGTCTCGTAGCCGCTCACTTTTGCGGTTTCAAAATGCTCGGTCGACGCGTGAATCAAATAACACAAAACTCGATACGTCGCGCAGGAATTTCCGAGAATTTTACTCGTTTTCTCGTCGACTTTCTTCGTGTTCGGTATCCCGGGCACAGAGTGCATCAATAGTCTCGGCATCGGCTTCGCAAAGGTATAAAACCGTTCCCAGTTTTTCTCGTTACCTTCGACGCGTAAAATACCGGAGATAATCGCCAAAATGAAGAAAAATGCAGCCTGTAACGCGCACTCGACGTACACGATGATGCACGCGATGAGTTGCAAAATCAACTTTTCGATTTTTATCGAGCCTTTGCCCACGGTGACAAACGCTTCGTGCGCGTTGTCGCGCAAGAAGCCATCAAAGGACGATCTTCTGCTACTCTCGCTCTCGTATCCGCCTTGCTCGTTCGCGTCGTAAAATTCATCGTCTCCGGCACCACCAATAGATCTTCTTTTCTTTCTTTTAATTGGCGTGCTCGTCAAGCTCGAATGTCCCATGTGCGTCAGTCGATCCACCGCCTCTTGCGCCGTGGCGGATGCTCGAAACCAAAACGATTTGATGATGCGTTTTTCTCTCTCTGCAAATTCTGTCCACGTCTCCGCGTGTTTCTTTGCGGCTTTTTCTGCCGCCGCTTTTGCCGCCGCCGCGCGTTTCGCCGCAAACTCGCTCGTTTGCGAAGCCCACTCTTGACACTCGGTGTACCAATCCTGGAGCGAATTTTGCGACGAGTTCCTCGACGAATCTCGTAAAGTTTCCAACGAGTCCTTCATTTCTACTTCCTCTTCTCCGTCGTCGTCGTCCTCGACATCGGAATCTGAGGTATTCGTCGCACCTCCGTTACTTTCCGGAGAAGATACGTTGTTGCTTCTATTATTCGTCGTTGGCTGAGTCTCAGTCAACCCGCGTCTCGCCCTTTCCAAGGCGGACAACTTCTTCTCCTCCTCCTTCTTCTTCTGTTTCTTTATCCAATTCTTCGCGTCTTTTTGCGCCATCTCGAACAAAATCTTCATCTTATATTGTTCTGGAGGGAAAAAACACCACCACACCGGCACAAACTTCGATGGCTTGATATCCGCTCGCGAGCTATAAAACGGACTCACCACAATCAACTTTCTCCCGTGTTTCCGTCGACAGTGCAACTTAGAAAACGTCCCGGACCGCTTGAACCCGCTGACGTACTGTATATCCGTTAACGCACCATCTAAACACAATCCGTGACCTTTCAACCACATGGGCAACCCACTCAAAGGCACGATGTTCGACGAACACAACAACGCTCTGACGAAAAACTCGTACGTCTCGAACACTTTCAACCGTAAATTTTTCAATCCTCTCAATGTCATCCTCGTGATGCTCATCTCCAACTTATTCGTACACAATTCGTGCGCGTTGTCCGGCGCAAACTCTCTTATCGCGCCTTGCACGTAATATCGCAACTGAAATGCGCCTAAAATGGAACTCCTCGCCCGCGTCGCGCACAGGTAGGCGTACACCGCCAACGCGTCCAAATCCACCGTCGGCATGAAGAGTAAAGAGCCGATCAAAGCGCCGCCGGAACATCCCAGAACTTTCGTGTTTCTGTGTCGTAAGTAATCGAGGAAAGAGAAAGAGTAGAAGAAATGAGCGTAAGCGCAAAGCAATCTTAACGAAGCACGCTTTTTTAATGCGCGCATAATAGAGATATACCGCACGTCTCTGCCGCGAGCGCGCCGCCCGCGCGAGTATTTCGGTCAAGACCGTTCAGTATCATTTCTCTCTCTCTCTCGTTTTTGGTTCAAAAAAAAGAACGGAGCAGATTTGTACGAACGAAGACGCGCGCGCAAACCAGATCTGAATCGATGAAAGAAATGACAAAGAGAGAAAGAGAATAAAAGAAAACGTAAAAACGCACTCCGCGTAGCCTTCGCGTCGCAAAATTTTAATCACTCCGACGTAGTATATGAATAACCATCCCGAAGATCCTGAGAGAGAGAGAACGGCAAATCCGAGTCAGTCTTTTCCTATTTTTCCCAAAAGAGGGAGAGAGAGAGCGAAACGAAAAAGAAACGCACCTAACGCTAACGTCCGATCGAAATCGAGATCGTCCTCTTCTTCTTCGAAAGAGTCGTCTCTTCTTCTTCCTCGACTGGTAGTGGTCGTCGCTCTCAAAGTCGCGCCGCCTTCTTCGCGTAAAGCTGCTCCTTCTTCGCGAGGAGGCATGTGCTCGCTCTCCTCCTCCTCCTCCTTCTTCTTGGTCTTCTTCTTCTTCTTTTTTCTCTTTTTTTTTATGAAGAAAAAGACCAAAAAAATTTTCAAAAATCTCGTTGTTTTCTCCTAGAGAAACACAACAAAAGCAGAGACGCTTTCTTCTTCAAAATATTTCCTTTTCAAACCATATAGAAATACACGACGACATGTCGACGACGACGACGACGATAAAGCGCGCGGAGGACCTGCCTGCGGCGTTCCAGAGCGCGTTTTTTCGTCGTTCGACGACGACTACGAGCGGCGGGTTTCGGTGTGTACGCGTTGTTTTTTCTTGTCTTTCTTCTTCTTTTCCTCTTCGCGTTTTCGTTTTCTCTCTCGTTTTTCAGAAGAGAACAAAGACTCTGACCACTTGAAAATATACGCGCGCCGGCCGAATAACGACAAACAAAAAACAGGCATTTCAACGCGATGCAAAGCGAGATGATGGAGTTTATTTTGACGCGCGCGAGAGAATCGTTCGTGTGCAGCGCACCCACGGGGTCTGGGAAGACGGTTTTGCTTGAACTGGTGCTGTTAGCTGGGTTGTTTGAAATACGCGCAGACGAGGACGACGACGATGGGAGGAGAAGGAGGAGGAGGACGACGGCGACGAGAAGAGGAGGAGAAAGCAAAAACGGATGCAACGATAAAGTTGTTTATCTGGCACCGCTGCGAGCGCTGGTGGCGGAAAAGCTGAGCGATTGGCAAAATCGATTTGGTCGAGGCACGGATTTAGATTTAAGTTTCGTTTTGTTGACGGGAGACGTGGACGACGAGAAGACGCGATCGAGCGAGTTTTGGAGGGAAGTGGATAAAGCGGACGTGATATTGGCGACGCCGGAAAAATTGGATTCTTTATCGAGACGACATTCATCAAACGGAGGTTTTGGGTTTTTTGGATCTATTTCTGTGGTATTAATCGATGAGATACACGTGGTCGGGGATTCGTCGAGAGGAGCGACGTTAGAGGCAATCGTCTCGAGGTTGAAAGCGATTGGACAGAATTTAGGGGAGGAGACGGCTTTGCGTCGCTGTCGATTTGTGGGCGTCTCGGCGACGGCGCCGAACGTGAAGGAGATTGGCGATTGGCTGAGCGGCGGTAAGAACGTTCCCACGACGACGTGGGAGTTTGGCGAAGAGTATAGACCGGTGCGTTTGGAAACGATATGTCGCGACTGCGGTTACAGCAAGAACGATTACTTGTTTGAAAAGACGCTCAACGCGAAGCTTTTCGACGTGATTTTAGATCATTACGAACGATGCCCGTCTCTTATTTTCTGCACGACGCGCGATGCAACCTTGAAGGCCGCAAAAAAGTTAGAGGAGGATATCGCGCAGAGAAGAAATACTCTCCGCGAGCCGTTCGTTACCGATGAGCAATCGAAGATGAAACTTATTCAAGCTGCTCGAGTAGCGAAGAATAAAGCGCTGAAGCAACTCCTTCCAAAAGGCATCGCTTTTCACAACGCTTCGCTCGAATACCACGATCGAAATCTCGTGGAAACACTTTTCCGAGAGAGAGCGATATTAGCGCTCTGTTCGACGTCGACGCTGGCACTAGGCGTCAACTTACCTGCGCGACTCGTTGTAGTTTGTGGGACCAAAGTATATCGAGGCGGTGGAATGTACGAAAGCATCGATCGAGGCATGCTCCTTCAAATGGCTGGACGAGCCGGGAGACCAGGTCTCGATCAACGGGGTGTTGTCGTCGTGATGACAGATACGCACTCGAAATTCAAGTTCGAAAATCTTCTGCACAACATCGAGCCGATCACGAGTGAACTCAAAGCGCGCTTACCAGAAACGATCAATGCAGAAGTAGCATCTGGTGTGATATACTCCGTGCCGAGCTGCGTTCAGTGGCTAACGAATACATTCATGTTTACGCGCACGAAGTACGCGCTTGCGTCTCCGGTGAATGCTCCGATGCTTAGTCTTGTAGCGCCGGCGAATAACGCGATGAGATCTCCTTCTTCTTCTTCGCCAGAAGCGCAAGCCTTACGTTGGGTGAAAGCGTTGGCCGTGAAAACGTTGCGCGAGATGAAAGCAGCGAACCTCTGCGAATTCAACGAGTCCTCGGGCACGTCTGGGGTACATACTGTAAGTGCAAAGGAGGAAGGACGAATCATGTCCATGCGATACGTGCGATTCGAGACCTTCAAACAGTTTCAGAACGTGCTCTCCTCTTCAGATGTGGACGGCGATGAACCAGTCGTCGCAAAAGACATGTACGAGGATGTTTTGTCCACACCGACGGTAGATGCTACAATTGCATCGTCGTTGTTTCAACACCACGGTGGTCTCGCTAGCGCGGTATCAGAATCGGATATTTTACGCTCGATTCTATCCGCAACGTGTAAAGCAATTGAGTTTGGCGAAATCTGTATTCGTCGAGATGAGAAGACGATGCTGAAGGAATTAAACAACAAAAATCGCATTCCATTGTTTCATTGCGATAACAAGGGTAAACGAATCACCAAAAATACGAGCATAAAGTTTGGTTGGCAAAAACTATACGTTTTAACGCAACACGAGTTGCGGGAAACGCACGACAAGGAAAGCAGCACCTTGCTACCGAGTTTAAAGCGCGAAGTTGAGTCGGTCATAAACCTCGCGCCTCGTTTGCTTAAAGCGGCTCACGAGCTCTACGTCTCTCGAAAAGATTTCTGTCACGCCGTTTATTCCCATCAACTGATGAAATCGATAGAATCGAGAAAATGGTTCGATTCTAAGGACGTTCTTTCTCAGTTGCCTCGTTGCGGGCCAAAAACAGTCGCTGCACTCATGAGCAACGGCATCCAAACTTTTAACGACGTCGAAAACGCCGACGCTCGAACGATTGAACGAATTTTGACTCGACAACAGCCAGGATTAGCTCATCAACTCAAAGAGTCTCTGAAATCGTTACCGTCCGAAGTTCGCGTATCGCTAGAAATTAATACCGCTGATGATATCCTGTCAACGCCGTCGCCTACTTCAACAAAGACACAGCAAACGAAAAAGAAGAGATCAATCGTTCTTCCGTCGGTTAATGTTCGCGTAGAATTTGTTACAACTAGTAAACGCTCTTCTCCTGGCGGTATGAATATTTTTGGCGGCGACGTTCTCGACGAGGAGGAGGAAGTGGATGCTGAATCATTTCCCCGTGTCGTCCGACTTCCTAAACAACATCAAGGCGTGCTCATCGTTGGATGCGAACACGATAACAGCATAATATTTCGCACGAAACTCCCGACAATTACCGAGCGAACTTTGAACACTCGCAAAGATTGTCTCGTTTTAGAATCGAGATGTTTTGCTCAATCTCTGCCAGCAGCTCGGACGCCGGTCAAATTTCTCGCTCGAATATTTTTTGACGGCATCAGAGGAAGAGATGCGTTTGGTTGGGCAGTGAGTAGTAAATCTACTCTCTCTACAACACCATCTAAAGATAATTGTCATCTTCGCGAAGCAGCTCAGATCCACGGCAGTGGTGGACGACGCTTGCAAACAGCTATGCCGCGTGTCGCAAAAATAATGAGTGTTGACGCAAAAAAGACGAAGAGAAAGAACGACGACGACGACGACGACGACGACACCACCACCACCAACAACGACAACAACAACAACACGACGAACGACGATGGTAAAATGACCATAACTCAGAAACGAACTGAAGCAGGTTTAGCGCAAATACGCAAAACAAAACAAACCACGTTGGCTCAATCGTCCTTTCCAACACCGAAAAGGAATAAGAATGAAAAAAATATTTCACCACGGACGACGGAAAAGAACGATCCTCCTACCACCACCAACACTACTGCCAACATCACCAAGACAGAAATAAACGCCGCTTCTGCTCTTCGCGACTTGTGGGGCTGTAACTGGGCTGGGGGCGATGATGATGACGATGATGATGACAACGCCCAATGCCTCGCGCCGGCGTTATGCGAGGACAACAACAACAACAACGAGAGCAAGGATAGCTGGGACTTTGCTACGTAGAGAGAAGTGAAAACTTTTAACCAGTAATGATACGATACGATATGCGATGTTATAAACTTTACTAAAATATAAACACACAAAATATTACAAATACATAAAGCTAGATAATAGACTTCTACTACTTAGTACTTTCATCAACACGATTAAATATTATTGATTAACTTTTACCATCTCAATTGAGGAAGAAGGCGAAAAAGAAGGAGACGCTCGCGGCCACAGCTGCGGAAATCATCGCGGCGTTTGTTGGGGAAGATCTCGACGACGACGACGATGACGCAGAGCTCAACGAAATATCGCCGCACGAGGCAATAACTTCAAATGGGCACTTCGCCAAGGCTTCGTCATGCGTGTACGAGGGGAGACGTCTGCACGGCTTGGGCTCGCCCGAGCACGTTTGATCGTACAAACACAACGAAGGAACGGTCGTCGCGACTGCAGAGGTATCCACTTGATACTCGGCGTACATTTTTGCGACTACTTCTCCCCACGTCCAACCATATTGGTTAAAGAATGCGCAATCGAAGCCTTGCGTGGGCGCAGCTTTCCACACCCGTCTGAGTGCTTCGGGTCTGCACCAGTCGTCCAGCGCGCTCGAGCCTTCTTTTTCGAGGCAGTAATTAACGAAAGACGCGTACATCAACTCCCCAATAGCATTGTTCGAACATGCCGGGGAAACGCCCGCATTTTGCATCTTATCTTTCATGTCATCAACGTCTTGGGAACTTCCAGAGTGCACGTAAAAATGTGGGTTGTTCCCTGGAAGCTTGCAGTCCGTCTTTTCGTCCGCGATCTTTTGCTCCCAATATGCCGTTCCGTTGAAAGACGTATACGAAGAAGTGAACACGTTCGTCGCCAAAAATTCAGCTTCGCCTTCCGCGACGACGTGGTTTTCATTCGCTTCCCAAATCATTGGCGTACTTTCCATGCCGGGGCAGTCCTCGCCGTAAATGGCGTTAAACGCGTCTCGAGCGAACGTCTCTGTCTGCGCTGCGTTGCAATTCCCCGTCCCTTCTCCAGGCGTTTGCGAGTAGAAAATAACAAACGTCGGGTGGTCGAACAGTTTGACGTCATCCGGCATGGCGTTCAACGCTTCCAAATGCTTCGTCACCGTCGCTTCGGCCACGCCGCAATAGTTGATCGCCTGAAATCTCAAGCCGTTGCCAACGGAAGAAGAAGAATCCGAAAGAGGAACCCCGCCTGTTGGAGCGCTATCCAAAACCAATTCTTCATTCAAATACCCTTGTTGCAACAAATGCACGTATTCGTGAACGGACACCTTCGCCGTTTCTTCGATTTCTGTAACCGTGGGGTCGATGTATATGTGCAATCCATTCGCTCTGGCCCCTTTCGCATACGTCGACCCTCCCGATGCTTCCAACCCTTGGAACTTTTGATATATGTCCCCGTACGTCGCCTGCCCGTACTCGTGCGTGCACGCCGCCGAAACGAAGGAGTTCGAGAAGGACAAGAGCAGCGCGAGAGAGAGGAAGAACGCCCCGTGGAGCGATGTGGACATTTGAGATACAAATAAGAAGTGGTAGATTATTTCAGGTCTTTGTCGACATTTTTTGCATTTTTTGCCTGTCGACCAGTGACCTGTTTTTCGGGTGAAGTGTTCGCGTGGGTGAGCTGACAGGGGTCTTATGGTATATTATTATACAAAATACATACATGTTGTTATCTATGTTGTTGTTGCTACTACTTACCGCCAACGGTATTGCTATTGCTATTATTATTGGTATTACTAGTATTATTATTATTGTTGTTGTTGCTGTTGTTGTTGTTGCTGCTGCTGCTGCTGCTGCTGCTGCTGCTGCTTACCGGTGTGCTGGACTCGAGCGACTCTCGATATGTCGCTTCCCAGCTTTCTCAACGAGTTTTCAAACAAACCTTGTAATTGGGGATTGACAATGTCCAACTTTTCATGCGCTTTCACAGCCTCGGCACACGCATCTCGGAGCTCCCACAACGCGTTTACCAAATCCTTGGAGTCCTTAGAGTCCATGTTCGCGTAGTTTCGCGGAGTTCTCGGGTCGTCACCGTTACTCGACAACAGCGAAGGTGAGATTGGCTCGCCCAGAGACGACGTCAAATCGAGCGAGTTTTGCTTTGCATTCGCGCGATCGGGCGTTGCAACTAAAATATCAGCAGAAAACGAATGTCTCGGACTCAGAAAGTCCTGTTCCGTTCTAGATTGGTCTCGCGAGTGCATGCCACCGTCTGCAACTTCGAGCGGAACGCCATCAAAATTATCAGACATGGATATACCTCGCTTGTGCCTTCCGAGCAAATCGCCAAGAACGGAAGAGTTCTTCTTCTGAGAACCAGACTTGGCAGATTTGACCACACCTTCCGGAGAAGTCGCTGCTGAACCACCATTACCAACGACGTGTGCCTTTGCATGCGATGGTACGGAATCTACGTTAATATTAGTATTCTCGTACGCGAATGGGAAAAATGCGCGTACCAGCGCCGGAACGCCCCCGTTCACGCCAGCCGCAAGCGATCCTTGCAACAATCTCTGTAACATTTCCGGATTCACATTTCTTTGCCTCGCCGCCTTCATCAGTGCTTGTCCTTGCGCGCGTAACATTTCAGTGGCTGAACTCACCGGTGACATTTCGATGAGTCTGGTGAAGGCGATTTCAGACCGGGGGCAGAAGCTTGGAAAGGCCTTCTTTGTGGCCAAAGTCAATCGACGCCTTCCTCTCGATCGTAATTCATTATACACACTGTTGTTAGTACTATCGCTATCTTTGAATTGCGGATTGCTTTCGACTGTAAAAGGCGTATCGAATACGAAGATACGCGCGCGCTCGAAGCATGATCCCCCGACTGCGCCTCCGTTGATGCGCCTTGCCTCTTCATCAAGCTCGTCGAATTCCTCCTCGTCGAGCTTCTGAAGAGCTCGTTTAAACGCTTCATTGATGTCCTGATTATCGCTAGAAGATGATGCTTTTACTTCAGATTCAAAATCTAAGGGTAATACGGCGGTGACTTGGATACCGGCTATGCCAAAGCCTGGTATTGGATCTCCGGCTGTAGGTAATTGACTTACCTTTGTTCCAGCCGGAACGTATGACTGCAACCATTTCCGAACTCTATCCGACATGTCAGCTAAGGTTCGATCACGCGCATCCCGATAGAGCCACTGTGCCCCACTGAGAGACCCCCAAGCCTCACCAAGCGCTCGCACTCGCCAGTACGTTGCCGGCTCTCTCGGTGGCTTCGGCGTGTATGTGAAGAATTCGTCGTTTCGCGAGTGCGCCGGATCATCCAACAAAGGCATCGGACATCTCAAGTGCAAATCAGCCAAGGTGCGATGCGCGGCAGCGAGAGCCTTGAAATCTCTTCTCCTCTCCCATGCTTTTAAACTTGCTTTCACAACTCTGATAGCAGCTTCATCGAAACCACCTCTGGTGAAACATTTCGCTGCTGCGGCGAGGTGTTCCAACACCCGCTTTTCACCAACTTCCTCGGCACCAACTCGTAAGGCCGCAATGGTTGGTTCGGGTGCACCTCGCGGACCTAGTCCAAAAAAGGCATCTCTCAATTGGATGGCATCCTCTGCCGTCCATGTGGAGGTATCAGGAGCAACAGACGCTAGTGCGCGCATGCAAACGACAGCAGCCGCGCAAGCCGCTTCGCCGGCTTCCACCCAATGTTCCTCTGACTCCAAACGTTTACACAACGAGGACAGAACTTTGATCTGTGCAGATGGTGATGCTTCTAAAGCTAAGGCTAAAGCACTTTCAAGTTCAACGGCACGGCATACATCTGATGTCTTTCGACTTCCGGTCGTCGCCAAAGCCACCTCTCTGACACGAGCTTCTGAAAAAGCAATCGCGCGAATGAGAGAATTTGTTGCTGATTTCCAATTTGCTGGCGATTGGCTTGCACTGTTGGTCGACGAAACTGGCTCTGAAAGTGCTCTGAGAGCTCTCGAAACACCTCCTGCGCGAGCGTTGTGACCAAACGGCTGCAAACCTTGCAATAAGGCGTACGTCAAGGTTGGTCGCAAACACTCGACGCCGCCTCCAACATCGAGCGCAGACTCTAGAAGCGCACGAAGCCCACCAACAGCGAGCGATCTCGCCGGTTGAGGGCGTGCAGCGCAACGTAACAGAGCAACACACGCGGATTCGAGAAATGCAAACGGTTTTGCACCTGGGTACGGAGCTTCGAGAGGAGGGAAAACACCATCTACGTCTTCGCAGGGTGCGCGGTAGAGAGGCTCGAAGAGTACGTATTTTCGCTCCCTTATGACGGCATTGAGGAGCGGTGCCTGTAAAACCCAACCCGTGGCGGATTGTGAGCGACGAAGCAAAGCAGCTAAAACACCCATGATAGCTTCGAGAACATTAAATTCGTTTTCTCCGTGAGCTCCAATGCCACCGCTCGCTCCTTTGTGCGCCAGTTCACTTTTGCTGTCTAGCGGAGAGGTTGTGAGTGATAGCGGCTCGGCGAAGATGTCTTCATCCTTCGCACTTTGAAGTGCGTTGGAGTTTATCTGCTGCGTCCGTTTGTTGAATTGTGATTCATGATCGACGCGCTTCCAGGCGTCTCTGAGCAAACGTAAAATAGAGGTCGTTGCTGCTGTTGATAAGTGCCCAGCAGCTTCTCTCGACCAAACTTCTGTCCTCATGCTCGGACCACGCGGTAGCCATGATGAAACACCTCCTTGACTTTGACCCGAAATTTCTTCGCTCACGAACTCATCGTCGGGCTTCACTTCAAATGCTTCCGCTGCGTCGCGCAACAACGATATGAAAGAACGAACTCGCTCGCGATCTTGCGACAACCATCCCCAAAGCTTCGCTGGATCTGAATCTCTTGCCAAAGCCAAAAACACAGCCAACGCATCCTTCTTTGCGAGAGGAGATTGCAAATTCGCAATCACATCTCTTGCGCGAATCAGTAAACGTAACATTGGCGCGTACGCCGCAGCTATTGCTCGACGTGCCGCCGGTTTTTGCCAGGAAGCATTCCAACCGTGTCTTGCAGTGACACACGCGACGGTTCGGGTTGCGGTCGCTGCGCGTCCAGCATCAGTTTTTGCTTGGGACAATCCTCTCCCTGTGCTCGCTGTCAATGCAAAGACAAACGCCTCACCTGGCGTCACGAGAGTAACATCTCGCACGCCGTCGTATGAAGAAACGTTAACTTTACTTTTCGCGCCATCCTGCGTATTGCCATCAATGTTTGCGTTCGGAGGTAAAGACACGTCGCTGTCCAAGGAAGTCTTTCGAACTCCATCTACAATATCATCCAAAGAGCCAACGTCTTCAATATCATCAATATCATCGCTGACACTAACGCGGGGTCTTCGCTGAATCCCAGAAGACGAAAAGTCATCCTGCGGTCTGTCGTCGTAATTTCCATCGCATCTTATTTCCCGCTCTTCACGAGCTGTGATAGATGGATCCCACGCACGACTTACATCCGCGGTGATGATATCCAATAATGCCGGTGATGCAGCTAAGAAATCCGTAAATTCTTTGAGTAATGCCGCATGCGCCGCTGTACCGTCGGCGAGCGCTCGAGCGTGCGCCGCGGCGAGCTCAATCGATAATGGGCCGAGCGGACCAGCTAAGCCACTTCCTAGCTGAAAGTGATCGCTGCCATCACTGGTCTTTTCGCCCGTGGCTTTCACAGATGAAGCCGTTTTGTTGTTCTTGGACGATTTTATTCCTGGGATAGCCAAAATATCACTCAGGAGCGCCGCCAGGTTGGCATTAAGCGTCCGAACGCGCATCAATTCTCTCGGATTCGTGTTCTTGTTTGCGCGACTCGCTCGGGCAGAGACTTCTAATGAAAGCGCTTCGGCTACGCCTTTTAAAGGCGTGGCATCTTTATCTACTGAAACAGCGTCCCGGGGGATTTGAGCGCGATCTAACGCATACGCTCTTGAAATCAATCCCAATGCAAACCAAGAGACTGAAAGCGCATCTTCGTACGGACTCGCACCAGTTCTGTCCGTCAACACGGCTGCGAATCTTCTCGCTAATATCGTGTGCATCGGAGTGACACTAGCTTTGCTTCTAGGCAACGATCTATCGAGTTTATCTATATACCCAGATTTGTATGCTTCCGTCCCAAACGCTAAAGTGACGAAAGCTTCTAAAGGCGGCGAGTGCGGAGCAAGACCTCCACCCAAATCCTCTCCCGGTTCAATCGTTTGCACCTTGGCGGCAACGCGAATTAAAGCTCTGAAAGCTAAATCACCCACATCTCTGTTTAAATCGTCCTCTTCTTCAATTAAAACATAGGATTTTGAGCGCGTCGACCACGTGTTTCCACCAAATGCAGAATCTCGGAACTCGCTTCCTGAAAGTTCCGAACGAGAATCACCAACGACGTGCGCGAATTCGGGAACCTTTTTATCATCGGAGGCAAAATTATTCCACGCATCCATACCGTTCATGTTGCTGCCATTTTTTGCTCCGTAGCTTTCATCGATAGCACCTTGGTTATTGTAATGAGAATTGTTACTGTACGAAACATCGTCGAGTGCCCCTTCCAACCTTGTTAACCTCAATAACATCTTAAATATCGCAGGTAAATGCGCCATCAACGCGGCTCCTTCAGCTAGAGGTAGGTTTCTTGTGGCGGATAAGAGTCTATCGACGGCTTCTCGTCCAGATGCACCTTCTGCCCACGCCGCAGTAGCCGCATAGAAATTGCCTATTCTACCATCTGCGGTGTGCAACGTATCCGAGAGTCGCATTTTCACGTGCACGCACGGCACTCTTTCGTTCCAGTACGGCATGTGCGCTCTCACATTTGCTTGCAGATACTTTGGTAAGAGCTCTTTCACTGCTACTAGACCTAATTCAACGCCGTTTGGGTTATTAGCACTCGCGATATTCGGAGCGAGCGTTTCCGGTGCGACGCACAAAGGTATCACCGAATGTCCAATCAATTCTTCCTCGCTTTGTACTGAACCTAAGAAGAGATTTTTGGCGTTCTGATCCGTTCCATAAACAGATAAAATCAAATGATGCGACGGTTTTAGTCTCGCCGGTAGGGTTGCGCGAGCTTCGGAGCAAAACACGCCCCCTTTCGTTTTCCCGACTGACAGAGGCGTCCAAAATTCGCTTACTTTGTTCCTCCCATCCGGTGAAGGAAACGTCGCCGGTAATCCCTTCGCGTTAATGTTTAAATCATCGTCGCGCAATTCTATCTTCACGCGCAAATCTTTTCTTTTGCACAAATCTATATTCCGGATGTCGATGAAAACCTCTCTTCGCAAGCCGCAATCGAGCGTACCACCCCAAGCGCTTTCCCAGTTGGATCTCAGAGAGCTCGTCTCCGACAAGTCCTTGATGTGAACGACATACGGAGGTAATCTAGGCTCTGGAAGCATTGTTGGCAATCCTCCTCCTGTATTCTGCTGTTGTTGTTGTTTGTCTTGTTGTTTCTGCTTTTGTGGTGCTATCGAACGTAATCGCAAAACTTCTGCAAAAATTTTACACCGAATCGGCTTATGCGATTTTAATGGATGCATCCCGGATGAAGCCGCGGCATCGATGACGGCACTTTCCGTGTAGGTTTCTTTCACCCGATACATTTGTGAACACTCTACGGTATCACGCACTCTAAAAGAAGGTCGACCGTTTGCATCCGTGGCATTTTCAAAAATTGACATTGTGATCCATCCGATCAATGAACGCGGTTTTGACGCCTCGTCGTAAGTTGATGAAAATCTGTTGGTGTCGTTCGTACTTTCTCTTCCTCTTCTTTCCATCTCTGCGTTATTATTCGCGGTATTCGAGTCATCATTTTGACTCGTCGTTGTTGATGAATTCGCCGTCTTTCGAACGACGTTTCGGAAATTTTGCATCTTTTTCGAAACCGAGTTGCTATCGTCGAATTCCGATCCTTCATCTGCAAGCTCATCATCATCATCATCATCACCATCATCATCATCGGATGCTCCTACTTTATTGTAACTGTTGCTATCATCATCTATAGAGAAAATTTTCCCGTTTGCTGCCTGTTGCTGCTGTATCCCTCCAACGTTATCGTACTTCAACTGTTTCACTCTTAAAATCTCTCTCTCCGCGTACGATTTCGCCTTCTTGTCATCCCGCATGGTGTACACTTTCGGATCCAAACCACCAAATTCTGGCGTCACATGCGCAATCTGCACGAATAACCTCACAGATGACGAGCATCTGTGGTGAGGGATCGTAAACACCGCCGACGGTTTCTCTGGATTCCCGTCCCTCTCATCCCCCGGCGACCAACTGAAATAGAACGCCTCTGACAACCGCTTCTTATGTTCTAAATCAATCAAGAAAGCGACGCATTCAATCTTTTCGTAGTTTCCAACCTCGAAATCGATATTTTGTAACCGAAGTAAAAACCGTAAACTGTTTATCTCTCTCGCTCTTTGTTCTTGGCTCACGTGTGGTGCTTCCGAAGGCGAGCGCGGCAACGCCGTCTTTGGCGCTGCCGTGACGGCGTGCGCGCCCGGGATGGGTATTCTGTCTCGTATTAAGGGGTCGTATAACGTCATAAACGGAAGACCATCGACCACAGACGCCGGTGCTCTCCTTTGTTGATTTGAAATGTTGTTGTGTGCGGCAGAGGTTGTAGCTGAAGTACTACCGCCGTGGTCGTTGTTCTCTTCCAAAGTGCTTCGACTGAGATTCGAAATTTCACTCCTCGCGTATTCTCTTTCTCCTCTTTCTCCTCCTCCTCCTCCTCCGGCTCGGTGGTCGTGTAGAGAGGACAACATGGACCCAGTTCTAGAGTGCGAGACGCTACTCGACGTTTCATCGTGACCACCATTGTTGTTGTTGTTGTTGTCGTTATCGTTATTGTTGCCACCAGAAGAGGAGAGTTGGTCCAAATCTTCTTCAAACGATTGTATCTCAAGCAACGGTGCCGGAGTGTTTAAACTCCACCCGTCGTTTGGTTTATCGTCGATTATCCATCTCTCGTAGCGTTGACTGGTAATCGCTTCAACGTGTGGCGCGTCGATGTCGCTCTGCGTGACTGAATTCGGAGGGCCATCCGAGGCGTTGCCGCGCTGAATAGCGCGCCACACCATTCCCTTCTCTTATTCTTCTGAAGTGACACTTTCTTCTTTCTTCTTCTTCTTCATCGTGACACTCACACTGGAAGCCGTGCTGAAAAACCCTAAATTAGCAGTTTATAGTATTATTCCTAAACCCTAACGATCGCACATAGTCCGGGACGTAAGTCTGTAAGAGGCGTTAAAACCTCCGGTTGTGCACAGAAGGGCCGGGTGAAGCGTGTTACCTGCCCTCGAATGTCGACGATCGGTCCGTGTGAGTGTGCTATCGGCGATTGAGCGATTCTTGAAGGTGTCGTTCTTCGTTGTTAAAGCGGTGTGTGCTCGAGGCCGTAACCGGAGCAGAGTAACTATCGAGTAGTACACAGCAGACGGGTAGCTGAACTGATTTCGAGGTAGGATTACTGGCGCGTGGAGCACGCGTTCGACTGAGAACCCAATCTCCATCCTTTTTTTTGCATTATTGTATTCAAACTGCATATAACAGTACGCGTGCGCGTGTGTTGTTTATTATTACTACGATGCTTAATTCCTAATGCGACTAAAACTACTCTTCCAAAACTCATTCAAAGGAGTAAAAATGTCCCGCGACGTCTTTGAACCAACCCAAATCTCCAACGGACGATACGTTTCGAATGTACTCTTTATTTTCGTTATTCACTTCGGCGGTTTGATAAACGACCACGTTTGGAAGCAACTTAGATCCACTCGCGCCGTACAGGATTGAGCTTTGATGTAAGTACACCGTTCTTTTATTTCGAATGGTCAAATACTTCGCCGCGCCGTCTTCGCTTCCTCCGCCGCCGTACGGCGCTAAAGTAGCGGCGTTGGAGAAGAAACCGGCGCATATCGAACGCAATATCGATTCGAGCGTTTTTTCTTTGTCATCTGCGTTATTTTTGTTGCCAAACACCACGTCGAGTCTTTGGAGCAAGAGTTTCTTCAACTGCGCGCGAACGGATTGGACGCGTTGCATGGCGCGGAAGTTCAAATAATTTTCCTCGCAAAATCCCCTACGATTTCGGTCGTTCCACGCGTACCCTCTCTGAATGTTCAAAGAAGTGATTCCGTCGCCTTCTCGAGCCGCGAAATTCGCTTTCGCCTCATCTAGATTTCTCAGCCCGCCTGCTCCTCTCGCGGCTGCGGCAGATAAAAAGCACGAGTTCTCAATAGAAAAATACGAACAGATTGTGAGCATTTCGTTCGCGCACCCGTAATCGCAACCGGCTAACAACGCCTTACCTAACTTTGGCTCTAACGGAAGCTCCGCTAATTTTACGCCGACGACCGAGGTTAACTTTGCATCGTCATCGATCGCACCTAAGGCGTGCAAGAGTTCTAAAGCTATGACGACGTGTTTTACCGGCGGCGCTTCGAACCAATCAAAGTGCGCGATGTTATCAATCCCTAAAGCTTTGAGTTGTAAAATCGTTCCGGAAACATCCGCACGAATTATTTCTGGCACGGACGTTTTATCTAAACTCGCGAAATATTTTTCCGGGTACAAACGAAAGCACGTTCCGGGTCGAACGCGCCCAGCTCTCCCAGCTCTTTGCTTCGCTGATGAACTCGACGCGCGCACGACTTGTAACGTCTCCGAATTTCTCTCGCAATCGAACGCTTTAATTTTCACAAAGCCGCAATCGATGACGTAACTCACGCCTTCAATCGTCACGCTCGTTTCCGCAATATTCGTGGCTATGATGATTTTTCGAGTATTTTTCGGCGGCGTCCGAAAAGCTCTCGCTTGTTTTGCGTTATCTAACCCCGCGTACAACGGGCAAACGAGAACTTCTCTGTCCAATCGTTGCGAGCGCAAATGTTCTTCCAAGATTTCTGAGCACTCTTCCACCTCCTTCTCTCCCGTTAAGAAGATCAAAATATCGCCCGGATTATTCCGCAAATCTAACCGGACTACATTCATCGCACACTCCGCGCTCGCTTTTATGTAATTTGCCACAGGTTCTTCGCTATAAAACGTCCGCACCGGGTGTTGCCTTCGTCCTTCAACGCTAAGAATAGCCGGTTCGCCGTAAGTTATAGAGGAAGAGGAATCGCAACCCCCGGCTGCCTTCTTCTTTTCTTTCGCTTCATCATCATCATCTTCTTCTTCTTCTTCCGCACGGAAAAATTCGCGAAATGCCTCCGCATCAATCGTCGCCGAACTCACAATCACTCTCAACTCTTTCCTCCTTCTCATCACCTTCTTCAACAATCCTAGCAACACGTCGGTGTTCAAACTCCTCTCGTGCGCTTCGTCCACCATCACCACCGAATATTTTTGCAACAAAGGATCTTCCAACAGTTCTCTCAGCAAACTCCCGTCCGTGCAAAATAAAATTTCCGTTTCTTCCGATTTCATCGTTTCGAATCGAACGGATACCCCCACCGTGCCGCCTAAATGCGCCGCCGCCGTCACTAACGATGACGAAGAAGAAGAAATCTCCTCGCACACTCTCATGGCAACGGTTTGCGCGCTCGCTCTTCTCGGTTGCGTCACGCACACCACCTTCTTCCCAGGAATCGTCCATTTCGCACTTCGCAAATACTGACACAGTTGCGTCGTCTTCCCGCATCCAGTCGCACCTATTATCACGAGCACTTGATGACGTTCCAAGAGATACAGAATCTCTCTCCTGTGCTTCGCGATGGGCAAATTCGAAGAAACATTCGTAGTTGTGGTTATGGTGGTGGTGGTTCTGCCGCGCTCTTCCTCCTCAAACTTTTGCTGCTCGTTGCTAGGACGATACCGATGACTATGATGTTGACGATGATTCCGGTGGTCGTTGTTGTTGTTGTTGCGATAATTGTGCCGCGCGTTCATCGTGTGTGCTAAAGCTGTCCCATCATCGTTCGTCACACACACTCTTTAGGGGATTCACGACGTGAGAAGAAGAAGAAACAAGAGCAATTATGGTTAGGGTTTTAACGATGTTTACTATTTTTCCCAAAAAAAACGTTAACAGAAACCTATACGTCATTACATATTCCGCTCCCTCCCACACACACACACCGAGACACTCGCGGCGAGCGCAAACGAGCGCCTAAAAAAAGAAGACGAGATGAAAAAGTCATCCTCGGCGTCGGAATTCTTTTCGAAGAATGGGAGAGAGAGACACTCGACGCCAGTCGTGGTTGATGCGGTGTGTTTTGACATCGAGGGAAAATCTAACTCGACCCCTCCGATTCGGTTGTTGGATAAAGTTTCCACGGTGTTTGAGAATGGTTCGATGTCGGCCATCATGGGTCCGAGTGGAGCCGGGAAAACGATCTTGTTAGACATTGTCTCTTGTCGTAAAACGCGAGGGGTAATTTCAGGGACCGTAATGTTCGGTTCGCAAAACGCGACGAAGAAAACGTTCAAAGAATGTGCGGCGTATGTGGAACAGTTTGACACCTTGTTGCCGATGCTGACGGTGGAAGAGACGTTGTATTATTGGAGCGAGATGCAAGCGAGAACGCACGCAGACGCTGAATTGAAGAAAGAACGTGTGAGTGAGATATTGCAACACTTGAATCTGACGAGTTGTAAAGACGTCATAGTCGGCGACGCGTTGAATCGAGGGATATCCGGCGGTCAAGCGAAGAGGACGAACATCGCTTTGGCTTTAGTCACGGACCCAGACGTGTTGTTTTTGGATGAGCCGACGAGTGGTTTGGATTCGCAATCGTCCGTAGAAGTCGTGGAGATTTTGAGAAACTTGGCGAATACGGGTGTTACGGTCGTGGCGACAATTCACTCACCGACGCCGGACGCTTTTCGTTATTTCGATACGCTTTGCATGTTAAAGAAAGGGAAAATGACGTTTACTGGGCCTATATTCGACGGCAACGACGGCAACGGAGGAAAATATTCTGCGATTACCTACTTTGCATCAATTGGGTTCGAATGGGACACGAAATCAAACTTGGCGGATTTCTTAACCACGACGTGCGCTTCGGAGGATTTGGATTTTGAAGAAGCGTTTCGAAAATCAGAGTGCGGCAACGCTGCGATGGCAAAGACGAAATCAGTTTTGGAGAAAGAAATGCTGTTGCCAGCGAAACCAAAAACAGCTAAAGCAGAGAGGGGCGCGTTTTCAAAGATTAAAACGCTTTTAAAATATCGCACGAGCAGGAATTACAAATCCGTTGATTTCGTCATGAGTCGCGCGGCTGGACAAATCTTGTTTGCCATCGTACAATTCACCTTGTTTTATGAGATTGGCAAGGCAGAGGGCGAGGCCATGGACCAAGCGAATCAACTCAACGTCGCGTCTTTACTGTACATGTTGAATATTTTGCCTTCATTCGGCGCGAGCGGGTACATGCCATCCATCGTGCTCGAGAGGGCGGTGTTTTATCGTGAAGTAGATGACGGGTCGTACCCGTTATTTTCATACGTCGCGTATAAGTTCATCGAAGAGGGCGTTTTAGCGATACCGGTGACGCTAACCGCCCAAATGGCGTTGTATTTGGGGTGTGCCTTGCAAGGCTCGTTCGCCATCTTCTGGATATGCAACTATATGGTGTTGAGTTGTGGCATAGCACTGGCCTACGTCTGTGCTTCAGTCGCTCCGAACATGGATGCCGCTAACACGCTCTTGCCAGTTTATAACGTCATTCAACTTTTATTTTCTGGGATGTTGATACGAAGAGCTGATATGCCGAGCGGCTGGGAGTGGTATTCGCACACTCTCTTCGTGAGATACGGATGGCAGGCGCAGATGATTAATTACTTCGACAAAAAAGAGCCGAAGGTTTTTCAAACGAAAGAGGGTGCAATGGAAGGCATTATTGAGTTTTACGGCGCGAGTGGTACTATTACCTCGAACTTAATCGCGATTTTTGGTCTGTACTGGTTTTGGATCATTGTTGCGTATATTTGTATGAAGAATATTCGGCATCAGAGCCGATGATCAATTTGTTGTTGTACAATAATAATCAAATCCTTTTACAAAACACTATTACTGCATTACTCTACCGTGACGGATTTCGCCAGGTTTCGAGGCTGATCGCAATTATGTCCTCTCAAGACGGTCAAATGGTAACTCAGCAACTGCAGAGGGACGATGTTGACCACCGCTTGCAAACAGTCCTCAACTTTTGGGACGCGCAAAATGACCGCGTCTGGGGCCGTTTTCTCCATCTCTGTGTCGTCCTCTGAAACAATTAATATCAACCGTCCGTCTCGCGCCTTGAGTTGCTGCACGACAGATTGCTGCTTTTCATAACTTCCGTCGTTCGTGCACACAACAATAATCGGCATGTGCTTATCTACTAAAGCGAGCGGTCCGTGTTTCATTTCGCCAGCGAGAATACCTTCCGAATGCACGAGCGCGACTTCCTTCACTTTCAACGCACCTTCTAAAGCCGTGGCGTAGTTGAATCCTCTCCCAAAAATGAGCAAACTGTGTTCGTCTTTCAGCTCTTGCGCCAATTCTAACAACTTCCCGTCCATTTTTAAGCACTCTTTCACGCACCCGGGAAGCTTGAGCAAACCTTGCATTATGTCGTCTCGCCTCGTGTGCTTCGAGCGCGAGTCTTCGCTCAAAGATAAAGCTACCAAAACCATCGCGACTATTTGACAAGTGTACGCTTTCGTACTCGCTACGCCAATTTCAGCACCTGCGTTAATATGGACGCCACAATCTGTCGCTCGCGATATCGCTGACCCGACTGTATTGACAATACCAACGCACAACGCGCCTTTTGCCTTGGCGTATTCTAAAGCCTTCAACGTATCCGCCGTTTCACCCGATTGCGAGATGAAAATGCACGTGTCGTCCCTAAAAAATGGACAACGTCTATCTAAAACATCACTAGCGAGCTCTAAAGTTACGGGAAGTTCCGTAAGCTCTTCGAACAGTTGTCGAATCGCAATCGCGGAGTTGTACGACGTGCCACAACCGCACAAGATGATACGACGAGAGCGTCGTATCGTCGCCGCGAACTGGGACATGCCCCCTAGCATTACTCTTTCAGCTGCACCGAGAACATCCAATACCAATCGTCCTCTCATGGTGCTCGAAATAGCCTCCGGTTGTTCAAAGATTTCTTTTTGCATGAAATGATCAAACTCGCCCTTCATGATGGATTCGACCTCCATTTCCAACGTCTCAATCGTGCGTTCGACTTCTTTACTCAAAACAACTGGTTTATATAATCCGTATTCCGGCGAATCATGACCAGAGGTGTACCCAGGGTGCGGGTGCTTTTGCTTCTCGACTTTATAAATCTTATACGTACCGTTGTGACAGTGACACACGTCGTCGTCTTCGAGAACTAACACGCGTTTAGTGTGCTCAACCATCGCGCTTGCATCCGAGGCAAAGTAAAACTCAACTTTTGGATTATTTGTGCGAGCATCCGTCGATGACGACGACTTCGTCACTGGATCTACTACTATTGCTTCACCTGCCATTGATTTTCGTTTTTTATTACCGCCAGCTTTTTTATCCTCATCTCCGCCGTCGGAAAGGCTTCCATCAATGATGCAGGAAACCTCGCCGCTGTCGTCGGAAATGCCCATCAACAACGGCGACCCTCTCTTCGCGGCGACTAATTCTCCAGGATACTTTGTCGATTTAAACACTAGCGCATACGCGCCTTGTAATTGTCTCGTCACTTCCATCGCCAACTGACGAAACGTCACGTCTTTCTCGCCGCTCTCCTCAAACTTATCGCTCAAAAATTTACATAGTTTTGGTATAACTTCCGTGTCCGTATCCGTTTCAAATTTCATCCCTCTTCTTTCTAACATCGCTCGTAACGGCGCATGATTCGTAATAATTCCGTTGTGTACCACCACAAATTCATTTTCTACCGAATCCGAGGTGTGCGGGTGCGTGTTGATTTTATTCGGCGGTCCGTGCGTCGCCCACCGCGTGTGCGCGATGCTCGCGCAAAAATCTAAAGGCTTGATCGAGGACGACTTCTTCCCGTTGCTGCTGTTACTTTTAGTCGCCTTGTTCTTAACGTCATCGTCGTCTTCGCCAAACAACTCTTTCCTCGCTAACGCCTCCAAGTTGGCAATCTTCCCAACTTCTCTGCACACGACGACTTTCTTCTTTCTTTTTCCTCCTCCTTCTTCTTCGAAATCGTTATCGTCCATGGCAAACCCGGCGGAATCGTACCCTCGATACTCCAATCGTTTCAACCCGACTAATAATTTCTCAACGATTTCCTTCTTCGTTTTCGGCACCCCGCAGTTCAAGTACGCGAATATTCCACACATGGTGTTTATTCAATCTTTTATGCGCGCGAGAGCGTGGATTTCGGCGAGACGAGCGATGATGAAGATGTCGATGAGACTTTCTTCTTCTTCTCTCTCTCTCTCTGGCGTGCGAGAAGAAACGGCGAGGAAATTGCACCGCGCTCTTTCTCTCCCTTTTCTTCTTCTGCTCTCGCTCCCGTTGAGCGCGCGCGTTTGTCGGGAGACCGCAGGGATACGAATACTAATTGATTGATTGTTTGTGTGAAGAAGAACGTGTGCGTGTTGTGATGAGAATCCACAACTTCTTCTTTTTTTCATTTTTTGCTTTTTTGTCCACAAAAGGCACCTCTTCAAAAAACGTCTGTCCTTTCCTCACTCTTTTGCCTAATTTCAAAAGAATAATAAAAATAGCGCATCATTCGTTTATGTGGGAGAGAGAGAG
>Ga0255776_10000350_pt1 | contig 52683 bp, 52 predicted proteins | sample 071ome_19_FD_179974 | JGI IMG/M metagenome (GOLD analysis project Ga0255776, IMG submission 179974) | Coastal salt marsh microbial communities from the Groves Creek Marsh, Skidaway Island, Georgia - 071413AT metaG (version 2) | ecosystem: Environmental > Aquatic > Marine > Intertidal zone >...
AGCCATGTGGCCCTCGTTGCTTGTTGGCGAAACAAGACAAACCCCAGCATCGCGGCGAGCAGGGGCGAACTGCTCATGATGACCAGCGCATTCGCAACAGCCGTGTTCATAATTGCGAAAACAAATGCAAACGCGCCGATCGCAAAACTAAATGCGACCCACGCCCCGTGAGCGCCAATCGAGAGCATGGCCTTCAGCGGCGAGCGTCTGTCGATCAGTGCGATCATGATCAACAAACCAAGGGCGGAAAGACTGCCACGCCAGAAAACCAGGGTCCAAACGTCCACATTGATTAATCGAAGAATCAGACTATCCGGGCTCAGGAGTACGATTCCGCCAACGGATAGGGTCAAGCCTTTAAGCCGATCAGTCATTCTTCTCGAAAGTGGGTCGCGCACTGATGCGCTGTTGATGGGTATCAAGATGACTGGCCATTAGCGCTGAAATAGACCATGTTGCCGTTGCTGCTGTCCAGAAATCAGCAGCGGAGGAGAGGTCGTCGTCAAGGCTAGGTTGTCCTAGGAACTGCCAGGCAGACTGAAGAACCGATATGGGATCTTGAGCACTTATAGGTGCTGCGCTATCGCTCTTGCTGATCTTCTCTCCGTGAGCGTTCCTCACCAGCGGTAGGTGTGCGAATGTCGGCGTCGCATAGCCCAGCAATCGTCCCAGAAGAATCTGCCTCGGCGTGGAGTGCAGAAGGTCAGCGCCACGTACCACGTGGGTGATGCCATCCAGATGATCATCCACCACGACAGCAAGCTGATAAGCCGTCAAGGCATCGGCTCGACGGATCACGAAGTCCCCGACTTCTTTTTCTACATTTTGCTTTAGAGAGCCGCAAACGCGATCCTCGAAATGAACATCCGAGGAATCGGTCCGCAGTCGAATAGCCCGCTGTCCAGAGCCTACGCCATTCCAAGTCCGGCACGTGCCGGGATAGATAGCCCCCTCGCGACCCACTTCGCTTATCAGTTCGATATCGCGCCGCGAGCAGCGACAAGGGTAAGCGAGATCTTTGTCAATTAAATCGCTGATCTTCTGCTGATATGTTGAGACCCGCTGGGACTGCCATCGAATAGCACCTGCCCACTCAAAGCCAAATCGAGCCAGAGTGTGGATGATCGCATCGGCAGACCCGTCAACAACGCGCGGCGTGTCGATGTCATCGATACGAAGGATCCAGGCGCCGCCATGGTGTCGGGTATCTGCAAAACTCGCCACCGCCGCGACCAGCGATCCAAAATGTAACTCCCCGGTAGGCGATGGTGCGAATCGCCCCACGTAGCCCGATGAATCAACGCTCAATATAGGATCTCAAGACTAAGGTTCGTCTGGGACGAAAGAGGTTCGGCAGTTGAGGAGTATTGTAGTTTCAGCACCACCTCTTTTGCGCAGATCCAAAGCCGAATTTCAGTGATCACATCGGATGCGCTATGTCTTTGTTAAAGTGGGAACGTCACATAAATTGCAATTATTCGCCCAAGAGGAAGTCATGCTTAGTTTGACTCGATGGAAACCAGCACTCTTCTCACTCTTACTCGCTGCATTTATTTTGGATTCGCCCGCCCGGGCAGAAGCCGAGATCGAAGTGTGGAAATCACCCACCTGCGGTTGTTGTCAGGCTTGGGTCGATTACATGCGCGATAACGGCTTTGAGGTAATCACATACAACACAGAGGAGATGGTTCCAGTGAAGCTGCAGCTTGGCTTAACCGATCGGTCCCTCTTCTCATGTCACACGGCTTTGGTTGATGGCTATGTGATAGAGGGGCACGTTCCGGCTCAGGACATCCGTCGGCTGCTGACTGAGCGCCCTGACGTCGTCGGGTTGACTGCTCCCGGGATGCCCAAGCTTTCCCCTGGGATGGCCAGTATCGAGCCTCAGGATTATGATGTGCTGAGCTTTACGGCAGATCAACAAGTCGCGATCTTTTCCCGTTACTGATTCCAGTATTCCGCGGACTGGGACCCTGTACGGGCAGACCACCAGTTGGTATCGACACTTGCCCGACGAAGGGGCGTATCCACCCGCTTGGGCGCGTTTCGAAGGTAGCGTTGAGCTTCCTGTGTTGATCGGGTATCGAGCGCGATTAAATGCTCTCGTGCAGACGAGAGACTGAACGGTCGTCCCGTAACCCTTAAAAAGTTGCTCGCACCATCAGTCCATATGGCGCTGTCGTAATTTGTTAAGGCTAGCCATTTGCCGACAATTTCAGCCCGATTCGGGTTGGCTGCTCGACGGTCGCCATTAGATCGATCAAAAAAGCCGATGGTCTCAAGCGGCGCGCGCTCTCGGCGAGCAAGATCCGAGATCGCGTCTGACAGATGATGTCGAGCGCTTTCAATAACGCAGGTGGGGCACTGTGCTCCGTTTTCCTCGTCCACTACCAGAGCCAAAGCGCCTAGGCGTTTCTTTGAGACGAGCGAGAACTCGAGAGGAAAATAAGGGCCAACGTACATATGCCAACCCCCACGGACGTTGATCGCTAGGCTCTCAAGATCCCACAGCAAGGACCCGAATCCGATGACCGCGATGGAGGCCATTTCGTTGCTGTTGAGCCCTAATCAGGCTGTTGGGCGTTTTGTTTCACAGTCGATTGACAGGGCCTTCCGGATACTCAATGTTGAAAAGGCTAACTTCACTTGAGATAGATCACACATGCGCAATCGTTTTTCAGTTGAGGCGGAATCGCTGCCCAGGATTCTACCGGTCTTCCCGTTGACCGGCGCTGTGATTTTGCCAAACGGTCAATTGCCCTTGAACATCTTTGAGGAGAGATATATCAATATGGTGTTGGATAGTCTCGCCAACTCGCGACTCATTGGCATGGTCCAGCCGAAAATGCAGGTGGGCAGTGACGGCTTTGATCTGCATCAAACAGGATGCGCAGGGCGGATCGTGAGTTTTAGCGAAACCCGCGATGATCGCCTGCTCATTATCTTGGCGGGGGTTTGCCGATTTGATATCGAGACTGAAGCGGATACGGCGTCCGGCGGATTTCGGCGCATGCATGTGTCATGGAAACGCTTCTTGCACGACCTCGAGGAGGTCGACCAAGATCAAGCGAAGCTGGACCCATCGGATCTGCTGGCTTCGGCTAAACGGTATACCGATAACCGACATTTAAGCGTGGATTGGAGTGCATTGGATCACCTCCAACCGTCCGAGTTGATCGACACCCTCGCGAGCAGCTTGCCGTTTTCCCCAGAGGAAAAGCAGGGCTTGGTCGAAGCGGTCGTGATGAACGATCGACTCCAGCTGTTGACCGCGCTTTGTGAGTTCGGTGCTGCCTCAGCTGAGGCTGACACAACGGTGGCGCACTAGGGTTCGGATCCGCGATGGATCCTACTCGGGAAGAAACAACTGGACGCGATCGTTCACCACCCGCGTAGCGAAGCATTCGAGGTCAACCTCAGCGGGCTCATCCAAAGCCCGGCCGGTTCGCAGGCAGAAGCGACTGCCGTGAAGAGGACATTTGATCTGATCACCCTTTAGAGAGCCCGTCGCAAGAGAGGCGTCCTCGTGGGTACAGGTATCAGCCACCGCCAACAGTTCCCCATCGACATTCGCCACCAACACCTTCAGGCCGCCGATATTTACGACCTGGATATGGCCTGGCTCGCGAGCCTCGAGAGGGCCCGCGTCGACCCACCGACCCGGTTTCTGTTGCCCGTGCTCAGAGTCCATGGTTTTCTCCGCGTCCCGGCTCGTGAATGGCGGCCTCGTGGTCTGAACGGGTTTCTGGGCTGAACCACGCGAGCTTATCGTGCAATCGTACGACGCTTCCCACAATGAGAAGAGTTGGGGCTTGCACCTGAGCTTTTGCGACTTCGTCCACCAGAGTACTAAGCGTTGCTGCGATGACCCGTTGGTTGAGGGTCGTGCCTTGTTGGATCAAAGCCGCTGGCGTGGATGAATCCAGCCCATGCCGGATCATCTCCTCGCAAATGGACTGCAGGCCTGTTAATCCCATATAGACGACGACCGTTTGGCCCGGCTGGCAAAGCGCCTCCCAGTTCAGGTCAACCGAGCCATCCTTGAGATGGCCTGTCACAAACAAGCAGGACTGCGCATGATCTCTGTGTGTCAGCGGAATGCCGGCATAAGATGCGCATCCTGCTGCGGCGGTGATACCCGGAATGACCTGAAACGGAATACCGTGATTCACCAGGTCCTCGATCTCCTCGCCGCCGCGACCGAAAATGAATGGGTCGCCACCTTTTAGCCGTAATACTCTTTTGCCACCGCGCGCCAATTCAAGAAGCAGCTGATTGATTTCGCCTTGGGGTACTACGTGATTAGATTTTTCCTTCCCCACGTAAATTCGTTCGGCGTCACGACGCACGAGATCAACAATCGCTGGAGCAACGAGCCGATCGTATAAAACAACGTCCGCGCGCTGCATCAACCGCAACGCGCGAAAGGTCAGCAAGTCAGGGTCGCCGGGTCCCGCACCAACCAGGTACACCTCGCCGCGCTCATAGGAAGCATCGTCGGCCTGCTCAATCATGCGCTGAAGCTCTTTTTGGGCTTGACCGTCCTTGCCCGCGAAAACCAGTTCAGCAACTCTTCCTTGAAATACTTCCTCCCAGAAGCTGCGCCGCGCAACGACCGTGGACAGAGCCTGCTTCACCTGGCTGCGAAAATCGCGCGCGATGGCAGCCAGACGACCATAGGCGGCGGGGATCAGCGTTTCGAGCCGGGCTTTGAGCATCCGAGCAAGGACAGGGGATGCGCCACCGGTGCCGATAGCGATCATGACGGGCGAGCGATCGACAATAGAAGGAACGGTAAAGCTGCAGAGATCGGGCTGATCAACCACGTTAACGGGGATGCGTCTCGCCCGTGCGGCGTGATGAACAGCTTCGTTAACACGCCGATCGTCGGTCGCCGCAATAACAATCTGTGCATCTGCTAAATGCTCGGGATGAAAAGGGGCGGCGATCCAGTGAATGCGCTTATGATTATGTAACGCTGCTACGGCTTCGCAAAGTTCTGGAGAAATCACCGTGACCAGAGCCTCTGCCCGAAGCAACAGGTCAATTTTTCTCTCGGCGACATCACCCCCGCCGACCACGAGGGCTGGCGTACCCCTCAGTCGAAGAAAAATCGGCAGCGCATCCATACGCTAAGTGTAGTACGGTCGGGATAAAAATGGTCGTTAAAAGGTGTTGCCCATCATCAGCTGACAGCAGTGGAAGCGTAAGGGTCGCGGAAGCCGCCTTGACGTATCTGCGATAGACTTTTCAAGTTAAAAATTTTCTGGCGAAGTGCATAGATGCGACCAATACATCTGCTCAGGGTCCTTAAGACTGAAATAGAGAGTCTTGATTCGGGGAACCACACACCGGTGATGTTGTGGGGTCCTCCGGGCGTCGGTAAATCGCAGTTGGTCGCTCAGGTAGCTCGAGAAGGGGAGTTACCGCTCATTGATATTCGCCTCTCCCAGCTGGAACCCAGTGACCTGCGCGGTATTCCATTTCGAATCGATGATCGGGTTGAATGGGCAACGCCGGCTATGTTGCCGAATGAAGCTCGGCATGGAAAACGCGGCGTGCTATTTCTTGACGAAATTACCTCCGCTGCGCCAAGTGTGTCTGCTGCTGCCTATCAGTTGATTCTGGATAGACGACTTGGGGAGTACGAGGTGCCTGAAGGATGGGCGATCGTTGCCGCAGGCAATCGACAGGGTGACCGCGGAGTGACCTATGCGATGCCGGCGCCGCTTGCCAACCGGTTCAGCCACTTTGAGGTCGAAGCAAATCTTGATGACTGGGTACTCTGGGCTTATCGCGAGGGCGTTGATCATCGGGTTATTGGGTTTTTGCGTTTTCGTCCAGAGCTTTTATTTGATTTTGACGCCAGTCAAAATCCGATCGCTTTCCCATCGCCGCGTTCCTGGGAGTTTGCCCATCGGGCATTGCAAAAATTTTCTGATCAGCCCGAGATGTTGAGCGGGGCGCTGCAAGCCTGTGTTGGCCCTGCCGCTGGGGTTGAGCTCCATGCTTTTGGCCGGCATCTCGACCAGCTTCCAGACATCGACGCCATCCTCGAAGGGGGGCAAGTCGCGGTCCCGGAGGACTTGGATTTGCAGTATGCGGTTGCCGCGGCGCTGGTTGGGCGAGCAAGCAAGCTGGGCGATCAGTCGGAAGCACGGGAGTGTTTCTCCCATATCTTGAGATATGCAGGCCGCTTTCCCCAGAAGGAGATGGGGGTGATGTTGGTGGCGGATCTGCATAGAGCAGTGGGCAGCACCCTGTTTTCTGCCGAGGGTTTTCCCGATTGGGCCAATCATGTCGCAGATGTTTTGCTGGCTCCAGATTAGGCGATATGAGGGCAGTCGATTCCGGTCATGACGGGCTCGCCACGCGCGTAAGTGCCGCCCGATCACGACTCATTCTGGATAGGCCGTTTCTCGGAGCGCTGGTACTTCGGCTACCCGTTGAATTTTCTGAAAAAGCGTGGTGCCCAACCACGGCGACGGACGCGCGCAAGATTTATATAAACAAATCGTATCTGGACGGACTCACGCTGTCGCAGATCGAATTCGCGCTCGCGCATGAAGCGCTCCATTGCGGATTAGCGCACTTCGCGCGGCGCCAGCACCGCGAGAAAAAACGCTGGGACATCGCCTGCGACTTTGCAGTGAATGCATTGCTCATTGCCGATGGGTTATCACCGGTGCCGGACGCACTCCATATGAAGGAATTTCTTGGTCGAAGCGCGGAAGAAATTTACCCATTGATTGAAGATAAGATGGATCAGATGCCGCATGATCACCATCTTTACGATAGTGACCCCGTGACGTCATCGGATGATCGACCGAGCCAAGTGGATGATTTCTCTGATCGGGATCAAGAGGCAGCGCGAGATATGCCGCCTACCCTTAATGCAGATGAGCGAGCTCGCCTGGCGCAGCAGTGGCAGGAGCGCCTGGCCGGTGCGGCTCAGCAAGCAATGCAGACCGGACGGCTGGGTGCAGCAATCGCAAGAATGTTGGAGCAATTCCTAACGCCGGCCGTGCCGTGGCGTAGTGTTCTGGCTCGATACATGCGAGTGCGGGCGCGCGATGATTTTGACTATTCGCGACCCGGCAGACGTGAGGGCGAAGCGATCCTGCCGGCGCTTCGCAGCGCTCAAATTAACGTGACGGTGGCAATCGATACCAGTGGCTCGATTTCGGCATCAGAGATCTCCGAATTCGTAAGTGAAATCGACGCCCTCAAGGGACAGGTGAGCGCCCGAGTCACGCTGCTTGCCTGTGATTGCGAACTGTCGCCCGATTCGCCGAGAGTCTTTGATCCTTGGGAAGCGGTTTCGCTACCGGAATCTCTGAGTGGTGGAGGGGGCACGGATTTCTCCCCAGTATTTAAGTGGGTCGATAATCAGGATGCCGCGCCCGATTTATTGATTTACTTTACCGATGGAAAAGGTCGTTTCCCGAGCGATACGCCTTTGTATCCCGTCGTGTGGCTAATCAAAGGGCAGGAGGCACCCCCATGGGGTGAACGGGTTCAATTGAATTGAACGCCGACTAAAAACCCGCCTGCGCGTAAAGCGATTTTGCGCGCTCTGGATCGGCAGGCGCGCCGCGACCTTGCTCAAGGAGTTGTGCCAGAGCGACCATTGCGCCTTCAAGCCCTAGCGCTACGGCTGCCTCAAAACACTTCACGGCACGTGAATCGTCTCGATCCACGCAGTCACCTTCCATATACATGAAACCCAGGCCATGTAATGCTGGACCATATTCGTTTGCGGCGGCACTTTTCATCCACTTGTAGGCCAGTAATTCGTTTCGAACCACCCCAAGCCCATTCTGATACATGATGGCAAGGCGATACTGCGCTTCGGCAGATCCGGATTCCGCTATGGGACTCAGTAATTTCATGGCGCGGGAGAAATGCTTTGCTTCAAAGGCGGCGATACCGCTATTCAAATCCATGATGTCGTCGGGGGATTCTGTCATTGCTGTTTCCTGTCCAGGTCCAGGGGATCGTTGTTCTAAAAAGGGGTATGGAGGCCGATAGTCTCGGCACTTAAACTAGGTTATTCAGTCAATTGATGCCGAGTGGCAGTATTTTCTCATGGGTATGCGCCAATACATTCAAAGAATTGCGACGGGTCCTGAACTCAGTAAGGATCTTTCTCGCGAAGAGGCTCGGGATGCGACGCTGCAGATCCTTTCAGGATCGGCCGATCCAGTACAGGCGGCTATTTTTCTGATCGCGCTTCGGATGAAGCGTGAAACCATGCCAGAAAACAGCGGGGTGCTCGATGCTCTTTTGGAGCGTACGAACCGGGTCACGGCCAAAGTCCCGCGTGTACTCGATCTGGCTGATCCCTATGATGGATTTACGAGAGGTATGCCCGCGGCGGCTTTTCTGCCTCCTGTACTCGCCGCGTGTGGCATCCCCACGATCAGTAATGGGGCGGAGGCGATTGGTCCGAAGTATGGGGCAACGCATCGAAAAGTTCTTCGCGCGGCGGGTGTGCCGGTCGACTTTAAGCCTGAGGAAGCCGCATCACGACTTGAGAATTCTTCCATTGGTTGGGCATACGTCGATCAACGCTTCGCCTGTCCGGCACTGCATGATCTGGTTGATCTTCGAACCCGTATCGTCAAGCGACCGTGCCTGACCACGCTGGAGGTACTGCTCGGTCCCGTGCGCGGGACTCAAAAAACGCATCTCGTTACCGGGTACGTGCACAAACCTTATCCTCCGATCTACACCGCGCTTGCGCGACAGTCCGGATATACGTCAGCCCAGGTTGTTCGAGGCGTGGAGGGAGGAGTGATTCCTTCGTTAAATCAACCATCGAAGTTTTTCGCCTATCGTGACGACGGTGATGACCGTGAAACCCGGCTTGACCCGCAAGAATTTGATATCCAGTCGTTAGTACGCGCTGTGCCGTTGCCTGAGAATCTTTCGCCGCGCGAGGCCGGTGACGATATTCAAGGCGCCATCGATGCCGATGAGCTTGCTCACGCTACTGCACGGGCCGGTATCGCCACGCTTGAGGGTGCGCCCGGGCCTTTGCGGGAAAGTCTGTTATACGGAGCGGCTATTTGTTTAATGCAACTCGGTTCCGAGGAAAATGCACAGGCGTGTACTGCCCGGGTTCGGCAGGCCCTAGATAGTGGCGAAGCGCTCGAGAGATTTCAGGCAGCGCGCGAATCGTAGTTTTAGTGGCACCCGAGGGCTTGCTGTGGGTGAGTCCTGCCTTTAATTCCCCCCGAAAAATAAGGCCACCGTATGCGCTAATCCGCGACGGTTAAAATCATCAGTAAATATAGATTTTATATATCCTATAAATAATATTAGACTGATGCAAAAGTCTTTCATGCGTCTGACTAGGAAAGAGACTCGAAGGCTATGCACATCACAATTAGACAGCTTCAGGTGTTTGACGCCGTCGCGCGTCACCTCAGCTATACCCGAGCCGCCGAGGAATTGCATCTCACCCAGCCCGCCGTATCAATGCAGATTAAGCAACTGGAAGGGTCTGTCGGGCTCCCTCTTTTTGAGCAGATCGGCAAAACAATCTATTTGACCCAGGCCGGTGATGCCATGCTCAGCCATGCCCGGAGCATCATGCAGAACCTCGCCGCAGCTGAAGAAGAGATGGATCAGCTCAAAGGTGTGGACTCCGGCCGTCTTAAAGTCGCTATCGCATCAACGGTAAATTATTTTGCGACCCAGCTCCTAGCGGTGTTCGCCCGTGAGCACCCGACCGTTGAGATCTCTTTGGACGTGACCAATCGAGAAGCCTTGCTCAGTCGACTTGAGGCAAATATCCCCGATCTGGTCTTGATGGGTAAGCCCCCGGCCGATCTTGATTTAATTGCCGAGCCGTTTATGGACAATCCTTTGATCATGATCGCGTCCCCAGACCATCCGCTTGCCGGGAAGAAAAATGTTCGGCTTACCGAGCTGGAAGGCGAGGACTTCGTTGTCAGAGAGCCGGGCTCTGGAACCCGAGTTGCGATGGAGCGGTTTTTCGCTGAACAGGGTTTTGTGCATCAAAAAGGGATGGAATTGATGGGTAACGAAGCCGTCAAACAAGGCGTGGAGGCGGGTTTAGGGCTTGCGGTTGTTTCAGTCCACACGGTCGAGCAGGAGTTAACGCTAAACCGGCTAGTACCTCTACATGTTCACGGGCTACCCATCATGCGACGTTGGTACGTGGCACACCGTCGCGGGAAAAAGCTTTCCGCGACCGCGCGATCATTTCGAGATTTTGTTCTTCGCGCCGGCGCCGAAGCGCGCTTGGCGAGCTAGGCTCGTAAGATTTTCCCTACCAATTCTGCGGAAGACGTCATAAACTTACTTTATTGCTAGTCGATGCGTCCCTCGTTGCGGTATTACGTAGCCAGGGCAGATTCACCTCGGCGGGGACCGCGGTCATGGCTGATAGACGTCTTCAGGTATTTTCTACGGTGGCAAGGCTTTTAAGCTTTACCAAGGCCGCGGAAGCCTTGCATATGACCCAACCGGCAGTGACGTTCCAAATTCGCCAGCTCGAAGATTATTTCAATACTCGATTATTCGATCGCACGCACAATCGTATTAGCCTCACGACCGCCGGCCATTTGGTTAAGAACTATGCGGATCAGATTATCTCGCTCTATAACGAGATGGATAATGAGGTCCGGAAACTCACCGGTGATGTGTTGGGCCCGCTGGTACTCGGAGCCAGTACCACCATTGGTGAATATGTGATTCCCAGTATTCTCGGCGAGTATCAAGCAAAATTCCCAGATGTTGCGGTTCGCTTGCATGTGGCCAATACCGAAGGCGTGTTGCACATGGTTGAGGGCAACGAAATTGACATTGGGATTGTTGAGGGGCCTGTTGGGAATAAGAATTTAGTGTCAAAGGTCTGTTGGGACGACGAACTCGTGGTCGTTACCCCGCCCGGTCACGAACTGACAAAATCGGATAGCGTTTCGGTAGAGCAGATATTTGAGTATCCCTTCATCAGCCGAGAAGAAGGCTCGGGGACAAGAGAAGTTATCCAAGATCACCTTCAAGCCTCGGGACGTGATTTCTCTGACTTAAACCTCATCATGGAATTTGGCAGTCCAGAGTCCATCAAAAGCGCTGTGGCGGCGGGACTGGGCATCTCGGTACTCTCCATTGCGACGCTCAACAAAGAACTAGAGCTCGGTCTACTCGCTAAAGCCAGTTTGGCAAGCCCGCTCAAGCGCCCATTCTCGATTGTTTATCAGCGGCAGAAGTTTCGCTTGCGGGCTATGGACGAGTTTCTGGAGTTTACGGAAGCGCACTGTGTTCAAAAGCAGGCAAACGCTTAGCGTCGCTTAGGTGATCTGAAGGGCGAGCCGCTCGGTTGACCTATGGCTGATGGACGAAGGCGCCAGCTGAATAAGGTGCTGGATCAACTGACCTCAGAGAACCTCGCGCTATTGGCTGAATTCGCCGACTTCTTGCGGACTCGTCAGCCAGAACCTGAACCCGATTTTGCTGAAGCCTGCGTCTTGCCCCGACCGCCGGATGAGTCCGTTATCGCGGCCATCCGCCGTCTTTCTAAGAGCTACCCAATGCTTGCAAAAGATGATCTCTTTAATGAGGCATCTTCTCTGATGACTAGACATTTGATGCATGGTGAGAGTGCGGAGGCCACCATCGATCGATTGGAGTCCATATTCAAAGCTCGATACGATTTATGGATTTCGAAGCGTGACCTCTAGGTGCTCCCTTGCATGGTGTTTGTGACCCCGGAGCCCATGAATTGCCCTGAGGGCTCTGACATGAAACAATGGCCTCAGTGAACGAAAAGAATTTTTAAACCAGTGATGACACAATTTAAGGGCAACACTGAGCCGGACGGATACCGACCGAACGTTGGGATCGTGTTGTTTAATGGCGCCCGGCAGGTGCTGTGGGCGCGGCGAAGCCGACGAGACGGATGGCAGTTTCCACAGGGCGGCATTGAAGATGGCGAGACGCTTGAACAAGCCGCGTATCGAGAGCTTTACGAGGAGGTGGGCCTAAGACCCGAGAATGTCGAACTTGTGGGACGGACCCAAAGCTGGTTGCGCTACGAGGTGCCTGGTAATTTACGTTCACGTTATACCCGTTTCAGAGGGCAAAAGCAGGTATGGTTTCTGATGCGGATGCTTGCTGAGGACAGCGATATTCGCCTTGATCACAGTCCGGCGCCGGAATTTGATCGATGGCAATGGGTTGATTATTGGCTACCGCCACGAAAAGTTGTCTCTTTCAAGAGGGCCGTCTACCGCTCGGCACTTTCGGAGTTAGAGCCGTTGCTCCGATACGTCTAACGTCTGATTCTTTCAATGAGCGCGGTTGTCGAGCGGTCGAATTCGAAGGGAAGACTGTGAACCTGGCCGCCGTTGGCAATGACCTCTTCGGCACCCACAATCTCTTCGACCGGCCAGTCCCCGCCCTTAACCAAACAATCGGGCATCAGGGTAGAAATCACTCCAGCGGGTGTTGATTCATCAAAAGCCGTCACCCAGTTTACGCACTCCAGGGCTGCAACTACCGCCAATCTATCATCGAGGGGGTTTAACGGTCGGTTCGGCCCTTTGTTCAGTGTTCGGACTGAGCGATCGCTGTTTATTGCGACGACGAGAGTGGACCCCAGTGTTGCTGCTTGCTCAAGGTAACTCACATGCCCTCGATGCAAGATATCGAAACAGCCGTTGGTGAATACCACAGGCCCAGGCCCGCGCTTCAGTCTCTCAGAGAGCGCGATGGGATCGAGGATAATCTTATCGGCACTGCTCACCGATGCGCCTAAGGTCAGGTCGTCTCGATGTACTCAAACACCTTGATGACCCGGACCACTCCGGTTACGGTTCGCGTCGCGTTGACGGCGTCTTCGGCCTCTTTAGGCGTGACGAGACCCATGAGATAGACATTCGCTCGTTCCGTGACCACCTTGATACGAGTGGAGTCGGCATCGGATGCTGCGATAGCGGTTTTCACTTTTGCAGTGAGCCAGCTGTCGTTTGCACGGCTCGTCATGTTGGTGCTACCTGCCAGCTCAAGTCGATTGATGACCTGGCGCACGCCTTCATCGGCTTTCGCGAGATCGATAATACTGTCGATGTCGCGTTGATCGGGAACCTCGCCGGTCAGAAGCGTAACGCCGTTGTAAACGGTTACGCTTACGTTTTCATTTTTCACCTGATCATCGATGGCGCCTGCGAGTCGTCGCTCGGTTTTGTTGTCGTCCCAGTAGATGCTGGCGCCGCGGCGGTCTCGAGCCACATCGATTCCGACTACTGCCACCGCAGTGACGGCGACGATAGCGCAGCCGCCCACAGACATAGCAACGACCAGTGCCGTGAGCGTGTTCCGGATGGATTTGAAACGTCGGGAACGGCTGGAATGTAATCGCATGTATCTAAGAGCCTCTAAAAAAATGCCTGTCAATCAGGGTGCAGAGAACGTGGATAATTATAGCGTGCGCCTCTTGAATTCGGGCAGTTATGGACGACGGCACGCGAAGTTCGATGTCTTGGGCTTGGAGCGCGCGCGAGAGCTTGCCTCCATCTCGACCGCTGAGAGCGCTGATTGATACGCTTCCAACGCGTTTTGCAGCAGCAACTGCCTCAATGAGATTTTCCGAGTTGCCGGAGGTGGTTATGACCACCAGGTGGTCACCGGGACGCGCAAGCGCTTCGATTTGCCTTGAAAAGATTTGACTGAAGTCAAAGTCATTCCCGGCCGCGGTGATAGTGGCGGTATCTGCACTGAGCGTGATGGCAGCGAGGGCGGCGCGCTCCTTTTCAAAGCGCACCAAAAGTTCGGCACTGAAATGGGAGGCATCAGTCGCCGACCCGCCGTTACCGCACAACAGGATTTTGCCGCCTGCTTCAAGGGTTGCGATGAGAGCGTTGGCACATTTTTCGATGTCTGCCGACAACGCCTCTCCCGTTTCTAGCGCGGTTTCCGCGCTGCTCTTGAATTGATCAAGGATGTCAGTCGTCATAGCAATCAGACCGGTATCGCCCTCAAAGGTTGCCACACGTTACCTTTGATGGCATGCGGAAGCAAGTAGGACCGCTCTTGCAGGCGCAGCGGTCTTCGGGCATAAAGATTTCCACTGAAGTATTCAGAGTACGTCACGAATCCAGTTTGAGACAGGATTTTCGCGAGGCCCCAAGATCGCGAGCACATCAAAACGACAGGGTTGAGCACTAAGCTCCTGGTGACAGGCTAGAAAATGCTCAGCGGTACGCCTTAAGCGATTTCGCTTCGCAACGTTTATGGTTTCTTCAGGCCGTCCAAATCGATCGCTGGCTCGATAGCGCACCTCCAAGAAAATGATCAGCTCGTTGTCTCGGAGAATTAGATCGATCTCACCCTGACGAATCTGATAGTTGCGGCAGATAAGTTTGAGACCTCTCCGTTGCAGGAAGGTGAGCGCGAAATCCTCTGACCAATGACGCGTCATCTTATTCTCTGGCTTTCTCCCGAGGAATGGGCGGATCAAATGGTCGAAGCGAACCGTCGTGAAAACTGACCCAATCCGGCGCTCGATCGATTCGATGATTGCTTGCGATTCCAAGGCGCCCGGTCAAACCATCGAAAGACCAATCCTTACGGTCCGACTTCTTTAATAGGCGACATGCCACGGCATGTGCATCGGCCCCTAATGCAAAAAAGCGACCTAGGGCGGTCTCTGTGTAAGTGCTCCCGAAGGTATCCACAATCGCACGTCGGGGAAATTCACTGCCACGGCGCGTCATCCACGGCATATCGGGGAAAGAGATGCCCTCTAGATCCAAGTCATTCACAGGATCCGATGAGCCGTCAAAGATCAGGCTTTGAGTGAAGACGGGAACCGTGCCTGCCTTATGAAAACTCAGTTGAGGTTTCAGAAGGCGGATAGTTTGAGGTTCGGCAAATACAAAAATACTATCGAGATCTTCGCGAACAGTGATTTCGGTCTGCACGGGGAAATTCTTTCCAAGCAAGGCTTTGAATTCAGACGTCCGCTTTTCATTCTCCTCCAAGCCAAGCACTCGGATCAGCAGTTCGGAATAGTCGACCGAGTTTGAGGAAATCGTAATTGAATCGACGATGTCTCCGCCGAGCGCTGACCAGGTCGATGCCGCGTGCTGAGCAAGATTTCTGGCTGCTGCGTCGCTCGACGCGATAAAAAGCCCATTTGCAAGGTTGCGACTTCGAGCATGACGCACCATGTCAACTGCTTCAGCTTCTCGGGAGATATCAAACCAAAAAGCATTTCGGCGCGGCGCATTTGAATCCAGTCCAATCAACAGCGTAGGGACCGGCAGGCTATCTTTGGCAGCGAGTGCGTCAACGCCTTCGCGTCCCAGAGGGCCCACGATAACGCGGGCCCCTTGGGCAGTTGCTCGAGCGTAGTGCTCGACGGCATCCGAGGGTTTATTACCAAAGTCGAATACGCTTACGGTTGCCGGTCCTGAGAATGAAGGATAGCGGCTGAGAAAACCGTTCTTGAATGCGTTTGCGGCCGCCTCAAATGGGGAGTCGATCGGCAGTATGAGAGCAACATCGTCCTCTAGAGAGAGTACGCACGAGTCCCTTGAACGCTGCGTGGCGAGAATTCGGCCGGGGTGGCTTGGGTGGGCATCAATCCACACGCCAAGCGCCTGCTGAAGTTGTGCCTCCTGCAATCCCTCATGTCCAAGGATATAGGTCAGCGTGAACCAAGCGATTTCGCTCTCAGATAGAGCAAATGTTTCGGCGGTTTCGGTGAGCTCAGCTTCTGATAGACGTGAGAGCCGTGTGTAGACCTGCTGCGCCAAGAGTGAACTCAGTATTGGGTCCTTGGCTAGCTCGCCATCCGAACCTACGAGCTCAAGCGCTGCGCCCACTTGATCGTCATCGAAAAGGGCTCTCAGCGTAAGGTGGTATTGAAGCGCTCGCTGAGTGTCATCGTCTAGGGGTCTCGCTAGGCTTGATAAGATAGTGAGCGCGCGTTTTGGCTTATTTGTTCCGACCAAAACGGCAGCATAGAGCAGCATCTGTTGAGCGGAGCCCCAGTGGCCAAGTGGCGCATCGGCTAGCAAGCCCAGAATGACGTCGGCATCTTCGTAGTGGCCAGACTGGATCAGTCGTTTTGCTGCGGCGAGGTAGAGAAGCGCTCGTTCGTCTCTTGGCTTGGAGAATCCGCGAATCAGAAACGCATTCGCGGATTGATCCGACTCAAGAGAGGCAAAATCCATTTCAACTGCCTCTTGAGTATTAGGTGTTTTGGCCACCGATGGCTGGGGTAGTGACGCTTTGGGATCCTTAGGCGACGTGAGGGGCACCTCTCCGCCGACAGAGGGCGCTGCCGGGTTGATGCCGCAACCGGCGATGAGAAGCATCAGTATTGGACCAAAGAGGTTAAAACTAAGAGATTTCTTGGTCCACCCACGCATGATTTCAGTATAGCGGATAGACTTTTTGTGAGCTCGCCACTCCGCCGGACTGTGTCGAGCGATCAACGTAGCGAGCCACATGACAAAGCACATCAATCAATCGATTTCTCCTGGATCGCTTTACGTGGTTGCGACACCGATCGGCAACCTGGATGACTTATCCGGACGGGCAGTAGCGGTATTGAAATCGGTGGCTGTCATTGCGGCGGAAGATACCCGGCGCACGAAAACGCTGCTGAACCATTATGGTATCAAGGCCAGACGACTGGTTTCTCTGCATGAGCATAACGAATCGCAGCGAGTACCTGCTTTGATTGAAACCATCGAGAACGGCGGTGATGTTGCGGTCGTGACCGATGCCGGTACACCACTTATTAGTGATCCGGGTTATCGACTCGTCACCGCGGCGGGCGAGCGTTTGATCAACGTGGTAAGCGTCCCGGGGCCGAGTGCGGTAACAGCGGCATTGTCTATTTCAGGATTGGCAACGGATCGTTTTTCGTTTGAGGGATTCCTTCCTTCTCGGCGCGCTGCTCGGCGCACCACGCTCGAGCATTTAAAAAGCGAGACACGAACCCTGGTGTTTTTTGAATCGGCACGACGCATTAGTGAGTGTGTGAGCGATTGTTCCGACATCTTTGGCAGGCAGCGTGAGGCAGCTTTGTGTCGAGAAATGACCAAGCGATTTGAGTCGGTTATGCGAGGTCCGTTAGAGGAGATATCGCAACGCCTCAGCGAAGCGTCCGAAGAAGTGAAGGGCGAGATCGTTCTGGTGGTCAGCGGTTCGTCGCAGCCTGTGGATCGCCCTCAAATAAATGAGACCTTGCTCCTACGGCTGTTGGCCAACGCACTGCCGCCGCGACAAGCAAGTGAAATTGCGGCCCAAGTAACAGGGGGGCGAAAAAACGATCTTTATCAGCGCCTATTGGATCTGGAGGATCCTGAAGCCAAATCCTGAGCGGGCATAGCCACTTGAATCCAGCTCAGGATCAGTTTACCGTCTGCCGTGGAGTCGGCCGGACAACCGCGGTGTTGATGTCTGTCCATTGGCCATTTGGCGTGGATGGTGCTCCATCGAGGAAAGTCCGGGCTCCGTAGGGCAGGGTGCCAGATAACGTCTGGACGGCGTGAGCCGATGGAAAGTGCCACAGAAAATACACCGCCGGACTTGGCCTTGGCCAGTTGGGTAAGGGTGAAAAGGTGCGGTAAGAGCGCACCGCGATTCCGGTAACGGGATTGGCAGGGCAAACCCCACTCGGAGCAAGACCAAATAGGAACCCATCGGTGCGGCCCGTACCGGGTTCGGGTAGGTCGCTTGAGGCGCTCGGTGACGTGCGCTCTAGATGAATGGTTGTCCGAGACAGAACCCGGCTTATAGGCCGACTCCGCTTTCTTATATTTATTAGGTTCTTAAAAAAGTTATCCACAGATTACTTTAAGTTTACAAAAAATTATTCCTGATCCGATCGGGTTTGGGGAGCTTGGTGGGACTGCCCTAGCCCTTTAATCACCCGCAAGAATCTTCTAAAAAACTCTGTTATTTCAGTCAATTGGGTATTGACAGTCAGATCGCCTGATCCCTATAGTGGGAAACTGTGGGAAGTTGTGGAAATAAAGGTAACTAAGGGTCGGAACATGTGGGTAAAAAGGTCTTCTAAACCGGATTTGTGGGCGGACGCCGAGGCGTCTCGCTCGGGCTTTATCGCTATGCCGTGGATGGCGGCTAATCCATCCAATTCCTCATCCTCCTTTGGTGATTGCCCGGCCCCTCACGGGGCCGGGATTTCTTTCATTGGTGAATCGCTTCGATAGGCGGTTGTAGGGAAACACAGAAGAGTAATCCTCATGTTTAAAGGAGCCAGCGGACTGAGTCTCGATGCGAAAGGCCGCTTCGCAATGCCCACCACGCATCGGGAGCACTTACTTGCTCAAAGCTCAGGGCGACTCGTGATCACGGTGAATAACACCCGCGAGAGATGTCTGTGGCTTTATCCGCAAGACGAGTGGGAGAGAGTTGAGCAAAAGGTGGTCGCGCTCCCGAGCTTTGATCCAGCCGCGCAATCTTTGAAGCGTTTTCTGATCGGCTATGCGACAGACTGCGAGATGGATAGTGCCAGTCGAGTGCGAATCCCGGCGCCTCTTCGAGAGTTTGCCGCTTTGGAGAAACACATCGTGTTGATCGGTCAGGGCAACAAGTTTGAAATCTGGGATGAGCCTCAGTGGAGAGCAAGTTGCGAAAAATGGCTGACAGCGCAAAGTGGTGAGGAGCGTTTGTCTGTGGAACTCGAATCTCTCTCGCTCTGAGGAGATTTTTTTGGACTCATTCGCCCACGCCCCGGTGATGTCAACGGAGGTGGTAGCGGCCCTCAACCCGCGAGCCGATAGTATTTTGGTTGATGCGACCTTTGGTCGTGGTGGACACACCCGAGCGTTGCTGAATAGGCTGGGCCCGACAGGGCGAATGTTTGTCTTGGATCGTGATCCCGTGGCCTGTGCTTTCGCTCGCAAATGGGCAGCCGGCGAGCCTCGTATGGCCGTCATTCAGGCGCCGTTTTCAAAGTTATTTGAAGCCCTGGAAACTCACGGCATAGCCGGTCGCGTGGGAGGATTAGTGCTTGATCTTGGCGTCTCTTCGCCCCAGTTGGATGATCCAGCGCGCGGTTTCAGTTTCATGCGCGATGGGCCACTGGATATGCGCATGGACCCGGATACAGGCATCCCCGTCAGTGAGTGGTTGGCACAAGTGGATGAGCAAGAGCTGGTATCCATTCTGCGTAACTTGGGTGAAGAGCGATTTGCAAAGCGAATTGCCCGAGCGGTCGTCGAGGCGCGCGCGCAGAAGACGCTTTCTACAACGCACGAACTAGCCGAACTTGTCAGTGACAGCGTGCCTTATCGCGAGCCGGGTAAGCATCCCGCCACGCGAACGTTCCAGGCATTGCGGATACATGTGAATCGAGAACTCGAGGAACTGGAGTCCGTGTTACCCCAAGCGCTCGAGGTTCTAGAGCCCGGCGGTCGACTGGTCGTTATTAGTTTTCATTCCCTTGAAGATCGACGCGTTAAAAATTTTTTACGTGATGCAGCGAGGGGCGATCCTTTTCCTCCTGATCTTCCTATTCGAAGCGTTGATCTGCGCCCGGCGATTGGGGTGTTGCACCGGCCCCAATGGCCATCGGCTGAGGAGATCTCGCTGAACCCTAGGGCACGTAGTGCCGTGCTTCGTTCGGCTCAAAAACAAGAGGAGGCGGCTCGATGAAGTGGGCGGCCTTTCTGGGTGTCATGGCCATGGTCTCTGCCATCTTGGTTGTCGTGGTCCGCCATCAAAATCGACTCGAGTTTTTGCAGGTGCGTTCGGCAGAGGAGATACGGGACGAGCTCAATGATGAGTGGAGCCGGCTTCAGCTGGAGAAAGCGACATGGGCCCGGCATAACCTTGTTGAAGAAGCCGCTCGAAAGGAACTTGGGATGGTGACTCCCGGGCCTTCAGATATCGTAGTGATTCAGCTAGGGACGACGCAATGAAGACCCAGAAAGGGCGTCCTTCCAGCGCACGCTTCTCCACCAGTCGCCAGCGCATCGTGGTTTCCATGCTGGTTCTGGGAATGGTGGTTTTAGCGGGTAGAGCTTTTCAACTCCAGATCTTGGACCGGTCGCGTCTTCAGGCCGAGGGCGCTGCGCGACAGCTGCGCAACGTCGCCGTGAAGCCTGCCAGAGGACGAATCCTCGACCGAAATGGCGATGTGCTGGCCGTCAGTACACCGCTCGATGCAGTGTGGGCCCATCCTCCCACATTGTTGGGAGCGGCTCAGGACTGGCCACGATTGGCGGAAGCCTTAGGCGTGTCGCCCTCTCAAATTGCGAGTTTGCTAGCCCAATATGAGGATCGTGAGTTTGTTTATCTTCGACGGCATTTGTCACCCGCCGAGGCTATGCGCATTGAACGCCTTGCGATTCCTGGAGTCGCCTCGCTGCGTGAATATGGCCGCTACTATCCGGCAGGTCCGATTGCTAGCCATGTTCTCGGATTTACCGATGTTGATGATCGTGGCCAAGAAGGCGTTGAGAAGGCATTCGATAGTCATCTTGCCGGTGTCGAAGGAAGGAAGCGGGTGTTGCGGGATCGAAAGGGTCGGGCCGTCGAGGACATTGAGAGCCTTCAGCCTGTGCATCACGGGAGAGATCTGCAAACCAGTCTGGATCTTCGAATTCAGGCCGCTACCCAACGGCATCTGGCAGCAACCCTGCATGAAACCAGGGCAAAAGGGGTTTCCGCCGTGATGTTGGATGTACGCACCGGCGAGGTTTTGGCCATGGCTAATGCGCCGGACTTCAATCCAAATAACCGAGCCAATTTCTCGGTCGATGCCTTCCGCAATCGATCGGTAACGGATGTATTTGAGCCGGGTTCGACGATCAAGCCGTTCACGATCGCAATGGCTTTATCAAGTGGACAGTTCTCAGTAGATACGCCCGTGTCAACGAGTCCAGGTATCTACCGAATAGGGCGCGATCAAATCCGGGATGTTCATGATTATGGCGATCTCACGCTCGCGACTGTTTTGGTCAAATCGAGCAATGTCGGTACGGCAAAAGTCGCGATGGCGCTTGCCCCCGAGGAGCTCTATCAGTGGCTGGATAAAGTGGGATTCGGTCGCGCCACTGGCGTTGAGCTCCCCGGGGAAAGTGGTGGCAGCCTTCTTAAGCGGGAGCGCTGGCGCCCTATAGAGCATGCAACGCTCTCATACGGTTATGGGCTGTCAGCAACGCAAGTCCAGCTGGCACGCGCATACAGTGTTCTCGCCTCGGGCGGACTGCTCCGTCCGGTGACCTTGAAACGTCAACGCGGGCCGGTCGCGGGGCGGCGCGTCATGTCGGAGGAGATCAGTCACAGAGTCAACGCCTTGCTTGAACGAGTGGTGAGCGCAGAGGGAACAGCCAAACAAGCTTCTGTCTCCGCCTATCGTGTCGCCGGTAAAACCGGGACGGTTCATAAGGTGAGTCCCACCGGGGGCTATGAAGCAGATCGATACCAGGCACTCTTTGTTGGCTTTGCACCGGTATCTGATCCTCGTTTTGTTCTTGCCGTGATGGTGGATGAGCCAAAAGGTAAGTACTTTGGAGGCGAAGTAGCTGCGCCCTTGTTCGCACGAATAATCGCCGATGCGCTGCGTTTGCATGGCATCAAGCCCGACGGCGAAGACACGTCGACAATCACCGTGGTGGAGAAAGCGCATGAATCGGAGGTGGACGCATCATGATGGTGCAGTCACCGCCGATACACAGCAGGCGCTTGGGTGACCTTCTTGCAGGATTTGTTCCCGTCGAGATGGAGCTTGCGGCTCAGCCGGTGGATAACTTGTCTCTGGATAGTCGACGCGTAACACCCGGCAGCCTGTTCTTTGGGATCGAGGGACGTGATCGCAACGGCAGTGATTTTGCAGCGCAAGCCCTCGCATCAGGGGCCGTGGCGGCGGTCATTGAAGGCAAGGGCGGTATTAAGAAAACCCTCGATGGCTTTTGCCTTGAGGTGGAGGACCTTAAGAACAAGATTGGCCATATCGCTAGCCGTTTTTTCGGCAATCCTTCTCAGAGCCTTTGCGTTATCGGCGTTACCGGCACGAACGGCAAAACATCCTGCTCCAACTTGCTTGCGCAGGCTCTGAATCTTCTGGGAACGAAAGCGGCGGTCATCGGGACAGCCGGGTGGGGTCCACCCAATCAGATGCTGCCAAGCGTCCTGACGACGCCAGACCCGATCACGCTTCAGTCCCAACTGCATGCGCTCGCTGCGCAGGGTACCGAAACGGTTTGCCTTGAGGTTTCATCTCACGCTTTGGATCAGGGGCGGATTGAGGGAACTCAATTTAATGCGGCGCTCTTTACCAACTTAAGTCGTGATCATCTCGATTACCACGAGTCAATGGAGAGCTATGAGCAAACGAAGCTCTTGCTATTCCAGCGCAAAGAGCTGAAAAGCGTGGTGATCAATGTGTCCGATCCTGCGGGTGCCCGTTTTACCAAACGTGAGATAGCAGGTGAGTTACTGACATACGGGCGAGATCCGAGTGCCGATGTCTATCCGCTCAGTAGCCGGCTTACGGATCGGGGACTGATGCTGACCATCGCGACCCCCAAAGGCGAAGTCGCTTTTTGTTCAGCGCTGCGGGGTAGTTTCAATGTTGAAAATCTAACCGCTGTGACCGCGATGCTGTTAGCAAAGGGATACCATGCGGATCAGATCGGTGAGGTGATGTCGAAACTGCAACCGGTTCCCGGCCGACTGATTTTTTGTTGCAGAAGCCATAAAAAGCAGCCGACAGTGGCTATTGATTATGCGCATTCGCCTGAAGCTCTGGAAGCGCTGCTTACGACCTGTCGTGACATGGTGATCGGAAAGTTATGGTGTGTTTTTGGTTGTGGAGGTGAGAGAGACTCCGGGAAGCGCTCAGAGATGGGCGGACTGGCTTCTCGCCTCGCTGACCATGTGGTTCTCACGAATGACAATCCAAGAGGTGAGACCCCTGAGTCTATCGTTGCCCAAATTCGGTCTGGCATGGACAGGCCTGCCGATGCTGAGATTCTGGACAGACGAGAGGCAATCGCGTTCGCCATCCGAAGCGCAGACGCTAAAGACCTGATCATCATTGCCGGCAAAGGGCATGAGACTTTTCAGGTCATGGGAGATCAAACCCTGCCCTTCGATGATCTATCCGTAGCCGAAGAAATTCTCGGAGCAATACCGTGTTAAGCCTTCAAGAATTGGCTCTTGTGGTGAATGGTCGTCTCAGTTCGGGCGATAGCGAGTTCTCATCAGTCAGTATTGATACCAGAACGCTCGAACCGGGCGCGTTGTTTGTTGCGATCGACGGCGAACGTGTGCGCGGCTCGGATTATGTTTCGCAAGCGAAGAGTGCAGGGGCCGTAGCCGTGCTGAGTCAGCGCTCTCACGACGGTCTACTGCCCGGGGTGGTCGTCGATGATCCGATAAAGGCGCTGGGTCAGTTAGCTGCATTTTGGCGTAATCAACTCAGCCTGCCGATTGTGGGGATCACCGGCAGTAATGGCAAAACGACCGTGAAAGAAATGGTGGCCTCGATTCTTTCAAAAAGCGGTTCAGGTTATGCCAGCCCCGGTAACTTTAATAACCATATCGGGGCGCCGCTCACGCTGTTAGGCGTTCGTCCAACCCATCGGTTTGCGGTCGTTGAGATGGGAATGAATCATGCCGGTGAAATCGACTACCTGACGCGCATCGTTCAGCCCACCGTCGCTGTGATTACCAATGCCGCGCTGGCTCACCTTGAGGGATTGGGCAGCTTGTCTGAAGTGGTTCGAGCAAAAGCCGAAATTTTTAATGGCCTGCGATCAGGTGGCACGGCCATTATCAATGCCGATGATCGATTTGCTGCTTATTGGGCGGCGCGCACGCAAGCCTTCCAGACGATTACGTTTGGATTGAACAGTGGCGCTCGAGTAGGTGGCGAGGTCAGCACGTCAGAGGATGGTCAACTCATCGAACTGCGTCTTCCCGATGAATCCATTGAAATACAGCTTGGACTTTTAGGTCGGCATAACGCGCTGAACGCGATGGCTGCTGCGAGTGCCGCCTGGGCCTGCGGCTGCAGCGCGACCGATATTCGCTCGGGTCTCGAAGCAATGAGAGCCCAGCCCGGGAGGCTTCAAGTTCGCGCAGGAAGTCGTGGGGCCAGCCTGATCGATGACACCTACAACGCGAATCCCGCATCACTGCGGGCAGCCATTAAGACCCTTGCGGGCCGATCGGGTCGAAAGATGTTGATTCTGGGAAACATGGCTGAGCTCGGAGAAAGAGCTGAGGATCTGCATCGCCAGGTCGGTCGCGAGGCGCGGGACGCCGGCATCGATATGTTATTCGCTTGCGGAGATTTGGCAGGCTTAGCCGCTGAAGCTTTCGGTGAGTCCGGGCAAAGCTTCGATAGCACCGACAGCCTTATTCGAGCGGCCCGGTCGTTCTTAAGTCCTGGTCTGACGGTCCTCATCAAGGGATCCCGCAGTGCCCGAATGGAACAGGTTGCAAATGCCTTGGTGTGCGCATCACAGGAGGGAGCGATCGCATGTTGAAGATGCTGTTTGAGCAATGGGCAACCGAGTTCAGCGCGTTCAACGTGTTTCGCTACCTGTCCTTTCGTGCAATTTGCGCAGTGCTCACGGCCTTGTTGTTCAGTTTTCTCGTGGGGCCCGCATTGATTCGGCGACTCGAACGAATCGGAGCAGGGCAGCCCATTCGCGCCGATGGGCCGAGCACCCACCTGCAGAAAAAGAATACCCCAACGATGGGCGGCGTGTTGATCATCGCCGCGGTGCTTCTTTCTACTCTGCTCTGGGCAGATCTTGGAAACCGCTTCATCTGGATCGTCGTGTTTATCTGTGTTGCCTTCGGCGCGATTGGCTGGCTAGATGACTACACCAAGATCACCCGAGCTCATTCACGCGGAATTAGTTCCAAGCAGAAGTTTTTCTGGCAAAGCGTTGCCGCATTCACCGCTGCGGTTGCGCTGTTTGCGAGCGCGGAATCCTCCGCAGAGACTGCGTTTATTGTTCCTCTTTTTAAAGATGTTGCGATTGAGCTCGGTTTTGGGTTCATCCTGATCACGTGGTTTGTCATTACTGGCAGCAGCAATGCGGTGAATCTCACCGACGGCCTGGATGGTCTAGCGATACTTCCCAGCGTATTGGTAGCCGGCGGGCTTGGGGTATTTGCCTACCTCACGGGCCATTCGCTTTTTTCAGGATATCTTGGGATTCCCTTTATCTCCGGGGCCGGGGAGGTGCTCGTTTTCTGCGCCGCTCTTGTTGGGGCCGGATTGGGTTTCTTGTGGTTCAACACATACCCAGCCCAGATTTTCATGGGGGATATCGGCGCACTTTCGATTGGGGCAGCGCTCGGGACCGTTGCTGTCATTGTCCGACAGGAGATCGTACTGGCGATCATGGGCGGCCTTTTTGTAATCGAAACCGTATCGGTAGTACTGCAGGTCGCCTCCTTTAAATTAGTGGGTAGGCGCATCTTTCGAATGGCTCCGCTGCATCATCATTTCGAGCAAAAGGGCTGGAAAGAGCCCCAAGTGACCGTTCGATTTTGGATTATTAGTTTGATCCTGGTCTTGATTGGCCTTGCAACGCTGAAGGTCCGGTAACGGTTAATGAATAGTGCTCTTGCCATTCGCCCGACGCCGACGGCTTGGCGGCATGTTGCGGTTTTGGGTCTCGGGAAGACGGGATGCTCAGTGGCGCGATACCTGACCGAACGGGGCATCTCTGTTGAAGTGCATGACAGCCGCGATCAACCGCCGTTTAAGACCGCGCTCCAGCAGGCCTGTCCGAGTGTGCCGATTCACTGCGGGGATTTTTCCCTTGATTGTTTAGATCGAATTGATCTACTTGTGGTCAGCCCCGGGATCTCGATGCGTGAGCCCATTCTTCGCGAAGCCAAATCGCGAGATATCGAAATACTGGGTGACATCGAGCTTTTTGCTCGAGCCAACTCGACACCCGTAATCGCGATCACCGGCTCTAACGGCAAAACAACGGTCACCACCTTGGTCAGCGATATGCTGCGCGCGGATGGCCGAAGCGTTGGCGTTGGCGGAAATATCGGGACGCCAGCGCTCGACCTTCTTGATCATGCCGGCGTTGACGTTGTGGTGCTCGAGTTGTCCAGCTTCCAGCTCGAGACGACTCATTCCTTAAATCCGAAAGTCGCTACGATCCTGAATATTTCTGCGGACCATATGGATCGGTATCCGACATTCGCCGCATACGCTGAGGCGAAACGTCGCATCTTGACGGGCGCGGAAACGGTTATCCTGAATCGTGATGATGAGGAGTATCTGCCCACCCGAGAGTCAACGCTCGCTGATCGTGTCACCGTCGGTCTGAGCCCACCGCCTCGAGAAATCGATTACGGCATCAGCTTCGAGGCCGGGGGTGAGATACTCGTACGGGGTAGACAGCCACTCCTGCCGGCTAATGATCTCTCTTTCGTGGGGCGTCATAACGTATTGAACGCGCTCACAGCCATCGCGCTTTTAGAGACGGCGGGGTATCCGGTGAGCGCACCGATGCTGGCGTGCCTGTCGAAATTTTCGGGGTTATCGCATCGCTGCGAAGTTGTGCTTGAAAAAGATGGAATTATCTGGATAAACGACTCAAAAAGTACGAATCCGGGTTCTGCAGCCGCGGCGCTCAACGGGATCGCGCGGCCAATCGTTCTTATCGCGGGCGGCCAGTCCAAAGGTGCTGATTTTTCAGGGCTGGCAGACGTCATCCAACGTTTCGTGCGCCAGGTTTTGCTCATTGGTCAGGATCGACTTGAGATCGCAGCGGCGGTGCAGGAACGCGTTCCGGTGACACTCGCCGATGACCTGGCGCATGCGATTCGTCTTGCGTCACGCTGGGCTCAGCCCGGCGACGCTGTATTGCTGTCTCCCGCATGCGCAAGTTTCGATATGTTCAAAAACTTCGAGCATCGTGGCGATACCTTTCGCGCATTAGTAAGAGAACTCGTGGCATGACGAGTACCGCGCTATTTCTCCACATGCCGATTCGCGGACGTACCGCGGATCCCATTTTGCTGCTCGCGGTCGGTGGTCTTTTAGCCTTCAGCACAGTGATGGTTTTTTCAGCGGCTATTGGAACCCACGGCGGCGTTGCGGAAGGCTTTAAGCTTCTCTTGAAGCACCTTTTCAGCATCGGTTTAGCGTTGACGCTCGGCGTTCTCGCCGCCTCTATTCCGCTCCAATTTTGGCAGCGTGCCAATCGATGGCTGCTTGGTTTTGGTGCGCTCCTATTGATTCTTGTGCTCATTCCGGGAATTGGTCATGAGGTAAACGGCAGCTCCCGTTGGTTATCCCTGGGTGTGATGCGTTTTCAGCCCTCTGAACTGATGAAAGTACTGGTTGTGTTGTTTTTGGCAGATCATTTTGTTCGCCATGCGCAGGCGATCGATTCGTTTCGAGTCAGCATCATCGAGCCTACCGCGGTCGTTGGCATTCTCGGGGCGCTTTTGTTGTTGGAGCCGGACTTGGGCTGCACCGCAGTCATCATGATGACGACGCTCGGTCTTATGTTTTTAAGCGGCACTCGCCTGAGATATATCTTGGGGGCAATCGCTGTGGCTGTATGTGCGGTCGTCGTGCTGATTTTGGCTGCACCTTATCGTCTGCAGCGCGTTTCGAGCTTTCTTGATCCTTGGGCAGATCCCTATGGCTCAGGCTTCCAACTGGTGCAAGCGTTGATTGCATTGGGAAGTGGCGAATGGTTTGGGGTTGGGCTTGGCGCGAGCGTTCAGAAGCTTTTCTACCTGCCCCATGCGAGCAACGACTTTTTAGTCGCAGTGATAGGCGAAGAGTTGGGGCTTCTCGGTTTGATTCTGCTTTTAGGACTGTACGCGGTGATCCTCTGGCGCGTGTTTCGGCTGGCGAGACAGGCCGCCTATGCAGGCGAGTTATTCGGAGCCCGTGTAGCCCAAGGCATTGGCCTACTGGTCGTCGTGCAGGCGCTGTTTCATTTTGCGGTCAATTTAGGCGTTGTGCCTACCAAAGGACTCACGCTCCCGTTGATGAGTTATGGCGGTAGCAGCATGTTGGTCCATGGATTGGCGATCGGGCTTGTGATTGCCGTGCAGCAGAGTCTTTCGAAAACTGCATCGAGGGGGCATTGATTAGGGTCATGATCATGGCTGGCGGAACCGGCGGTCACGTGTATCCGGCGTTGAGCATCGCGGACGCGCTCCGCGAGCGGAACGTGGACGTCGTTTGGCTCGGAACCAAGAGGGGGCTAGAGTCTCGACTGGTGCCCGAGGCGGGGTTACGCCTCGAGTGCCTGGATGCCAGCGCTTGGATGGGTACGTCTCGGCGCCGACGGATTGTTTTGCCCTTCGTTTTATTGAGAGCGTTATGGCAAGCGTTAAACATCGTGGGTCGATGGCAACCTAGCGTGGTCTTGGGCATGGGTGGATTCGCTGCGGGCCCAGGTGGTTTAGCGGCCTGGCTCATGAGGCGACCTCTGGTGATCCATGAGGCTAACGCGCGGGCTGGTCGGACTAATCGACTCCTGGCGCCGTTGTCGAAAAAGATCCTATCCGGCTTTTCAAAAGTCGAGAAATTCCCAGCCTCAACAATTTGGACGGGCAATCCCGTGCGCCCCGACATTGCGCTTGTGCCTCCAATGCATGAGCGGGAGCTTGATGATAGGCAACCCGTTCGTGTCCTGGTGCTTGGGGGTAGCCAAGGTGCTGAAGTGCTGAATCAGCTTATCCCTGAGGCGATTTCTAAATGCGCTTCAGCACGGCAACTACGGGTCGTGCATCAGAGTGGTCTAGGCAAGGACGCTGCGCTGATAGCTCGGTACAACGCTCTGTCCGTCGAGGCAGTTGTTTCGCCGTTCATCGACGATATGGCAAACGCCTACGCCCAAGCGGACCTTGTCATTTCCCGCGCCGGGGCAATGACCGTCAGCGAACTGAGCACCGTGGGACGGCCCGCAATTTTGATCCCCTATCCCTATGCCGCAGACGATCATCAATATGCGAACGCCGCGTCGCTGGTAAAGGCTGGGGCAGCGATTGTTATCCGGCAGCAGGAGCTGGATCCGCTACGGCTGGCGGGTGAGATTGATCGATTCACGGGTAATCGCGATTTATTACGGCAAATGGCAATCGCAGCGCACAGCCTCGCCAAAGCAGACGCGACCGATCAGGTGGTAGCGCATTGTTTGGGAGTGGCCTATGCGTGAGTTTGTGCGGCAGGTGCATTTTGTTGGCATCGGCGGTGCCGGGATGAGCGGGATCGCGGCTGTGCTGATTGATCAGGGCTATGTGATCAGCGGATCGGATCAGGTCGACTCGGAAACGACCCGGTCGCTGGCGGCTAAAGGCGCGCAGATTTTTATTGGCCACGATGCCGCCAACGTTAAGGGAGCCGACGTGGTGGTGGTTTCCAACGCTGTTCGGGATGACAACGTGGAAGTGCTTCAAGCGAAAAAAGGAGGCATCCCCATTGTCCCGCGAGCCCAGATGCTCGGTGAATTGATGCGCTTTCGCAATGGTATTGCGGTCGGCGGTACCCATGGAAAGACAACCACAACGAGCCTGATCGCAGCCATATTCTCGAAAGCCGAATTGGATCCCACGTTCTTGGTCGGAGGACTTGTGAAAAGTGAGGCAGGGAATTCCCGGCTGGGAAATGGTCAATGGTTAATCGCTGAGGCCGATGAAAGTGATGCGTCCTTTTTGCATCTACAACCGCATATCGCCGTCGTCACGAATGTCGACAGCGATCATATGCCGGCCTATCAAGGGAATTTCGAGAAACTGACGGATACCTTCCTCAGTTTTATTCATAACCTCCCGTTTTATGGTTTAGCGGTCTTATGTACTGACGATCCTGTTGTCGAGCGAATTCGGTCTCGAGTTCTTCGGCCGGTGATCAGCTATGGTCTTGAAGAGGGCGCTGACTACCGAGCATTAAATGTCCGTTCGTTTGGCTGCTCGATGCATTTTGACGTCGTTACGCCTGACGACCGCCGCTTTGCTGTGGAGCTCGCGCTTCCCGGTTTACACAACGTGCAAAACGCGCTCGCGGCCATTGCGGTTGCCGACAAGGTGGGTATCAAAGCGCAGGCGATCTCGGATGGACTTGCTGGATTTGAAGGTATCGGGAGGCGCTTTGAAGTCCTCGGCGACATTCGGTTCTCAAAGGGACGCGCTTTGCTTGTAGATGATTACGCACACCATCCCCGAGAAATTAAGGCGACGCTCGCGGCCGCTGAAGGCTGTTGGCCCGATCGTCGAAAAGTCGTTGTTTTCCAGCCGCACCGGTTTTCCCGAACACGTGATCTGATGGACGATTTCAGCGCGTTATTAAGCCAAGTCCCTTGCCTCGTGGTTGCGGAGGTCTACGCGGCGGGAGAAAAACCGCTTCCGACTGCAGACGGGCGATCTCTGTGTCGATCCATTCGTGCCCGCGGAGGCACGGATCCGATCTTTGTTCCCCGGATTGATCGGCTCGAGGAGGCGTTGTTGCCGCTGCTCCGGGATAACGACGTCGTGCTTACGTTGGGCGCAGGCGATATCGGCCGAGTGTCCCGCGAGCTTATATCTCCCGTGCGACTACATGAAGGAACCTATGGGTGAACGCAATCGACACAAAAATGATTGATTTGGCGCAATTCAAGTCAGTACGCGGCACCGTTCGTGTGAATGAGTCGATGTCGGCGCACACGAGTTGGAAAGTCGGCGGGCCGGCACGATATTTTTTTGAACCTGCCGATGAGGCTGACATTGCTTGCTTTCTTGCCGAGCTGGATTTGGATATCCCGGTGCTCTGGATAGGCCTGGGCAGTAATCTTCTGGTGCGCGATGGCGGATACCCTGGAGCCGTCATTGCCGGCCATCGGGGTTTACGCGATCTCGTGATGACCGATCAGGGTGTGTCCGCTCAATCGGGCGTTTCTTGTGCCCGTCTGTCGAGATTTGCAAATAAACATTGCCTTACCGGCGCTGAATTTTTTTCGGGAATCCCGGGAACCGTGGGCGGTGCGCTCCGCATGAACGCTGGGGCGTTTGGGTCGGAGACCTGGCAACACGTCCAGAAAGTCAGGCTGATTGATCGTTCGGGGAAGATTTCAGAGGAGTCCGCCGATCGGTTTTCAGCCGACTACCGACAGGTCAATCTTGATCAGGGCCGATGGTTTACCGGCGCGACCTTCCAGTTTGAGCAAAGTGAAGGTGCGAACGGAGTTGCTGTCGTGCGCTCGCTTCTCGAGGAGAGAGGCAAACGCCAGCCCATAGGACAGGCGAGTGCAGGATCGGTCTTCAAAAACCCGCCTGGGGACTTCGCGGCTCGGCTTATCGAGTCGGCCGGATTAAAGGGTGTCCGCTCGGGCGGCGCATCCGTTTCGCTACAACACGCGAATTTCATTGTGAATGACCAGAGCGCATCTGCTGAAGACATCGAAACTCTGATAACGCGTATCCAGCAAGCCGTGTATCAGCACTCTGAGATCCGGCTCGAGACCGAGGTCCGAATAGTGGGCGAGCACCGATGACTGACAAGTTTGGAAGCGTGCCCCGTTTGAACCCAAGCCAACGGTCGGCAATGCCTGAGAGTGACGAATCGACTTCACGGGTAGTCCGGCGGACGCTACCGATCCTGGTTGTTCTTATGAGTTTCGTTGCGCTGGCGCTTTCTGCGGACCGTGTTATTCGATCCGGGTACTTCACGATTCAGCGCGTTGAGGTAACCACTCGCCTCGATGTGGTGGATAGGGCAAAGGTCGAGCGTTCAGTTTGGCGCAGCGTTTCTGGAAATTATCTTAACGTTGACCTGGGAAAGATTGAGGCAGAACTGGAGATGCTCCCCGGCGTTTACCGGTCGGTGGTGCGACGAGTTTGGCCGAACTCATTAGCGATCGAGATCACTGAGACACATGCGCGCGCGGAGTATCGCCAAGCTGGCTTGCAAGGCAATGTGTCGGGTGGACGATTCATCAATCTGGCGCCTGAGTATGTTCTGAGCGTAATGCCTATGCTCGAGGGGCCATCCGCCTACCGGGAGCAATTAACAGAAACATTCCGTGCGGTATTGCCCCAGCTGATGCGTGTGGGCCTCTCGCCTCGCCGACTCTCGGTCAGCCACTCTGGCCGTTGGGAACTGGAGTTGGCGACTGACGCAACACTGACCGACTCATCCTTTCTATTACTTCTTGGTCGCGAGGATATTCGCCAAAAAGCAGAGCGCTTTGCGGCCAGCTACCCGGATGCGCTCGCCAATCGAGCAGCATTTTTAGCGCGGGTCGACATGCGATACGCGAATGGATTCGCTGTGCGCTGGGTTGATGCCGCAGATCAGGAACGCTATCAACTCGCAGCGCGGACGGCGCTTGAGAACTGAGAACTCGCGATGAGCAAAAAACCGGTTAACGAAATTATTGTCGGGCTTGATATTGGCACCTCGAAGATCCTCGCCGTGGTGGCTGAGGTGTCCGAAAGCGGTGAGGTCGAAATCCTTGGCGTGGGGCAGCATCCGTCACGAGGCTTGCGCAAAGGCGTTGTGGCAAATATTGACTCCACTGTCCAGTCGATCCAGCTCGCCGTGGAAGATGCGGAACTCACCGCAGAGTGTCGAATTAGTTCGGTGTTTGCGGGAATCGCGGGCGCCCACATTAATAGCATGAACTCCCATGGCGTTGCTGCGATCAAGGATCGTGACGAGGTCAGCGCGGAGGATGTCGAGCGCGTCCTTGATGCGGCTCAGGCACAGGCTATCCCGAATGATCAGCGCGTGCTTCATATTCTCCCGCAGGATTTCATCATTGATGGCCAGGAGGGTATTCGCGAGCCCATCGGGATGAGCGGGGTCCGACTGGAGGCGAAGGTCCACATCATCACCGGGGCGGTGAGCGCAGCCCAGAACATTATCAAATGTATTACCCGTTGCGGCTTAGAGGTTGAAGATGTGGTCCTGGAGCAGATTGCATCCAGCTACGCCGTACTCGACGAGGACGAGAAAGAGCTTGGCGTATGCATGGTTGATATCGGTGGCGGCACAACGGATATCGCCGTATTTACAGATGGCGCAATTCGCCACACAGCGGTGCTACCGATCGCCGGTGATCAGATAACAAACGATATTGCGGTCGCGCTGCGTACGCCAACCCAGGCGGCGGAAGAGCTCAAGAAAAAATACGGGAGTGCACTTGTTCATCTGGCGCCTGAAGGCGAGATGATCGATACCCCGAGCGTCGGAGAGCGAGCCCCTCGAAAGCTTGCCCGGACTACGCTCGCTGATGTGATCGAGCCGCGCGTTGAGGAATTGTTTTTGCTCGTCCAGGCGGAACTGCGGCGCAGCGGCTATGAGGAGTTGCTTGGTACAGGGATCGTCCTGACCGGCGGCAGTGCGAAGTTAACGGGGATGGTCGATCTGGCTGAGGAAATATTTCACATGCCGGTACGACTCGGTGTACCTCAATACGCGGGCCCGCTCAGTGACGTGGTCCGAAACCCATCCTTTTCCACAGGGGTAGGGCTGATTCTCTTCGGGCAGCGTCATCAGAATCGACGCGGCCAGACCGCGAGCCGACTGAGCCCCAATCGCCCCACTGAACTCCTCGGACGTATGAAGCGCTGGTTCCAACGCCATTCCGGAGACGATTCGTGATCTTCGTCAGCGGACTATTTCTGACTCAGTTAGGCGGCTGTCGTTGCGACGTCGATCAAAGCTTTTTCATTTCATTTACACATCTACAACAGGAGAGACACTATGCCTTTTGAACTTATGGAAGTTTCCGGCCGCCAGGCCGTCATTAAGGTGCTTGGAATCGGCGGCGGTGGTGGTAATGCGGTCGATCACATGCTCTCCGCCCATTTAGATGGCGTTGAGTTCATCAACGCCAACACGGATGCGCAGGCTTTACACCGTTCTGGCGTAGCCAAAGTGATGCAGTTAGGTGAAGGCCTGACTCGCGGTCTTGGTGCCGGCGCGAATCCGGAAGTAGGCCGGCAGGCGGCTACGGAAGATCGAGACAAGATCGCCGCGGCGCTTGACGGCACAGACATGGTTTTTATTACTGCGGGGATGGGTGGAGGCACCGGAACCGGCGCCGCCCCAGTGATCGCCCAACTGGCAAGAGAGAACGGAATATTGACGGTCGCTGTCGTGACACGACCCTTCAAATTTGAGGGGAAGAAGCGCATCGAAGCGGCAGACTCGGGAATTAAAGAATTAGGCGAGATCGTGGATTCGCTCATCGTCATTCCTAACGAGCGAATACTCGAAGTCATGGGTGGTAACGTGACACTCTTGGATGCGTTTGCGAAAGCCAATGAGATTCTCTTTAACGCTGTTCAGGGCATCTCCGAACTCATTACCCGACCGGGCTTAATCAATGTCGATTTTGCGGACGTTCGCACGGTAATGTCTGAAATGGGTGTCGCGATGATGGGATCGTCGACTGCTTCTGGGCCTGATCGGGCGATTGAAGCTGCTCGCGGGGCGGTCGCCAGTCCATTGCTGGAGGAGGTCGACATTCACGGGGCAAAAGGACTTCTGGTCAATGTGTCGGCTGGACCAGACATGCAGCTTGAGGAGTTTGCCCAAGTGGGAGAAATCGTTAACGAATATGCTTCCGAAGACGGGACGGTCGTAATAGGGACCGTTCTTGATCCGGAGATGGAAGGCGATCTTCGAGTCACGATGGTCGCAACCGGTATTCGAAAAGCGCCTCAAATGACGCTGGTTCAGGGTCGGGATTCAGAGGAGGACGAAGACACATCGGTTGATTACGACCAGCCGACGGTCATTCGACGCCGACCCCGCGCTGCAGGTGATCTCAACGCCCAGGGCAATGCGGCGGTTGATATGGAGTATCTTGATGTGCCAGCGTTTTTACGGCGACAGGCTGACTAAAAAGGCATATAAAACAGCCACTTGAAGATAATTGGCTGTTTTATAAAATTATGCAAAAAAAAGGGTGAAATAATTTCAAAAAGCGTTCTAATCTCTGATTTTTCTGTGTAAACTCCCGGCCGACGGAGAGTTTTCGCTCTAGAAACCGGGATTTTCAGAGAAGTTAATGATTCGACAACGAACGCTGAAGAATGTCATCGGTGCTACGGGTGTGGGTCTGCACACCGGAAAAAAGGTCTTCCTCACTCTGAGACCGGCACCTGCTGGCACAGGCATTGTCTTTCGCCGGGTCGATCTGGATCCGGTCGCCGACATTCCCGCCTCTCTCGAATACGTTTGTGAAACTCGACTGTCGACCACCTTGGAGTACCAAGGGGTGCGGGTATCCACCGTCGAACACTTGATGTCGGCGTTCGCGGGTCTTCATATTGATAACGCAATCGTCGAGCTGGATTCCGATGAAGTGCCGATTATGGATGGTAGTGCGGCTGTGTTCGTCTTTCTCATTCAATCTGCCGGTATTGAGCTTCAGGCCGCTGCAAAGAAATTTATTCGTATCACGGAGCCGATTGAGGTTCGTGACGGTGACAAGTGGGCCCGCTTCGAGCCTTTCGAAGGATTTAAGGTGAGCTTTAGTATCGACTTCGACCATCCCACACTGCAATCCTCTGCGCAGCGAGCCACAGTCGATCTCGCGGAAGTCTCCTTCGCAAAAGAGGTGAGTCGCGCGAGAACATTTGGTTTTCTTCGCGATGTGGAGGCCCTACAGGAGGCGGGGTTGGCTCGGGGCGGCAGTCTGGATAACGCCATTGTGATGGACGAGCACCGGGTCATTAATGATGACGGGCTTCGATACGGTGACGAGTTCGTAAAGCACAAAATTCTGGATGCGATTGGCGATCTGTATTTGCTCGGCCGTCCGCTCATAGGATCGTTCTCTGCCCATAAATCGGGTCATGCGCTCAATAATGGGCTTCTTCGCGAACTCATGAATCAGCGGGATCGCTGGGAGAGTGTTGCCTATGAAGGCCTCCCACAAGACCCTCAGCCGGGCTTCCTGCACCCCGCATTTGCCTAGGCGGAGCCGCAAGTCGGCGCCCCAATCGCCTCCATACTTTATTTCTGCGTCGATATCGCGCACGATGTCGCAGGCTGCCCTGCGTCTTGGCGCAACTTGAACTGAGTCAAGAGCGGGAGTCCGATCTAATGCGCCGGCGCCCAGTGGTTAGCGCAAAGGGCGCCATCGTAAGCATAACGACTTCTTTCTTCAGAACGGGAAACTTATGAGCAACATTAGAACCTTTGGTGTGGTGGGCTCTGGAATTATTGGGGCAGGTTGGGCGGCACGCGCACTCGCGGCAGGTTTGGATGTCCTTGCCTATGATCCGGAAACGGGAGCCGAGGGACGATTAAGAAAAAAAATCGATCAAATCTGGCCGGTCTTGGAGCGCACGGGGTTGTTTCCAGAGGCATCTCGAGAGCGACTTACTTTTTGCGACTCTGTGGAGGACGTTGCCAAGAGGTGTCAGTTTATTCAGGAAAGCGCGCCTGAACGGATCGATCTGAAAATAAAACTGCATGCCGAGATCGACGCTGCAGCCGCAAAAGAGACCATCATTGCGTCGAGCACGTCAGGCCTTCTGCCGAGCGAATTTCAGGCACAGTGCGTTCACCCGGAGCGAATCATCGTGGGGCATCCCTTCAATCCGGTTTACCTTCTGCCACTCGTCGAAGTGCTGGGCGGCAATAAGACGGAGCCCCAGAGTCTTGATGCGGCGGTCGATTTCTATCGAAGCATCGGGATGTATCCTCTGCGCGTACGTTCAGAGGTCCCAGGATTTCTCTCAGATCGCCTTCAAGAGGCGCTTTGGCGCGAAATTCTGCATCTAGTGAATGACGACGTGGCAACTCCGGCGGAACTGGATGCTGCGATCGCCTACGGTCCCGGATTAAGGTGGGCGCTGTGGGGCGCCTGCCAGATTTTCCATTTGGCAGCGCAGCCGGGTGGCATGGGGCAGTTCCTTAAGCATTTTGATCCGTCGCTATTTCCCTGGACGCGTCTTGATCCCCCGGAAATAACTGATGCACTCGCCCAAAAGATGCATGACGGGTGTGAGACCTTAGCGGGCGACCTCGGCATTGACGAGATGGAGCAGATGCGCGACGACGCATTGATTGGCATTATTGAGTCTCTTCAGAAGAGAAATCTGGGAGCGGGCAGGGTGTTTAATGAGCATCAGAAACGAATTCAAGATGCAACAAACGGTAACGAAGGCGCCTAGCGCCTGCGATTCAATGAGATAACGAAAAGGGCTCAAGGCATGGAATTTTCGCTGAGTACCGAGCAGCAAATGCTTATAGAAAGCGCCAGGGCGTTCGCCGAGCAGGAGCTTTACCCCTATGAGGACGAAGTGGAATCCTCGGACGAAGTCCGTCCGGAGTTAGCCCAACAGATACGCGACCGGGCAATCGAGAAAGGTTTTTATGCGGTAAATATGCCGGAGTCTCTGGGAGGCGGTGGTTTGGATTGCGTGTCACTCTCGCTCGTCGAGCGCGAGTTGGGGCGGGCAAACTTTGCGCTTCAGTACTTGGTGGGTCGTCCCAGCAATATCCTTCAGGCATGTCAGGGTGAGCAACGGGAGCGCTATCTTTTTCCCTGTATTCGTGGAGAAAAAACAGACTGTTTAGCGATGACCGAGCCTGGTGCAGGTTCTGATCTGCGATCCATGCAGTGTCGAGCGGATAAGGATGGCAGCGACTACCTTATCAACGGCACCAAACACTTTATCAGCCATGCAGATCTTGCCGATTTTGTCATCCTCTTCGCTGCGACTGGGGAGGAGGATTCCTCGCGAGGTCCTCGCAAGTTGATTAGTGCGTTTCTGGTTGATAAGGGAACGCCTGGTTTTTCTGTTCGGCGGGGTTACCACAGCGTTTCTCATCGGGGTTATCACAACTGCATTCTGGACTTTGACAACTGTCGTGTGCCGGCGTCCCAGATGCTCGGAGAGGAGCATCAAGGCTTCAATGTGGCAAACGATTGGTTGGGTGCTACGCGTCTTCAGGTCGCAGCCATGTGTCTCGGGCGAGCACATCGCGCATTAGAGCATGCGGTTGACTGGGCGGCTGAGCGAAAGCAGTTTGGGCAGTTTATTGGTCGTTTTCAGGGCGTCGGTTTCAAGCTTGCCGAAATGAAGCTTCGTCTGGAAGCTGCAGAACTTCTGACGCTAAAGGCGGCCTGGAAGACGGATGAGGGAAGCGCCACCGACACCGACTATGCGATGGCAAAACTTTTCACGACAGAGACGCTCGCTTTTATCGCGGATGAAGCGATTCAGATTCATGGGGGCATGGGCTTGATGTCCGATCTCCCGCTTGAGCGGATATGGCGTGACGCGCGGGTAGAGCGAATTTGGGAGGGCACCAGCGAGATCCAGCGACACATTATTTCTCGCGACATGCTTCGTCCGCGCTGGACATAATCCACACACTTGCTTCTCAAACGTCTGCTTCAGCCTAAAAGTATCGCGGTGTTTGGTGGCCGCGAGGCACGAGAAGTCGTACGCCAATGCCAGCGCATGGGATTTGGCGGCAATATCTGGCCGGTACATCCCGCGTTGAATGAAGTGAATGGGCTGCGTTGTTATCGGAGCGTCAGCGAATTACCAACGTCGCCGGACGCGAGTTTTGTGGGGGTTAACCGACATCTCACGGTTGAGATCGTTCGAGAGCTCAGCGCGTGTGGGGCCGGAGGCGCTGTCTGCTATGCCTCAGGCTTCGGAGAGGTCGAAGACGGTAAAGATTTGCATGAGGCGCTGCTTGCGGCGGCCGGCACCATGCCGATACTCGGCCCCAATTGCTATGGGGTGATCAACTATCTGGATGGCGCTTTGCTGTGGCCTGATCAGCACGGTAGTGAACGGGTGCAGCGTGGCGTCGCCATACTGACCCAAAGCAGCAATATCGGTATCAATCTCACCATGCAGGCACGGGGTCTGCCGATTGCGTATTTGGTTGCGCTTGGGAATCAGGCTCAGACGGATCTTGCCGGCGCCCTCGATACTTTGATCGATGACGAGCGCGTCAGTGCGGTTGGCCTTTATATCGAAGGCTTCACCAACGTGCCGATGCTTCAGACGGTGATGCAGCGCGCTCATCGCCGCGGCCTTCCCGTCGTGGCTGTTAAGTCCGGTGCGAGCCTTCAGGGAGCACGGATCACGCGGTCGCATACGGCATCCATGGCCGGCGCGGATGAAGTGGCCAGCGCTCTGTTTGATCGTCTGGGTGTGGCCCGAGTGCGTGATCTCGATACGCTGATCGAAACCCTAAAGCTTCTCCATGTTCATGGCCCGTTAAAGGGCAATCGCTTATGTTCATTGAGCTGCTCGGGCGGTGAAGCGTCGCTCATGGCGGATACGGCAGTGGATCGAGGTGTTGTGTTCCCCGACCTGACCGACGACCAGTTCGAATCGATATCAAAAACAGTTCATCCCTTGGTGAGTGTTTCGAACCCTCTGGACTATCACACCTTCGCCTGGAATAAAGAAGAACAGCTCTTTGGGACGTATCAGGCCATGTTGCGCTGCCAGTTTGATTTATCGATTCTGGTGCTTGATTTTCCGCGATTGGATCGCTGCAGTATCGAAACCTGGGAACCCGCGATTCGAGCGCTTAAGCGTGCTGCCCAGGATACGCAGGCACCCACGGCCCTCACGGCCAGTTTGCCGGAAAGTCTTCCCGAATCCATCGCCAAAGAGTTGATAGCAGAGGGCATCGCGCCGCTCTGCGGCCTTCGCCAAACTCTCGATGCCGCAGCTGCAGCAGCAAGAATCGGCCAGCGGATAGCCCGCAATGACAGTCCTGAATGTCTACCCGGGCCGAATAGATCTTTGCAATTAAGGCCATCGGAGGCTCTGGATGAGCATGACGCGAAGGAGTTGCTGAGAAAGGCGGATATTCCGACTCCTTTGGGGGCGAAGGTTGGAGATCTTGCGTCTTTAAAGTCTGCAGCTTCGGAGTTGACATTTCCCCTTGCTCTCAAAGCGTGTGACTCGAGCCTTTTGCATAAGTCCGATCTCGGCGCTGTTCATCTCGGGATTGAGGATATGCCCTCATTGCTCTCGATCGGGGAGAGGCTTCTTGATCGCTTCGATACGCTTCTGGTGGAAGAGATGATTCCAGACGCTATTGGCGAGTTGATCGTCGGGATTAATCATGATCCTGTGATCGGTCCGTGGATGATGATTGGAAGCGGCGGGCTGTTTGCAGAATTACTCAGTGATCGTGAGATTGTCCTGCTTCCGGCACAGATACCTGACCTTGAGCGCGCGATTGATTCGCTCAAAGCGAGCGCCTTGATTTCGGGGTATCGAGGCGCGCCGCTGGGAGACCGCGCGGCGCTGATCGATGCTCTCAAGGCATTGTCGGACTTTTGGCAGTTGAATCGCGATACCCTGGTGGAGCTTGAGATTAATCCTCTACTGGTTCGATCGCAGGGTAAGGGCGTATGCGCCGTCGACGCCGTGCTCCGACGCACGAGCGCATCTTAGATAGTGACTCGGCTGAGGGCAAACTCCGAACAGGCGGTTGTGGTCCGGCCAATCGACGCGTTAATCGAATTCCTGGATGTGGGCCATGGCCGCCTCCTTGATATTGGCTGCGGCGCCGGCACTCTCGGTGAAGAACTTTTGCAGCGGGGCTACGATGTCATCGGAATAGATCCTTTTAAGGAGCAAGGGCTACGGGGTCGACGTCTCCAGGCCGGCGCGGAGGCAATCCCGCTCAAGAATGAGAGCTTTGATATCGCACTTTTTCACTGGTCTTTACATCATCTCCCGGAAGAGCGTATGGCTGATGCGCTGCTGGAGGCACGGCGCCTGCTTAAAAAAATGGGGGCGATCGTGGTGATTGAGCCGGAGCCTGTGGGGACTTGGCAGGATGTGTCGCAATCATTCCATGATGAAACGACCGTCCAAGCCATGGCGGCTCAGGCGGTTAATGCGATGGTCGAAAAAGACAATTATCAGAGACGAACGCGCTACTATCTCAGCGAAGATTGTTATGAGAGCTTTGATCGTTTTGTTGACGAGATGTGCTCCCTTGCCTATAACCGCTATAGTGAAATACAAGTGAGACACCCTGACGTCCAAAAAGCGTTTGAGTCGTGTTGGGATGGCAGTATCTATTGCCTGCGTCAGCGTATTCGTATGGAGGAACTGTCGCTGAGCGTAGCCGAAGGCTCAGGTTAAGCAAGGCATACGGGTCTTAATGAGGCGTGTACTGATGAGTGATGAGTACGTAATTAGGGAGCAACGTGGCGCGGTGTTACAGGTTACCCTGGACCGACCCAAAGCGAATGCAATCGATGTGGCAACAAGTCGTGCGTTGGGGCGGGTGTTTGCGGACTTCAGAGATGATCCCGATCTGCGCGTTGCGATCATTACCGGGGCAGGGGATAAATTCTTCTGTCCAGGCTGGGACTTAAAAGCAGCAGCGGACGGCGAAGCGGTTGATAGCGATTACGGCGTGGGTGGTTTTGGAGGTCTTCAGGAATTGCCCAATCTCAACAAACCGGTTATCGCGGCCGTGAACGGAATCTGTTGCGGGGGCGGCCTGGAGTGGGCGCTGTCCGCTGATTTAATCGTGGCAGCGGAGCATGCGACGTTTGCGCTACCGGAGATCAACTCGGGAACGATCGCGGACGCCGCCACGCTTAAACTGCCGAAGCGGATTCCCTATCATATTGCCATGGAGCTTCTATTTACCGGACGTTGGATGGATGCGAAAGAGGCGCACCACTGGGGCCTCGTCAATGAGGTCCATCCGCCTGAGCATCTGCTTAGCCGTTGTCATGAACTGGCCGCTATGCTCGCTGAAGGGCCGCCTCTCGTCTTTGCAGCCATCAAGGAGGTTGCGCGAGCTGCTGAGAATATGCGGTTCCAGGATGCGCTTGATGGAATCACTCAGCGAAAGTTTTCTACCGTTGACACGCTGTACTCAAGCGAGGATCAACTCGAAGGCGCTCGCGCATTCGCCGAGAAACGAAAACCGCAATGGAAGGGCAGGTAGCCTTACCGACCGCAAGCGCCCCCATTTTATTGGGAGCGACCCCTCGCTCTTGCTTCGGTGAGCAAGGCGATTTAGGTATAGTCCAAGCCCATAACGTGCAGTAGAGAATCAACGACAGAGAGTTATCCATGGAAGATTGGTCAACCCTATATAAGGTGTCATTAATCGGCTTTTTGGGCGCCATGGTTTTCGGCGCCGTGGCGAGCAAAACGCACTTTTGCATCATGGGGTCGATCAGTGATTGGATAAATATGGGTTCGCGAATCCGTTTTCGAGCCTGGATGCTGTCGATCGGTATCGCAATCCTCGGGGCTCAGAGCATGGCGCAGCTGGGATGGTTAGACCTTGGGGATACGATGTATCGCGGCGCTAACTTCGGTTGGGCAGGGTTTCTGATCGGTGGGGCACTCTTTGGCGTTGGAATGACGCTAGGCGCAGGTTGCGGTCAGCGTACCTTGGTCAGAGTGGGCGGAGGCAACCTGAAATCATTGGTGGTTTTGATTGTTATGGCGATCACGGGATACGCCACCTTGCGCGGTTTGCTCGCGCCGATCCGTCTCGATGTCTTCGGCCCTCTCTCCGTCGACCTAACTTCGAGTGGGATGGCTGATCAAGGGATAGACACTTTAATTACCCATCTGACTGGACTCTCATCGGAATCGGTCTCGATAGCGGTTGCTCTGGTGATTGGTTTTGGGACGATTGTTTATGCGGTTAAAGATAAAGGCTTTCGCGGCAGTTTCGATAATGTGCTGGCCGGATTAACCATAGGACTGCTTGTCTGTGGCGCCTGGTACACCACAGGAGTTATCGGGAACGACGAATTTGAGCCGGTACCGGTTGAGGCCGTCACGTTTATTGCCCCATCGGGCAATCTGCTTAACTACCTAATGACCTGGACCGGGTCCCAGATCAATTTCGGTATTGCTGTCGTGCTTGGAATGATTTTCGGGTCTTTCCTGTACGCAATCTTGACCGGAACTTTTCGAATCGAGACCTTCGCGAGCGGCGGGGATATGCGCAACCATCTCGTAGCCGGTGTGCTGATGGGATTTGGAGGCGTGATGTCCTTTGGGTGCACGATTGGCCAAGGGGTATCGGGTATGTCCACGCTTGCGCTAGGCTCTCTATTGACGCTCATTTCCATTTTGTTTGGCTCAGCGCTCACCATGAAGACCCAGTACTACATGCTGGACGACGGGTTCTGGGCTTCACTTCACCAGGCGCTCGCTGATCTCAGACTGTTGCCGAAAAAATCGTAAGAGCCACGGTCTCGAGCGAGCCCCGTCACGCAAAAGAAAGTTTAAAGAGAAGGTATAATGCGGCCCGCGGAAGTTCTTAAGGGCCGTTAGCTCAGTCGGTAGAGCATCTGACTTTTAATCAGGTGGTCGCAGGTTCGATCCCTGCACGGCCCACCAATCCAAAGATCTGTGTAGCCCGGCGCTGACTGTCGGCAGGCCAGCGCCCGCCTGCGAGAGGTCAGTCGTACCGGGTTTAGTAACCCAAAAAACCTCACCTTTTTGATTCTTTTGAAGAGCGTTGGCCCCAATGAGCCACAGACGCTCCCCGCCCACCTTGAGGACCTCAAATTGAGATTTTCAGAATTTAAGCTTGATGGTCGGCTCCATCGTGCCATCGAGAGCGCAGGCTTTAAAGAGCCTACGGAGATTCAGCGCCGAGCGATCCCCGTCGTGCTGTCAGGGGTTGATCTGATGGCTTCTGCGCAAACGGGCACGGGGAAAACGGCAGCGTTTGTGCTTCCTGCGCTGCATCGACTTTTGAGCCGATCAAAGAAGACCGGCGCTGGCCCCCGCGTGCTGGTTTTGACGCCTACCCGTGAGCTCGCACTGCAGGTCAATCAAAACATTCGCCAATTGAGTCGCGGCCTAAAGATATCTTCGGGATGCATCGTCGGCGGCATGTCATATCAGCCGCAACTGAAAATGCTCCGCGGGCACGTTGATGTGTTGGTGGCGACCCCGGGACGTCTTCTCGACCATATGGCCTCAGGCAAGGTTAATTTTTCGCGTTTGGAGATGTTCGTTCTGGATGAAGCCGATCGCATGCTGGATATGGGCTTTATTGACGCCGTTAAAGAAATTGGAGCGGCCATGCCAAAGCCGCGACAGACTCTGCTGTTCTCAGCCACTCTTGAGGGTCCTGTACTAAAAGTAGCAACGCAACTTTTGAGAAAGCCGGAGCGGATCGCGCTCACCACAAGCAGCCAGCGCCACAAACTGATCGAGCAAGTCATGCACCATGCGGACAGTAAGGCACACAAGCAGAAACTGCTGGAATTCCATCTTCAAAGCGGTCTCCTTTTTAAATCACTCGTTTTTGCGGCGACAAAGCACGGCGCGGAGCAACTGGCCAAGGTCCTTCGGGCAAAGGATTTAAAGAGCGCCGCTCTGCATGGTGATATGAGTCAAAACAAACGAAAGCAGGTGGTGGAGAATCTTCGAAGTGGCCGAATTGATACTTTGGTAGCGACCGATGTTGCCGCCCGAGGACTCGACATCAAGGATATTAGTCACGTAATCAATTACGACCTTCCCACCGTGGCCGAAGACTATATACACCGCATTGGGCGTACCGGCCGAGCGAACTCCAAGGGGAGCGCAATTTCCTTGGTGGGCCCTGCCGATTGGATCAAGTTGTCAAGAATTGAGAAACTCATCGGAAGAGAAATAAAAAGAGAAGTCATTGACGGGCTTGAGCCAAATAGCGGTGAGCCCCGCAAGGCGTCCGGGCGCAAAGCCAAGCCTGCCGCGCGCAAAACGCCTCGAAGAAAAACCAAAAAAAGCATAAAGACTGGCGTTAGTAAGGGCAGTGCGGATAGCGCGAGTACTCCTGTTCCCTATAAGCCGGGCAGCTGGCGAAAGGCAAAATCTGCAAAGAAACCGATGAAGTCTCGCCCGCGCCGCAAGGCAGCCTAGCGTTGAGTCCTTACGAAAGCGCAAAGGCTGCAAAAGGATATGACCAACGACCCCATCTCCGCTGTAAGCAGCTCAGTCATAGAGCATATGAACGAGGACCATGCTGCAGCCAATCTTGATTACGCGCGTGGGCTTGGCGGTCTAACGGATGCGACAGCGGCATCGCTTATTGCAATTGACAGCAATGGGATCTCGCTGTCCGTTGAGAGGCCAGATGGCACCCAAGAGATATCAATAGCGTTTCCGGAGGCGCTACAGGCAGCTGAAGAGATCCGACCCGCATTGATCAAATTACTTCAAGCTGCTCGAGGCGTTCTAATAAAAACGACTGCTTGAATTCCTGATTTTTGCCTGCATGTTTCGGATGGGTCTTGCCTTTAATAGGTTTCAGAATCTGGAAGGCGTATTCCTTCGATACCGTGGGGTGTATAAAGTAGTTAGCCGAGCTGGCGAAGATCCGGCCTATCGCACACGGTATTTAATTCATAAATAGAAAATCGATCATGAATCAACACAACGATAAACGCCCGCTGATCGGCATGGTTCCGGGTCAGGCGACCTCAGACGGTGCGGGCGTAAGCTTAACGCGCTACATCGGATCTCACTTTTTATCTGAACTCGATCCCTTTTTACTGCTCGATTTCTTTGAATCGGATGATCCGGATGATTACATCGCGGGGTTCCCTTCTCACCCGCATCGCGGCTTTGAAACCGTCACTTATCTTCTGGCCGGAAAGATGCGCCATGGGGATAACGCGGGACACAGCGGCGTTATCGAGACGGGCGGCATCCAGTGGATGACGGCAGGGCGCGGCATCGTGCACTCCGAGATGCCAGAGCAAGAGGACGGTCGGCTGGCTGGTTTTCAGCTTTGGGTGAATCTGCCCGCGCGGGATAAGCTTTGTGATCCCGCATATCACGAATACGCCGCGGACCGGATACCGGTTGAAAATCATTCGTCGGGTGGCGCGATTCGTGTCATTACGGGCACAACCTCGGCCGGCACCCAAGGTCCGGTAAAAGGTGTGGTGACAGAACCTCTCTACCTCGATGTTGAACTGCCTGCCAACGCAGAATTTGAAGAAATGGTGTCGCCCGAGCACAGTGCGTTCATTTTTGGTATCGAGGGTGAGATGCAAATCGGCGGTACCGAGGGAGACGGCCTCATTCGCTCTCGCGAGCTGGGTATTCTGGGCGAGGGCGCGCGAGTAACGGTTACGGCAGGGTCTGGCGGCGCAAGGTTTCTGCTCGTCGCAGCGCGCGCACTGCATGAACCCGTTGCCCGCTATGGGCCGTTTGTCATGAATACCCGAAGTGAAATCGAGCAGGCCATTCGGGACTTCAACTCCGGTCGTTTTTAGCTTCACCCGTCGCTTTAAGCGATCCATTTGAGAGGCTGGCGATGATCTCTGATCCACGCGCCGTGTCGCGTCTCGCGCTTCGTGATGCGATTGGTTTCCCTGCGTTCACGCTGCTCTTCAGCATGATCGGTTTCGGATCGCTTGTTCATCAAAGCGATCTGCCGTTGCTCATGGCCGTTGCTTTGACTGCTGGCATTTGGGGCCTGCCGGGGCAGTTGACTCTCGTCGAGATGCACATTGCGGGCGCATCGATCTTTTTTGTCGTGCTGGGCGTTGCGCTTGCGAACGCCCGATTCTTGCCGATGGTCGTTTCTTTTATGCCCTTGATGCCGGGCAGATCGTCGCGACTGGCGTCAAATTTTGCGCTGGCACAAATGCTTTCGATTAATTCATGGGCGGCCGGTCTCAGACGTTTCCCGGATATCCAGCCGGAGCTCAGGCGAAGGTACTACGTGTTGTTCGGCATGATCTGCATGGGTTCAGGAGTGGCGGGTACTGTGATCGGTTACGTGAGCGTGGCCCTCTTGCCGCATGAGATAGCACTCGGACTTATCTTTATGAATCCTCTTTTCTTTGCGGTGTTGCTGGCGGGTGTTAAGGCAAGGCCTGCGCTCATCGCCTTACTGGTCGGAGCGCCATTGGGTCTTCTTTTCCATCTGATCACCCCGGATCTTGATCTTTTGCTGACGGGCGCGGTCGGCGGCAGTCTTGCCTTTTTTATGACCAAGAAAGAACGCGCGATACCTCGCCCCTGATGGACAACATACAAACAGTCGTTGTGCTGACTCTAGGCGGGATTGGAGCCACCTATATCTGGCGAGCTATGGGGGTCGTGTTTGCTGCAAGAATATCAACTGAAAGCGCCATATTTCTATGGGTGACGGTTGTTTCCTATGCGATGCTGGGTGGATTAATTGCCCGAATGATTGTGATGCCCATCGGCCCCTTGGGTGAGGCGTCACTGACGGTGCGCCTCGTCTCGTTCATTGCGGGGCTGGCTTTTTTCTTTTTGAGCGGGAAGCGTATTTTCCCCGGCGTGGTTACCGGCGTGGGACTATTCACTTTGCTGCAATACCTCTCGCCGATGATTTAATCAAGTATGGCGGCTTCTTTAAATACAAAGCTTGATCCCGACACGCCGCGAGTTTTCATAGCGGCAGCTGAAGTCCGCAGTGTCCTTAACAGCATATTCATGTCGTGTGGCTGCAGTGAGAATACAAGTCAATTGGTCGCCGAGCACCTGGTTGATTCAAGCCTCTGTGGCGTTGAGAGTCATGGCGTTATGCGCGCTCTGCAGTACGTGGAGCAATTTCAAAACGGCTACATGAATCCGCACGGGGAGCCGTCAGTTTCCCAAAACGCTTCGGGCGCTATCGAGATCAGCGGACAGAATGGAATTGGGATCCCTGCCATGCATCTCGCCTATGCTCAGGGCATGGAGCAGGCGCAGAAAGCAGGGATATCCGCTCTTGCCATCCGCAACGTGGGGCACACCGGTCGCCATGGGGCTTTCGCAGATCATGCAGCCGAGTGCGGGTTTTTGACTATTTGCCTCGGCGGGGGAAACCGGAGAACGTGGCGGCAGGTGGCTCCTCACGGTGGCGCCAAAGCAATGCTCCCGACCAACCCCTGGTGCGTGGGAATCCCCGGTGGGGAACGCGGGGCCGTGGTGATGGACTTTGCGACCTCGAGGATTGCGGGCGGCTGGATTTACGCGGCGAAAAGCGCTGGGGCACTGCTGCCGGATGGGTGTGTGATTGACTCAAACGGTATGCCGACCCGAAGCCCAGACGATTACTTCGCAGGTGGTGCCATTCTCCCGTCAGGTGGCCACAAGGGGTATGCCTTGGCTCTAGTCGGCGAATTGATTGGCGAAGCCATGCTCGGCCCGGCCACCACCGAATGCAACTGGCTATTGATCACCATGAAAGGAGATCATTTCCGACAACGTGGTGATATCAAATCGGTCGCAGAGGAGATTCTGAATGAATTAAGGATTTGTCCACCTGCCCCAGGTTTTGAGAGGGTGGAAATCCCGGGTGAGCGTGAGCGCGAACAAAGACAGCGCTCCGAAGGTGTAGTACCGGTGCCAGAAGCGACCTGGCAGCAGATTCTTGCTATTCATTAAGCGTCCAAAGCGAGTCGCTTGTGGGATGTGTTAGGGTGAACACACAATACACAATACACAATACACAAGGAGAAAGTTATGGCATCAGGAATACAAAAGATTGATTTTTCATCCCCCGATGAACTTCGAGCGCCTGAAAAAACGACGATGGAAATTGTAAATGTGGGTTCTGTAAAGGTTGCGCGCCTTACCGCACAACCGGGCTGGGTATGGTCTGAATGTATCGCGCCAGTCGTGGGGACAAGCAGCTGTCAGGCGCATCATCTGGGCGTGGTTCAATCGGGCCAGCTGAGAGTGGATCATGAAGACGGCAGTAGCGAGACCTTAAGTCCCGGTGACGTATATCAGTGTTCGCCCGGGCATCAGGCCCAGGTGGTGGGCGATGAACCCTGCGTCATGATTGAATTTGATAGTCAGACAGCGGCAACGTTCGCAAAGGATTAACCCACTTAGATTCCGGCTGTCTCTCGCCCTGCTTCGGCAGGGCTTTTTTTGGCGGCGCGATGGTCTCTTTCTGAGACCGTGGTGTCGCCACGGCGTCAGCCCCAATGAGGTCTTTGCGCTGGAATCATCCCATGAAAAACATTGAGCCCTAAGCGCATGAAAGCATCGTCTCAGGAGACACGGCGTTTTATTCCGAACCTGCAGTGTTTTGTGTCTATTTTCATGTGGGCCAGTGGTTTTGTAGCTCTCGAGTTTCTTCTTGACGATTGGGGCGCGCTGTCATTGAACGCCTTACGTCTTGGGGTATCTGCACTCGTCTTATTTCTTTGGTGGATATTTCGCGAGCGATATCAAACGCTGCTCGGCGTTCCGTGGCTTCGCGGTCTTTCTATTGGTGCGATCGGGTGGGGGCTTGGATCCTTAATGTTGTTTTTGGGTCAGCGCATGTCAGATCCGGTGACCACAACGGTTGTGGTGGCCATGATGCCCCTTGCAGGAGCTGCGATCGAGATCGTGTTCGATAAACACCGGCTGTCCACTGTTGCCGTGTTGGGCATTCTGTTGGCGCTTTATGGTGGGTATTTGGCCACCGGCGTCTCGATTCAGGATACTGAGATGGGCCTCGGTATTCTGCTTTGCTTAGCGTCGATATTTCTCTTCGCCTGGGCGACACGAGCCACTACACGGCAACTGGATGAATTAAGCCCCACCGGACAAACCACAGTCACGATGATCGGCGGCGCCCTGTTTTCGTTTATCCTGTACTGCTTGTTTTGGCTCAGCGGTTCTGATGAAGTGCGTCTCGGTGCGATCACCACGGAGGTGCTTATCCCATTTTTGGTGTATCTGATCCCTTCCTCAGGGATTGCGCAATTGCTGTGGATTTTTGGTGCCGGCCGCCTCGGCATCATGATTGCTTCATTTCATATGAATGCAGCGCCTTTTTATGTCATGCTTATTCTTGTTGCACTGTCTCACGGTGACCTGGAGCTTAGCCGGGCCCTAGGCGCCGGAATGGTTATCCTTGGCGTGATCTTGGCGCAGTTAAAAATAGGGGCTAAAGACGAAGGGGCGCGGCAACAGACGCAAGTTCAGAATCATCAGAAATAGTGCACTACAAGCAGGCTATGAAATTAACGAGAACCCTTTTGCACGCCGGCGTATTGATCTTACTCTCGACAACGGCCTTTGCCAGTGAGCGAGGCCGGGCGATTTACGAAAGCCAATGCGTTGCATGTCATGGCAATCCCGGGTTGGCTTTGAAGACGCCGCTTCTGCACGGACAGGAGCGTGCCTATCTCATCCGGTCCCTGCAGGCGTTTCAGTTAGGCGGTCGAATCGATCAGATCATGTCGAGCATGAACGGCATCGCAGCGGGTTTGAGTGACGCCGATATCTCGGCAGTGGCCAGCTACCTTGCAGGACAAGACGCGTGCGACGTAAAAATTGAAGTGGACTTCAACCGAGAGGGCTTTCGCGAAGAATTTACGGCCGGCAAAGATAAGTATATGCAAGCGAACTGCAGTCATTGCCATGACAGCTTTCATCACTATGCGCCTCGGATTGTGGGACAAAAAGCAGAGTACCTGCGTTTGGCGCTCTCACAATTTAAGGCGGGCGTCCGCGTGGCGCCGATGATGGCAACCATTCTTGGCTCATGGACCGATGACGATTTTGAAAATGTCGTCACCTATCTCAGCGGCCTGCGATTAATGCGGGCCTGCGATGGCTGATTGGGATACGGGGCTATTCGACTTTTTCGATCGCTAAATAGCAATGGACGTAGTCCATAGCATGACCGTTGGGATCGCTCGCGACGTTGTCCTCGTAACGCTGATAAAACGTGTCGACGATTGCCGCTTTCTCCTCCGGTGACCGGTCGCTGGACAGTCCATTCAAGAATACGGCCTCACTCCAGGATCGCAGCGTGGGGATGTAGCTGATGGCGAACTCTCGGGCCGACATAGCGCCTGCGGACTCTTCGAACGCTCGTCGGTAGGGGCAGCGGACCACACCGGTTTTGGCAGAAACCAGGCGAAGGCCGGCTTGAAACGGCGCAGAGCTCTCGTCCAGAAGAGGCGCGCAGAATTCTTCGATCGTTCGGTAGTACTGCGGAAAGGCAGTATCGATGAACTCTTGATCTGTGATCTTGCCTTGGCTTGCCATTTCTTCCCACAGGCTCGAGAAGGTGTCAAACATATTAACGCCCCCGGTGTTGCCAAGATAGCGACCCTCCTCGTCGATACCGAAGTTGAGGATCACCAGTCGCCCGCCCGGACGAAGCTCTTTTGCCCGGGCGGTCAGCAGGTCATCCCAGTTTCGGCGGGCCTGATCGGCATAGGCGTCTAGGGTCGATCCAGTCGCGCCAACCATGTGCACGTGATTTTCGATGATGCAGGGTTTTTCAGATATGTAGTGCATTGCGGTGGCAGAAAAACCGATGTCGAGGGTGGCATCAGGAAGAAGCTGCTGATGAAACCCGATGCCGCAGGCGCTTACGAATACATCTTTAATGTCCGTCAGGTAGGTTTTGGTATCCAACGCACCAAAGCCGAGAAGGTTCTTAAAGAGCGTGCTGAAATCATTACTCGGCAGATCGGTATAGGTCATCTGGACTTGCACACCCGGAAACCGATCCCGTAGGTGCTCAATACAGTGATGCCAGGCTGCAGCGGATGTGCCCCCGTCGGCGGCACCAAAATCGGCAAGCCGGATCGGTTGGTGATCTGAGGGCGGGGTAATCGCGTCGACGGCCTCCAGCAGCATGCCGGATGCGTTGTCGATAACGTCTTTGGCGCCTCGGGTTCGCTCGCTGTAGTAGCCCCCGCTCTTCATTGCCATCGTTTGGGCGGTACGGCCGGATATTTTGTCTGCGGGCTGGTTCATAGATTGAGACCTGGGGGTTTTGGGCGGCCCCGCTGGCGTCGACTTCATGACAGGGGGGTACCGGGTAAAGCCTGATTTATAGGCAAAAGCCCTAGTTAGAGCGTCTAAATTGCGCGTGCTTATATTGTTTTCGCGCCTGAGACTTGCGATACTAATCTTTGCCGGTCTGCATTGTCACCATCCGGCAGACTGCAAAATAATTTCCAACCATTGAGGAGGAATCATGGAAAGACGTGATTTTCTTAAGAAAGCGGGCGCCGGTACGGCGGTAGCCGCGGGGACGCTGGCAGCTCCGGCGATCGTGAAGGCGCGAACCGAGATCGCGATGGTCTCGACGTGGCCGCGCGACTTCCCGGGTTTGGGCACAGGCGCACAGCGCTTTGCCGCAAGCCTTGCGGAACTGTCTGACGGCAGAATGAACGTGACCTACTACGCGGCGGGCGAGCGCGTTAAACCCTTCGACTCTTTTGACGAAGTTGCTTCAGGCAATGCGCAGATGTATCACGCGGCCGATTACTACTGGAAGGGTAAGCACCCAGCGTGGGCGTACTTCACAGCTGTGCCTTTCGGTATGGTGCTGGCCGAGATTAATGCTTGGATCCAATTCGGTGGCGGTCAGGAACTGTGGGATGAAGTCGCGGGTGAATTCGGTCTTAAGTGCTTTAGCTGCGGAAACACGGGCGTGCAGATGGGCGGCTGGTTCCGAAAAGAGATCAACTCAGCGGACGATCTCAAAGGCCTGAAGATGCGTATTCCGGGCCTTGGCGGTGACGTCATGGCTAAACTCGGCGCCTCTCCGGTGTCTCTGCCTGGCGGTCAGATCTACGAGAACCTGATGTCTGGTGCAATTGATGCGACCGAGTGGGTGGGTCCGTGGAATGATTACTTCCTGAAGTTCTACGAAGCTGCGAAGTACTATTACTTCCCCGGCATGCATGAACCCGCCTCAATGCTTGCGGTTGGTATGAACAAGAGCTGGTGGGAGGGTCTGTCAAAGTCTGA
>Ga0255776_10000353_pt1 | contig 52464 bp, 54 predicted proteins | sample 071ome_19_FD_179974 | JGI IMG/M metagenome (GOLD analysis project Ga0255776, IMG submission 179974) | Coastal salt marsh microbial communities from the Groves Creek Marsh, Skidaway Island, Georgia - 071413AT metaG (version 2) | ecosystem: Environmental > Aquatic > Marine > Intertidal zone >...
CGCGAGGGCTCGTACATCCTCGAGAAGCCCATCTGATGCGCGCCGGACGTCTCGAGCTTCGGCGGGTCCGCATGGACCTCGTCAGTCCCTTCAGAACGAGCTTCGGCAGCCAGACCGACCGCGACATCCTCCTCGTGCGCTTCGAAGGGGTCGACGGCGAGAGCGGCTGGGGTGAGTGCGTCGCGCTCAGCGAGCCGGTCTACTCCGCCGAGTTCGTCGACGGAGTCGAACTGGTGCTCGAACATCACATCTGGCCGCGACTCCGAGCAGCCGGTGACATCTCCGCCGCCGACATCGCCGAGATCCTCGAGCCGCTCCGCGGCCACCCGATGGCCAAAGCCGCCGTCGAGATGGCCGCCCTCGACGCCGAGTTACGGGCGAACGACACCGAGCTGCGCTCCTACTTCGGGGTGACCCGCGACCGCGTCCCGAGCGGAGTCAGCGTCGGCATCCACCCGACCATCGACGATCTCCTCTCAGCCGTCGAGGGCTACGTGCGCGACGGCTACGCCCGGATCAAACTCAAAATCGAGCCGGACTGGGACATCGAACCGGTCCGAGAGGTCCGAGCGCTGATCGGGCCCGACATGGGCCTCCAGGTCGATGCCAACACCGCCTACGGCCGCGACGACATCGACCATCTCTGCCAACTCGACGAGTTCGACCTGTTGCTCATCGAGCAACCGATGGCCGAGGAGGACATCATCGGTCATGCCCGTCTCGCCGCGGCTTCGAGCACCCCGGTCTGCCTCGACGAATCGATCGTGTCCGCTCAGACCACCCGCGACGCCATCGAGCTCGGCGCCGCCGAGGTGATCAACATCAAGCCCGGACGCGTCGGTGGCTACCTCGAGGCACGACGCATCCACGACTACTGCCTCGACCTCGGTGTGCCGGTGTGGTGCGGTGGGATGCTCGAGACCGGCATCGGTCGCGCGGCCAACGCCGCCCTCGCCGCACTCGACGGGTTCACCCTCCCCGGCGATATCAGCGCCTCGGCCCGCTTCTGGTCTCGCGACATCGTGCTCGACCCGATCACGGTGGAGGAGGGCTCCGTCGCGGTCCCCGACGCCCCCGGACTCGGTTACGACCTCGATCTCGACGAACTCGAGCGGGTCACCTACCGGACGAGACTGCTCGACTGACCACCGGTACGCTCGCCTCATGGCCGCGCACCCCTTCCTCTCCGACGCCTGGATCGAGGCCGCGCGCGAGGTTCGAGAGTCGTTCGCCGACCGCCTCCCCGCCCCCGTCGCCGATGTGAGCGTCAACCTGGTCGTCACCGATGGACCCGACGGCGCGACCGTCGAGGCGCACCTCGACACCCACTCCGGGGCGCTCGACGTCGACCTCGGACACGTCGACGCCCCCGATGCGACGATCACTGTCGACCACGACACCGCTCGGGTGCTGCTCGTCTCGCGTGATCCGGCGGCCGCGATGCAGGCCTTCATGTCCGGGCGCATCCAGGTGGAAGGCGACGTGATCCGGGTGATGGCCCTTCAGGCCGGACCCGCCGATCTCGAACTCGCCGAGGAGATCGCCTCCGCCCTCGAAGCGATCACCGACTGACGCTTAGAGCGCGTCGAGGGCCGCGGAGAGCGTCGACGCCGTCCAACCGGTCACGGAATCCACCGACTCCCCCACCGTCCATGGGTGCATTCGCTGCACCAGACCTCCCATCACCGAGAAGGTCTCGCCGGTGAACCGGCACGCCTCCGACGATAGGTAGGCCACGAGCGGTGAGGCGTTGGCCGGATCCCACGTGTCGAAGGCACCGTCGGCGGCCGCCATCAACTCGGGGAGCCCGGGGCTGGCCAAGGTGAGCCGGGTTCGCGCGCCGGGAAGGATGCAGTTCGACACGACCTCGTAGCGGGCGAGTTCCTGGGCGGCGATCTGGCTGAGCGTGGCGATACCCGACTTCGCGGCCCCGTAGTTCGACTGGCCGGGGTTGGCGAAGAGCCCGGAGGTGGAAGCGGTGTGCACGAGCGCGCGACGGCGACGCTCCCCCGCGTGGTAGCGCTGGCGCCAGTGTCGGGCGGCGAAGTGGGTCATGGCGAAGTGGCCCTTGAGGTGGACCCTGACCACCGAGTCGAAATCCTCCTCGTTCATGGACACGATCGCGTGGTCGCGGAGGAACCCGGCGTTGTTCACGACGACATCGAGGTCGCCGAAGGCGCTGACCGCCGCCGCCACCACCGACTCAGCGCCCGCCCAGTCGGCGACGTCATCGCGGTTGGCGACCGCGGAACCGCCGGCCGCCACGATCTCATCCACAACCTCCGAGGCGGGGTCGCCATCACCACCGGCGCCGTCGGGTGTCGTCCCGAGATCGTTGACCAGCACGCTGGCGCCCTCGGCCGCGAGCAAAAGCGCATGGGCGCGGCCGAGGCCACGACCGGCTCCGGTCACCACCACGACACGACCGTCGAGCACTCCCATGGCGCCACCGTAGTGACGGCAGCCAGACGCGGGCGCACCGCTGAGTCAGGTCGTGCTCACACGGCGACGATGTCGACCTGCGTGCCGCGCGGGTACACGCCGTCGACCTCGGGGGGTTCGCCGTCGATGAGGACCTCGGAGACGATGGCGTCGACAGCCCCGAGCACGAGTTCCACCTCGAAACCGGCGGCGAGAAGTTCGGCTCGCGCGTCGGCGAACACGATGCCTTCAGCGAGCGAGGGGAAGACGACGACATCGGGTCCCCGAGACACCGTGACGGTGATCTCGGCGCCCCGCTCCGCCAGTTCGCCGGGAGCCGGGCTCTGCTCGACGATCTGACCGGCCTCGGTCTCCTCGTCGAAGTCTCCCTGGCGCTCGACCAACACCAGCCCGAGGTCGACGAGACGCGCGCGGGCGGTACCGCTGATTGTCCCGACGAGGTCGGGCACGGTCCTTGGTGCCGGGCCCGCCGACACCCGGAGCGTGATGGCCGTCCCGGGTTCCACCGGCGTTCCAGCGATCACCGTCGGATCGTCGGTCGCGATCCAGGAGACGACGATGTCGATCGGGACGGACTCGTCATAGACCGGCTCGACGTAGGCGGTCAGACCGAGCGCGGTGAGCGCCGTCTCGGCGTCGACCGCGCGCGCCCCGGTCGTGTCGGGAACGGCCCGGAGCGTCGGGCCCTCGCTCACCACATAGGTGAAGGGCTCTCCCTCGGCGAGTTCGACACCGGCCACCGGCGTCGTCGAGATGATGCTTCCGGGAGTCGGCACTGCGTCGCTGCGTTCGAGTAACCGTTCAGTGGCCCAGCCGAAGGGGGTGATCGTGTTGACCGCCTCAGCCTCGGTGACCCCGCGGAGATCGGGAACCACATGGATCGGGGTGACGAGCAGCAAACGCACTAACAGGGCCGCGAGCACCACCGTCACACCCGAGGCCAACGGGAGAACCCAGGCGGGGCGGCGACGGCCGATACGCACCGTCTCCGGCGCGCCCTGGACGGTCGAGTCCGGAACCGTCGGCTCTGTGACCACCCCGGCAGACGGGCTTTGAGCAGGCGGCTCGGATTCGTCGAGCGTGGGGGTTGCGACCGTTGGGAGTTCGCTCGTCGTGGCGCCGGCCACCGACCGGGCGACCAGCGGAAGTGGTTCGGGACGCGGCAGGCGCGGCGCGACGGCGACCAGCGCCTGGTGGAGGGATTCGGCGGTCCACCGCTCGGAGGGGTCGGGCCGGGCGGCGTGCTCGAGTACCGCGGCGAGTGGACCGAGGTCGGCGGAAGCCGGCATGAGACGATCGACGCGTTGGGCGAGGGTCGCGACCGTCGAGCCGGCGTCGAAAGGCACCGAGCCGGTGACCGCCTCGACGAGCACCAGCCCGAGGGCGTAGATGTCGGCGGCCGATGACGGATCGAGGGTGGTCGCCTGCTCGGGCGCCGAGTAGCGAACCACATGGTTGTCGAGCGATGACGGATCGACCCAGGCCCGCCGACCGAGCAGTCCGGCCAACCCGAGGTCGACGAGACGCGCTCGACCTTCGTCGCCGAACATGATCTTCGAGGGGGTCACCTCGGTGTGCACCAGACCTCGGGAGTGAGCGAGATGGAGGGCACGGCACACATCGAGTCCGAGGGCGAGGGCCTGCGACGGGCTGAGGAGCCGACCACGGTCAAGGAGGTCGCGAAGACTTCCGCCCGTCAGCGCCTCGGTGACGATGCAACCGGCCGCTCCGCGATCGGTGTCGACCATCGCGGTGGCGAGCACCGTCGCGATGTTGGGGTGATCGAGGGCGCGAACCGGGCGGATCGCGAGCCGGAACTCCTCGGGGAAGCCCGGATCGGAGCACAGGGCCGGGTTGATGACTCGCACCGTGACGGCGGCCCCGGACGAGCGCTCCACTCCGTCGATGACGGTCGCGGTGGCTCCCACCGAGACCACCCCGGTCAGATGGAAGCGGTCGGTGATCTCCGACCCTCGGAGCGACGAGAGGTCCACGGCCACAGGACGCTACCGGCGGCCGGATCGCCGTGGGGGTCGGGCCGGCCGCTCCGGTTGGGTCGATCGGCGAACCTCAGCCATGATGGTCAGGTGAGCGGTAACGACCCCGACGCGACCGCGGAGGCCGACTCCCCAGCGCCCGCGCGGCGACGGGTCGACCCCGCCCTTCTGCTCGTCAGCGCGGTGATCGCGATCGGGCTCGTGCTCGTCACCCGCGGCTTCCTCGTGTCGGTGACCGGCGATGAGCGCAGCGACCTGCCGGCGACGATCGAGAGCGTCACCCCCGTCCCCGACGCCGAGCAAGCCCTCGCCCAAACGAACGTCTTCGTCGACCTCGCGCCCGGTCACACCGGGGTGCTGGTGATCGACGGAGTCGAGATCCCAACGGTCGATCTGTCGGAGGTGCAGGCGAGCCCGGTCGAGCCCGGGGAACAGGTCTCGGTTCCCCCGGTGACCGTGTTCGAACCCGGCAACTCGACGCTCACCTACACCCCGTCGTCGAACGGGCCGGTGCCGCGCTTCGACCCCGGGGTGCACCGCGTTGAGGTGATCCACTGGAGAATCGACGAGGGTCGACAGCGAGCCCGATCGTTCACCTGGCAGTTCGTGGTCGTCTGATGAGAGACTCCGCAACCACAGGGTGCTCGCCTCAGGTCGGGATCTCACCCGACTCGAGCAACTCGTCGAAGCGGTCGGCCGCGACAATGGGAATGCCGAGGGACTCGGCCTTGGTGAGTTTCGAGGCGCCCGCTCCATCGCCGACCACGAGGGCAAAGGTCTTCGCACTGACACTCCCCGGTGCCGTGCCGCCTCGGGCGAGCACCGCCGCCTGAGCGCTCTCACGGGTGTGCCCCGGAACCGTCCCGGTCACGACCACGGCGCGACCCTCGAGGGTGGCGGGGAGGTCGGAGACGATCGGGCCGTCCGAGACACGCAGATCGACCCCGTGCCGCTCGAGCCGGTCGACGAGATCGCGGTGGGCCTCGCGCGACCACCAGTCGGAAACCGAGGCCGAGATGACCTGACCGACCCCCGCGACTTCGGCCCGGCGCTCCTCGGATGCCTCGAGCACCTCGCGCACCCCGCCGAGCGCGGCGGCGAGACTCTGAGCGGCCGTCGGCCCGAGATGTTTGATGCCGAAACCGGTGAGCACCCGCCAGGCCGGTCGATCACGGGAGCCGTCGATACCCGCGACCAGCTTCTCGGCGCTCACCCGGGCGAACCCCTCGAGGGACTCGACCTGTTCGGCGGTGAGGGCGTAGAGGTCGGCGACATCGGCGGCCAGGCCGGCGGCAGTGAGCTGAGCCACCGTCCGCTCGCCGAGACCCTCGATATCCATCGCCCCTCGCGACGCCCAGTAGATGATGCGCTGGTCGCGCTGGAACGGACACGTCGCCTCGACGCACCGGGTGTCGGCCTCGCCCTCCGCCCGCTCGAGCGCACTCGCGACCGGACAGGGGCACACGGTCGGGAACTCCCACTCGGCGAGACCTTTGGGACGCTCTGAGAGCACCGGGCCGACCACCTCGGGGATGACATCGCCCGCCTTTCGCACCACGACGAGGTCGCCCGGGCGAACATCTTTCAGACGCACCTGGTCCTGGTTGTGCAGGGTCGCCATCGTGACCGTCGAACCGCCGACGAACACCGGCTCGAGCACCGCGAAGGGGGTGGTGCGCCCGGTGCGACCGACGGAGACCTGGATGTCGAGGAGCCGGGTGGTGCGCTCCTCAGGAGGGAACTTGAACGCGATCGCCCATCTCGGCGCTCGAGACGTGAACCCGAGCGCCGCCCGTTGAGCGAGGTCGTCGACCTTGATGACCACCCCGTCGATGTCGTAATCGAGATCGTGACGATGCTCCTGCCAGTGCCGGCAGAGCCGGTTCGCCTCGTCGAGACCACCGACCACCTTGACCTCCGGATTGACCGGGAACCCGAGGGAGGCGATGAACTCGAGGGCCTCATGATGGGAGGCGATCTCAGGGCCCCCGACCACCTCGCCCAATTGATAGGCCCACATCGACAGGCGCCGACGCGCGGTCACCGCCGGATCTTTCTGACGAAGCGAACCGGCCGCAGCGTTTCGCGGATTGACGAGCAACCGCTCTCCCGCCTCCGTCGCCTCGCGATTGAGCGCGTCGAACACTGACACGGGCATGTAGATCTCGCCGCGGACCTCGACCACCTCCGGCGCCCCGGCGGGGAGCCGCTCAGGCACATCGGCGATGGTGCGCACGTTCGCCGTGACGTCCTCACCCACTCGCCCGTCGCCTCGGGTGGCCGCGTGCACGAGCACCCCGGCCTCGTAGCGAAGGCTCATGGCCAGACCGTCGATCTTCAGTTCGCAGACCAGCCGAGCCTCGGCCCCATCGAGACCGCGCTCGAGCCGCTCTCCCCACGCCGCCAACTCATCGGCGTCCATGGCGTTGTCGAGGCTCATCATCGGCACGGCGTGGACCACCGGCGCGAACGTGGCCGATGCCGCCCCGCCCACCGAGGACGACGGTGAGTTGGAGGTGGCTAACTCGGGATGGTTGACCTCGAGCTCGCGGAGGCGCCGAACGAGGGCGTCGAACTCGCCGTCGGGAAGCTCGGGGGTATCGAGCTCGTGATAGAGCCGGTTGTGATGAGCGACGAGCGCGCGCAACCGGTCGATCTCGTCGGCCGGCGACTCGTTTGAGCGAGGTGCGTCGGCGGCCGTGGGATCAGCGGGCTTGGGTTTAGCGGCCACGGCGTCGCTCCATAGCCCGAGTGTAGATAGGGGGTGCGCGACGCTCGGAGCGTCTAGGCGCCGAATACGAGTCGGGTCGCCGACGCCTGATCGCGCACCCGACTCGAGATCTCACGAAGCGACCGGCAGATGTCCTCGGCAACCGATGTGGTGTGTCCGGCCAAACCGCTTCGCGGACTGAGCAAGCTCTGTCGACGCAGCAGCGACGGGTCCGAGCCTCGCCTCACCAGATCGCACCAGATCGAACTGAGCGAGTGCCACGATCGATTCGCCGTCACCCCGATCGGACCGTCGGAGGAGATGGCGCCCCAAGCGATCCAGCCACCCCCATCGAGGAAGCGATCGATGTATCCGGCCACCTCGACGACATCGGCACGAGCCGGAAGCGAGATGACCTGCGGGCCGGCCTCGAGCAGCGACGGCCAGTCGGCATCGAAACAGCAGTGCACGCCGACCGCGGCCCGGTCCTGTACCACCGCCATCGTCCCCGAGAGCAGGTCGGCAGCCGTGTCTGGCGGAAGCGGGAAGTCGTGCTCCATGAGATCCGCCATCAACGGCTCATCGAGCACCATCAACTGCGGCGACTCCGGAAGCGCATCGGCGAGAGCGGAGCACAGCGCGTCGGCGTGCTCCCGTACCGTCTGAGAGGCCACCCGGAACGCGAGATCGACCGGAGCTCCAGCGCGGGTGAGCGACAGGCCAAGGGTCACCGGGCCCACCAACTGCCACTTCACCGGGCGGCCGTCGATCCCCTCCGCCGATGCCACGTCGAGAAACGACCGGAACCCCGCGAAATTGTCCGAGCGGAGATCGGTGACCACCGGGGCGTCCGGGTCGAGCGCCGAAACGTCCACCGCGATCGTTCCGTACTGGCCGAGGGTCACCCCTCGCGCGCCGACGATGGCCTGCGCGACGAGTTGCTCAGCCGGGGAGCGCCTCGGGAGGCGCGGCACCACCGCGATATCGAAATGCTCGAGAGAGAAGCGGGCCGCTGACTCGCCGTCACGATGCGGAAGGCTGCCGACACCGAGCGTCGAGCCGGGTCGAATACCGCCGAGCACCCCACCCGACTGGGTCTCCGGGGAGTCGACCGCCGCCATCGACAGATCGTGCCATGACGACCATGCCGAGCACGACCCGGACCCGACAAACTGTCGAGGTGCCCGAGAACGACGAGACCACGTCGTCGCGCCGTCGCGCGACCTGGATCCCGGCGGCCGCCGTCGTGCTCTGGGTGGCGGTCGCCGTCGTCATCGGCTCCGGACTCGACACCCTTCGAACCAACGACGGGCTGCTCGCCGGCACCGGCCCTGCGCTCGAGATCCTCTGGGTCGCCACCGCTCTCGCCCTCGTCATTCCTTCCGCGGTGTCGTTGACCCTCGCGAGAACGCTGGTGCCGCTCGCCCCCATCGTCGCCGTGGCCATCGCCCTCGAGCGCACCGACACGTCGACAGTCGCCGGTGTCGCTCTCTCGCTCATGGTCACCCTCGCGGTGTGGTCAGCGCCGATCGGCTCGCATCACCTCCAGGCCGGCGCGTACGGCGCCGAGCGGCGCTTCCCGCTCCGACCCCCCACCGGATACGTGGTCGCCTCGACCCTCGCGTGGGGCCTCACCGTCGGGCTTGGCCTGATCGCCGCACGGTCTGAGGGAACCGCCACCACGGTGGTCGCCGGCGCGCTCGCGATCGCCCTCGCCGCCATCTCCGCCCCGCGCTGGCATCGGCTCTCGCGACGTTGGCTGGTGCTCGTGCCAACGGGGCTGGTCGTGCACGATCCACTCGTGCTCGCCGAGACGCTCATGCTGCGGCGCTCGGAGGTAGCGGCGCTCACCATCGCCACCGACGACTCCCCCGCCGACCTCACCGGAGGGGTTGGCGGCCCGACCCTCGAGCTGGCAACCGTCGAATCGGTCACCGCTGTGCTCGCCACCGGTCCGCGCCGACCGGGTGGCCGAGCGATCCACCTGAGCGCGGCTCGGTTAGCCCCGACCCGCCCGGGGGCGGTGCTTCGCGCCTGGACTCAGCGTCGAGCCACGCCGCCGCCGAGCACCCAACGATCGTCGAGGTCGTAGAGCACGACGCTCTGGCCCGGGGCGACCCGACGCTGCGGTTCCTCCCATTCGATCCGGATGACACCCGGCTCATCGGTCACAACCGACCTCGCCGGCTGAGCCGGACCGTGGGCGCTCACCTGCGCTCGGACTCGCCCCTCGACCGTTCCATCGACCCAGGTGACCGACTCCACGTCGACCGATCGTCGCAAGAGATCGGCGCCGTCGCCCACCACGACGACCGGCTCGGGTTCGGCAACCACATCGACGACGTAACGCAACGGTCCTCCGCCAGGCAGACCGAGGCCGCGTCGCTGACCGATCGTCACCATCTCCACGGACGGCACCTCGCCGAGGTGCCGTCCCTCGGTATCGATCACCGGGGCTGATCGCAGCGGAATCCGGTCACCGAGGAACCGCTCGCGACCCCCGGTCGAGGTGATGAAGCAGACGTCTTGGCTGTCGGGCTTATCGGCGGTGCGTAAACCGAGGCGGCGGGCGTGATCGCGCACCTCGGCCTTCGAAAGGTGTCCGATCGGAAACACCGTCCGCTCCAGTTCCTCGGCGTCGACCATGTGCACCACGTAGCTCTGGTCTTTGTCTCGGTCAGCTCCGCGAGCGAGTCTCGGTCGCCCGGCTGAGTCGCGCTCCAAGCGGGCGTGGTGGCCCGTCGCGACAGCGTCGAATCCAAGCACGCGGGCCCGCTCGCTCAGTCGATCGAACTTCAGATGCCGGTTGCACTCGATGCACGGATTCGGGGTAACCCCGCGCGAGTGCGCCTCGACATAGGGCGAGACGACACGTTCATCGAAGTCGTCGGAGAAGTTGAACACCACGTGGTCGAGGCCGAGTTGTTGAGCCACCCGACGCGCGTCGTCGACATCCGCGACACTGCAACACCCGGTGTCACTGTCGCCACCCCAAAGCCGCATGGTCACCCCGACCACCTCGTGGCCCTCCTCGGCGAGCAGCGCGGCCGCCACCGAGGAGTCGACCCCTCCGCTCATGCCGACGAGCACACGCATCTAGCGGGCACCCCTCAACCGCTCCACCGAGGACACCACCGCCTGGGCGGCCGCGTCGATCTCCTCGGCGGTCGTCGTATGACCGAGACTCAATCGCAGGGCGCCACCAGCGAGCTTTCGGGGCAGACCCATCGCGGCCAGCACATGCGAGGGCTCCATCGCGCCACTCGCGCAGGCCGAGGCCGCCGAGGCGCACACCCCATCGGTATCCAGGAGGAACAGCAGCGCCTCGTTCTCGATGCCCTCAAAGCAGAGGTGCGCGACCCCGGGAACCGATGCCGAGCTGGGCACGGTCTCGTGGACGTCGACCGAGGACGAGATCGACTCGACGAGCCGGGTGCGAAGCGCGCTGACGCGCTCAACCTCGACGTCGCGCTCCGCGTCCGTCTCAGCGAGGGCGACCGCTGTGGCGACGATCCCGGCCACATTCGATGTGCCACTCCGACGCTCGCGCTCTTGGCCGCCACCCCGGATGATCGGGGCAGGCGCGGCACCGCCGCGCACCACGAGCACCCCGACACCCTTCGGTCCGCCAAACTTGTGCGCGCTCAACGAGAGCATGTCGACGAGTGGGGTCACCTCGCGAAGATCGATCCAGCAGGCGGCCTGAACGGCGTCGGTGTGCAGCCACGCCCCCGGCGCCTCACGACGCACCACCTTGGACACCGCGGCCATATCGGTCACCGTGCCCACCTCGTTGTTCACCGTCATGATGCTCACCACCGACACCGTGTCGTTCGACCGCAGCACCCGGGTGAGTTCGTCGAGATCGATATGACCGGTCTCGTCCACCGCGACCGCTACCCCGCCCGATGCGAGCACCGGATCGAGCACCGCGTGATGCTCCACCGCCGAGGTGACCGCAACACCTCCGCGATGAGCGACCGATCCGGTGACGGCCTGATTGTCGGACTCGGTACCGCAGCCCGTGAAAACCACCTCACCAGGAAGCACCCCGAGCGACACGGCCACCTGCTCGCGGGCCTCGTCGACGGCGCGACGGGCGGTACGGGCGAACCGGTGCGATCCGCTCGGGTTCGCGAAACAGTCCGTGAGGAACGGAGTCATGGCCTGCACCGCCGCCGGACGCATCGGCGTCGAGGCGGCGTGATCGAGGTAGAGCAGCCCGTCCACGAGGCGAAGACTACGGTGCCGCGGGGTGGAGGGGTACGACGAGTCGACCTACGGACGGGCCTTCGCCGATGTCTACGACGACTGGTACGGCGACGACCCCCGACTGCATGACCTTGTCACCACCGTTGGAGCGCTGACCCAATCCGTCGAGGGCCCATTCGTCGAACTCGGCGCCGGTACCGGACGTCTCACCGGTCCGATCGCGGAGCAGCTCCCCGACCGCCGGATCATCGCGATCGACGCGAGCGCCGAGATGCTCGAGCGCCTCGGTGCGCGCGCCGGATGCGAACGAGTGGAGCGCGTCCTCGGCGACATGCTCGACAAGTTCCCTGATGGGCCGCTCTCGTTCGTGCTCGCCTCATACAACACCGCGTTCAACCTCATCGGCGAGGGTCGTCAAGTCGAGTTGCTACAACGGATCGCGACGTCACTCGCGCCCAACGGTCACCTCGCGATCGAAACCGAACCGCCCCTCGAGACCGAGGAGGAGTCCTCGGTCTCGGTGAGGCATATGACCGCCGACATGGTGGTGCTCTCCGTCTCGCGACACCTCGGTGATCGACGACTCGAAGGGCATTTCGTCGAAATGGTCAACGGAGGCTCCACCCGCCTTCGACCCTGGAGCATCCGCTGGTTCGACCACCTCGAACTCGCGACCATGGCCGAAGCCGCCGGGCTCGAGATCGCGCACCACGGACCCGACTGGCCAACCGACCACACCGAGTTCGCGTCAGGCCCACCGCAGCAGCCACACGGTCGCCGCGTGACGATCCTGCGTCGGTCGGAATCGAGCATCCGCGCGTAGCGGGACCGACCCGCGCCTATCCTGCAGGTGTGAGCCAACTGCGTCTCAACCAGTTGACCGGGCGATGGGTGACGATCGTGTCCGAGCGAGCCCAGCGCCCCACCGACTTCGCTCCCCGATCCGCCGTGGTCGACGGCCCCCCTGAGCGGCCCTGTCCGTTCTGTCCCGGCAACGAGGAAGCGACGCCGCCCGCTCTCGAGACCGTCGACTCATCGGGGTCGTGGCAGGTGCGCGTCATCCCCAACCTCTACCCGGCCTTCACCGGCGACGACGGCTTCGCCGTCCATCACGAGGGACCGGTGCACGTGACCGCCGAGGGCACCGGCATCCACGAGGTCTTCGTGTACACGCCTGACCACACCGCCGGGCTCGATGTCCTCGACGACTCCGGAGCCGAGCAGTTCATGGCCGCGCTCAAGCGTCGCTTCGTTGAGCACGCCTCGGCCGAGCACATCCGCTACACCCAGGCGATCGTCAACCACGGCCGCGAGGCCGGTGCCTCCATCGCCCACCCCCACGGCCAGCTGATGGGGCTTCCGTTCGTTCCGGGCGAGATCCTCGACGAGGAGCGCGCCTTCGCCCGCTTCGCCGGCGGCTGTGTGCTGTGCACCACCATCGAGGCGGAACGCTCCACCGGCGATCGGGTGGTCATCGACGGCGACGACGTCATGGTGATCTGCCCCTACTGGAGCGGCACCCCATACGAACTTCTCGTCATCCCGAAAAGCCACGAACTTCACCTCCAGGACACCGACGACAACACCCTCGCGGCCGTCGGCCGGGGCTTGCGCGACGCGATGTCGTCGCTCAATCGAGTCCTCGGCGACGTCGCTTACAACGTCGGCTTCCACTCCGCCCCGCACCAGCACACCGGTGAGTACCACTGGCACATCCACATCTGGCCAAACCTCGTCACCCAGGCCGGATTCGAGCGCGGCACCGGCGTCATGATCAACGTCGTTCCGCCCGAGCAGGCAGCTGCCACCCTTCGCGCCGTACAGGCCACGGTCTGACCGATGGCCAGCATCACCGTCTCGGTGGAGATCGACGCCACGACCGAACGGGTCTGGGAGGTCGTCGAACCGGTCGAGCGTCACGTCGACTGGATGGCCGACGCGGTCGCCATCCGCTTCACCGGCGAGCAGACCCGCGGGATCGGCACCGCCTTCGAGTGCGACACCAAGGTCGGGCCGATCACCCTCGTCGACAAGATGGAGATCACCGACTGGGTACCTGGCGAGCGAATGGGCGTGCGCCATAGCGGTGTCGTCACCGGCTCCGGTCACTTCACGCTCGAACCGATCGACCTCGGTCGACGCACCCGCTTCACGTGGACCGAGGAGCTCGTGTTCCCGTGGTGGCTCGGCGGGCCGATCGGCGCGCTCGTCGGGGGTCGCGTCGTGATGGGCGCCATCTGGCGTCGCAACCTGCGGGCCCTCGCCCGAATCGTCGAGTCGGCTTAGACGTTGCCGCTCAGTCGAGTCCCGCCGCCCGAGCGGCCGCGGTGACCGACGCCCCCAAGATGATCACCACGATCAGCGGGGCGCGGAGTCGCGCCGCCACGACCGCGGCGAGCACCCCGGGCAGACGAGCGTCGAGCACCAACTCATCGCCGACACTCACCGTGTCTTTGACGATCAGCGCCGAGATGAGCGCCGCGGGCACCAGGGCGAGGCACCGCTCGACCACCGGCGGCAGCGAACGACCACCCACGATCACCAAGCCGGTCACCTTGAACAGATAGGCCGCCGCGGCAAGGGAGAGCACCAACAACCAGGTCACGGTCGCCTCACCCCGAACAGCACACCGGCCGAGGCGACGAGGATCGGAAGTCCGACCGGCAGGACCGGCACCGTGACGAGGCAGAGCAGCGCCCCGGTCAACGCCGCCGCGCGTCCCCTCGGCGTCTCGAGATGGGGCATGACCATGGCGACGAACCCGGCTGGGAAGGCCGCATCGAGCCCGAACACCTCCGGGTCGACCGCGCTGCCCGCGAGAGCGCCGATCAACGTGCCGATATTCCAAAAGACGTAGACCGAGGCTCCAGTGATCCAGAACGCTCGTCGGCGCTGATGAGGGGTCGGCTGGGCGGTCGCCATCGCGGTCGACTCGTCGATGGTGATCTGGGCCGCCACCAGGCGCGTAGGCAGCGCTCCCCCGAGATGCCGCGACATGGTGAGCCCGTAGACGGCGTTGCGCGCGGCGAGGAGCACGGCCCCTCCGAAGGCCGATAGCGCCGACCCCCCAGAGGACACGACGCTGACGGCGAGGAACTGGGAGGCCCCGGTGAACACGAGAAGCGACATCACGCAGGTCTGGGCGACCGAAGCGCCCGCTGACACCGAGCCGACGCCGAAGGCGATGGCGAAGACGCCGACCGCGGCGCCAAGCGTCACCGAGGCGGCGATGACCTGACGGTCGTCAGGGGGCGTCGGCACCGAACCACACCATGGCGAGCGGTGGGAGGTCGAAGACGACGGAATGGTCACGGCCCTGCCAGGGCACCTCCTCGGCCATCGCCGAGACCGCTCCTCCTCGCGCCCCACTTCCCCACAGGTCGGTGGAGTCGGTGTCGATCAGCACCTTCCACTCCCCTCCCCAGGGCACCCCAAGGCGGTAACCGGGACGCGGCACCGGCGTCCAGTTCGCCACCGCGGCCACCGCCGACCGCCCCTCGTGCGCCCATCGCAACAGCGCGTACACCGAATGGTCGGCATCTTCCACCTCAAGCCACTCGAACGCCGTTGGATCGTCGTCGCGCTCCCAGAGCGCCGGATGCCGCTCAACCGTGTGGTTGAGTCGCGCGACGAGGTCGTGAACCCCCCGATGCGGCTCGTGATCGATCAGGTTCCAGTCAAGGGGGCGGTCGTGTCGCCACTCCGACCAGGGAGCGAGCTCGGAGCCCATGAACAACAGCGGTGAGCCTGGGAGCGCCCACTGCCAGGCGTAGAGGAGTCGGAGGGTGGCGAACTTCTGCCAGTCATCGCCGGACATCTTGGCGAGGAGGCTGCCCTTGCCATGGACGACCTCGTCATGGCTGAGCGGCAACACGTAGCGCTCACTGAAGGCGTAGAGGAGAGTGAACGGCAGCTCGCCGTGATGATGCCGCCGGTGCACCGGTTCTCGTCGCGAGAACGAGAGCGTGTCGTGCATCCAGCCCATATTCCACTTGTGAGTGAAGCCAAGTCCGCCCGCGTCGGCCGGAGCGGTCACCCCCGGCCACGCCGTCGATTCCTCGGCGATCATGAGCACCCCCGGATGGGTGGAGCCGACAACGGTGTTCACCTCACGCAGGAAGTCGACGTTGACGAGATCCTCGTTGCCGCCACGCTCGTTCGGGATCCACTCCCCGGCCTTGCGCGAGTAGTCGCGATAGAGCATCGAGGCCACGGCATCGACCCGGAGCCCGTCGATATGGAACTCGTCGATCCAATAGAGCGCGTTGGCCACGAGGAAGTTCCGCACTTCGTCACGAGAGGTGTTGAACACGAGTGTGCCCCAATCGGGATGCTCACCGAGACGCGGATCCTCGTGCTCGTAGAGAGCCGTGCCGTCGAAGCGGCCGAGCGCCCAAGAGTCCTTCGGGAAATGCGCCGGAACCCAGTCGACGATCACCCCGATGCCGGCCTGATGAAGCCGGTCGACGAACCGTCGGAATCCGTCCGGGTCGCCGAGTCGAGCGGTCGGGGCGAAATAGCCGGTGACCTGATAGCCCCAGGATCCGCCGTAGGGATGCTCGGCGACCGGAAGCAGTTCGACGTGAGTGAATCCGAGTGCGAGCACATGCTCGACGAGCGCTTCGGCGAGCGCGTCCCAGCTCTCGACGCCGTGCCGCCACGACGACGCATGCACCTCGTAGACCCGTAGCGGGGCCTCGCCTCTCAGCACGGCGCCCCGGCGGGCCATCCAGTCATCATCGGCCCAGTCAAAGTTCCATCCGGGAGCGACATCATCGGGGATCACGCTCGCGTCCCGCGGCGGGCACTCGGTACGCCTCGCCATCGGATCGGCCTTCAGCACCTCGCGACCATGACTTCCGGTGACGATGAACTTGTAGTGATGACCGGCGCGCGCCTCGGCGACCACCGCGCACCACACGCCCGATGAGGCGACCGGTGCCAGCGGAATTGGATTCCAAGAACTGAAGTCGCCGATCACCGAGACGGCTCGGGCGTTGGGTGCCCACACCGCGAACCGCACCCCGTCGGCGGTGGCCTGTGGCCCGAGCATCTCCCAGAGCCGACGGTGCGAACCCTCGTTGAAGAGGTGCAGGTCGAGCTCGCCCGGGGTTGGGCCGACGAGCCCGCGACTGATCACACCCCGAGACTAGGGTCCGCGAGCGTGAGGGTGCTCATGCTGTCATGGGAGCTCCCACCGGCTCACACCGGCGGCACCGCCGCCCACGTCGACGGCCTCGCCCACGCTCTGGCCGGAGAAGGGCACGACGTGGTGCTCGTGTCGAGGCGCACCGATGGCACCCCACCGGTCACCTCCATCGGCGGAGTCACCGTCGTGCGAGCCGAGGCCGACCTCCCCTGGGTGCCCGAGCACCCGATTGGGCGCACCTCATCGGCGAACCACGCTCTGGTCGAGGCGGCGCTCAGCGCTCTCGACCCCACGTGGCGGCCCGACGTAGTCCACGCCCACGACTGGACCGTCGCCTGGGCGGCCGCCACGCTCGCTTCCGCGCATCGAGCACCGCTCGTCACCACCTTCCACGGCACCGAGCGCAGCCGCCACGGCGGCCATGTCCCCCTCGGCGCCCCGGAGGAGATCAACGGGGTCGAGTGGTGGCTGGCGGCACGGTCCCGCCAAGTGATCACCATCACCCGTCTCCTCGCCCGACAGGTGACCACCGACTTCGAGATCGATCCCGACCTCGTGTCGTCGATCCCCGGCGGCATCGACCCCACCTGGTGGGCGGCGACCGAGGGTGACGACGAGGTGATCGACGCCCCAGCCTCAGCGGGGCCTAGCTCCCCGCTCGTGTTCACCTGGGGTCGAGTGCAGTACGAGAAGGGATTCCAGGTGCTGGCCCACGCCATGTCGATCGTGCGCGCGGAGGTGCCCGGGGTGCGCTGCGTGATCGCCGGGCGCGGCACTTATCTCGCCGAGCTCCAGTCCCAGATCGATGTGGCTGGCGTGAGCGACATCGTCGACCTGCCCGGTTTCATCAGCGACAACGCCCTGCGCGCCGCACTCCATCGCGCTGACTGCGTGGTCATCCCATCGCTCTACGAACCATTCGGCGTGATCACGCTCGAGGCGCTCGCCGGCGGAGCCGCTCTTGTGGCCGCCGAGACCGGAGGACTGGCCGAACTGGTGCGGGGCAACGGCTCCGCGCTCACGTTCGAGCCGGGACGGGCGGAGGACCTCGCCGCACGGATCATCGATGTGCTGACCGATCACGACCTGGCCGCGAGCCTGCGCGCCGCGGCGAGGGAACTCGTGGAGGGCTCGTACTCGTGGGGAGCTATCGCCCGACGGACCGTCGACGTCTACCAGCGGGCGCTCCCCACCTGATCTCCGGGTGCCGCGGGTTGGCACCGGTCGGCAAGACTGTCGCGATGGACACTGTCGTCGAACTCGACCACCTCGACGGGGGCATCGCCCTCATCACCCTCGCCAACGGCAAGGTGAACGCGCTCTCGGGAGCGGTCGTCGCCCGCATCGGCGAGATCGCGGCCGAACTCACTGCGAATCCGCCGAAGGTGGTCGTGGTGACCGGCGGCCCGAAGATCTTCGCCGCCGGCGCTGACATCTCCGAGTTCGGTGGGCCCGACGAGGCGGCCGGCATCACCGAACGAATCCACGTCGCCCTCGACGCATTGGCGGCAATCCCTCGATTCGTGATCGCCGAGGTATCGGGATACGCCCTCGGTGGCGGCTGCGAGTTGGCCCTCGCCTGCGATTATCGGATCGCCTCGGAACGCGCGGTGTTCGGTCAACCCGAGGTGCTGCTCGGCACCATTCCTGGTGGCGGCGGAACCCAGCGTCTCGCCCGTGCCGTCGGCGCGAGCCGCGCGAAGGAGATCTCGATCACCGGTCGACAGGTGAAGGCCGAGGAGGCGCTGCGCATCGGACTCGCCGATGAGGTCGTCCCCTCCGAGGGGTTGCGGGACCGCACGATGGAACTCGCCACCGAGGTCGCTCGAGGCGCAACGATCGCCCAGGCGCTTGCGAAGGCCGCGATCGACCGGGGTCTGTCGATGTCGCTGGCCGACGGTCTCATGGTCGAGCGGGAGTTGTTCGTGGAGTCGTTCCGAACGGAGGACAGCCAGATCGGCGTGCGGAGCTTCCTCGAGAACGGCCCGGGCAAAGCCGAGTTCCTCGGCAAGTAGACCCGTCGAGTTCCCCGCAGGGGGCCCTCCGGCGCCCACCGGAGGTCATGCGCGAACTCTTCCAACACCTCCACGACCACGACGGCGTCGCCACCTGTGACGACCTCCGACGCCTCGGCGTCTCTTGGCATCGAGAGCGACGGCTCCTCGATATCGGCGTGCTCGACCGCGTTGGTTCTCGCGTCGTGCGCGTCACATCGACCCCAGAGAGCTTTCGTCAGCGCTGCCGAATCGCCACGCTCGGGCCGGGCCGCGGCGTGATCTCTCACGGTGCCGCCGCCCGCCTGCATCGACTCGACGGCTTCAACGATCACGACCGAGTCGACCTCCTCTGTCGACGCGGGTCGTGGCCCGGACATCCCGGGGTCATCATCACCCACTTCACCCGCGGTCCGGTCGACGAAGCGGTCGTCGACGTGTCGGGCATCCCAGTGCTCGACATCCCCGACACCCTCGCCCTGCTCTCACCCCACACACGACCGGATCTCCTCGAGCGGGCAGTGGTCAGCGCTCTCGGCCGCGGCTGGACCGTCACCCAACTCCGCGACGGCGCCGAACGCTGGACGAGCCGGGGTCGACCGGGGCCCCGCGCCCTCGAGGTGGTGCTCGACGATCTCAGCCGGCGAAGCCGTCAGGCGTCGACCGGAGCCAACATCTCATCGGCGGCGGTCCAGGGGTCGACACGACGACCGAGCACCTCGTCGGTCAACTCGTCCCAGCGCTCACCCGTGCACACCTGACGAGCTCGCTCGCGAAGCCGCGCGGCGACGATCTCTCGCATCTCCTCCCGCAGGCGGAACTGGCGTCGCTCAGCGAGCAGGCCGCTCTCCTCCGCGAAGGCGCGGTGACGGCCGACGGCCTCCCACAACTCGGCAACGCCCTCACCCGAGTTCGCGACGGTCGCCACGATCGGCGGTCGCCACGAGTCGTTTGGCAACTCCGACAGGTCGAGCATCTGCTCGAGGTCACGGCGGGTCTCCTCGACCCCCTTGCGATCGGCCTTGTTGATGACGAACACATCGGCGATCTCCATGAGACCCGCCTTGTTCGCCTGAACGCTGTCACCCCAGCCCGGGTTCACGACCACCACCGTGGTGTCGGCCTTGCCCGCGACCTCGACCTCCACCTGTCCGACACCGACCGTCTCGAGCAGGATCCAACGGCGACCGAGGGCGTCGAGGAGTCGGATCGCCTCAGGGGCGGCCACCGACAGGCCACCGAGATGCCCTCGGGTGGCCATCGACCGGATGAACACCCCGGGATCGTTCGCGTGATCCTGCATCCTCACCCGATCACCGAGGATCGCCCCTCCGGTGAACGGAGAGGAGGGATCGATCGCGAGCACGGCGACCTCGAGCTCGAGTGCGCGGAGGTGGCCGATCAGCGCGCTCGTGAGGGTGCTCTTACCGGCACCGGGAGCGCCGGTGAGCCCGACGGTGTAGCCCTCTCCGCTCAAGGGATGGGCGAGTCGGCCCACCGCGCGGCCTTCGACCCCACCGCGCTCCACGAGCGAGAGAAGGCGAGCCGTCGCCGCCCGGTCACCCTCGCGGGCGGAGGCGAACAGCGCGACGGGATCCGCCGGAGCGCGACCCATCAGATCGCGTTCTCGGCCTCGGCGACGTTGATTACCTCGGTGACCCCGTCGACGCGGTCGCGCAGGATGCGTTCGATCCCGCCTTTGAGCGTCTGCGTCGACACCGGGCAGGTTCCGCAGGCCCCCACAAGCCGGACGCTGACCACACCGGTCTCCTCGTCGACGCCGACGAGTTCCATGTCGCCGCCATCGGCCTGAAGAGCCGGTCGAATGACCTCGATCGTCGCCTTGATCTGCTCCAACATCGTCTGGACAGTCAACCAGACACCGGGGTCGGCTCGCACGATCGACCTCGTACGCTCACAACGTGCCTCTCATCGCGCACCAAGGCGGCTGGGACGAGATCCTGCTCGTCGCCGGCCCAATGCTTGTGGTCATCGGCGTACTCGCGCTGGTGAAGCGTCGGGTGGAGGCCGCGGCCCAAGCGGCGGCCGAAGCCGAAAGGGATGCCGAAGACGAGACCCGCGGCGACGTGCCGAGCGAACCTGCCGACTGAGCCGTCGCGGGGTCAGGGGTCGACGCGGGCGATATCCGCGCCGATCGACGCGAGACGACCGACGAGGTCGTCGTAGCCGCGGTCGATATGTCGCACCCCAGAGATCGTCGTCGTGCCCTCGGCCGCCAGACCGGCCACCACCATCGCGGCGCCCGCGCGGATGTCGTGAGCCCGCACCGGGGCGCCGGAGAGCCGCGGCTGTCCCCTCACCACGGCATGATGACCGTCGGTGCGGATATCCGCCCCGAGCCGCTGCAGTTCCTCGACGTATCGGAAGCGACCGGGATAGAGGTTCTCGGTCACGATCGACACCCCATCGGCCACGGCGAGCATCGTGATGATGAGCGGTTTGTAGTCGGTGGCGATTCCCGGATACGGCAAGGTCTGAACATCGACCGACCTCAGCCGGGTGGAGCACGACACCCGCACCCCATCGACACCGTCGTCCTCGAACGGTTCGAACACGATGCCCATATCTCGGCACCGGGTGAGCAGCATCTCCATATGCGCGGGCCGGGCATCCACCATCTCGACCTCTCCCCCGGCCACCGCCACCGCGGCGATGTAGGTGGCCGCCTGCACCCGATCGGGCACCGTGCGATGGCTCGCCGGGCGGAGTTCGTCGCGCCCGACCCCGCGCACCGTCAGGCGCGAGGTGCCCACCCCTGAGATGTCGGCCCCCATGGAGACGAGGAAATGACAAAGGTCGACGACCTCAGGTTCGCGGGCCGCGTTCTCCACCGTGGTCACCCCGTCAGCGAGTACCGCGGCGGTCACGATGTTCTCGGTCGCCCCAACGCTCGGGAAATCGAAGACGATGTCGGCCCCGTGGAGCCGATCGGCCCGCGCCTCGAGATATCCGTGCGAGGTCTTGAACTCGGCACCCATCGCCTCGAGGCCGGCGATGTGCATGTCGATCGGCCGAGCACCGAAGTCGTCACCACCGGGCAGCGAGAGCCGCACCTCACCGCAGCGGGTCAGCAACGGTCCGAGCACGTTGATCGAAGCACGGATTCGCTCCACGAGCTCGTACGGAGCCACCGGAACTAGGTCACCGGGGTTGGTCACCCGGAGGGTGTTCGGCTCGGGGCTGTCGAGGCGGAGGCCGATCGCCTCAAGGAGTTCGCTCATGATCGACACATCGGCGATCCGAGGGACGTTCGAGATCTCCGAGGTGCCGTCAGCCAGCAAGCAGGCGGCCATCAACTTGAGCACCGAGTTCTTCGCCCCCGGCACCAGCACCCGTCCCGAGAGGTCGCCGGCGCGCCGGACCGTGATGAGCGGACCAGTGTCGATGATGCTCGGATCTAACCCAGGGCCGGCTGACACGGCCAACAGTATGCTCCGCACGTGCCGGGAGGTCAGCGCACCGTCATCCGACGGCACCGGAGCGAAGCCGGGCACTCCGACGAGGAGATCACCAGCCCGCGTTCGGGCCTCCTGACCGAGCGAGTGGCCGAGTCGACCACCGACAGCCTCACCCTCGAGCAGGAACGCGGGCCGTTCGCCTCCTATCGACGCGTCCTTCGGCGCGACGGCGATCACTGGGAGGAGCGCACCGACTACCGCCTCGAGATCCCCTGGTTCGGCTGGCTTTTCGCGATCCCAGTGCGACGCTGGATCGGTCGACGATCGCCCGAGCGACGCCTCTGGTGGGCGCCACCGGAGGCCCTCGACCAACGCCAGATTCTCGTGCTCGGCCTCCTCGCCGCAGCCTCGATGACTTCCGCGTTCGTCAACACGATCTTCACCCAGACCGTCGCCTTCGCCGCAGACGACTTCGGCGTCGGGAACACCGGCATTGGCGTGGCGGGCTCGATCGTCCGTGCGGGCATCCTCATCACCATCCCCCTCGCGGTGGCCGCCGACCGGATCGGACGCCGACGAGTGATCACGACCGTCGCCTGGGCCGCGCCGCTCATCACCGCCCTCGGCGCGATCGCTCCCTCATTCGAGTGGCTCGTCGCCTCCCAGGCCGTCGGGCGACCCCTCGGCCTGGCCCTCGATTTCCTGATCGCCGTCGTCGCCGTCGAGGAGATGCCGCGGGGCTCGCGCGCCTACGCGGTCGCGCTCCTCGCGATGGCGAGCGGACTCGGGGCCGGGATCGCGGTCGGCGCGCTCCCCCTCACCGATCTCGGCGACGGCGGCTGGCGACTCGTCTATGTCGTGACGCTGATCTGGCTGGTGGTCGCGGTCGACATCGCTCGCCGACTGCCCGAGACGCGGCGCTTCAGCCGCGACCACACCGTCGCCCCACCTCTCGACCGCGGTCGATTCATCGCCCTCGGCGTGATCGCGATCGGCATCAACCTGTTCGTCGCACCGGCGAGCTTCTTTCAAAACCGATACCTCGACGAGATCCGAGATCTCTCCGGATCAACGATCGCCCTCTTCACCTTGACCACATCGACGCCCGCCGCCCTCGGCCTCGTCGTCGGCGGACAGCTCGCTGACAGAAGAGGGCGCCGCGGTCTCATAGCTCTCACCCTGCCGGTCGCCACCGCAGGCATCTGGACCTCCTTCAGCGTCGGCGGCTCCGCGATGTGGGTGTCCGCGTTCGCTGGTGGCTTCCTCGGCGGGATCGCCTACCCCGCCCTCGCCGTCTACCGGGCCGAGCTGTTCCCCACCGGCAATCGAGGACGGGCTGCCGGACTGCTCACCGTGCTCGCCCTGCTCGGCGGCATCGGCGGTCTCCTCGCAGCCGGGACGCTCCTCGACAGCGGATGGAGTTACGCCCGCGTCATGGGGGTGCTGACTGCCGGCCAACTCGTCGTGGTCCATGTGGTGTGGCGGTACCTTCCCGAGACGGCCCGACGAGATCTCGACGAGCTGAATCCGGTCGACGCGCTCAGCCCACCGGCATCGACTCAGTGAGAATCCGTCGAGCCTCGTTGAGCTCGAGGATCGAGGCGCTCGCCGCCGAGGTGTCGCCGCCGTGGTCGGGGTGGACGTCGAGCATGCGGCGCCGGTAGCGACGCATCACCTCTCGACGGCTCGGGGCTCCCTCATCGGGATCGAACCCGAGCAGGGTCATCGCCCAACCCCGAGGATCCGCGAGGGATCGCAGCTCGGCCGATCGCGCTCCCGCCAGGTGGGCGACGAGGGACGGCCCGATCGGCCCCCTCCAGCGTGAGGCTCGGGTGAGCACCGGCCCGATGGCGCGTCGGGCCTCGAGACCGAGGCGCTCGAGGGCGTAGACAGCGCCGAGCACCTGAGCGACATCGGTGCCCTTAGCATCGAATTCGAAGGAGATGTCGTCCCCGTCGCCGACCATGATGTGTCGGCTACAGGCGAGACCGTGGCGATCCACCTGATAGCGGTGCCGAAGGCGGGGCTGGGGCACTCGGTGACCGTGTTCCACCTCTGAGATGAGACGTCCGATATCGAGGAGATCGTCGCCGTCGAGCCGTCGGGCGTGCTCGGCGACCACGGCGCCGAGAAGGATTCCCCCGAGACCCGGTGCCGGATCAACCGGGAGGACCAGGTGACCGAGGGCGACCCGGCGGGTTGGCTGGACGGCGCGGGAGTGGAAGATCTCGAGCTCGGCCAGCACCATGGCGAAAACGTACCGGTGGGTGATCGCCCTGTCGCCGTGAGCGAAGGGTGCGTTGGCTCAGACCCAGGGTCGGCAGACGTCGCGAAGGTCCTCGGCCGCTGAGGAGACCCGAGCCGGTTCGAAGTCGGCCGCCGTGAAGGCCGCACGCACGTCGGTGGCCCGCTCGAGCACTCGTCGCCACACCCCGAGCGCCACCCCGAACGGAGCGGCCTCCGGCGAGAGGGTTGGGAGCAGGTCGAACAGTTGGGTCCGGGCCGCCGATGCCGTTCCATCGCGCGCCAGCCGGTCACCGATAGCGAAGAGTTCCTGAAGGACGCCGTCGGGTGCCGTCTCGGCGGCTTCGGTGGGCGCGAGATCGCCGGCCTCGATGGCGTCGAGAAGATCGTCGACGGTCTCCTCGGCGTCCTCGGCGACGACGACGTTGTCACCTTCCCATCGGTGCGGGATCTCCGCTTCAACGAGTGACCGGCGAAGCAGGTCGATCTCGGCAGGTGCCCAATCATCGAGTTGGAACTCGGTGCCCGGCTCACCCGCAGCGAGCATCACAGGGAACGGACCGAGTTCGTCCTCGAGTCGGTCGAAGACGGTGTCGACGGCCTCCTCGTCGGATTCGGGGACGAGCAGTTCGGTCCCACGCCAGGCATGAGGGAGCCCCTCGTTGGCCAACGACTCGGTGAGGGCCGCGATTTGGTCGGCGTCCCAGCCGTCGAGGTCGTAATGGACGACGACCGTGTCGGGATCGTCCGGGCGAAACTCGCGGTCGTCGGAGGTCACGGCGGAACCCTACTGCGCGTCCTGATCGAGCCCGCTCGCGCGCCCGATGACTCCGGCGAGGAACTCGCCCACGAGGTCGTACTCGAGTCGACGGTTCTCCGGTGACCGGAAGCCGTGTCCCTCGTCCTCCAGCTCGACGATCCGCGCTTCGACGCGCGCGGGATCGAGGGCGGCGGCCAAGCGTCGCGTGTGCTCGATCGGCACGACGGGATCCTCCGTGCCGTGCATCACGAGCAGATGTCCGGAGATCTCCGCTGCCCTCGAGATCGGCGAGTTCGCGACGAGGGCGTCACTTCCCGGCGGCCCAACCAGACCGTCGGTGTAATGAGCCTCGAAACGATGGGTGTGCTCGGCCAGACCGACGAGATCGGACACCGGGTAGAGAGCGATTCCAGCGACGATCGGGCCCGCTCCGATGAGGGCGTTCAACACGACCAGCCCGCCCGATGAGGAACCCATCACGACCGTTGTGTCGCGGGTCGACCATCCCGATGACTGGCAGTGCTCGGCGACGGCCAGCACGTCGTCGGTGTCGAGTCGTCCCCACCCGCCGCGGAGCGCGTCGGTGTAGGCGCGACCGTGTCCCGTCGACCCACGGGGATCGCAAACAACGACATCCCAACCCTCCGACCACCACCGGGCGATCCTCGGCAAGAAGGTGACCGGCCACTGATCGGTTGGGCCGCCGTGCACCGCGATCAGCACTCGGCCGCGACCCGCGCGGTAGCGGCGCAGAGGTACCGCGACACCGTCGACGCCCGTAACCCGGTGCACTTCCGGTTCAGGCAGGTCGTGGCCTCGCCACTCCTCCGACGGACCGACCGCGAGCACGGCGCGCTCCCCACTCGGCATCGAGTAGGCGACGACCTGCGTCGGAGTGCGAGCACCTGAGCGAATCGCCACGAGCGTGTTCCCGCCCCATGAGAGATGACCGTGCACCCCACGGCCGAGTTCGACCACCTCACCAGAGCTGATCTCGAGCACGCAGAGGCGACCGAAGCCGTCCTCATTGCGGGTGAACGCGATCTGCGTCCCGTCCGGCGAGCCGACGAAGCTGCGCTGGCCGGGACCCCACGAGGGTCCACCGTGCTCCAACGGCTCGTCGACAAGGTGCTCCCAGGCGCCGAAGGGATCCTGGGCCCGCCAGAGGTTGAGCCAGCCCGAGTCGTCGCGGAGGCAGGCGAGCGAGCCGTCAGCGAGCGAGCGTGGCTGCTGCATGGCCACCGGGCGTCGCCCGATGTCGACCGGGCCATCCGCCGTAGCGACGACGATCGACGATCCGTCCCACGGCATATCGGGCACCGACCAGGCCTGCCAGACGATCCGCGCGTCGGAGCCATCTCCCCACACCTCCGGGTCGGCGACGAAATCGTGTCCGCCGTCATCGAGGCGCTCGATAACGGGTTGCAGCGACCGACCGTCCGCCGCGACCCGCAGCACCCGCTCGGCGTCCACGGCGACGACCACACCACCGGAGGTGTCCCACACCGGCGCGGCGATCGACGATCCATCGGCTGGAAGTAGCAGTGCGCTCGAACCGTTGAGGTCGACCACCCAGAGACCGGCGCGGGCGATCACAGCGAGCCGTCGACCGTCCCGCGACCACGCCAGACAACCTCCGAACATCCCTCGGCCGCCGCTCGGCTCGTCGGGGAACGTCAGCGTCCGCTCATCACCCCCGAATGCGGGGATCAGCAGCAGTTCGGCCGGTTCCCCTGGCGCTTTCGAGACCACCGCGACCGTCGAGCCATCCGGAGAAACGACCGGTCCGGTGAGGTCGCGGCCTCCGAGGCACAACTCGGTCGGTACGACCCGAGGGGCGTTGGAATCCGACGGCACCCGACCGACGGTACCGCTAGGGCTACCGTGGGGCCATGGCGAGCCCGAGCGCCCAGCGACCCGACCGCAACCTCGCGATGGAGCTGGTGCGGGTAACCGAGTCCGCAGCCCTCGCCGCCGCTCGCTGGGTGGGCCGCGGCCACAAGGAGGGCGCTGACGCCGCCGCCGTCGACGCCATGCGCCTCAGCCTCTCTACCGTGCAGATGACCGGCACCGTGATCATCGGCGAGGGTGAGAAGGATGACGCCCCGATGCTCTTCAACGGCGAGGAGGTGGGCGACGGCACTGAGCCCCTCGTCGACGTCGCGGTCGACCCGATCGACGGAACCACTCTCACCGCCTACGGGCTGAACAACGCGCTGTCGGTCATCGCGGTCGGCGAGCGCCACTCGATGTTCGATCCGGGTCCCTCGTACTACATGGAGAAGATCGCCGTCGGACCCGAGAGCGCCGGAGCCATCGACATCACCGCGAGCGCCACCCAGAACCTGAAGTGGATCGCGAAGTCGAAACAGGCGAGCGTGCGCGACCTCACCGCCGTCATCCTCGACCGTCCCCGCCACACCGAACTCATCGACGAGGTGCGCGCCTCGGGGGCCCGCATCCGACTTATCCGCGACGGCGACGTCTACGGGGCGATCGCCTCGGCCTGGCCCGACGCCGGCGTCGACGTGCTCTTCGGCATCGGCGGCACCCCCGAGGGCGTCATCAGCGCCGCCGCGCTGAAGAGCATGGGTGGCGAGATGCAGGCCCGGTTGCGCCCCCAAAGCGAGGCCGAGTCCGAGGCCGTGCTCGCCGCTGGCTACGACATAGATCGCGTCCTCACCCAGGACGACCTCGTTCAGGGCGACAATTGCTTCTTCGCCGCCACCGGCCTCACCGACGGACAGTTGCTCCGCGGGGTGCGATTCGATGCCCGAGGCGCCCGAACACAGAGCCTCGTCATGCGATCACGAAGCGGAACGGTGCGCTTCATCGACGCGCGGCACCGGGTGCGGAAACTCCAAGAGTTCTCCGCGATCGACTACACCTGAGGCCGTCGATCAGACCCGCTGCACTCGCGCGGCGATCACCCTGAGCAGCGGTCGGGGTGTCACCGCCGAGAGCCCAGTCACCACCTTGTTCACCGCGCCCGGCACCGACACGACCCGTCCGCGCGTCACATCGCGCAGCCCGGTCTCGGCGACGCTGTCGACGCTCGACCAGGCAAAGCCAGGGAACCGGTCGACGTAGGACTCGGTGTTCGACACCCGTTGGAACTCGGTGCGCGTCAAACCGGGGCAGAGTGCCGTCACGTGCACCCCAACTGCCGACACCTCCGCGTGTAGCGCCTCGGACAGGCTCGTGACATAGGCCTTCGACGCCGCGTACACCGCGAGCCCGGGAGCGGCCTGGAAGCCGGCGATGCTCGACACGTTGATCAGGTAGCCCCGATGACGGGGCACCATCGCCCGGAGCGCGGCATGGCTAAGTCGTGTGAGGGAGGCGGCGTTGAGCGACACCTCCCGCTCCAGTCGGTCGACGTCGAGGGTGACGAACGGGCCACTCGTGCCGAAGGCGGCGTTGTTCACGACTAGATCGATCGGATCGCGATCGTCGACGATCCTCGCCTCAACCGCGGCGAGACCTTCTGGGGTCGTCAGGTCGGCACCGAGCACCTCGACGTCACCGAGACGGTCAGCCAGCGACTCGAGTCGATCCGCGCGCCTCGCCACCGCGACCACCGGCACACCCGCGGCCCGGAGCACCTCGACGAAGGCCTCACCAATACCCGAGGAGGCGCCGGTGACCAGCGCGCGGCCGAAGACCTCGCCGTGGGGACGGGGACGAGCCAACGTGCGTCAGGAAGCGGCGGTGACGCCAGCTGCGCTGAGCCGGGCGTTCGCGCGGGCGAGCGCCGAGGCGGCCTCAGCGTCGTGCTCGTGTCGGAGGCGCTCCTCGGCGCGCTCACGGGCCGCCTTGGCGCGCTCGACATCGATCAGCGAGGCGATCTCGGCCGAGTCGGAGAGGATCGACACCTTGTTGCCGCTCACCTCAACGAAGCCGCCGTGCACCGCGATGTCCTCCACCGTCCCCCCAGGCAGGAACACCCGGGTGTGGTTCTCGATGAGGGCACCGAGAAACGGCGCGTGCCCCGGCTGGAAGGCGATCTCCCCGCCACCAAGGGTGCGGGTGATCACCATCTCGGCCTCACCTGAGTAGAGCACCGCCTCCGGGGAGACGACCTCGACGGTCATGGTCGTGGCCATCGGTCAGGCGTTGTCCTTCAGCGACTGGGCCTTGGCGAGCACCTGCTCGACACTGCCCACGTTGAGGAAGGCCTGCTCGGGAACGTCGTCGAGCTCACCATCGATGAGCGCCTCGAACGACTGAACCGTGTCGGCGACCGGCACGTACTCGCCCTTGAGACCGGTGAACACCTCGGCCACGTAGAACGGCTGCGACAGGAACCGCTGCACCTTGCGGGCGCGGTTGACCGTGAGCCGGTCCTCCTCGGAGAGCTCGTCGAGACCGAGAATGGCGATGATGTCCTGCAGCTCCTTGTAGCGCTGGAGGGTCTCCTGCACGCGACGGGCCACGTTGTAGTGGTGATCGCCGACGACCTCAGGGCTGAGGATGGTCGAGGTGGAGGCCAGCGGGTCCACGGCCGGGTAAATACCGAGAGCGGCAACCTGACGGGAGAGCTCGGTGGTCGCATCGAGGTGCGTGAAGGTCGTGAACGGCGCCGGGTCGGTGTAGTCGTCGGCGGGCACGTAGACGGCCTGCAGCGAGGTGATCGAACGACCACGGGTCGAGGTGATCCGCTCCTGCAGCTGGCCCATCTCGTCGGCCAGCGTCGGCTGGTAGCCCACCGCGGAAGGCATACGGCCGAGCAGGGTCGACACCTCGGAACCGGCCTGAACGAACCGGAAGATGTTGTCGACGAACAGCAGCACGTCCTGGTTCTGGACGTCGCGGAAATACTCGGCCATGGTGAGGGCCGAGAGGGCGACGCGCAGGCGCACCCCCGGCGGCTCGTCCATCTGACCGAAGACCAGAGCGGCCTTCTCGAACACGCCCGACTCCATCATCTCGAGACGAAGGTCGGTGCCCTCACGGGTGCGCTCGCCAACACCAGCGAACACCGACACGCCACCGTGCTGGGAGGCGACGCGGTTGATCATCTCGGTGATGAGCACGGTCTTGCCGACGCCCGCACCACCGAAGAGGCCGATCTTGCCGCCGGCCACATAGGGGGTGAGGAGGTCGATGACCTTGATGCCGGTCTCGAACATGCGGGCCTGCGGCTCGAGAGCGTCGAAGGTCGGGGCCGGGCGATGGATCTCCCAGCGCTCCATGTCGGCGAAGCCGTCCGGGTCGCTGTCGAGGGCCTCACCCCAGACGTTCCAGACGTGGCCGAGAACCTTGTCGCCGACGGGCACGGTGATGCCGCGCCCGGTGTCGTGCACCGGGGTGCCACGGACGAGTCCGTCGGTCGGCTTCATGCAGACGGCACGGACGCGACCGTCACCGAGCTGTTGGGCGACCTCGGCGATGACGGGGATGGCCTGGCCATCGACGGTGATGTCGAAGGTGATCGCGTTGTTGAGCTCGGGGAGCGCACCGCGGGGGAACTCAACGTCGATCACCGGTCCGGCGATGGCGACGACGCGGCCGGTGGCCAGTTCGGTCTGGGTGTTGGTCATGTCAGTTGTCTCCGTGCTGTGCTGGGTTCTGGCCTGCGGTGACGAGATCGCCGAGGTCGATGTAACGGGTGGAGGACGCCTTCGTGGATCCGAGGGCCTCGGCACCACCGACGATCTCCATGATCTCGGTGGTGATGGCGTCCTGGCGGGCGCGGTTCATGATGATGCTCAGGTTGCGGATGAGTTCCTCGGCGTTGTCGGTCGCCGACTTCATCGCGCGCTGACGGAAGGCGTGCTCGGAGGCCGCGGCGTTAAGAAGGGCCGCGTAGATGCGGGCTTCGACGTAGCGCGGCAGAAGCGTGTCGAGGATGGTCGAGGGGTCGGGCTCGAACTCGTAATCACCACCCGAGCCATCGTTGGAGCCGGCCTTGCCGTCACCCCCGGCGACCGTGTCACCCGAGAGCGGCACAAGCGGCCGCAACACGACCTCTTGGCTACCGGCAGTGATGAAGCGGGTGTACACCAGCTCGACCCGGTCGACCTCGCCCGAGGCGAACAGGCCGACGACGTAGCGACCGATAGCGCGCGCGTCCTCGTAGGAGGGGCTGTCGCTGAAACCGGAGAAGGTCTCACCGAGTTGGTAGCCGCGGAATCGGAAGTACCCATCGGACTTCTTGCCGACGGGAACGATGCGGTAATCGCGTCCGGCGAGCACATCGGCCTTGACCTCGCCCTCAGCGGCCCGCTGAACGCCGGTGTTGTAACCGCCGCAGAGTCCGCGGTCGGCTGTGATGACGACGTAGCAGGTGGTGCGGACCTCATCGCGACCGGCGAGCAGGGGCGAGTCGGAGGACCCGCCCGCCGCAGCGAGGTCCTTGACGACCTCGGTGATCTGCTCGGAGTAGGGAACGGCTGCCTGGACCCGTTGCTGAGCCTTCACGATTCGCGATCCCGCGATCAGTTCCATGGCGCGCGTGATCTTCTTGGTCGCCTGCATCGACTTGATGCGGCTCCTGAGAATGCGCTCCTGTCCACCTGCCATGTCAGTCGTCCCGGGTCACTCGGTCGCCAGCGTCTTGGCGGATTCGGCCTCGCCGACCTCGTCGGCGTCGACTGAGGTCGGGTCGACATTGACACCGGCGGCGGCAGCGGTCTCGGCGACGAACTGGTCCTTGAAGGACTGCACGGCGCCGGCGAGGGCGTCGGGCACCCCAGAGGTGCGGACCTCGGTCAGGAGCGCGCCGTGGCGGCTCCGGATGAACTCGAGCAGGCCGGCCTCGAAGCGGCGCACGTCGGAGACGGCGATGTCATCGAGGTAGCCCTTGGTGCCGGCGAAGATCGAGACGACCTGCTCCTCGACTGACATCGGCGAGTTGAGCGGCTGCTTGAGCAGTTCGACCAGTCGGTAACCGCGCTCAAGCTGGGCCTTGGAGACCGCGTCGAGCTCGGAGCCGAAGGTGGCGAACGCCTCGAGCTCGCGGAACTGCGCGAGGTCGAGCTTCAGGGTTCCGGCGACGGACTTCATCGACTTGATCTGGGCCGCGCCACCGACGCGGGAGACCGAGATGCCGACGTCCACCGCCGGGCGGACGCCCGACTTGAAGAGGTTGTCTTGGAGGTACACCTGACCGTCGGTGATGGAGATCACGTTGGTCGGGATGAAGGCCGACACGTCGCCGCCCTTCGTCTCGATGATCGGGAGCGCGGTCATCGATCCAGCGCCGTTCTCATCAGAGAGCTTGGCGGCGCGCTCGAGGAGCCGGCTGTGCAAATAGAAGACGTCACCGGGGTACGCCTCGCGGCCCGGGGGACGACGAAGCAACAGCGACAACTGGCGGTACGCCTCGGCCTGCTTGGAAAGGTCGTCGTACACCACGAGGGCGTGCTCGCCGTTCTCCATCCAGTGCTGGCCCATCGCGCAACCGGCGTAAGGGGCGAGGTATTTGAATGGAGCGGCGTCGGCGGCGGGAGCCGTCACGACGACGGTGTACTCAAGGGCGCCGGCTTGGCGGAGAGTCTCAACGGTCTGGGCGACGGTGGAGCCTTTCTGGCCGATCGCCACGTAGATGCACTTCACGCCCTGACCCTTCTGGTTCAGGATGGTGTCGATCGCGACCGTGGTCTTGCCGGTCTTGCGGTCGCCGATGATCAGCTCGCGCTGACCGCGGCCGATCGGGGTCATGGCGTCGATGGCCTTGATCCCAGTCTGCAGCGGCTCGTGCACGGGCTTACGACCCATGATGCCCGGCGCCTGGATCTCCATGCGCCGGAGCTGCGTGCCTACCAGTTCGCCGCGACCGTCGACCGGCTCGCCGAGGGCGTTCACGACACGACCGAGGACACCGTCGCCAACCGGGACCGAGAGGATGCGGCCGGTCGCCTTGACCGTCTGCCCCTCCTCAATCTCATCGCTCTCACCGAGCACAACCGCGCCGATGCTGGCCTCATCGAGGTTGAGGGCGAGACCGACGGTGCCGTTCTCGAACTCGAGGAGTTCGTTCACAGCGGCGTCGGGAAGGCCGGAAACGCGGGCGATACCATCGCCGACCGCGACGACGCGGCCGACGGTCCGGGCCTCGAGCGAGGGCTCGTAGCCCTCAAGGTTCTTCGAGATCGCCTGGGCGATATCGGATGCGGAGATCGTGAGTTCAGCCATGGGTTGCTCCTAGAGACGGCTCTTCAACTGGTCGACGCGGGTGCGGACGCTCCCGTCGATGACGGTGTCGCCGACGGTGGCGACGAGGCCACCGACGACGGAGGGATCGATGACGACTTTCAGGTTCACCTCGTGACCGGTCGCGTTCGCGAGGGCGGCGCGGAGACGGGCCTGCTGATCGTCGGTCAGCGCGACGGCGCTACGGACCTCGGCCACAGCGAGATCCTTCGACTGGGAGGCCCGGGCGACGAGGCGGTCGATGATCGCCGGAAGGTCGCGTCCGCGTCCAGAGCCGACCACCATCGAGACGAGTTGGACGGTGGTCGCGGTGGCCTGAGCGCCAAGCAACGTCTCGACGACGCCTTGGCGGCGCTCGATCGGAACCATCTCGTCGGTGAGGGCGTTGCGGAGCGCGTCGCTCGACTCATAGGAGCGAGCGAAGCGGAAGAGTTCGTCCTCGACCTCGTCGAGGGTGCCCTCGGCTCGCGCGATCTCGAAGAGGGCCCTCGCGTAGCCCTCGATGCGTGCTTCGCTCATGACGACGACCCCACCTTCTGGATGAACGACTCGATGAGTGCCTGCTGAGCCGAATCGTCGAGGGTGTCCGCCAGGAGACGGTCGGACACCTCGGCGGCGAGACGGCTGATCTCGGTGCGCAGTTCGTCGCCGACGCGGCTCGCGGCTGCGGCCTGGTCGGCTTCAGCGCGAGCCTCGAGATCGGCGATCTCGGCGGCGAGCCGAGCACGGCCATCGCTGAGAAGCGCTTCGGCCTGGGCGTCGGCGTCGGCGAGGAGACGCTGACGCTCGGAAGCGATATCGCCCGCGGCGCGACGGATGTCGGCTGCCTCGGACTCAGCGGAGGAACGGGCCTCGGCGGATGCGTCGAGTTCACCTTGGATCTTCGCCGTGCGGTCGGCCATCGCCTTGCGGACGGCCGGGCCGGCGAACTTATAGAGCAGACCGAAGATGAGGATCGAGGCGAGGCTGCCGTAGATGAGTTCGGCGGCGGCTGGCCAGAGCCAGTGGATGCTGCGCGCCGGATCGATCTCGCCGGCGGCGATCACTGCAAAGAGGTTCATCGCGACACCCCCGCGCTCATCGCCTCGTCGACCACTCGCGACATGGTCGCGGCGTCAGGGGCCTTGCCGGTGGCGAGCTCGACGGTTCGGCTGGCCACCGCGGCGACAGCGGAGCCGATCTCGGCCCGAGCGGCCTCGTGGGCAGCAGCGGCCTCGGCGGCGGCAGCGTCGCGGCGAGCGGAGATCCGCTCGTTGGCCTCGGCGAGTTGCGCGCCGCGCTCCTGCTCGAGCTGCGCGCGGGCCGCGTCGACTCGAGCGGACGCCTCGGCCTTGACCTCGGCGAGAGCCGACTCGTAAGTGGCGACCTCACTGCGAGCGGCTTGGCGCATCGCGTCAGCCTCGGTGTGTCCAGCGCGGATCGCCTCGTAGCGAGCGTCCATGCTGCGACGCAGCCTCGGGTAGAGGAAGAAGCGCATGAGGAGGGCGAAGACGATGAACGTCCCGGCTCCCCAAGCGAGCTCCTTGGCCTCGGGCAGGATCGGGCTCGGCCCGGCCCCACAGTCACCGAGGCCGGTGAACGCCTCTGGATTGTCTGGCGCGAACTCGCAGTCCTCGGGTGTGTACTCGCTCTCGGACGAATGCTCGTCCCCTGCGGCGAGGAACACCTCGAGACCATTGGGTCCGTTGGTGACGACGGCTCTCAGCACGTCAACTCCTTGTGTGCACTAGCTCGGACATGGGCAGTGGTCGGTGCGGGGCACCGTCCGTCGGTCAGAGACCGATGAGGATGAAGACCACGAAGCCGATGAGGGCGAGCGCCTCGGTGAAGGCGATGCCGAGGAACATCGTGGTGCGCACCATGCCGGCGGCCTCGGGCTGGCGGGCCATGGCCTCGACGGACTTGCCGACGAGGTAGCCGATGCCGATACCGGGGCCGATGGCAGCGAGGCCGTAGGCGAAACCGGCGGAGCCGGCAGCCTCGGCGGCCTTGGCGCCTTCGTCGGTGAGCTGGGCGAGGATGCTGAATGCTTCCATGTTGGGGTTGTCTCCTGGTTGTTTCGGTTGAGGGAGATTCGGCCCGAGATCAGTGCTCGGGATGGGCGGCACCACCGATGTACACGGCGGCGAGGATGGTGAAGATGTAGGCCTGCAGGAAGGCGACGAGCACCTCGAAGGCCGTGAGGAACACGAGCATGAAGAACGGGAGGATGCCGACCGGCTTCAGCACGATCGAGCCTCCCTGGACGAGCTCCTCGGTGAGGAGCGCGAAGGTGACGAGCAGGATGTGACCCGCGAGCATGTTGGCGAAGAGTCGCACCGTGAGCGAGAAGGGCCGCACGAGGAAGGTCGAGATGAACTCGATCGGGGTGACGAGCAGGTAGAGCGCGGCCGGGACCCCGGGCGGGAAGAGGGAGTTCTTTAGGTAGCCGATGCCCTGGTGCTTGAAGCCGACACCGATGAAGATCACCCACACGAGGAGCGAGAGGAACAGCGGGATCGCCATGCGAGCGGTCGCCGGCATCTGGATGATCGGGATGACGCCGGGAACGTTGCAGAGGTAGATGAACGAGAACAGGCTGAGGAGGAACGGCGTCCAGCCAAGGCCGTCGCGGCCCATCGTCGGCATGATGATCTGCCCCTCGATGAACTCGACGATGGACTCGGCGAGGTTGCGGACTCCGCGGGGGGCGGTGGAGCCGTCAGCGTTGCCGGCGATGAGGAAGATGACGGAGGCGACCACCACTGCGGCGATGGCGATGAGCGCGATCTTGTTGACGCTCGGGACGACATCGGTCCAACGCAGGATCTCGTTGATCGGCGGGAATTCGAGTGCGAACACGTTTCGTTCCTATTCGTTACGGACGGGCGGGTCGGACGCCGGCGTGAGCCAGCGAGATGGCGACGTACTTGAGCTCCCACACGAGGAGACCGAGGTGCGTCACGATGATGGTCGCTCCGAGTGCCGGAAGTGAAATCCAGGACGCGTCGCGAACGAGAAGTACAGCCAACATGATCAGTCCGAGACGGATCAGGTAGCCGAAAAGGGTGGCGGCCATCACGAGGCCGAGGGAGATTCGGGAGGCTCCGGCGATCAGCCCGGCCGCCAGCAAGAAGTTGACCAGCACGAGTCCGGTGGCGAAGGCGGCGGAGAGCGAGCCTTCGATGTCCCAGATCATTCCGGCGAGGACGACGAGCACCGGCGCGACCCAGAGACCGCGCTTCACCATGTCGACGCTGATGCGAACCTCCACCGCCTCTCCGGCGACAGGGCCCGACATCACGGTGGCGTCGGGAGCGCTCACGCGGCCCTCCGAGCACTCTCGCGCCGTTCGCTCTCGAGCCGCGACATCGTGGCGTCGTAGACCAACTTCATCCGTACGAACGTGCCGACGGCGGCGAAGACCACGAGGCCGATGGTGAAGATCGGGCGGGTGCCAAGCCAGGTGTCGACGAGCAGGCCGATACCGAGGAAAGCGAGCACCGTGAGGGCGGTGTCCATGCCACGACCGAGGTTGTCATCGGAGCCACTGGCGCGGGACGCGCGGGCACTCGTGAACAGCATCTTCATCGGTCGGGGCGAACTCCGTTGTTCGAGGGGTGTGGCGACGACGGCTGGAGATAGCCACCGGCTTGTGAACGCTCGCACAAACTAGACGATGGGCGCAGGGGCTGCAACCCGAACGTCGAAGTCCGCACGCTCAGCTCCCTTGGCGGACCTGCTCGGAGGCGGGACGCGACAGGGCGTCCTCGATCTCCTCCGCGCGACGACGTCGCACACTCGGGTGCAACACCGTGAACAGCACGATCCCGAGCGCCCCGATTCCGAACGGGAGGTACGTCGGATTCTTCGAACTGAGCACCGGATACAGCACGAAGGCCGACAGCAACAGCGTCCACGTCCACAGGATCAGCACACTCCTGCGATGGCCGTGCCCGAGGTTCATGAGTCGGTGATGAAGGTGGCCTTTGTCGGCGACGTCGATCGCTTGACGCTTCGAGGCGCGACGGACGATCGCGAACAGCGTGTCGAGGATCGGCACCCCCAAGATGAGGAGCGGGATGACCAACGGCGCCAGGAAGAAGAACGTCTGACCCACGAAGTCCTGAGTGCTCGGGTCGGCGCGACCACCGACCATCGACGTGGAGACCGCGAGCAACATTCCGAGCAGGAACGCTCCCCCATCGCCCATGAAGATGCGTGCCGGATTGAAGTTGAACGGTAGGAAGCCGACGGCCACACCCGCCGTCACCACCGCAAGCAGCGGACCGAGGTTCGGACGCGAGAGCAACTCGAGATCACCGAGGCGGAAGGCGTAGAGGAAGAACGCCGCCGCGGCGATGGCCACGATGCCCGCCGCGAGCCCATCGAGGCCGTCGATCAGATTGATGGCTTGGGTCATACCGAGCAGCCAGAGCACGGTGATCACCGGCTGCCAGTCACCCGACAGCAGGAACACGTCGAGGAAGGGAACACGGAAGTAGAACATCGTCGCGCCGAACACCACCAGCACGAGGGCCGCGACGACGATCCCGGTCACCTTGGCCGGCGGTGGCAAGTCGCGGGAGTCGTCGAGGAAGCCGGTGGCGAACACGACGACCGCGGCGATCAGCACACCGAGCGGCTCTGTGCTGTCGGTGAACACCTCCCGAAACGAGTCGGTGAGGGAGGCAACCCCGAGTGCCGCCACCAGTCCGATGAGCATCGCCAATCCCCCGGCGTGGGGAATCGGCACGGTGTGGACGCTGCGCTCGTTCGGCGGCGCCACCCAGCCCCGCGCCACCGACAGCGCGGCGACCAACGGAGTCGCAACGAAGGTCACCCCCGCCGCGACGAGGCCGATGACCACGTGGGCGGCGAGTGAGGGCTGCACCCGAATGAACCGATCAGTACGCGGGGAACCGAGCGCACAGCTCGGCGACCTCGGCCCGAACGGCGGCGATCTCGTCGGCGGAGCCCCGCTCGCGGAGCGCCCGGGTGATGAGCGACGCGATGGTCGGCATCTCGTCGGGAGTCATGCCCTGGGTCGTCACCGACGGGGTCCCGATGCGGACACCGCTCGTCACGAACGGACTGCGCGGATCGTCCGGGACCGTGTTCTTGTTCAGCGTGATACCCGCCGAGTCGAGCACCGCTTGGGCTTCCTTCCCGGTTAGGTCGGCGTCGAAGGTGCGCAGGTCGACGACGATCATGTGGGTGTCGGTTCCCCCCGACACCATTCGGAAGCCGTTCTCAGCGAGGGCGGCAGCCAACGCCGAGGCGTTCGCCACGATGCGATGCGCGTAATCGCGGAAGTGCTCGCTGGCCGCTTCGCGGAAGGCGACCGCCTTGCCGGCGATCACATGCTCGAGCGGACCGCCCTGCCAACCCGGGAAGACCGCCTTGTCGACCGCCGCCGCGTGCTCGGCCTTGGAGAGAATGCAACCACCGCGAGGTCCACGAAGCGTCTTATGGGTGGTGAAGGTGACGACATCGGCGTAGGGCACCGGGTTCGGATGCGCTCCGCCAGCCACGAGCCCGGCCAGATGGGCGATGTCGAACAGGAGCAGCGCCCCCACCTCGTCGGCGATCGCCTTGAACGGCTCGGGGTCGATACGCCGCGGATAGCTGGTGGTGCCCGCGACGATCATCCGCGGACGATGCTCGAGCGCGAGCTCGCGCACCTGATCCATATCGATGCGCTCCTCGGCGCCGACGCCGTAGTTGACGAATCGGTAGAGGATGCCGCTCGCGTTCACCGGCGAGCCGTGGGTGAGGTGCCCTCCGTGATCGAGGCCGAGACCGAGCACCGTGTCACCGGGCGAGAGCAAGGCCTGATACACGCACATGTTGGCGTTGGCCCCCGAGTGCGGCTGGACATTTGCGTGATCGGCGCCGAAGAGTGACTTCACGCGCTCGATCGCGAGCGCCTCGATGGAGTCGACCACCTCGTTGCCGCCGTAGTACCGCTTGCCCGGATAGCCCTCGGAGTATTTGTTGGTGAGCACCGAGCCCACCGCGCGCATGACCGCCGGGGAGGTGAAGTTCTCGCTCGCGATGAGTTGCAGGCCCGTCACCTGGCGCCGCTGCTCCTCGGCGATGAGGGCCTCGAGGTCGAGGTCGGGATCGGTATCGGAGGGGAAAGGCATCAGAACTGCTCCTCGAGCTCAGAGATCTGGGCGACGCGGCGGGCATGCCGGCCTCCCTCGAACGGGGTGGACAAGAACAGGTCGACGATCTCCTCGGCGAGACCGAGACCGACGACCCTGGCACCGATGGCGAGCACATTGGCGTCGTTGTGCTCACGGGCCATGCGGGCGGTGTAGAGGCAGTTGCACAGTGCTGCCCGAGCGCCGCGAACCTTGTTGGCAGCCAATTGCTCGCCTTGGCCGCTGCCGCCGAGCACGATGCCAAACTCGGCGTCTCCGGCGACCACCGAGCGAGCCGCCGCCGCGCAGAACGATGGGTAGTCGACGCTCTCGGTCGAGTCGGTGCCGTGATCGATGACGGAGTGACCGGCCGCTCCCAACCGAGCGACGAGGTGCGCCTTCAACTCGAAGCCGGCGTGGTCTGATCCGATCGCGATGACTGCCACGCGCCGAGTGTAGGACCCTGACCGGCCGCTGGCCGCCAGTGCGGACGGGCTGAAAGGCCGACCGTAGAGTCGCCTCCGTGCCGGTCGATCCTCGAACTCCCGTCATCGTCGGCGTCGGTCAGGTGACGCGACGACCCGATGGGATCGACCCTCCCGCTGCCGACTCGCCCGATGCGACGGCCCTCATGGCGGAGGCGATTCGCCTCGCGCTCACCGACGCCGGTGGTCACGCCACCGACCAGATCGGCACTCGTGTGGACGTGCTCGCCGTGGTCAACACCCTGTCGTGGCGTTACGGCGACCCGGCCCGCATCGTCGCCGAGCGAGCCGGGCTTGAACCGCGACGGCGGGTCGTTACCCCGATGGGAGGCAACTCACCACAGGCACTCGTGAACTCGACCGCGCGCTCGATCGCCGCAGGCGAGATCGACGTCGCGGTCCTCACCGGCGGCGAGACCTGGCGCACGAGGATGCGGGCTCGGCGGGCCGAAGTGGAACTCGACTGGCCGCGCGTTGAGGAAAATCAGGTCGCCGCGGATCCACCGGAGGTGTGGGGCGGGGAGCTCACGATGAACTCCGAGCACGAGACCGCTCTCGGCGTCTACATGCCGGTGCAGATCTACCCGCTCTTCGAGTCGGCGATCCGAGCGCGCCGGGGCGCTGAGGGTGTGGACCCGATCACCCATCTCGAACAGGTCGCGACCATGTGGGCGCGCTTCAGCGAGGTGGCCGCATCGAACCCGTACGCGTGGTCGCCCCGCGCCCTCTCAGCCGCCGAGGTGATCACCCCCGGGCCGACGAACCGGATGGTTGGAGCTCCGTACACGAAGGTCATGAACTCCAACAACGACGTCGACATGGCGGCCGCGCTCATCGTGTGCTCGGCGGAGCGCGCCAGCGCGCTCGGCGTGCCCCGCGACCGATGGGTCTTCCCCCATTCGGGCGCCGACTGTCACGAGCATGCCCTCGTCTCGGAACGCGACCGGCTCGACGAGGTGCCCGCGGTGAAGGCCGGAGCCGCGCTCGCCCTCGACCTGGCTCGCATCACCCTCGACGATGTCGATCTCATCGACCTGTACTCCTGCTTCCCATCCGCCGTTCAGCTCGGCGCGAGAGCGATCGGCCTCGATCCCTACGGGGACCGAGCGCTCACCCTCACCGGGGGTCTCTCGTTCATGGGCGGCCCATGGAACAACTACGTGATGCACGCGATCGCGACAGCGGTCGATGGCCTGCGGGCCGGCGGTGGGCGCGCCCTCGTCTGGGCGAATGGCGGCTACGTCACAAAACACTCCTTCGGTGTCTACGGCGACCGGCCCGTCGCTGACGGATTCCGTTGGGGTTCGCCCCAAGGTGAGGTGGACGCGCTCCCTCATCGGCGGTGCGCCACGGGCGACGAGGCGGCCGGCGAGGCCAGCATCGAGAGCCACACCGTGATGCACGATCGCGACGGGCTTCCCGAGCGCGCGATCACGACGGTGATCACCGAGAACGGTGACCGCGCCTGGGCGCTCTCGAATGCGTCCGACGTCGCCTCCGAGCTCGCCGACGGCGATCACGTCGGTCGGCGCGTCACCGTCGATGGCGAAGCCGGACTCCACCTCTGACGGCGAACGACGGCCTCGTCGACCGAGCGTGCCAAGATCGCCGCATGAGCGAGAGCACCCCTGCCATCATCCTCGACTGCGACCCTGGTCATGACGATGTGGTCGCCATCGTGGCCGCCGCCCGACACACCGAACTACTCGGTATCACCACCGTGGCCGGCAACGCTCCGCTCGACCGGACGACCTACAACGCTCGAGTCATGCGTGATCTCCTCGGCCTCGAGGTCGAGGTCCACTCCGGCGCCGCGGGACCGCTCGTCGTCGCGCCCGCCTTCGCCGGCTACGTCCACGGGGAGAGCGGACTCGACGGCGCCGAGCTACCCGAGCCGACCACCCCGCTCGATGGCACCGACGCGGCGCGCTTCATCGTCGACACCATCCACGCCCGGCCCGGCTGCCATCTGGTCGTGACCGGCCCGATGACCAACATCGCCCTCGCTCTCGTGCAAGACCCGTCGATTCGCGACGATCTCGCTGGCATCTCGTTCATGGGCGGCGGGACCTTCGGCAACCGGACGCCAACCGCCGAGTTCAACATCTGGGCGGATCCGCACGCCGCTCGGGTGGTGGTCGACTCGGGGGTCCCGCTGATCATGGCGGGGCTCGACGTCACCCATCAGTTCCAGGCCACCTCCGATCGAATCGACCGGGTCCGGGCCATCGGTGGACCACTCGCGACTGTGCTCTCGGACCTGTTCACCTTCTTCTCGGCGAACTATCGGGAACGCCACGACGACCTCGAAGGCGCCGCCGTCCACGATCCTCTCGCTGTGCTGGCCCTCACCCATCCCTCCCTCTTCAGCGTCGCGGAGCGATTCGTCGCTGTCGTGGACTCCGGCGAGCTGACCCGGGGCATGACAGTGGTCGATCGACGCACGCTGGTCGACCGACCCGCCCCGAACTGCCGGGTGCTCGAGACGGTCGACGCCCCCGCGGCTTGGGACGTCATCGTCGAGGCGATCGCCGCCGCCCGCGGCTGACCCCAGCCGAGTATCGGAGCGATCAAGCGAGCCAACCGGCGGGCGAGAGCAATGAGTGACGACACCTTCCCACGGCAGTACGCGAGGACGAGGCGGCTCACCCTTGGCGCCCCGAGAGATCTTCGAGTCACCGCCGACGGTCGCACCCTGGTCTTTCTCCGCTCAGCCGCTGGCGACGACCCGGTGAACGCCCTGTGGGCCGTCGATCTCGACGGAGGACCGGAGCGGCTGCTCGTCGACCCTCGACAACCCACCACGTCGAGTGGCACGTCTGGGAGCGAGTCGGCCGCCGAGCGCGCCATTCGCGAGCGACGCCGCGAGCAGGCCGGTGGAATCACCTCGTTCTCCACCGACTCCACTGGCCGGATGATCGTCTTCACCCTCGACGGCCGACCTCACGTCTGCTCGATCGACACCGGGACGGTGAGCGCCATCGACACCGACGCCGCGGTGTTCGACCCACGACTCTCCCCCGACGGGGACCGCGTCGCCTTCGTCGAGGACGGAGCCCTCCGGGTGATCGCGCGCGACGACGGCTCCCGCCTCGTCGACCTCACTGACGAGGACCCGCTCGTCACCTGGGGTCTCGCCGAGTTCGTGGCCGCCGAGGAGATGGGGCGTCAACGAGGCCACTGGTGGTCACCCGACGGCACCCTCCTCGCCGCCTGTCGGGTCGACGAGTCGGCGGTGTCCGAATGGAACCTCTCCGATGTGGCGAGCCCCTGGGAGCCGCCGCGGACGATCCGCTACCCGGCCGCTGGTTCCGAGAACGCGACCGTCACCCTTCACATCATCGAGGTCGCGACTGGCCACCGTCGCGACGTCGACTGGCGCTCCTTTGGGGCCGAATACCTCGCGGACGTCATCTGGGGCGCGGGTGGACTCGTCATCGTCACCCAGACCCGCGATCAGCGACGGCTCGATATCGCACTCGTCGATCCGATGACCGGTGCCACCACCCCCCTTCGGACCATCACGGACGAGAGCTGGGTCGATCTCGTGCCGGGGGTGCCCCGACTCCTCGGTGACGGCCGGCTGATCACCTGCGAGGAGCGTGACGGCTCTCGACGGCTCTGCGTCGATTCCGAGCCAGTGTCCCCCGAAGGACTCCACGTGCGATCCGTCGTCGCGGCGAATACCGAGGCGATCCACTTCACCGCCAATCCCATCGACGATCCGACGGTGATGCACCTCTGGTCGCACGCGGGCGAATCGTCGACCCCGGTGGCGGAACCCGACGGGATCGTCAGCGCCGTCGTCGGCGGTGGCCAGCTGGTTGTGCGTACCGCCTCCCTCGACGGTCCAACAGCCGACTGGACGCTTCCCGACGGCCGACACCTCGTCGACCATTCCGAGCAACCGCTGGTGCGACCGCGGGTCACCCTCCTCGACGATGGTTGGTGCTCAGTCGCCGTGCTGCTCCCTCACGATCACGATGGGTCCCCCCTGCCGGTGATCGTCGATTCCTACGGCGGCCCCCACGCGCGCCGAGTGGTGCGCGCCTCCGCCGCCCACAACAGCTCGCAATGGTTCGCCGATCAGGGGTTCGCTGTGGTCGTGATCGACGGGCGGGGCACACCCGGCCGTGGCACCTCCCACGAGCGCGCCGTCGCCGGCTCGCTCTCCGACGGTGTGCTCGATGACCAGGTGCGCGGCCTCCGACTCGCCGAGGCCAACGTGCCCGGCCTCGACCTGAGTCGGGTCGCCATCCGCGGTTGGAGTTTCGGTGGATATCTCGCCGCTCTCGCGGTGATGCGGCGACCCGACGTGTTCCACTGCGCGGTCGCCGGAGCACCCGTGACCGACTGGCGGTGGTACGACACCCACTACACCGAGCGCTACCTCGGCGACCCGCGGGAGCACCCCGACATCTACGACAACGACTCGCTCGTCACCGGCCCGGGACGCCTCGAGCGTCCGCTGCTGCTCATCCACGGTCTCGCGGACGACAACGTCGTCGCCGCTCACACCCTGCGACTCTCTTCAGCCCTGCTCGCCAGTGGTCGCCCCCATGAGGTGCTACCCCTCGTCGGCGTCAGCCACATGACTCCTCAGGAGGTCGTGGCTGAGAACCTCCTCCTCCACCAACTCGACTTCATCAGGCGATCGCTCCCCCATTCAGCCTGATCGGAATCGACCGACGGCCGACCCTGTCGCGGTCTACGGTGCCGGCATGGAACCACGCCTCGCGGAGCTCTACCGGGGAGTGGCGGTACACGCCACCGCCGACGACGAGCATCTCGCCGCTCTCGAACTGCTGTGCCTCGTCATGGCCGTCGACACCCGCCTCGATGAGGCCGAAGTCGCGGCGATCCGCGAGATCTCCGCCGACTGGCGCGACGACCTCCCTCCGGGGACACCGTTCGAGCAACTTCTCGGGCGGGCGGTCGCGTCAGCCCAGTCCGCGGTGGCCGAGGGGCGGATCACCGACCTGCTCGACGATCTCGACCGCCGCATCTCGAGCAACGTGCTCCGACGGGCGCTGTTCTCGGCCGCCCGGGAAGTCGCCGGAGCCGACAACGAGGAGTTCGCCTCCGAGACCGGTCTGCTCGAGGACATCGCCGTCCGCTTCAGCTGACAGGACGGCGAGCCCGTTACCGTTCCCCGCGATGCTCAACCGTCCGCAGCTCATCACCTACGCCGACCGCTTGGCCGGCGATCTCCGCGGGGTGGCCCAGATGCTCCGCGGCCCACTCGCCGGAGCCTTCGGCGGAGTGCACGTTCTTCCCTTCTTCGTACCGATCGACGGTGCCGACGCCGGATTCGATCCCGCCGACCACACGACCGTAGATCCCCGCGTCGGCGACTGGCACGACATCGTCGACCTCGCCGGCGATCACGAGGTGATGGCCGACCTCATCATCAACCATGTCTCGGACGACTCGGCCCAGTTCCGCGACTGGCTCGCCCGAGGATCGGAATCCCCGTACGACGGGATGTTCCTCACCCTCTCCAGTGTGTTCCCGGATGGCGCGCCCGAGGCGGCCCTCGCGGCGATCTACCGCCCCCGTCCCGGCATGCCGTTCACCAAGGTCGCCGCCGCCGACGGCACGACGCGTCTCGCTTGGACCACCTTCACCTCCCGTCAGATCGACATCGACATCGAGTCGGAGCCGGGTCGCGAGTACCTCGAGAGCATCGTCCAGGCGTTCGAGCGCGGCCGGGTCTCACTGGTGCGACTCGACGCCGTCGGGTACGGCATCAAGCGGGCCGGCACCTCGTGTTTCATGATTCCGGAGACCTTCGATTTCATCGCCTCCTTCGCCGAGCGCTGCCGGCAGGGTGGAATGGAGGTGCTGGTCGAGATCCACGGTTATCACGTTGATCAGATCGAGATCGCCGCTCGAGTCGACCTCGTGTACGACTTCGCACTTCCACCGCTCGTCCTCGACGCCTTCTACCGCGGTACCTCGACGGTGCTTCGCCGCTGGTTCGACATCCGCCCGACCAACTGCGTGACGGTGCTCGATACCCACGACGGCATCGGCATCGTCGATGTGGCCGCCGATCCATCGGACCGTTCGCGTCTCGGGCTACTCGACGACGATCAGGTCGCGGCGCTCGTGGCCGGCATTCACGAGCGCAGCGGCGGCACGAGTCAGCTCGCGACCGGCGCGGCCGCCTCGAACCTCGACATCTACCAGGTGAACTGCACCTACTACGAGGCCCTCGGCCGTGATGACGTCGCCTATCTGGCGGCGCGCCTCATCCAGGTGTTCACCCCCGGAACTCCCCAGATCTATTACGTCGGTCTGCTCGCCGGCACCAATGACCTCGACCTGCTCGGAGCGACCGGCGTCGGTCGCGACATCAACCGCCACCACTACACGCCCTTCGAACTCACCGGCGAGCTCGAACGACCGGTGGTGCGAGCACTGCTCGCGCTGCTCAGGTGGCGCTGCCGCGAGGACGAGCTTTTCAACGGCGAGTTCGCCGTGCTCGACACCGACGACTCGATGATCGGCATGCGTTGGTCGTCCGCCGACCAAACCGCGACCCTGTCGGTCGGACTCGATGACATCTCGTTCTGCCTCGAGATCGACAACAAGTCGACCAGCGTGGTGGTCGACACCATCGACGGGCTCATCGCCCTCGACGGACCAAGCGGGTGACCGTCACCGAGATCGCGGTCATCGTGGCCGCGGTCCTCGTCGGCTCTCTCGTGAAGAGCGTGACCGGGATGGGATTCCCGATCATCGCCGTTCCGATCATGTCGCTCTACACGGGTCCGGCGACGGCGATCGCGGTGATCGCGATACCGAACGCCGCGCAGAATCTCGGCATCGCTTGGAGCCACCGACGCGCGCTTCCCGAGACGAAGGGCCTCGCGGTGTTCTGCGGGGTCGGGGTGCTCGGCGCGGTCGCCGGCGCGCTCACCCTCGGGGTGGTCCCCGAGGACCTGACCTCCGCTGTGCTTGTCACCGCTATCGCCGCCTGGGTGTTTCAAGCCCTCCGCCGACCCGATCTCGTCGTTCCCGAAAATCGACGGTCGATCGTGAATCCGCTCGCTGGCGCTCTCGCCGGCATCTTCCAGGGAGCTGCCGGCATCTCCGGCCCGATCGTGGCCGCTTGGCACCACGGGCTCCGACTCTCGAGGAACGCGTTCATTCTCTCGATCGCCACCGCCTTCTTTCTGACCGGCGCCGCGCAGATCGCCGTGCTCGGCGCTCGTGGTGAACTCGCCGGACGCCTCGGAGTCTCGGCCGTGCTCACGGTCATCGTGCTTGGCACCATTCCGATCGGCGCGCGACTGCGGGAACGTCTTAGCGGCCCGGCCTTCGAACGGCTCGTGCTGGCGATGGTCGCCGCTTCAGGCCTTGGCCTCCTCGTTGACATCCTGAGCTGAGCCGACCGCTCAGTCGTAGAGCGGGGCGAAGAACTCCCGGTTCTTCGCCAGCAGCTCGTCGACCGTGACCTCGACCGGGTCGAGGGCGGCGTCGCTCGTGCCGAGGCGCTCCACTCGGTCCCCCCATCGCAGCACCACCGAGCCCCAGGTGACGCCGCCACCGAACGCGGTAAAGACCACGATGTCGCCGGGGCGCACTCGGCCGGTGTCGAGAGCGTCGTTCAACGCCATCGGGATCGAGGCCGCCGAGGTGTTGCCATGGGTCGCGATGTTCAACATCACCTGGTCGTCGCTCAAGCCGAGTCGTGAGGCCGCGGCGCGGATAATCCGCTCGTTCGCCTGATGCGGGACGACGAGGTCGACGTCGTCGGCGGTGAGGCCCGCTCGGTCGAGCGCCCGGCAGACCGAATCGATCATGCCCCGGACAGCAATCTTGAAGACCGCCTGGCCCTCGAAGTGGAGGCGAGAGTTCGCTGGGTCGCGAGTGCTCGTGAGCTCTCCTCGCGAGCCGAGCGTCGGCACCACCATCGTCGAGCCGGAGACACCATCGGCTCCTAGGTCGGTGCCGAGCACTCCAGGACCAGAGGAGTCAGCCGGATCGTCAATCGCCTCGTAGACGACGGCGCCAGCGCCGTCACCGAACAGCACACAGGTGTTCCGATCCCGGTAGTCCATGAGGAAGTGGAGCTTCTCCACCCCGACGACGAGCACGGTGCGCTTCGCCCCGGCCGCGATCATCGAGGCAGCAGTCACCGATCCGTAGACGAAGCCCGAGCAGGCCGCGTTCAGATCGAAGGCCGCCGCGTTCACCGCGCCGATCCGCTCCTGGAGCGAGCAGGCTGCACTTGGGCAGGAGACCTCCGGAGTCAAGGTGCATGTGATGATGAGGTCGAGGTCGGTGGGTTCGAGCCCCGCCGCGGCGAGGGCGTGACGAGCGGCGACCTCAGCCATGTCGGTGGTCTCCATATGACAGAGCCCGCGCTCGGTGATCCCGGTGCGTTCCGCGATCCACTCGTCGGAGGTCTCGACGAGACGCTCGAGATCAGCGTTCGTCAACGACAGCGGTGGGCGGCACTTGCCCCACCCGGTGATGACCGCGCGGGTCACGGATCCACCAGGGTCAAGAAGACAGCGAGGATGAGCGCGACCCCCGTGAACACCACCGTCGAGATACCGACCACCCGGGTGACGGTCGGATGGGCTGGCGTCTCGCCCGCTCGGAGCGGCCCGTGGAGATCCTCGTAGTGGCGGGCCGCCCAAAGCAGCACGGCCCCGCCGAGCACCACCCACGTGACACCGAGCGCGCCGAGAACGAAATGGCCATGGCTTGAGGCGTAACGACCGAGGATGGCTCCGGCGACCATCATCGCGACCGCCGTGCGTTCCCACGCGAGCGCGGTGCGTTCATGCTGAACACCGGGATCGAAGACCGTCGTCGGACGGGCGTGCTCGCTCACCGGGAGTCGACGATCAAGAGGACGACAGCGACAATGCCGATCACGGCGACACCGGTCGCCATGATCTGCGGGAGGGGTGATGGGGGAAGCGGCTCGTCGAGCCGAATGGAGCGCTCGTTGAGCGCCCAGCGGCGGTACGCGGTGGCGGCGGCGACGAAGGCGAACAGGAGGACCACCACGCCGAGCACCTCAGCGCCAGCGACGTCTTCCAACAACACGATGGCCCCGAGCCCACCGGCGACGAGCGCGAGGGAGGTGCGGATCCACGACAGGAAGGTCCGCTCGTTGGCGAGGGAGAACCGGTAGTCGGGGGTCTTCCCAACGAGCCGCGGATCAGCTGGGAACAGGAACCGAAACGGATTCACACCGCGATATTGCCACGATGCGGTCAGCCGCCCGGCGAAACACCGTTGAGCGCAGCGAGGAACCGGTCGTTCTCGGTCACCGATCCGATCGTCACCCGGATCCCCTCGTCGGCGAACGGGCGCACGACGACCCCAGCGCGTTCGAGATCAACCGCGATCGAAGCGGTGCGCGCACCGGTCGAGAGCCACACGAAGTTGCCCCGATGATCCGGGAGATCCCAGCCGGCCGCACGAAGCGTCGACTCGACTCGGATGCGCTCGGCGACCACTCGGCCGACCCGCTCGGCGATCTCCTCGGGATGCTGAAGGGCAGCGAGAGCGGCCGCCTGCGCCAGGGCGTTCACGGCGAACGGCAGCGCCACTTTGTCGATGTCGGCGATGACCGCCGGATGCCCAACGCCGTAGCCGATCCGGAGCCCGGCAAGCCCTTGGGCCTTGGAGAGGGTTCGGGTCACCACGACATTCGGGTGATCCGGCAAGAGATCGTCGATCGCGTCGTCGCCGTCGGCGTCGAACTCCCGGTAGGCCTCGTCAACCACGATGATCGTGCCGAGGCCGGCGGCCGTAGCCAGCCGGGCGAGATCGGCGGTCGAGGTCGCCGTGCCGGTCGGGTTATTCGGGGTGGCGACCACCACAACGCGGGTCTCGGGGGTGAGCGCGGCGATGAGCCCGTCGACGTCGACGCTGAGTCGCGCATCGAGGGGCACCGTGACGGCCTCGCCGCCGGCCAGTCGGGTGTAGATCGGGTACACCTCGAACGATCGCCACGGGTAGAGCACCCGGTCGCCGCGGGCTACATAGGTCTGGAAGATCTGCTGAAGCACACCCGATGAGCCGTTGCCGACGGTGACGGACTCGGAGGTCACTCCGAGGCGTTCGGCGAGCGCAGCCCGCACGGCTCCCGCGCGGTGGTCGGCGTAACGGTTCACGCCGCTGGCTGCCTCGGTCACCGCGGCCACGACGGCGGAGATCGGCGGCTCGGGCATCTCGTTGGAGGCGAGCTTCACCGCTCCGGTGATCCCGTGGTCGCGCTCGGCCTGGGCGGCATCACGACCCGGCCGATACGACGGCAAGGCGTGCACCTCCTCGCGTGGTCGACCGGGGTGGTCGGCGCTCGGAGCGTGGGTGGCGGCCTCGTCGCTCATGACTCCCGACGGTAGCGACCGAGCACGCCCGCCTCCTCGAGGGCATCGAGGCGCTCATCGTCGTAGCCGACTTCGCTGAGCACCTCGCGGCCGTGTTCGCCGAGAAGCGGCGCAGGGCGTCGCGGGGCGTCGTCGACGGCTGGGCCTCCGACGAGCGGTGGGGTGTGCCGATAGGCACCGGCGACGGGATGCTCCACGAGCGGGAGCCCGTCGACGATGGAGTCGAGGGTCTCCACTCGTGAGGCGGGAACGCCGTGAGAGGCACAGGCCTCAAGGAAGGAGGCGGTCGTGTGGCCGTCGGCGATGCGTTGGTACTCGCGGTAGAGCTCGTCGATGTTGTCGAGTCGTCCGAGCCGCGTGAGGAACCGCGGATCGTCGAGCATCTCGAGACGTCCCCCGATGGTGATCAACCCTTCGAACTGGTGGCGCTCATAGGCAAGGATCACGACGAGGCCGTCGGAGGTGCGAAGCGGACGTCGCTCGGGGCTGAGGAGCCGCGGGTAGCCGCTGCGCCCCTGAGGCGGCTCGGCGATCGCCGCCGCCCCGTGCTCGACAAGCAGGAACCCGCGGATGATGTCGTACATGGCGAGCACCGTCTCGGAGCCCTCACCGGTGCGCTCTCGGTGAAGCAGGCCAGCGGTCACCGCTTGGGCTAAGGCCATGCCGCACACCTTGTCGACGAGCAGGGTCGGCGACAGCACCGGCGGCAGACCGGACCGCTCGGCGACGTCGACGAGTCCGGCCGCGGCCTGGATGATGTCGTCGTAAGCGGCGTCGTCGGCCCGCTCGCTGTCAGCGGGGTAGCCAGCAGCGGCGCACCAGACGAGGTCGGGTCGCGCGATAGCGAGATCGTCGCGGGTGATGCGCGCCCGCGCCCGCGAGCCGGGACGAAGATTGGTGACGAACACATCGGCGCTCGACACGAGTCGCAAAAGCGCCTCGTAGCCCGACTCGGATCGAAGATCGAGAACGATCGAGCGCTTGTTTCGCAGCAGGTTGAGGGCGACTCCGGAGAGTTCGGGGTGAGGGCCCGTGCCCATATGACGGTTCGCGTCGCCGAGGGCAGCCTCGATAGCGATCACGTCGGCTCCGAGGTCGGCGAGCATCTGTGTGCCGAGCGGACCCATGACGACCGAGGTCAGATCGATCACGCGGATTCCCGCGAGGGGCTGAACGGCGCTCATCGGCTCAGGAGTCGATCAGGTCGACCGGCGCCTCGACAACCCGGGCGCGCAACCACTCCCCCAGACTCTTGGCCTGGGGATCGCTCCTCGTCGACGCCGCGACACCCTCCTCGAGGAGACCCCGGATCACGAAGTTCATCGCCCGGAGTCGGGGAAGAAGGTGTCGTTCAACGGGAAGATCAGCGATCTCGGGGAGCAGTTCGCGCAGTCGCTCCACGGTGAGCTCCGCGACCAGCCACGGGTAGACGGCGTCGTCGCGGGTGAACACGCCGAGGTTGGCGTCACCGCCTTTGTCACCGCTGCGCGTCCCGATCAGGCGACCGAGCGGGATCGGCCTCGTCGGCCCATTCGATTCAGGAGCCGAGGGCACGCCTTCGACGTCGCGCTCCGTCGGGGCACCCGAACCCGACGGGGTGTCGACCACGGTCGTCCGTCCGTCGATGTGGGCGTATTGAGGCACGAGCGCAGCAGGAACGAGGGCTGGCCGATACACGCCGTAGGGCTGACCAGCCGATGGCCCGCCGCTCAGCAGGTACATGCCCGGGATGCTCGCGAGCGCCGTCTCCACCATCGCGTTGGAGAAGGCACGGCCGACCAGACGCTCATCGGGATCCTTTACCGAGATGCGCAATTCGGCGGTCGCCGCCTCGTTCGACCTCGGGTCGTCGTGCTCGCGTCGCACCACCCGCGTCGTGCATGAGGCGAAGTCGCCCGGATCGTTGGGACAAGCACGCCAGAAAGCGGCGAGGGCCGCCTCGGCCTTGGCGTCAACGTCGAGTCCGGTGAGAGCGACCACGAGGTCGTTGCGGTAGCCGCCGAGTTCGTTCATCGCGACCTTCACCGTTCCCGTCGGGGCCGACCCTCGAACACCCGAGATTCGAACCCGGTCCGTCGCGACCTGCTCCAAGTCGATGGTGTCGAAGTGCGCGATCACATCGGGGCCGAGGTAATCCGGCCCGCCGATCTCGTAGAGGATCTGACTGGTGATCGTCCCGACGGTCACCGCGCCCCCGGTGTCGTCGTGCTTGCCGATCACCGAGGACCCGTCGGCCGCGATCTCAGCCCACGGGAAGCCGATGTGCGCGATACCCGGGATCTCCTCGAAGAAGGAGTAGTTCCCGCCGGTCGCCTGGGCGGAGCACTCGATGACGTGACCGGCGACGACAGCTCCGGCCAGCGCATCGAAGTCGTCGCGTCGCCATCCGTGGTGATGGGCTGCTGG
>Ga0255776_10000362_pt1 | contig 52017 bp, 40 predicted proteins | sample 071ome_19_FD_179974 | JGI IMG/M metagenome (GOLD analysis project Ga0255776, IMG submission 179974) | Coastal salt marsh microbial communities from the Groves Creek Marsh, Skidaway Island, Georgia - 071413AT metaG (version 2) | ecosystem: Environmental > Aquatic > Marine > Intertidal zone >...
TTTGGCTGCTCTTTTCTCAGCGTTGCATTTTCGCTGAGCGCCTCGTCGAATCGCTGGTACCTCGACAACGCCGTCACATAATTGGCGCGCGCGACGTGAAAGCCGGGCGCTAATTCAAGGCAACGCTCCAATAACGCAATGGCGTCGCTAATCGACCCAATCGCAATACCCACTTCCGCCAGCAGTCGAATAGCGTCGACGTCATGCGGTCGGCGCTTCAGATACTCCCGACAGATACCTTCAGCAACGCCGAGGCGCCCCTGACCCACCAACTCAATCGCCTTGTGCAATAGCGGATCCAGCTCCTTGTTGCCCATGGCATTGCGATAAGCCTCGGCGGCACCCACGTCGTCACCCTCGGCCGCGCGGATCTCATAAAGATCTCGCCAGGCAGGCGCCAACTTAGGATTAATTGCGACGGCTTGCTCTATAGCGCGCCGCGCTTCACTGAGCCGACCCATGCCCTGCATAGCTAGACCCAATTCGTGGTGCGCAATATCGAGCGAAGGCTCCACGCTGAGAATCCGCCGCAACAACGGCTCCGCACCGGCGTAATCCCCCGAGCGGCGCAACGCGAAGCCGTGCAGCATGATCAGCCGCGTATCATCGGGCGCTTGCTTCAACCCCTCTGCGCAAAGGTCACGTGCGCGTACGGGCTCGTGATTGCGCAGGGCTTCGCGGGCTTGTTCAAACAGTGTCTCGACTGAAGGCATGTCTTTGTAAAGGTGTGCGCGTTGAACCGACATTGGCCATGGGAGTATGGGGTGCATACCCCACCAAAGCAAAGGGCGCCTATGCAGGCGCCCTTTCCAGTGTTACCCGTGTTTTTAGGTCAGAAGCGCTGCTGCCATCTGACGCCAAACGTGCGGGGCTGATTGATGGTGATTCGCTCATCCCAGTTGACGTCGTTGATCCAGATGTCAGCACGCTCATCCGTCGCGTTCTGAACATAGAGCTCTGCGCTCCAGTTCTCTCGCTCAAGACCAACAGAAGCATTGACAATATCGTAGGCATCTTGCTTCTGGCGGAAGCCACCGAACAAATCGTTGTAGGAATCGCCGGTGTACATGTAAGCGGCTTGAACAAACCACTCATTGGCGAAGCCGTATCGAGTTGACAGATTCCATTTGACCTCTGGCACACGGGGCAACCGGCTACCCGAAGGGGCGTCGGGCTGTGGACTGCTCGGGCTACGTCGGTAATCTTCGGTCAACTCAGCGCTGAGGAAGCTCGCCGCGCCACTTAGCGTCCAGTTGTCGGTAATCAGAGAGGTGAAATCGAACTCGACGCCGTTACTCTCAGCTTTACCCACGTTGAACGTCAGGGTAATGGGGGATATCGAGGTATCCAAGCGCGACAATTGGAAATCATCCCATTCCTGCCAGAACGCCGCTGCGTTCAAACGCAGTCGACCATCAAGCAGCGTCGACTTGAAGCCCACTTCGTAGGCCGTGAGGATATCGGATTCAAAGGCGCAGCCAATGTTCACGTTCCCCTGGCCACCGAGGCCGTCTGGAATGCGCGTTTCGCAGAAACGGTTCAAGCCGCCGGGTCGGTAACCCTCACCCCAAGTGGTGTAGAGCAGGATATCGTCGCTCATTTGCCACTCAAGGCTGGCGCGGTAGACCTCATCTTTAGCCGAAGTGGTGCGGCCAACAGAGGCGCAATTGGCGCCATAGTTACTTTCAGGTCGGTCACCCTGCGGGCCAAAACCACCGCAGGGCCACCAGATAGTGCCCGAGAAGCCGTCCAGCGTACTATCGTAATCAAACTGACGCGCGCTTCCCGTGATGGTTATGCGCTCTGTAATGTCAAAAGACACCTCGCCGAAGATCGAGGATTCCTCGTAGGTTCTGCCGAAATCCGTCGTCCAGTAGATATCTGGGGCATCAACCGCTGCCTGAGGTGTCTCGGCCAGACCCAACACGTGCCACTCGGTATCGGCGGTATCCTCAACATCAACATTGTAATAGCCAACCATGTATCGGAATCGCTTTTCAGGGTTGGAGAGATAACGCACTTCGAAGGTGGTTCGATCCTGCTCATAGACGGCAGTGTACTGCTGACGCGGGTCACCGCAGGTGCCAAAGTAGCTCACGTAGCAGTTGTAGTAAGGCTCGACGTAACCCGAGGCGATATCCTGATCGCTGTAGAGAGAATAGTCGTTCCAGACCTCACCCTCGCGATCAAGCTTTGCCGCCGTTGCCATCAACGTGCCGCCAAATAACTCGCCCTCGATTTTCCCTGAGAACTGCGTCCACTTGTCGTCCATCCACTCGGGGAGGAGGAGCATTACCTGTAGGTCACCCACTGTTGGGTCATGGTCCCACACACCCTCTCTTTCCAGATCCTGCATCATGGCGGTGGCGGTGAAGGTCCAGCTGTCATTCAGGTCAACGCGTAGCGATGCTCGCCCGCCATAGGTCGTTGCCTCGTTGAAGTTTTCCTCTACCACATCGTTGTTGGTCACGGTGACGTCCGCGGCGATGGCACGCAGCGGGCTGTCTTCGGGCAGTCCCGCGCGAATATTGCTACGGCTGAAGGTATGGCTGCCCGCTACGTTATCGATGTAGCCGCCATCGCGCTTATAAAAACCCATCAGTCGGACGGCAGCACGTTCACCAATGGGGAGGTTTACAAAACCTTCACCGCGGTAGCTCATGTCTCCGCTCTTAGGCTGGCTTCCATCCAAGCTATAGCCTCCGGAGAACTCACCGATCTCAGGGGCATTCGTGATGATGCGGATTGCACCCGACTGCGCGTTAGCGCCAAAGGTCGTCCCCTGAGGTCCCGCCAACACCTCAATCCGGTTGACGTCATAGATATGCGGGTTTAGGTAAGCACCCACCAAGGTGACTGGCTGCTCATCCAGATAAACCGCGACTGCAGGGTTGGCACCCAGCAAGCTCTCGCCACCGCTAGAAATGCCGCGGATATAGATACTACCGGTGCTTGGCCCTAACGAGATGAAGCCAACGTTGGGAAGCATCATTAAATAATCTTCCATGTCGGTGATATTGAGATCCGTGAGTTGGGCCTCACCCATCACGGTCACGGACATCGGGATGTCCTGAACACTCTCGGCACGCTTGGTCGCGGTCACGAGAACCTCTTCGAGGCCCTGTGATAGCGCGGGCGCGCTGAGCGACATGGCACCTACCACACCACAGGCAGCAGAAACCGCGACCGCGAGGGGCCTACGAATCTGCTGGCGCTGGAGTAGTGGGGAAACAAGTGGCTGTTCTGTATTTTTCATGCGTTGTTATCCTCTTGAAAACGCGCTCAATGGATTGAGTTTGTCTTTAAATTGCACCCCTTGCGGCACCCTGCTAAATCGCCGTGACACGCAGCCAGATTCCGCATTGCAATGCCCTGTTTTACCCCAAGAAAGTGACTGGAGGCAATCTTTAATTGCCCGCTACCGTGCGCCCCAACTTGGTGCTTCGAGGGCAACTCAGAAAACGGGGTGGATCGACGGGCTCAGTCACGGCCCGCGAGGCGCCGAAAAATTCATAAAATATTGATTTTTATATATTTAATAAAGCGCCGGCAGCGCCGAGCCATCGGGGTCGCCTGTCGCCTAGGGCGCACGCGAGCTTCTATCAGGGTGATTGGTCAAACCGATCACCCCGGCGGATCCGTATCCGCGCTCGGATCGGGGTGATTGGCAAATCGTATGCTGCGGATCACACTGTCGCGCGGGCAGATAACACTCTGGCTCCCATTGCATACAACGACTAACCGCTGCGCTTGCCTCTCTGCGCGGCACAGGATGCGCTATGAACATTGTTGAACCCGCGAGAGAGATCCCCGTTATCCACGAGACCGAAGTGCTGGTGGTGGGCTCCGGCCCGGGAGGGCTCGCGGCGGCTCTCGGTGCCGCGCGCGCAGGCGCGTCCGTCACGCTGCTTGAGCGCTTTGGTTGCTTCGGCGGCAACATTACCGCGGTCGGCGTTGAGGGATTTGCCTGGTATCGGCACGAGAAAACCGTTGACTCCGAGGGGGTAGGCATCGAATTCGAAGAGCGCGCCAAATCCATGGGCGCTGCGGTCAAAGAACCCCAGTCAGATAGTCATGCCATCGATGGCGAAGCATTCAAGTGGGTCGCCGATACGCTGGTGGAGGAGGCAGGGATTACGCCGATGCTGCACCGGATGTTTGTCGCCCCCATCATGGAGGGCGATACGATCAAGGGCGTCATTGTCGAGAGCAAAGCCGGGAGAGAGGCCATTCTTGCCCAGCGCGTCGTTGACGCTACCGGAGACGCCGACGTGGCCCACCGCGCGGGCGCCCTCACCATCAAGCAAGCCAAGGAAGACATGATCGGCGCATCGGTCATGTTCTCGATGTCCGGCGTCAACAAATCGCGCTTTATTGAGCACGTCAAAGCCGACCCACAAACCTATCGGGATTGGGCCTATGGACAATGGACAGTCGAAACCACGGGCAAAGAGGACGAGATGTTCTCTCCGTTTCTGCGCAAACCTTTTGAGCGAGCCCGCGAAGCGGGTTTGATCCCTAAGCATCTCGACACCATCGCCGGCACCTGGGGCGCGCTTTATGACAGCGGTGATCTCACCTACCTTAACCTCGTGCACTTACTGGGTTACGACGGCACCGACCCCGACGACCTCACCCGGGGCGAGATGGAGGGCCGCAAGCAGGCCATGCTGGCGATAGAGGCGCTCAAGCGCTACACGCCCGGCTGCGAGGGCGCCAAGCTGCGCAACTTCGGCATGACGCTGGGCATCCGCGACACGCGAAAAATCGACGCGCACTACAACATGACCGAAACCGACGTGCGCGACCAGGGCCGATTTGAAGACAGCATCGGCATCTTCCCCGAATTCATCGATGGCTACGGCATTCTGATTTTGCCCACCACCGGCCGATACTTTCAGGTCCCTTATCGCACGCTACTACCCAAAGGTGTTAAGAATCTGATTTGCGCGGGGAGAATCACGGGTGGCGATCGGGTGAGCCACGCTGCTACCCGCAATATGATGTGTTGCACCGTGACCGGCCAAGGTGCCGGCGTTGCCGCGGCGATCGCGGCGCAGCAGGACCTCGAGTTCGAGGCGCTGGATATTGAGCAACTTCAGGTGGCGTTACGTAAACAGGACGTGCGACTCCACTGAGGCGGCGCAGTGAATTCGCGCAGAGTGGCTAGGGCGATGCGAAGAGCGCGCTGGGCAAAAGAGGGTTACAGCGACACCGTAATGCGATCAGCGTCGCACAGCTTACTATCCATGGGGCACACATGAAGGGCACTCATGAACACTAACAACACACGATCAACGGTCACGTCGATCGACGACATTGGCCTGCGATTAAAGCTCGATGGGTTTGCCGTGGCAGCCGACTTGTGCGACGCGAGCACGGTGACGCACCTCCTCGATGTGTCGCAGCGCCGCAGCCGGGAAATCACAGAGGCACTGGGCACTCAGGCGATCGGCATTGGCAGCGCGGCCGGATTTTTCGAAGTCGTTCAGCGTTCACCTGGCCGCTGGGATATTCCCATCTCACCGTCGGAGTTCGGTGTCGATGACCCGTCACTGCCCTGGTGGCCGCTGGTGACCGACATTCTGGGCCACGATGCGGAACACGCTTTCAGCGGGGTGGTGTATTCGGATCCGGGTAGCCCCGCCCAGTGCTGGCATATTGATTCGCCGCACGTGGCTGCCGAGCATCGACCGCCTCATGCACTCAACATCATGGTCGCGCTCCACGATATACCACTGGCGATGGGGCCTACTGAATTTGCGAGCGGCTCGCACCGGCTCACCAATCACCTGCGCAATCCGGGACTCGTCCGCGACAAGCTGGTCTACCAACATGAGACAACCTGCCCGGAACAGTTAGTCGTAGGAACACAGGAAAACCTGCCCGAACAGATTTCCTATCCGCTGAGCGCGGGCGCATGCCTCATATTTGACGATCGTATTTTGCACCGCGGGCTGGGTAACAATTCCGGCAGCCGTCGCAGCATCGCCTACTTCAGCTATCGCCAGTCAGGTTACGCGGAGAACACCCACTTCGAATCGCAACGCTCGATCTACGCAACCACAACTTGATCACCTGCCCCACCTGGCGCCGCAACGGATTGACTTCATCTTCTCCCTCGACACAGACTGCGGCTATTCCCGTCCTGCGTTTTGAGTTGGCCATGAAGAAAAATCGCTTATTACTCTGCCTGTGGCTTCTCACTGCAGCGCTGCAGGGTAGTGCGTCAGCAGACATCGATCCCGGCGCTGCCGGCTTTTCTGGTGACCGACTCGCCAGACTCTCCCAATTTGTCGATCGCGAGATTGACGAGGGCAGGCTCATCGGCGCGGTCACCCTCGTCGCCCGACACGGGCAAATCGTGCACTTCGAGTCTGCAGGTCGCTATGGGCTCGACGATGATCGGCCCATGGATAACGATGCCCTGTTCCGAATCTATTCGATGACCAAGCCGATCACCACGGTAGCGGCGATGATGCTCTACGAAGAAGGCGCGTTCCATCTGGGTGACCCCGTCGCCAAATACCTCCCGGAGCTCGCGGGGATGTCATTGATGATCGACGGCGAGACGGTGGCGCCCAAGGCACCCATGACCATCGAGCAACTGATGACGCACTCCGCGGGGCTCACCAACGGCTGGCACGTTGAACACCCGGTGGAGCGCGCCTATCGAGACGCTACGCTATACCAGAGCCCAGACTTGGATGCGTTTATCGACAAGCTAGCCACCCTCCCACTGCGTTTCGAACCAGGCACCCGCTATCACTACAGCGTGGCAACCGATGTTTTGGGTGCGCTCATCGAGCGCCTGAGCGGTCAGACGCTGGCGCAGTTTTTTCAGGAGCGCATTTTCGAGCCGCTAAATATGAATGATACGTTTTTTAATGTGCCGTCAGAAAAAGTGCACCGACTGGCACAAAACCATCTCTGGAGTGCCGAGAATCAGCAAATCGTCCCGGTGCCAGACGGACTGATACCCCCGCCCTTTGGCGTGACCCTATTCTCAGGGGGTGGCGGCCTGGTCTCGACAGCCCGAGACTATTGGCGATTCTGCGAGATGCTGCGCAGTGGCGGCAGTCTCGATGGTGTTCGGATACTGGGACCCAAAACCGTGCAAGCCATGACCATGGCCCGCCTCACACCTGAGGTGAGAGACAACGGCGCGACAGAATACCCAGCGTCACATCTTTACCCGGGGCAGTCTTTTGGTCTGGGCTTCGGCGTGATTACTGACCCGGCGCAATCACAGGTCATCTCGTCGAAGGGCGAGTATTCCTGGGGTGGCATCGCCAATACCAAATTCTGGATTGATCCCCAAGAAGATCTCATCGTCATCTTTATGGCGCAGATCATGGGCGCTCCGTTCAGCGATCAGCATCGCTTCGACCTCAAAGTGGCGACCTATCAGGCCCTCACCAGGCTGGGGCCGTCACAGGGAAAGTGACGACAGCGCTGCCCGACGCATAAAAACCAAACAATAGACCGCTGCATAAATGCCGACCACCGTCAGACCGACCCACTCGATCTTGAAGGGCGTGAACTGGAAGGCGAGTACCAGGGCAAACAGGATCAACCAGTTCGCCACGATGTAACGGCCCGTACCCAACCGCTCTACCGTGAGACCCAAATTCTGCGTGTAGAGCCGGGTGAGAGAGTCGAGCGAATTCACCACAAACAAAATGCCGATGCCCATCATCGCCCAACTCATCAGACCTGCGATGGAGACTCCGTTGGCGAAATACCAATACAACACCGAGAACCAGAGCGCGATGGGAATAGAGGGCACCACCAATAACAAGACGAGTAATTGCCCCGTGCTGATACCCCCTACAAAACGCGATACGAACTGACCAATCATGATGCTCCAGGCAAACCACCAGAACAGATAAAAGGCGTGGTAATCGTTGACCGGCAATACAAACTGATCGAGCTGACCAAAGTAATCACCCAACAACGCGGCTGACGCCAACAGCCCTGCCCCGCCCATATCCGAGGCCAAAAAGGCACCGGCAATCAACGCAAAAAACAGGGCGCTTGAAATCAAACTGAGCACTTTCACAAAGCGAATTTGCGTACTGGAAATCACCGCCACCAACACGGTTGCAGCAACCAGTGCAAATCGCACCGGGTCGGGAATACCTGCTATGTAATCGGGGAGATAGTGTAAAAACAAATATCCGGTGAACGCGCAAGTCCCCACGATGGTGAGGTTATTAACCACCTTAATGAGGGGGAGTTCAAACAGTTGTAGTTTCGGCTCGACGACGCAAAAGTAGAAGGTCGTAAGAAAGTAAAAGCCCCATACGAGGAACCCCCAAAAACCGAATTCAATAGCGAGGGGGTTGGCAAAGGCGTAGTCAGGCTCGGTCGCGAACATTTCAAAATCCACCATCGGGAACATGATCAGCCCCACGTCGAGCCCCGAGGTAAAGAGAATGGCCATAAACGTGACCAGGGGAATCGGTGTCGCGCCGCTGATTCGCAACTTCCGGTAACGGATGACGATAAACACCGAAGTCAATAACGTGATAACAATCGCAGCGGACAAAATGGCTTTCATCGCAAACCTCGATTCAGATTAAACGCGCAGGGCCCGGGGGTATCGGTCTGACGGGATCACCCTCTCTCTGCCGAGTGCGCCACTCGGGCGCGCTCCAAACCGCAACGTCTTCTTTCAAGGGCTCTCTACCCAAAATTAAATCAGCCGCGCGTTCGGCAACCATGATCGTGGGCGCATTAAGATTGCCGTTGGGAATAGTGGGAAAGATAGAGGAATCCACTACCCGGACTCCGCGCAATCCACGCACCCGGCACTGTGGGTCGACCACGGCCTGCTCATCGTCCTCGGCACCCATGCGACAGGTACAGGAGGGATGATAGGCCGTCTCAACATTCTGGCGAACCCACGCATCAACCGCCGCATCATCCGATAGATCAATGCCCGGTTGAATCTCCTCGGCTCGGTATGTATCCAACGCCGGCTGCTGAAGAATTTCTCGCGTTAGCCGCAGGCAATTCCGCCAGTCCGCCAAATCCTTCTCTGTTGACAGATAGTTGAACTGGATCAGGGGCGGACGCTCTGGCTCTGGTCCGGAGATTCGCACATGGCCCCGACTGTCGGGTTTGTTGGGGCCAACGTGAACCTGAAAGCCGTGCCCCTCGAAGGCGGCCCGACCGTCGTAGCGGATAGCAGCAGGCAGAAAATGGTACTGAATGTCTGGCCATTCAATGCCGGCCCGGGACCGAATAAAACCGCAGGATTCAAAATGGTTGGTCGCACCAAGCCCGGTCTTGGTTAACACCCACTGCGCGCCAATCCGAAACTTGGCAAGCAATCCGAGGTGCCCATTCACGGTGATGGGCTTTCGACACCGGTACTGAAAGTAAACTTCCAAATGGTCCTGCAGGTTCTCCCCCACACCCGGCAAGTCGTAGCGAACAGGCACCCCGGCAGAGAACAGCGCGGACATGGGCCCCACGCCGGAGCGCTGCAGTATGGCCGGAGAACCGATGGATCCCGCGCAGAGAATAACCTCCCGTTGCGCGTTGACCCTGAAATCCTGCCCGTCCCTGCGATACTGCACGCCCGTGACCCGCAGCCCCGAAAAGGCGAGCTTGTTAACCTCGACCTTGGTCAGGATGGTGAGATTGGGTCGCCGCCTGGCGGGCTCAAGATACGCCAAGTCCGTGGAGCAGCGCTCACCGTTGCGCACCGTCATGTGCATCGGCCCAAACCCTTCCTGACGATAGCCGTTGTAGTCCTCGGTCACACCATATCCGGCCTCTCGGCCGGCATCGATAAACGCTCGATACAGCGGGTTGCGCATGTTATTCCCGTTGCAGGTGTCGACCGGGCCCGACCCACCGCGGTAGGTATCTCCCCCACCCATCCAGCGCTCTGCACGCTTAAAATAGGGCAGACAATCGGCGTAACTCCATCCGGTAGCGCCGTCGGTCACCCACTCCTCGAAATCCTGAGGGTGACCCCGAACATAGACCATACCGTTTATCGCCGAAGAGCCGCCCAATACCCTGCCACGGGCGCAATCCATTCTGCGGCCATCAAGATACGGTTCGGGTTGTCCCCAGTAGCCCCAGTTGAATCGCGGCGTATTCATCGGAATAGAGAGCGCTGTCGGCATTCGAATGAACAAACTGCGATCGTCAGCACCTGCTTCGATCAACAGCACCCGGTTGGCCGGATCGTGGCTGAGCCGATTAGCCAATACGCATCCGGCGGATCCAGCACCGACAATGATGTAGTCATACTCGTTCATGGCGCGTCGCTCATCGCGTGCCGTACCGTGAGCCGATATAGTGCCCACGAAGCGATCATACCCACGGCCGATACCGCAGCGACATAAGCGAAGAAACCTTGATAGGCCGTGGTGGTGTCGTAGTTCGTATGGAGCCACGCCGCCACTTGCGGGACGTAGGCGTCGGGGCTGTAGCCAATAATGGAGACCACGCCAATCGCCGTTCCCAAAACACGGGTGGGGATGGGGCAGTTATACAGCAAAGCCCAAAAAACACCGCGCAGTCCGTACGCCAGTAACGCAAAGGGAAAGATAAATACCCACAGGGTCCATGCCCAATCGGGTGTGGTGGGCATCAGCGCCAGGTACAGACAAGCCACTATCGATAGCGTAAATAACCAGATCATCGTCAAGGGGTTGCCGATGCGATCACCCACCACTCCCGCGAGAATGCCCCCGGGGAAACGCATCCACAGCTTCGCCGCGCCCAGCGCGGTAGCGGCGGCGAGAGTCATCTCGAATCCCCCGGTTTCGGCGAAGCTCGGAAACTCGATAGTTGCCCAGAACACGTGATAAAGCGCTGACAAAATAATGCACAACAGCCAGATGCTGGGCTGACGAACAATAATCAATAAATCTGACCAGCGGATGGTCTCTCGATCCACGGGTGATTCTGCCGCAATTTTCGGTTTCCAGAACATGAGCACCACGCCAAGGACGGCGGAGCACACGGTGTAAAGGACAATGACATTGATCATTCCCAACTCGCGGGTAGCGAACAGTCCAAAAATAAAAGATCCTACCGTCAGCAAAATAGCCTCAAACAACCCGCGCGCACCCTCCAGGCTCCCGAAAAGGCGCCCCTGTTCATCGCCACCGCCCAGAAGCCTGACCTGCTTGAACATGGCGGCCCACAAAATGCCGACGCCAATCACGCCCCAGGAGGCATAGATGACCAGTAACTCCTCGTAGCTGGGGATCGTCGCGTACCAGGCGTAGCTGGCAGCGCTGGCGAAGAGTGCAATCACGAGCAGCTTGCGGGCCTCAACCCGATCGGCCAACCAACCACCGGGGATGTAGCAAATCAGGCAGGCCAGCGCGTAAGTACTGCTCAGATTGCCCAATTGGGCCTCGGTCAGTGAAAAAGCCTCTAGCAGCGAGGTTTTGAACAGTTGTCTTAAGTAAGGGGCGCTATAGATGACCGAGGCGGCCAGCGCAATAATCATTACCTGTGCATAGGTCGCTACGCGTTCGCGATTCATAGTCGCTCCCTAATGGATGAAGGTTTGGCCGTCGAGATGTTGCGCCACATTATCAGGAATAGTGATGCCCAAATGCCGGGCAATGGAAGGAAAAATATCGACGATCTCAGGCATCTCCCAAAAACGCGGCTGCAGATGGGTGCTGTTGGTGACAATCCAGATTGTGCGCTCCCGCGCGGTGTGGCCCTCATGATCACGACCTGTCTCTGCATCACGCCCATGATCCGTAGTCACAATGACAAGCCAGTCTTCGGCGTGCGCCGCTTGGCGGGCCGCAATCGCAGACCAGATGGCGCCGACGCGGGCATCCATATCCATGACGGCCCGATCAAATAACTCGCCGTCGCCATGCTCATGGCCGATGTCATCGGTGTACTGCAGGTAGACCCAAGAGAGATCCGGCCCCTCTCGCTCAAGGACTGCTGCTGCTCCTTTCGCGACCGCGTCATCAATGAGCGCAATGTGGGCATCTTTAGGCTGTTTCGGAAACCGCACTTCGTCGATCTCCAGACCATCAACCACGTAATCAAAAACCCAGTCGCCCGCTTCCGGCTGGCGCTCGCCGAGCAATACGGTCCGATTGTCTGTCCAAGTTGAGAAGATGCCGATTTTCCGTGCGGGGTCCACCGTCTTCACCACGCGGAACAGGTTCCAATAGGCGTAATTGGGCGACAAATTGTAGTTCTCGTAGACGTTATGCTTATTCGCCCATGTGCCGGTCACAAGATTCATGTATCCGGGAGCCGACACCGTTGGCGTCTCTCCCGGCTGGCCCACGGGACCCCCCACTGAAGCACGTGCGTAACCGCCTACCGAGGCAATGGCATCGAGGTGCGGCGTCTCTACGCGCTCAATCACGTCAGCTGGAATGCCGTCGAGAATGACAAATACCGCCTTGGGTGTGTTAGCCACTTCGGCGCTGGCCACAGGAACGAAAGCGCTGGCGAGGGACAGCATCACTGCGCATACCCACCGCCATAGCACCCCGCCCTTGCAAATGCCGAACACGCTGGCTGTGATCCGTGCCCCGGGGCGGCATTGCGATCGATAGCGGCGCCGACTGACTGAAGGGTATCGCTGGATGTCCATTCACCATGCCTCAAGAGTCGTCGCAGAGCATTATGCCGATTCGCCATCGCCCTGCGATAGAGGCGGCCGCAGGGTCTTTACACCCCTGCTTCGGATCGAGCACGATCACGCCTACCTCATGAGTCACAACCGATGCCCTGCTGCTCCGCCTAAGGAATGCCCGCACATGACAGCGCCTACCGCCTCCATACCGCTGATCGATCTGGATGACGCAGAGGAGATTGTCATTCCTGCCTTAACTCAGGCCTTTTGCGAGGTGGGCTTTGTACTGGTGAAAGGGCACGGGATATCTGGATCACTGATCAACGAAGTGCGGAAACAGACCGCAGCCTATTTTCAGCGCCCGCTCGCGAAGAAGCTCGCTGACCAGATCACGCCAGATAATTATCGCGGCTATATCCCACTTGGCTTTTTCTCGCCCAACACGGCGCGTGACGTCGCGGAGGTAACACCCGATCAGTACGAGGGCTACAAGTTGCATTTCGAGGTCGATGCCGACGATGAGGTTCGCACGCAATGCGATCTTTATGGGCCCAACCGGTGGCCGCCCGAGAGCGAGGCGCTCAAAGCAGCAGTGCTGTCGTTTTGGCGCGCCTGCGACGCAGCCGGTGCGCGGTTGCTCGGCCTCATTGCCCGAATCATGGACGTTGACGAAGCAGCTTTTTTGTCCCTGTTTGAATACCCGCTGACCAACATGACGCTGCTGCACTACCCGCCGGTCTCGGCCGACAGCAAGCGCTTTGGCATTCATCCGCACAAGGATACTGACGCGCTGACACTGCTCTTTCCGGACCCGGTGGGCGGGCTGTGGCTGCGACCGCGAGATTCTAAGGACTGGCTGGAGGTGACGGCACCACCGGGTACGCTGGTAGTCAACATTGGTGATTTGCTTGAACTCTGGTCGGGGGGGCTGTTCGTTTCAACGCCTCATAAAGTGGTTAATGCCTCTGGGCGAGAACGTTACAGTTTTCCCTTCTTCATGGTGCCTCGCCACAACGTGGTCGTCGCGCCGCTTATTGCTTGCCGGGAGGGCTTTCATCGGGACCCGGTCCCGGTGGGCGACGTGTCTCGAGAAGTCTGGCGCACCAACTGGTCGAGCAGTCAATCCAGCAACAGCGGCTTTGATTTGGGCACCCTGGCCGATTGATCTTCATCGCGCTGGAGCGCTGCGCATCTCGCCCCTGCCGCATGCGATCAAGTGTTTCTGCCGGGCCTACCGGCAACGCGATTACGGATCGAGGACCGTAAGAAAACGCTCGGGGAAGTCGGTCATGATCACCTCGACCCCCATCTCCAACAAACGCATCGCCTCCGTCTCTAAATTGATGGTGTAACAGCGCAATGCCAGACCCGCTGACAAAATGCGTTGCGCCGAGGTGGCATCCAGCTGATGGCCATCCAGATGCAGACCCTCAAGACCCTGTTCCCGGCAAAAACTGACGGCATCGGTTGGTAGCGCCTCAACAATTAACGCCATGGGAGTCGTCGGAAGCAACGGACGAATCGCAATCAGTGCCTCGCGGTTAAAACTGGAGACAACACAGCGATGCTCAGGATGCGCCTCGATCTCTGCGGCCAACGCCCCGGCGATCCGCTGGGCGGCGCTCGGGTCGCCATCCTCGCATTTGATCTCCCAGATAATGGTCGGGCGATCCGGCGCCGCTGCCTGCCATGCGATTAGCGCATTGGGGCGAATGGGCCGCTGACCGGCGAATTCTGATCCTTTCCAGCTCCCCACATCGAGCACGGCGACCTCGGGCCAAGTCATCTCGCGGATGTCGCCCTCGCCACTGGCGGTACGGCCCAGCGTTTCGTCATGGAAAATAACGAGCTCGCCGTCAGCGAGCTGCTGCACATCGGTCTCGATCCACCCCGCGCCCAGCGCTGCAGCCGCATCAAAGGCGGCCTGCGTGTTTTCGGGGTAGTGACCGCTAGCCCCCCGGTGAGCACAAACCTGCGAGGACTGCAGACGGCCCGGGACTGTAGAGAGCGATGTCTCAGACACGGGCGACCTCTGTCACCGACGCGGCGCACTGTCCGCCTGCCTGAGTGAATTTTGTCACCACAGATTCTCTGAGAACCGGCAATGCTCTTGCGGCGCGCAAGCAAACCTGACATCCACGCCGCATCCTGAGAGTCCTGTTACTGACGCGCCTCAACGGACGCAAGCTGATTTAAAAAGGCGCCGGCCGCCCTGTCCTCATGTCGCAGCGCGTTGAGAATCGCCACCAGGTTCGCATCCCGCTCATCCTCCAGTTCACTCACTGACCGGCCGGCCGCTTGCGCATCTGACTGCGACACAATGAGATTAATCAAATCATCATCCAGATCCGGTACATCGGTCAGCTTCGTCCAGGGCCACTGCAAGCACGGCCCAAACTGCTCGAGAAAATGCTTCATGCCGGCCTCGCCGCCTGCCGTCCGGTAGGTTTCAAAGAGCCCTTTCTGGGCCCAACGCAGCCCGAAGCCGTGGGTCATGATGTCGTCGATCTGCTCTGTCGTCGCCACGCCATCCTTGATGAGCCAGAGAGCCTCGCGCCACACGGCCTCCAACAGGCGATCTCCGACGTGAGCGGGAATTTCGGATTTAAGGGTAATCGGCTTCATGCCAATCTCACTGAGTATCTGCTCGGCGCGATCGACAGTGTCCTGAGCCACCTGCGGCGATGGGACGACTTCGACTATGGGCAAGAGGTAAACCGGATTGTAGGGATGCGCAACCAGTATTTGCTCAGGCCGCTCACTGCCAGCCTGCAGCTCCGAGGGCATGAAGCCTGACGTGGATGAACCGACAATCGCCGCATCACTGCAAGCCGCTTGAATCTGGCTAAGCACGGCATGCTTAATCTCGAGCCGCTCCGGCGTGGACTCTTGAATCCAGTCTGAGGTGGCAACGGCATCAGATAATGTGGAGCACACCGTAAGTGATCCCTCGCCCGGAAGTGCCTCTACAATCTGGGGAACCCATCGCCGCGCTTTGCCCAGCACTGCATGCAGGACTTGCTCTGCATTGGGGGCCGGGTCATAGAAACGAACATCCCAGCCGTACAGTAAAAATCGCGATGCCCAGGCCGAACCGATAACACCCCCTCCTACGATCGCGGCTGTTGGCATCAGGGTAATGCCCGCTTGGTCAGCTGGAGCTCAGCTCGCACCTCTTCAGGCGTCATGATCCCCACACCCATCGCTTCGACAATGGTAACCGCCCGCGCCACCAGCTCTGCATTGGTCGCTAACCGCCCGCGCTCCAGCCAAAGGTTATCCTCAAGGCCCACGCGCACATTGGCGCCAGACAGCACCGCCGCGGCAACATAGGCCATCTGATGCCGGCCAATCGAGAAGGCAGAATAAAGCCAATCGGATGGGACGTTGTTCACCATTGCCATAAATGTATTGAGATCATCGGGCGCCCCCCAAGGTACGCCCATGCATAGCTGCACCATCACCGGTGCAGGAATCAGCCCCTCACTAACCAACTGTTTTGCCAACCAAAGGTGCCCGGTATCGAAGGCTTCAATCTCGATGCGAATATCCAGTGCCGCCATACGGCTTGCCATATCCCGCAGCATGCCGGGCGTGTTGGTCATCACATAATCGGCCTCGGCAAAGTTCATGGTGCCGCAATCGAGGGTGGCGATCTCGGGCAAGCAGGCCTCCAGATGCGCGACACGCTCTGCTGCCGACACCATGTCGGTCCCCTGCTCGCTGAGCGGCAGCGGTGCGCTGGTGGGACCAAAAACAATGTCACCTCCCATTCCCGCGGTGAGGTTGATGACGACATCGGTATCGGACGCCCTGATACGCTCCACCACTTCGCGGTAGAGATGGACGGCGCGATCGGGTGCGCCCGTCTCGGGGTCGCGCACGTGACAGTGCACCACCGCCGCACCCGCCTTAGCCGCGTCAATTGCTGCCGCCGCAATTTGCTCGGGGCTGCGCGGCACCTTGTCGCTACGGTCCTGGGTGCTGCCAGAGCCCGTGAGGGCGGCGGTGATAAAAACTTTTTCTCGCATGGCCAATGGCATGGTTTTCCTCTCTCAGTCAATCTTTATGCTAAGCGCTGGCGCAGCGAATCACTCCTCGGATGGTGACCTGAAACACGAGATCATCCAAGCCACCCACTCCCATGACGCGACACCCACCCGCTCACTGTTGCCGGCTAAGCGACGTCAGTCAGCGTCGCGCGGGCGCGATTCACGGCACGTGCTGTCGATAAAACTTCGTCACGATCGATATAAATACCTTGTAGGTGTCGCTGCCCCGATCCTGAAAACGCCTTGCGCCCATGCAAAATACGGCGATTGTCAAAACACATAATATCTCCCGGCCCCAAACGGAAGGTCAGTTCGAACCGCGGGTCATCCGCCAGCTGATAAAACCGTCGAAGCGCCGCATAAGCCGGGCCCACATCTTCATCCGCCATATCCGGAAAGGCGCGAACCGGATAAAAAGCACGAATTGTGGGTACTCCCTCGCCACCGAGGAGATCGATGATGGGCGCCGAGAATCGATGATCAATCCCTGGGCCGCGGTTAAAAAATATCCAGCGCCGGGTGCTCAGAATTTCGTAATCATCCGGTCGCGTCGTCTTGAGTTCCTCGATCAGTGCGGCACCGTCAGTCAACGTCGACTCACCGCCATCCGCCTCGTTAATCAGGCAATGCAAAAACTGAAAGCCAGGGGGTATTTCCCGAGTGGGTAGGTCGGTGTGCGGTCCCAATCTAAATCCCGTATTTGCGGTCGTGTTGGTTTTGGCGTCACCCGCCAACTTCACGTCGGCCTTAACATCCCATAGTGGCCCGAAGTTACTGTCGCGTACGGGCCCAATACGCGCCGCCAGACGATTCAGAAATCCGGGTTCGCAGGGGGCTTGTTCGACAACACAGACGCCACGGGCAAGCAAATCGTTCAGCATGTCGCTCAGTGCCCGATTATCGTTCAACACGGCTCTGGCATTTCGCCTGGGTGGTTGCGGTAGTGAGGCTGCAGTCCATAGCAGAGGCTCTGGTACCCAGCTCTGTGGCCTGTGCTGTCCCTCCGCGATATGACGTAGCCAGCCCGAGTGGTAGCGACTCCGGACGCCATCGGGCGCCCACAAAATCTGTAAATCACCCGCTTCGGTCAGATCGCAAGAAGTCATTTGCATGGCATCGGAGAGCTCGGCGGGATCCATCAATCCTTCCCGAGTGGCCGGGTCGATGCCGCCGTGACCCATGGTATTTTCCCGGAGCCAAAAACGGTGGCACCGGAGTCGCAGCGCGTCGGGCCAGAAAATCCAAAGTCCTTGGGCATCCTGCTCCACACGATCAATAGGCGCGGCAAGGTACTGATAAAAGTCAGGGGTCAGCGGTACCGCGGCGGTCTCATCATCCGACATAGCACTGGCTTCCCTAATCCGTGATTCCAGATTTTTTTGCACGCTCTAGCGGCTGATTTTGGCGCTACCCGCAAAAAGCCGAGCACGATCAATGAGCGAAAATGTAACCGAACTCACCATAGCGCGGAAGCAAAATGTCTTTGTGGTTTGATCGTCAAAAACCGCTGACTCGGTGATTGCAATTCCGGCGCGACGTGGACGATGATAGGCGCTACGTTGTTGTCGGGTTTTGTCGCGACAGAATCGAGCGAGGCAGCGTCCAGCCACACGAACATCGTCAATCGGCACAGCGCGCTGATGCCAAAACACAGGAAGCCGCCATGCGCTATCGCACCCCCCTTCTCGGTCTGTTACTTACCAATGCGCTGTGGGTCAGCGCCACCGCAACCGCCTCTGCCAGCGACCCCATCACTCACTACAGTGAACGGGCGACCGCGCTACTCAGGGATGCCATCAGTCGCGAAACTGTGCGCGGCGCGGGGAATGTGCCCGCTTATGCAGACACGCTGCGGGACGTCTTTCTGGAGGCGGGTTTTCCAGCCGATGCGCTGACAATCGTTCCCTATGACGACACCGCGTCGTTGATCGTGCGTTTTAAGGGCGATGGAAGCAGTGGGCGCAGACCCATCCTTCTCTCTGCCCACATGGATGTGGTCCCGGCAGACGCCGACGATTGGTTGCGTCATCCCTTTGAATTACAGGAAGACGACCGCTTTTTTTACGGCCGCGGCGTTCTGGACAACAAGATGGACGTGTCCATTCTAACCACGCTGTTCGTGTGGCTGAAAGAATCGGGATTCGTCCCTAATCGCGATCTTGTGATCGCTTTTACGGGCGACGAGGAGTCTTTGCAGGAGACGGTGCAGCAGCTGACCCGAGATTATCGCGATCTGATAGATGCCGAATATGCGCTCGTTGTCGATGGCGGTGGCGGTGTGCTTAATGACGCCGGAGAGGCGATTCAGTTTCAGGTGGGGTTCGCCGAAAAAACCTACGCCACTTTCGCCATGACCGCGAAAAATAAGGGCGGACACAGCTCGATGCCCCGGGCGGACAACGCCATTTATGATTTGGCGCGAGCGATTCAGCGTCTCGAGGCGTACCAGTTCCCAGTAGAGACCAGCGAAATCACGATGACCTACTTCGCTCGCACGGCTCCCCTGCTGAACAATGAGGTGGGTGCCGCGATGGCGAAGCTGGTCAGCGATCCCAGCGATGAAGATGCAATTGCCACACTCAGGGCACAACCCGAGTACGTCGGCACCTTGGGTACCACCTGCATCCCGACCATGCTTGCTGGGGGCCATGCCGAAAATGCCCTTCCCCGTGCAGTCACGGCCACGGTGAACTGCCGCATCTTTCCTGGCCATACACCGAATGAAATTATGCGTGAACTGCAGCGCGTCGCTGAGAACTCTGAATTGGAATGGGATGTCGTGGGCGTACCGGTTTCAAGCCCCGCTTCAGACTTCAATACTGAAATTATGCAGGCGATTGGGGCCGCCCTCGAACCCCTCCACCCAAACCTGCCGATCGTGCCAGAGATGGGTTCCGGGACCACCGATGGCGCTTATTTTCGCGCGGCGGGCATACCCAGCTACAGTCTCTCGGGGATTTTTATTAATCCAAAGGACAGTTTTGCGCACGGATTAAACGAGCGAGTGCCGCGCGAATCAATCGGGGAATCGCTGCGCTTCTGGCGGGCAATGGTGGAAGAGCTGGCAACCAACAAAAACTAGCGCCGGGAACCTCAGCTACGCCACTTCGCGAGAGACGATGCCAACGACAAACGTTTCGCTATCAGCTGTCCCCGCTCGACAGGTAGTGGTTACGTAACCAGTCACAAAATGCGGCGTCGGGATGGGCGCCCGTCAGAGTCTGGTCACCGTAGCGAAGCATCTGCCCGACACCAGTACGCCACTGGGGCCACTCAGGCGCCCCAACCGTGGACGGATCACCTCCGCGCACAAAAGCACTCCAGTGGGCCACCATGTCGCGGGTAATGTTCTGGTCAGTATCTTCCTGAGGTAGCCAGGCGTCGTGTTGGTCAAACATGTAGGGGAGCTCTGCACCGTGATAGGCGCCAATGGCTTCAAACCCCGGACGCACCCGGTCAAATCGATACACCCAGGCCCGGCCACCCACGTCGTCGACTGTTGAGGCCAACCCCAAAGACGGGCACAAATACTCAATCCCCGTACCCACGCGATCAATCTGATCCACCAGCGGCAGATCGGATGGTAGCTCGGTAAATATCGCCTCGATCGTGCGTTGGCTGAGTCGTCCGCCAAAGTAACTGTCCGGGGTGGCATCCTCGGGCACGTACATCAGCGCTTCGTTGAGGTTGGTGCCAATGATCATCTCGAGTGCCGGCAGTCGACCCGACGCCGACAGTTGCGGCAAGGTGTCGGGGAGGCTCTCGGGATCAACCACCGGGTCAAAATAAAAACCGCGGTAGACCTCGGGCACCGCGGCCAAAATCTCCTCGGCAGCAATTGCCTTTAACGCCGTAAAGGACCCCTCTTCGCCGACGAGTAACTGCTGCAGCGCCAACCCTCGACGCTCGGCCTCGGCAGTATCGGGGTCTTCGTCAAAGGACCACCCGCCACTCTGATGAATCAGGCGCGTAGCAAGGCCCTGACTCAGGGGTGAAATGGCCAGATGTATGGCGTTATCGGCACCCGCCGACTCCCCGGCAATCGTGATTCGCGTGGGGTCACCACCAAAAGCAGCAATGTGCTCATGCACCCACGCGAGACTCGCAGCGAGGTCATGCAGTGCCGGATTTTTAATCTCCATATCAGGATGGCTGAGCCAGCCAAATATCCCTAAACGATAAGCGACGGAGACAACGACCATACCCCGTCGTGCAAGCTGCTCACCATGATAGTTGGGCTCGTAACTCCAGCCCCCCGTGTTGCCACCACCGTGGATGTAAATCATTACCGGAAGGGGCGCCTCGGCCTCCAGATCGGTCCACACGTTGAGGTACAGGCAATCTTCGGAATACACCGGAGCAATCATAAGACTGGGGTCAATGCCGACCCGCGCCATCATGCCGCGGTACCACTCGACACCGCTATCCGTTTGCATACAGGCGGGCGCAAACTGGGTACCGTCGATGGGCATGCCGTCGGGTTGCCAGCGCTGAGGCTTTCCCCATCTCAGCTCGCCAACCGGCGGGGCGGCAAACGGCAGCCCAAGGAACGCGGCGATACCGTTAGCCTCGCTAACTCCGGTAACGACGGTGTTACCCAGTTGTACCGAGGGTGAGCCCGGCTCCGTCCCGCAACCGGTAAGGCCCAGCATGCCCGATACCGCCAACATGCCGGCCAGCAGCGCGCGCACAAAGCGACTTGACCCGAAAACTAAATCGTCACGACAACGCATCCGCGCACGCTCCCTTCTTCAATGACCTCGTGGGCCTTTGCCATCTGCTCAAATGACAGCGTCTCGGCAATGCGATGCTGCAGAGCGCCCTCAGTCAGAGCAGCTTGGGTATCTGCCACCGCCCGCGCCTTGGCCTCTTCTGGCATGGCATACACAATGACCATGCGAACCGTGAGGTCCATGAACATCATAGTCCTGAAGGGCAGCGCAGGCTCGGGCACTACGGTGCTGGAGTACGTCGCAATCGTGGCGCCAGTCCTCACGCAGTGCAGCAGCTCGGGCAGATTGGCGCCGAACTCCACATCAATCACCCGATCGATCTTCTGGGCACCGGTCAGATCCAGCACCGCCTTCCCCCATTCGGCTTCGCGATGATTGACCACTGCTTCGGCACCCGCTGCCCGACACGCCGCTACATCCACCTCGTTGCTGGCCGTGGCGATAACACGGGCGCCGGCCCGGTGTGCCCACTGAATCGCATAGTGCCCCACTCTTCCGGCACCGCCCGTAACGAGTATCCACTGATCGGCAACCGGGCCATCGGCAAACACACAGCGATGCGCGGTCATTATCGGGATACCGATACACGCCCCCGCCTCAAACGGGGTGTTCTCGGGTAGCAATGGCGCACGTGCACTGTCTATGGCAACACATTCCGCGGCAGTACCCAGCTGACGCGCGTATTGGGCCTGATACACAAACACCCGCTCACCGACGCGGCTGACAGGAACACCCGGACCGACCTCAGTAATGATGCCCGCACCATCGCTGTGGGGGATGACCGGACCGTCATCCAGCAAATTCGGAAACGCCCCCGCTCGCTTTTTCACATCGGACGGATTGATCCCGGTTGTCTGTAGTGTGACCAGCACCTCACCGGGACCGGGCTCAGGCGTCGGCCAGTCACCGAATTCCAGTACCTCCGCCGCCGCGCCAAACCGCTCAAACCAAACTGCCTTCATCAGCGCGCCCCTAGTCATCCAGCCAGTTAGCAAGGCTCTCTGTGTGCCCATCGATGCCAATGGTTTGGCCCGAGATCATGCGCCCGCCCGGCCCCGCAAGAAAACAGACCATGGCGGCGATATCCTCTGCACTGGCGAAGGCTCGGAGTGAGCTTTGACGCTGGTAGACAGTTCGAATCGCGTCAGGGTCAACGCCACGTTCCTCGGCATCCTTGTGAATAACGCGCTCTATGCGCTCCCCCCCCACACTGCCGGGGCAAAGCGCATTGACCCGAATATTCCAGGGCCCCAACTCCATGGCCCAAGTCTGGGCAAGGCCAATCGCCGCCCATTTCGCTGCGACATACGGTGATCGATTTGGGCATCCATAGCGCCCTGCACTGGAAGACATATTGAGAATGAGACCACCGCGCTGCGCTTTCATTGTGGGTATAGCAAGGCGCGTCAGGTAAAACATACTGCTGAGGTCGGTATTAAGCGTTTGCTGCCAGGCCTCAACAGCAATCTCCTCAACCGGCTGCTGCGGCCCCGCAATACCCGCGTTATTCATCAGCACATCGACCCGGTTTGAAAACGCCATCAGTTTGCTCCAGGCGGCCTCGACCTGCCCCGCGTCGGAAACATCGCAAAGCGACGCGGTGCCGGCGCCAAATTCGGATTCGAATGCCGCGACGGCGTGGGCATCAATGTCGAGCGTCAATACGCGATAACCCTCTCTCGACAGGGCGCGGGCGCAGACCAAACCGATACCGGATGCACCGGCAGAAATAACGGCAGTGGGTTGATCAGTCATTCATTCGCCCTCGACCCGGACCCCGGGTGACCTCAATACAGGTGATACCACCCTCCCGCGCCGCGATGAATCTGGGCGTTGTGGGGCACGCTGACCATTAGCGCACGCTGTGGGTGTGTGGCGCCGGTATGCCGTTTTAGCGCGGAGGGTGGTCCTCGCGCAACGATTTCAATAACCCCCACCCGGAAAGCCAAAAGGTAAAGGTGAGGGGGAGTGAAACCACCAAGGTAGCGGTTTGCGCTTCTTTAATACCGCCGGCGTACATTAAACCAATTGGCAAAATGGCAATGGCAATGGCCCAAAATACGCGATGCCATCGAGGCGGATCCTCAGACACATCCATCGATTGAGTCGCCGTCGCGGCCAGTGTGTAAGAGGCACTGTCGTAGGTGGTGGACACAAAAATAACGGCGACCACCGCAAACACCCCAATAATCAGCCCCGCCATTGGCAGGGTATTCAAACCTGCTACCACCGCCGCGTTGCCGCCGGAGGCTTTCATGACTTCCACCACATCCAACTCACCGCTCAGCTGCAAGCCGAGGCTGTGGTTACCCAGCACGAGGAAGAATAGCCAGACGCCCAATGAACCCAATAGCAGCATGCCGACCACCACTTCGCGGATTGTTCGACCCCTGGAAATGCGGGTCACAAACAGACCCACAAAGGGACCGTAGGCAATCCACCAAGCCCAGTAGAAGACCGTCCAGTCACCCACAAACCCTGTTTGTTCGATAGGGTCTGTCCAAAAGGTCATGGCGAGGCTGTTCTGAAACAGGAAGCCCAGCGAATTCACTGCCATTTCCAGTAGAAACAAGGTGTCACTGGCCAGCAGCACCGCCAACAGAAAAATCAACGCCAGAACGATGTTGAGGTTACTCAAACGACGGATACCTTCCTGCAAACCCAACCAAACGCTCACCGCAAATACCAGCACACAAATGCTGACCACCATCAGTTCGAGGGTGAAATCAGCGGGAATTCCCGTCAGTCGACTGACAAGCGCCGCGATCAGCGGCGTTGAGAAGCCGAGAGAGCTCCCGGCACCCCCGATCAAGGCCACCATAAAGAACGTGTCCATTAATCGAGCGGGCAAGGACGCTTCTCGACCGCGCAGCCAGAAGTGCGCAGATAGGCTGTATTTCAGTTGTGGAATGCGTCTGACGTAGAACGGATAGGCGATTGCCAAGGTCGGCAGGCAATAGAGCGCCCAGGCCACAAACCCCCAGTGATGCAAACCGTAGGAGGACGCCCATAAATACGCCTCGTGGGAAAACGGCTCGGCCCGGAAGGGCGGAGCCTGCACATAATAGGCCCACTCAATGCCACTCCAATACATCAAGCCTGCACCGATCCCTGCAGCAAACAGCATCGATATCCAGCTGGGCGTGCTGAACTCGGGCTCACCCTCGCCCAACCTGATTTGGCCAAACCGGCTCAAACCCACATACAACACCACGCCAAACGCCACCGCGCCGGTAAGAATGTAAAACCACCCAAAGGTCTCGGCGATCCACGCGTATGCGGTCCGAAGAAGAGCGGCACTCTCTTCAGGAAAGGTCAGTAGCGGTATGGACATAGCCAATAGCACTGAGACCGTCAGACCAAAATTCACTTTGTCGACTTGTTGGGACAACCGCATTCCTTTTTTTATTTGGCGACTTACCACAGACCATCCAGAGTATACATGCCGCTGGAATACGGCCTGACTTACCGCGACAAACTCAGCCAATCGTCATGCACGACACAATGATGCGAGCACGCTGCGCTGACCCGAGAACGGGCGGCGTCCATGCATGACCTGATAGTTGTCGATCAACGCCACGTCGCCAGACTCCCACGGCAAATCAAATACCAGTTCGTAGGCGATCTTGACCGCCGCTTGCACATCGGCGTCGTCAAAGGCTGAGCCATCGCCGTAAGTGACCGAGCGGGTGCCCAAGTTGCGCTGATCTTGCCAGCCGCAAAACGCAGCAATCAGCTGATTGAAGAAGACCTCGTTGCCTGAGGGCGCGTGTCGGATGAGCGACAAGGCTGGCGTGGTGGTGCGGATTGCGTCGTCGGGTAACCACTGCCAGTCATACTCGAGCGCTGCCAAGCGCGCCTCCGCGGCCTCTTTCGTGTCGACATTGAGCGTCCGTCGCCAACTTCTGCCTTGTCCCGAAGTGGCATCGGCCTCAGCGGGCATAGTGAGCGAATAGCGCGCGCCATACGCTCTGCAGCGGGACACAAAGTCGGGTAGGTGGTGCGTCAGTTTTTCGAGTAGCACATCAGAGCGACAAATAGGCGTGGCGCCGCCCGATGCGGCAGCCTGCTCACAAAAGAAAAACAAGTGACTCGGGAAGTACGGCGTTTGTGCCATCTCATGATGAAGAAAAATTTCTACATTCCGAGGCGCCTCGTTTGCGGTAAATACGCGCGGCGTTCGGTTGTGCCGCACCGCGTTCGACAGTGACTCTTTGTAGGGAAAGTTGGGTAGGCCAAAACCAGCGACGAAATCATCGAAGCCCTGCGCATCCGTTACCCCACAGCCGCGAAACAGGATGGCACCGTGGATCGCCAGTTGCTCCATGAGCACAGCAGATTGGGCGCGTAGATCCTGCGGCGACACCGCTCCCTCGGCTACCAATACCAATGGAAAAGCCGCATCACCATGGTGCTGCTGGTCAGTAACGGGTTGAGGTTCAAACCTCATCCTGCTGAGCTCACTCCGGGCTCTGCGGAGTGTGCGCCCGTGCCCATACCCATAACCCTGCCCTTGCCTGTGCCCTTACCCTTGGCCTTGCCCATGCCCGCGAACGCTGTAGCCACCTCAGTCATAGATGGGGAAGAAAGTACCAAAAGCTTGCTCGCAGAAATGGCCGGGATCATTGAAGCGCCGGTTGCGGTTTAGGCCAGAGATCGCGGCCATCTCCGCCTCATTCAACTCAAAATCAAATAGCAGCTGGTTCTCTCTCAATCGCTCCACCCGACTGGTTTTCGGAATCACCGCCGTCCCCCGCTGGATGCCCCAACGCAATACCACCTGAGCTGGGGTCCGGCCCACGCGCGCGGCGGCCTCTCTCACCGCCGCCTGTTCGAGCACCGATTCGCCAGCCTCGGCCATATCGAGCTCCAAATAAGACAGCGCGCCCAGGGGAGAGAAAGCAGTCACCGCCAGTTCGTACTGCGCGGCGGCGCGCAGCAATCGCTCCTGAGTCAGATAAGGATGCGATTCAATCTGTAGCATGGCGGGCTTGATCTGCGAATACGCCATCAGGTCATGGAGTAGCCCGGTGTTGTAGTTACAAACACCGATCTCCTTGACCAGCCCCGCGCGCACCAGCTCCTCCATTGCGCCCCAGGTATCAGAGAGCGGTACCGGGTCCGGCACCATTACCGGATTCTCGGCATCGGGATCGGCAATCCACTCCGGAGGATAGCGAGTGTCAAAGTCGACGTACCGGAGCGCGATCGGGAAGTGGATGAGATACAGATCGAGCTCACTCAAGCGGAGGTCTTGCAACGTGCGCTCGCAGGCCGCGCGCACATGCTCGGGCCGGTGAAAGGTATTCCAGAGCTTTGAGGTGACCCAGAGCTCTTCGCGACGTACACGCCCCTCGGTTAGCGCCGCCTGTAACCCCTCGCCCACCTCAGCTTCATTGCCATAGTCGGCCGCGCTGTCGAGATGGCGATAGCCCTCAGCAATAGCCGAGCGGACCATCTCCGCGGTTTCCTCTCTGGCGATCTTCCACAGACCGAGCCCTATGGCAGGCATCTCGCCCCTACCCACCGAAATCGTCGCACTCACTGTCGTCTCTCCTTTCGACCTCAGCATCGAGTCACATCGTTACCTTAAGTTAAGGATCAGCCAACCTGCTCCTTGCGCGCCCCTGCCATGGCTTTTGCTCATGGTATTAGTGTGAACAGTTAGCGTCCTTCGTAAAAATCGCCGATGCCATTTGCTTCACAGAACACGCCAACGTCGACCTCGCGGCCCATCTGCATCGAGTGTTGAGCAGCGCTGGCCACAATCAGCGACCAGAGTGCCTGCTCGGGCGTGGCCGCGTCCACCGCCTGACCCGCCAGCCGCAAATTAAAGGCGATGTGCTCAAAAAAGGTGGCGCCATAGTGGCCGCTGGCTTCGATCCAGTCAGGATAGCCAACCGGCACGCCCCGGTACGCGGGATGCCCTGGCACCTCCACCAGAAGCTCAGCGTTTGAGGGTGTATCGGGCTGGAAACTGGCCTGCTCGCTAGCCACCAAACGGCCGCGCTCGCCCACCACCACCAACTCTTCATAGAGCTCCCGACAAAACATGTTGAGCGCAAAGCTGGCTCGCACACCGTTGTCGTAGTCAATGATCACCATGGCGTGGTCATCGATGTCTGACATCTTCCCTCGCCACTCAAAATCCAGAAAGTTCACCGCTCTGCCGCCACTGGCATACACCCGCTTGGGCCGTGACTGGGCAACAAGATTGATGAGATCAAAGTAGTGGCAGCACTTTTCGACCAGCGTCCCGCCGCTGTTGCAATTGAACTTGTTCCACTGATCCACTTTATCTAGGAACGGCGGGCGGTATTCAGACATCGCGACCGTCTTGACTGCGCCGAGCGTTTCCCGTGACTGCAACTCACAAAGGGCGTCTATGTACTGGGCTTTGTAGCGGTACTGCATGCCGAGCTGAATAAAGGTCGGATATTTTTTGCCCATTGTCACCAAGCGAGCGGCATCCAAAAGATTCGTCGCCATGGGCTTTTCCAGCAAAATCGGTTTTTCGGATACACAAACGGACTGCAGCACATCGAAGTGCGTGTAGTTGGGCGTGCAGATCACAATCGCATCGACCGCAGTATCCAAACTGGCTTCTCTGGCGTCGGGATAAACCATTAAAGGCCGATCGGTGATAGATCGCCATTCGGCGAGTGCCTGCGACACGCTATCAGGAAAAGGGTCTACGATTCCCTGAACATCAGCCCAGCCCAGTAGCTGGGTGACTCGCAAATGTTCCCTGCCCATCATGCCTGCACCAACCACAAGCAATCTGGGTTTCTGCTCGCCGCGCCATTGGGGATTTTCGGCGGTCAGCATTGCTACGCGATCCGCTGCATAGATACCCTGCAAAGTCTGGGGCGTTTTAGTCACCTGGTCTCCGTCATCATCCGCGCACGATAACCCCAGCCCAACCACAAGAGGATATTAAGCAGCAGCAACCCCAGTAGCATTGGCTGAAAGAAGGGAGAACCACTTCCCGCCAAGCCCAGGGGTGAAAACACCAGATACAAACCCCCTACCGAGGACATCAGCGTTGCGGCGCAAGGCACCGCATATGACCAGGGGGTGAGGTCCACCACGGCTTGCCGGGGACTCGACGGGCCCTCCAGCCGGGGCTGCCATTGTCCGAAACTCAACATAATCAGGACTTCAATAACAAACAAGATCGCATAAAGGTGTAAAAAATGAATTGGTACCAGATCTTTGAGTAAAAACTGGAACAGGCCGTAAGCGGTAATGTGGAAGACAATCACCACTTTAGCCGCCATCGCAGGCACGCGTTGCGTCAGCAAACCCACCAGCACAATAGCGATCATGGGAATGTTGTAGAAGCCCGTGAAAATGCGAATCACCTGCCAAAGTCCCTCGGCGGCAAACTGGAGAAGCGGCGCCACCAAGAGCGAAAAAACTGTGATCGCCAGACCTACCCGTTTGGCCATGCGCAATAGCTGTGCATCCGTAACCGCGCCGCCTACCCATGGCTGGTAAATATCAATGCAGAAGAGCGTGGCAGCGCTATTTACCAGCGAATTGAAAGAGCTGAGCACCGCGCCAAGTAGCACCGCGAGAAACAAGCCAGTGGCATACCCGGGCAAAACGTCTCGAACCAGTTGCGGATAAGCAAGATCAATAGAGGCCAAACCCGGACCATATAAATGGTAAGCAATAACGCCGGGAATCATCATGAGTAAAGGCACCATGACCTTGAAAAATCCGGAGAGTAAAACTCCCTTCTGCCCCTCTGCCAAACTTCTCGCTGCGAGGGTCCGCTGAATCACGTATTGGTTGGTGCACCAATAAAACAGGTTGGCGAAAATCATTCCGGTAAATAGCGTAGCAAAGGGCGTCGGATCGGTAGGCCCGCCAATCGCATTGAGCTTATGGGTTTCTTCGGAGAGCAAATGGTTTATGCCTGCGCTGGCGCTGCCATCACCCAGCGCCTCTAAACCGAGCCATACGACTGCCACACCGACTAATAAGAGGCCGCCCCCGTTTAACGTGTCAGAGACAGCAACCGCCCGCAGGCCACCGAGAATAGCGTACGCCGACCCCACCGCGCCGATAACCACAATAACCAGTGCCAGAGAAGTGCCGAAATCCAGACCCAGAAGCATGGGAACATCAAAGACCTTGAGTACCGCAATCGATCCTGCATAAAGCACACTGGGTATGGTGACCAGGCCATACCCCAACAAAAACAACACCACCGTCATACGCCGCACACTCGCATCGAACCGCGTGCTGAGAAATTCGGGAAGCGTCGTAAAAGCACCAGATAAGTAACGGGGCAGAAAAAAGAACGCCATGACCACCGTGGCCACCGCCGCAGTGACTTCCCAGCCCATACTGCTCAAGTTGTAACCGTAAGCAGAACCGTTGAGTCCAATCAGTTGCTCAGCGGATAAGTTGGTCAACAGCAATGAACCGGCGATAAATGTGGCACCCAATCCTCGACCGGCTAGAAAGTAACCTGTGCCCGTATCGACAGTTCCGCGGGTCTTGAACCAGGCGATGCTCGCGACCAAGGCCATAAAACAAAAGCAACTCAAGACTGTCTGTGCTAATTCGTTGGGCGTCATCTACTAGCCAAAATCAATACCGCTTGGATAGCCGCAGGGTACGCACCCGACCTGCTCCCGGCAATGACGGATGAGCGCCAATACCCGCCAACCTTATTTTGGCCAACACCCAGCAAAGGCTGCTTATAGAAGAGAAGACGGCGCCGAACAGAGAGTGACCGGGTGACGAATGGCAGCCCGTCGGATACTATACCGTCTGGACGGTTAAGTTTTGGTGGGATTCATGCCAACAGAAAACACCCGCGCGCGCATCCGTGTTGCCGCGGCATCGGTCATCGAGCGAGAGGGAGCGGGTAACTTGACTCTGGAAAAGGTCGCCGCGGTTGCCGGTATCTCAAAGGGGGGACTGCTCTACCACTACCCCTCAAAGCAGGCCTTACTCGGCGGATTACTCGAGCATCTGCTGGACAACCGGGCCAATATCACCGCGCTCACCGTGGGAGATGAAGTGAGCCCAAGCGCCCTGCTCGATGCGATGATTGATGCTGACTTTACGCTGCCCGATGACGACCGGGTCATGGCGCAGGGACTTATTGCAGCCTCTGCGGAGAACCCTGAATTACTTGCCCCCGCCAAAGCCCACGTGGCAGCGCTCTTTGCCGCGCTCAGCGCGTCGCGCAAGACCGCGCTTCAGGCGCAAACCGTGTTTCTAGCCTCTCAGGGACTCCAGTTTCTCGAGCTGCTTGGGCTACTGTCACTGAGCGTGCCAGAGCGAAACAAAATACGCCGCCATCTGAAAGCACTGACAACGGAACTCCAGTCATGAACAGGATCTTGCTGGCACTCCCGTTGGTGGCGCTGATCAGTTGCGAACAGGAAGCCATCCTCGAGGTGGCATCCTCTCCCAGACCGGTCCAGCTATGGACCGTTACCGCAACCCAAAGTCACCCTCCGATTCATTTCGTCGGCGAAGTCGCACCGGCCAGAACCGTGGACCTGGGGTTCGAGGTTGACGGTACGCTGGAGGCACTGCCGATCGCCGAGGGGGAAATGATTCGAGCGGGAGACGTTGTTGCCCAGCTCGATTCGCGTCGCTTCGAGCTCGCCCTCGAGAGCGCACGTGCCGATCACACTTTAGCCGAGAAGACGCGTAACCGCTTGGCGTCGCTGCGAGAGGCAGACACAGTCTCAGCGGCCGAACTCGACGAGGCGATTGCGCAAGAAACCCGGGCACGGCTCACAGTAGAAACCGCCAAGGCCGATTTGGAAGATACGATACTGCGGGCACCCTTCGACAGCCGGGTCATTGCACGCTTAACAGAAAATTACGCCGCCATTGGCCGTCTTGAGCCCGTCATCAGACTCGCCCCGGTGAACGAGATCGAGGTAGTCATTGGCGTACCAGAGCAACTGATGGCGCAGTTCAGTCCGGCACAAATCAGCGAAGCAAAAGTGCGCTTCAGCGCAGATCCGGACCAACTCTTTTCCGCCCGCTGGCTCGATTACGAAGCCCAGGTAAATCGAGACACACAGACCTTCGGTATTCGCTTTTCGTTGACCCAGACGCCCCCTTGGCCGGTGTTACCGGGCATGACGGCAACCCTGTTGATCACGCTCGCAGAGGGCGACTCGACCCTGCCCCGCATTCCGATGAGTGCCCTGCAAGCAGATGCTGACGGCGCATTTTTTGTGTGGGTGGTAAGCGACGGCACGTCCAACGTCACCCAACGTCGAATAGAGGTGGGCCTACCGCACGACAATCTGGTGGCCGTTCACGCGGGTCTCGCGCCGGGGGAGCAGGTCGTTGCCGCAGGCGGCGCGTGGTTGACCGACGGCATGCCGGTCAGAGGGCTGGAGAGAGACTGAGCCGTGTCGAGACCCAACCTGACTGAATTTGCACTGGCCAACCCGCTTTACGTCTGGGTAATCGCGCTGACCTGTTTACTCGGCGGATTGGCAGGTAGCCAGAACATTGCCCGTCTGGAGGATCCGCCCTACCCGATCAAAATGGCTTTTGTTTTTACCGAGTACCCCGGCGCGTCGGCACTGGATGTGGAGCGCGAGGTGTCAGAGGTTCTGGAGCGATCGATTCAGGAACTACCGGCTGTCGATAAACTGATATCGCGGTCCTTACCCGGTCGCTCCGAAATAGAAATTGAGTTGAAACATTCGGTACCCGCGAGAGCTACCGCGCAAATTTGGGATGAACTCAGGCGCCGTGTTGCGGAGGCAGCGCTGCAGTTACCCGCGGGAAGCTCAACTCCCTGGGTAGAGGACGATTTCGGTGATGTCTACGGATTGCTCTACGGGTTCACGATTCCCCATGGCTATCCGATTGCGATTATTCGTGACGCAGCACGACGTCTTGAGACAGAAATCAAGCGTGTACCCCATGTTGGCAAGGTGAGGATCGAGGGAGTCCCGCAAGAACAGATCCACATCGACTTCGACTACGCTCGGCTGCGCCAGTTGGGAATTCCTTTTCAGCATATTGTGGACACTATCCACAGCCATTCCGCCCTGTTTCCCGGCCCGCTCATGCGCTCAGAGGAACACCGACTACGGATCGACATGCCTGTTGAGCGCGACGAAAAGCTGCTCGCTGACCTCCTGATTACCCAGCCGGGGACATCCTTCATGATTCGGCTGGGCGATTTGGCCACCATCAGCCGATCAGAGACTGATCTACCGCCCCTGATCCTTCGCCACGAAGGGCAGCGCATATTTGCCCTGGGCATCGCCATTGACGAAACACAAAATGTGGTCGAGGTCGGCAAGGTGGTTGAGCAGCGACTGAACGCTCTGCAATCTTTACTACCCGTCGGTATTGAGAAGATTCCGCTGTTCGAGCAGCACCGGCTGGTGGATAACGCGATCAACCAATTTCTGGTTAACCTCGCTGCGTCGGTGACCACCGTCATCGGCGCGCTTTGCCTGTTCATGGGCTGGCGCGCCGGGGTGATGGTAGGCGCCGTGCTGCTGATGACCGTCATGGGAACGATTGGCACGATGGCCGCCGCCGGCATTGAACTGCAGCGCATATCCCTCGGCGCAATGATGATTGCCATGGGCATGCTGGTCGACAATGCCATTGTGGTAACCGAAGGGATGCTAACCCGCATTCAGCACGGCAACAGCCCGAGGCAGTCCGCCACCGAAGCAGTTGCCACCACGCGGTTTCCGTTACTCGCCGCGACCATTATCGGCGTCGCGGCTTTTGCACCCATCGGACTATCTTCAGATTCCACCGGCCAGTTTCTTGGATCACTGTTTGCGGTTTGCGGCATCTCTTTGCTGCTGAGTTGGGTGCTGGCAATCACGATCGTGCCTTCACTGGGCGTAATACTCCTCAAACCACGCGCGGCACCATTGAGCGAAAATCAGCTTTACGGCGGCCCAATTTTCGTCGGCTACCGGCGATTGATCACCCGGTCGATCCATAGAAGAGCGCTCACCACTGTCATCCTGCTGGGGATGATTGCGGCGAGTCTGGCTGGGTTTACGCAGCTGAAACAGGGGTTTTTCCCTGCCACCAGTACCCCTCTTTACCTCGTTGATCTTTACTACACGCAAGGCACTGACATTAAGACCAGTGACCGCATTGCCGAACAGGTCCGTCAGCAAGTAAAGGGTATTGATGGCGTGGCTGAGGTCACCAGTTGGGCCGGACAAGGGCCGATGAGATTCACCATGATACTGCTCCCCGAGCGACCGGATCCCGCCTATGTGCAGCTGGTGGTTCAGGTAGATGATGTCGAAGAAATGAGCACGATCATGGCCCAAACCATGTCGATCATCGAGGAGACGTTCCCACAAATTCATCCTATGGTGAGGCGACTGGAATTCACCCCCGGAACCGCCACAAAAATAGAAGCCCGCTTTTTTGGAGAGGACCGTGAGGTACTCAGACAGCTCGCGGGAACTACCATGCAACACTATGTGGAACACAACCTGATTGATCGCAAAATTGATTGGCGGGAGCAGCGGGTGTCGCTCAGCGTCGTACCCGATGAAGCAAGAGCGCGACGCGCCGGCATTAATTTGGCGGATGTGTCACGCGCTATCACGGCAAATACTGTGGGGACGCCGATAGCGACGCTGCGAGATGGCGATAAACCTGTTCCCATCATCGCTCGGGTCACACCGCTCGCGGAGAGCGCCAGCGACCTGTTCGAGCGAGATCTGTGGAGCGAGCAGCGACAGACCTTTATTCCCGCTAGCCAGGTGGTAGCTAGCGCCACGCTGCGGGCGGAAGACAGCTTTATCATCCGCCGCGATCGAGTACGGGCGATTACCGTCCAGGCCAACGCACCCGACGGGCAGTCAGCACATCACGCTTTTAATGGGATCCGCTCAGATATTGAATCGATAGCGCTGCCCCCCGGTTACCAATTGGAATGGGGCGGTGAATATGAGGCCATGCAAGTGGCTAACGACTCTGTCATTGGTCGGTTTCCCATCGCCTTGCTGGTCATGGTCATCGCGACGCTCGTACTGTTCGGAAATGTTCGGCAAACGTTGGTGACCTGGTTAACGGTGCCTCTGATCATGATCGGCGTGTTTCTGGGCCTTAAAGTGACTGACCTCTCATTTACCTTTCCCGCACTGCTCGGTTTGTTGAGCCTGATTGGCATTCTGATCAAGAACTGCGTCATCATGGTCGAAGAAATCAAGCTGCGCTCGGCCTTGGGAGCATTGAACCAGGACACGTTGGTGTCGGCCTGCGTGAGTCGTATGCGCCCCGTATTGCTCGCGGCAGGAACCACCATTGCCGGTATGGCGCCCTTGTTGCGGGATGATTTTTTCAGAGAGATGGCGGTATCGATTATGGGCGGATTGGCCTTTGGATCATTGCTTACGCTGCTCGCGGTCCCCGTCTTCTACGCTGTGTTTTTCCCGGCCAGTCGCGAGTCAGCAGTGTCGAAGTAAAAACTACCGTAAGCGTTGCGCGCCATCTGACCAGAAGCACAGGTGACATATCGCTCCGCGACAGGCCGGCCTTATAATGCACAGCATCTTTACCACTGAACGCTCAAGGAAACACTCACCATGACTGCACCTGTGTTGCTATTGGATGGCGGTCTCGGTCAGGAACTCATCCATCGAAGTAGCGCTGCCGCTCACCATCTCTGGTCATTGCAGGTGATGCTAGAGGAGCCGCAGTTGGTCTCCAATATCCATCGGGATTTCTGCCGTGCAGGTGCAGCGATAGCCTGCCTGAATACCTATGCGATCACTCGCGCTCGCCTCGCCCGCGGCGACGTAGACATTCCCCTAGACGCGCTATTGCTGAGGGCCTGCGAGCTCGCGCGAGCCGGCATTGAAGAAAGCGGAATGAAAGATGTGGCGCTGGTAAGCAGCTTGCCGCCCCTGGTCGCCAGCTACAGTCCGGATACCGAGCTGCCCACAGAGCAAATGGTCGGCGAATACGAAGAGTTGATCGCATTACAACGCGCCCACGTCGATGGCTTTCTGGCCGAGACCATTGCCTCCGTCAATGAAGCCGTGGCTGTATTAACCGCTGCGAAATACGCGGGCATGCGCATTATGCTGGGCCTGACGGTAATGGATAACAATGGCCTGCAACTTCGCTCCGGAGAATCGCTGGAGAGCGCGCTGACTGCCATCGACGCCTTTGAGCCGTTAGCGGTGGTCATTAACTGCTCCAAACCCGAGGCTGTCTCTCAGGCCATGCCGCTCCTAAAAACATCCGGATTTGCATTTGGCGGCTTTGCCAATGGCTTTACCGCCATTGACGCGCTGAAACCCGGGGGCGTGGTTGACGTATTGGAGGCCCGGGCAGACCTCGGACCCACTGCCTATGCGGCATACGCCAGTACCTGGCTGGATGCTGGCGCCACTGTCATCGGGGGCTGCTGTGAAGTCGGACCAGATCATATCGCTGCCCTGAAACACTTGATGGAGAGCCGCGGCATAGAACGCGCGCGCTGGGCAGATCTCGCTTCTGCCTAAACCGCAAAAAAATCTGAGTTTATGCGGCTCTAATGAGGCTCGGCGGGTCACCAAAAATTCACGAATTTGTTCCTTGCGAGTCGGGCTTTTCAGGGCAAAATGCGCGCCTCTTCGCTACGCGTGAAAGGGTGCCATGAGCTCTCTCCGGCCAGTTTCGTCATTACTGATCACCACCGCCTTTCTGTTGGTGGGGCATGGTCTGCACATGACATTTTTGCCGCTACGCGCCAGCGAACTGGGGCTATCGCAGACATTGATCGGCCTGAGTGGGTCAGCCTATTTCGCAGGCTTTGTTACCGGAGCGCTAATGATTCCTCCGGTCATTGCCAGAGTCGGGCATATCCGAAGCTTTACGGCATTGATGGCCATTTTCCTCTGCAGCTTCCTGATTCTGAGCCTCGTCAGTGAAGGCCTGTTCTGGGTCCTGGTGCGCTTCATACTGGGCGCAGTCATGTGTGGCGCTTATACGGTGATCGAGAGCTGGCTGGCAGACCAAAGCGACGCGGAGCGGCACGGCCGCGTGTTGTCGGTATACACCGCCATTGTCCTTATTTCCATGGCTTTCGGTCAGTACTTGCTGGGATTAACCGCCGCGAATCCACTCTACCCCTTTATTTTTGTGTCACTACTTGTGGGACTTGCGATCGTCCCTGTCAGTCTGACCCGTTCGCTTGCTCCGGCACCGGTTCCTGCCACACGCGTTAATTTCTTCAAGCTGTATCGACGCTCGCACACCGCTTTTGCGGGGGCACTGGGCTCCGGGGTGGTCATGGGGGGCTTTTGGGGATTGGGCGCCATCTACGCGCTGGGTCAAACTAGCGACGCGAGCTTTGTACCCGCTTTCATTGCCGCCAATATTATTGGTGGTGCGCTGGCACAGTATCCCATTGGCATGGCATCTGACCGTATCGATCGACGATATGTACTGGCAGCCCTCTGTGCCGCCAGTGGAATCTCCGCTTTCGGACTCATGCTGGCATCGTCCAAAGAATCACTGTTACTGGGAGCCTTTGCATTTGGCGCATTTGCCAACTCTCTCTATGCAGTTTCTTTGGCCAAGGCGGCAGACAATTCCAAGCGCGAGGAATTTGTGACGATCGGATCATCGGTGTTGCTGCTGAATGCAGTCGGTTCAGCCAGCAGTTCTCTGGTCATAGGCTGGGCTATGCGTAGCCTTGGCGACGGCGCGCTATTTGCGTTTCTCGCTGTGGCCAGTTTTATCACCGGTGTGTTCATTATCTTGCAACCACCGGGCCGCACCGCTGTCACTATCGAGGAACAGGGCGCATTCATTGCCGCAACCTCAGCCATGGCCCCTGCCGCCTTCGATCAGGATCCCCGGTCTGATGAGGAGGTGGAATACGAGCCCACATCCGAGGAAGACGAAGAGCTTGGCAACCGCGCCGAATGCAGGGGAGCCCCTCTCTATGAGGCGGCGGCCTGATTCCGATGCGGTGAAGCGGGATCGCCTCCCAGTACAGGCCCGCGTCAGATAACCCGCTAATGGCGAGTGCTCGGCGTTGCGAAAATCCGCTACTCCGCTTTCGTAAAGCGCGCCATACTCGCGATTTGCGGCGAGCTAGCTCGGACATGGTTTTGACTATTGAGGAGTCGGTAGTATGACATCACCCGCGATCACCATTGGCCCCAGAGTGCGCAAGTCGCCCTTTTACGACGCGACAATCCGCGCTGGCGCCAAGGCATTTACGATTTACAACCATATGTTCATGCCCACCAGCTACGGCGACCCCAACGCCGAGTACTGGTCTCTGGTGCGCGGCGTAACACTGTGGGATGTGGCTGCCGAGCGCCAGGTGGAAATTATTGGACCGGATGCGCTGGCGCTTACGCAACTGCTCACCCCTAGAGACATCGATCGTTGCCCTGTTAACCGGGCGCGCTACGTGGTCTTCTGTGACAATAATGGCGGCATCATAAATGATGCCGTTTTGTACCGGCACGCAGAAAACCATTTTTGGCTCTCCCCGGGCGACGGCGATGTACTGCTATGGGCGAAGGGAGTCGCCGCACGCAGCGGCTTGGATGTCACGGTGAGGGAGCCCGATGCGTCGCCGCTGCAACTGCAAGGCCCACTTGCTCCCAAGGTCGCTCAGAAGCTTTTCGGTGATCTGGCGATAGAACTGGGTTACTACCACTTTATCCACACGACCCTCGACAATATTCCGGTCGTGCTGAGCCGCACAGGATGGAGCGGAGAACTCGGCTACGAAATCATTCTGCTCGACAGTAGCCGCGGCACGGAGTTGTGGGAGCACTGTATGGCGGCCGGCGCAGAATGGGGTATTGAGCCCGCTTGTCCTTCACTCGCGAGAAGTATGGAGGGCGGGTTGCTCTCCTACTGTAGTGACATCACTTTAAACGACGATCCTTTCACAATTGGCATGGCGCGCTTGCTTGATATCGACAAGCCCCATGACTACATCGGGAAAGCCGCTTTGCAGGCCATTGCCAAAGCCGGTCCAGCGCGGCGTCTGGTCGGCGCCAATTTCTACGGCGCCCCGGTAGTGCCCAACCAGCACTTTATGCCGGTGAAAGCAGGGGAGGACGTGGTTGGCCATGTCACGCGCTACGCCTATTCTCCTCGACTCGAACACAACATTGCACTGGTGAACCTACCGACTGCGCTGTCGGCGCCGGGCACCCCGATTTCACTGGATGCCGGCGACGGTTGGCGTACTGCAGAGGTCGTTGACATCCCATGGATTGCTGCCGAAAAGACAATTCCCACATGATAAATAGGCCCTTGCTGGCAGCGCACTGCAACAGTGGGGCGAAATACGTGAACGGATTGATCGTAGGTACCGTATATTGAAAACCAAGGATCTCGGAGACAAACAATGTCCACACAGAATCTGGGTGACGAGTATCCAGCAGCGACACAAAAGCTGGACAAGGGTGTTCTAGGGTTTTTTAGCGCGGCCGAGCGGCTTTTATTGGTGATTATCAGCCTGCTCACCATGCTGGCGGTGGCGCTCGAACTGGCGCACTTTGCCGATTCCGGCCGCATCCGACTGGCAGACCTACTTTTGCTCTTTATCTACCTAGAAGTGATCGGGATGGCATACGCCTATTATGCGACCCACAGCGTGCCAGTCACGTTACCGGTGCTGATCGCCATCACGGGAATCACGCGACTGATCATTCTGCAGGGTAAAGAAGCTGAGCCGAGTAAGCTACTTTTTGAGGCAGGAGCTGTGCTGTTACTGGCTATCTCACTGGCCATTCTCACTTGGGCTTCGCAACGCGCGCCATCACTCAACGCCAGCGATAAACCCAAGCCGAACCAAGAAATCAGCTGATCCCTGTGATGCCGGCCGCCGGCGCCGATTTGTCACCGCTATTCAGTCGCGAGCGGTTAAACCAGATGAGCATCCAGCCGCTTTTTCCTGATCTGGCTAGCCCGACCCTTGCGCTGGGTTGGGGTCAGATAGACAAGCTATACACCACGCCTGACCCGGAGGAGTGGCTGGATATCGAGCACGCCGCAGCGGCACGACAACAAGAATTTATCGCCGGACGCAATCTCGCAAAGGTACTGGCGCATTCTCTCGGCCTGCCCAATATCTCGCTGAGAAGAGGAGATGATCGCTCTCCTCGCTGGCCAACTGACCGTTGTGGCAGCCTAACCCACTGCTCCACCGTGTGCGCCGCTGTTGTCTCGACCACTGAGGTGATCGAGTCTGTTGGTATCGACTTGGAGTCTGTCGGACGCGTGGAGACAAAACTCTGGCCCACACTCTTTACCGCGCGCGAGCGAGACTACCTCGGTCAACTTGAACCCGAAAAGGCGAACGTCGAAGCAACGGTTTTTTTTAGCGCCAAGGAGAGCTTCTACAAATGTCAGTACCCCCTGACCCAGTCCTGGGTTGGCTTTCAGGATGTGGAACTCGAACGCAGCGATGACAAGGTGCTACGCATATCCCCCACAAATGGTGACAAGCAGCGGTGGCATGTACCGCCAATACACGTGGCACCGGTCGATGAACAGCACGTCGCCACATTAATCCTGCTCTACCGGTAGCGCGCTAAAACAGACTGTGCTCACGTCGATCAGGCGGCGGGCGCCCTCCGGTGCAAATGGCGTGATAAAAATCTTCCAGAGTATCCTCGCCAAATTCAGGCGTCGCGTCGGCGTCATAGCATTGCGTGGCCTCATCCCAGACCAACATCGACTCCGAGGCATAAAACTGGGCGATGCGCAGAAACTCTGCACGCTCCGCCATCCGCTGCGAGAACAGCGCCAATGGTGTAATGACCCAGCGCAACCAAGTGAACATGTTGATGGGCAGAGACCGAAGACGACAGGGTTGGCCCGCCGCATCACAGAGCATCTTGGCCTGAGCCAGCGGCGTGATGGCAGGCCCGGGGCCACCAATAATGCGTTGCACAGTCCCCTCTCTCGGCTCGTCGAGCTGGGCAACCATGAATCGCGCCAAATCGCGATCTGAAATGGGCTTGCACGCCGTCCCTTCCCCCGAACCGAACACCAGAAATGGCTTACCCGCCTGCACCCGCGCCAATTGACCCACCAAAGATCTAAAAAACGCGGTAGCCCGGATAACCGTGGCGGGTACGGGAGAATCATAAAGAGCCGACTCAAACTGCAACTTCGCCTGCTGAAAAGCCAGCACCGGCTTCTGAACACAGATTGCCGAGAGCAGCACGAAGTGGGCAACGCCGTCACGCTCTGCGCGCGCTAGCAGTCTTTGGTTGGCCTCAAAGTCAACGCGAATCGCGTCGTCTGGCGCGCCCGTTCGACTCGCGAGGCAAGACACAACGGCCTGAACGGGGGGCACCTGACTATCCCACTCCGTATCCATCGTTATGTCTGCCTCAACAACGGTGACCGCCTGGGTTTCTTCAACCAGGGTGTGCCCGGGGCGGGCGAGTGCAATGACCTCATGGCCCTTGGCAGCCAATTCCTTAAGCACCGCCTGACCGATGTAACCCGTCGCTCCCGCCAGCAATACCCGCATGGCAATCTCTACCGTAACTGTTGTGCCACCCTAGGCGGGTCACGTCGGCCGGTCAATCAAGAAATAGATCCTCACCCGCGCCAGCGCAGCATCATTCTTGGGCCTGGGGATCGCGCGGCCGGCAAAGCCCCTGCGCATTCGCTAGAGTGGGGGCTACCGATGTCAGGTCGCAGCAACCATGTCAGTCTCCGATAAACCTCTGAGTCCCGCGGATCAGTCTCGCATTATCGAGATGGCCTGGGAGGACCGAACTCCCTTTGAAGCAATAGCCGCGCTTTACGGATTGTCAGAAGCGAAGGTCATTGCACTCATGCGGGCATCGCTTAAGGCCCGTGCGTTTCGCAACTGGCGCCAGCGGGTCTCAGGCCGCGCTACTAAACACCACGCCCTGCGAGATCCCTCAGTGTCTCGGGGCTACTGCAAGACCCAATACAAAATGCGCTCGAAGTGAGATCGACAAGATGGCAACCATAGGTATTTTAAGCCTTGCGGCCACATTGGGGGCCATGCTTTTTTTTGCCGTTGCGGTCGCGCCTACCGTTTTTCAAGCGTTGCCGGCAGAGCAGGCAGGTCTGTTTTTACGCCGGCTCTTCCCGCGCTATTACGCCGCTCTCATACTGGGTTCCACCGCGGCGGGCGTATTGCTGCTACCGACTGAACCTTCAGCCGCCGGGGTGTGCTTGTCCGTAGCGATCTCGACTTTGTGGGTGCGGCAAAGCCTCGTGCCTAAAATAAATCAACTCCGCGACAAAGAGCTGGCGGGCGACGCACTGGCAGGAGTACATTTCGCGCGATGGCATCGAATCTCGGTGGTGATTAATCTCATACAGCTGGTCGCTCTGGCGGCTTTGTTAGCGGTACTCTGAGACGACGATCGGGCCCCTCTCTCGCACAAGGTATTGCTGTTATGGATCCCGAGCTTCTTTGGGTTTTCATCCCGACAATTGCGGCTATCTCACTGACCCCAGGTATGTGTATGACCTTGGCCTTCAGCCTCGGGTTATCTCAAGGTTACCGCCAGACGCTGTGGATGATGTGGGGGGAACTCGCCGGGGTCGCAACGGTGGTCATTTCCTGCGTGCTCCTTCTTGCCTGGATTCAATCGCTCTCAGCGATCTATTTCACCGCCCTCGCATTAATTGGGGGCAGCTATTTGCTGTGGATCGCCTACCGCCTTTGGACACAACCCGCACACTTTGAGGGGGGCGAGGGGCGGCCTCAGCTTGCACCGCTGGCATTACTCGCTCTGGGTTACACCACCGCCGTTATGAATCCAAAAGGCTGGGGATTTATGATTGCACTGCTGCCCGGCTTCATCTCACCGGCCTATTCCACAACCGAGCAGCTGACGGCTTTTCTTTCAGTTTTGTTGCCTTCCGAATTTCTATTCATGAGCCTGTACGCATCGGGCGGCAGCGGCTTGCGTCGATTACTCAGCAGCGATCAGCAGTTGGCACGACTCAATAAACTGTCGGCGGCACTCATGGTGCTGGTCGCGTTGCTGGTAATGACCAAGCTATAACCGAAGGCAATTCGCCTAGATACCCGGTGCCCAACTTGCGTGAAAGCCAAATGGCACTCGTTGGGGAAGCGTCACTCGCGCCAATGGCCCTCGCGTGATGTCTTTGGCGTCGAACACCAGACAACGCGAAGCCCAATCTCGGGTATCTGTCACCAGCGTGATCACGTAACCGTCGTCTTCGTCGTTGTCCCGGGTGGCCCCGGCCTTTGGCGCATATACGGCCTCACTACCGAAGACGCCGTCACCGTAGTCCCACTGCTGACGACAGCCCGTATCGTTGTCATATTTCACCAACCCGGTGAAGCGCAAGGTGTGGCCCCCCTCCGTCAGAAGTGGAATCCGTTGGTGATAGGCATAGCGGCTTTTCACACCCGCATAGAGCGGGTTAGTTTTATTGAACTCGGTGTTGAGGTCATCAATATCGCCCTCTCGCACCTCGCCCGTGCGCAAGTTAAAGCGCCATCGGTAGTTGTTCGCCTCGAGCCGCATATACGCCAACATATGAGAGAGCTCGCCTTCGTCGCTGGTCGCCGACGGCATGGGATTAGTCGAGCGACAGCCATCCATCACCACCCAATCACCCTCCTCCCAACAGTTGCTCACATGCAGAATGTAGCAGGGCTCGCAGTCAAACCAGCGAATGTCCCCGCCGCTACCGTGGCGGGGAATCAACCCAAAGCGCGTCGGAATATCGCGATGAAACGTGAGCACCCTCAAGCGATGGCGCTGTAAAACGGCAGGGTCGTGGAAAAACGGTAAGTCGTGAAGGATGGTGTAATTAGGGGTAAAACCAATGTCGTGGGGTAAGCGCGGCCCGGGGAGGTCAATCGCCACCTCGTGCAACAACTTGCCGGAAGGATCTGCCACCCCATAGGTCATGTAGGGCGGCTCATCACCGTAATCAAAGAACAACAACTCACCGGTCGCCCAGTCAATCTTCGAGTGGGCCGACAGGCGACGGTGCTGGCGACCTGAAAGCTCAAAGTACCCCTCGGTTTCCAATGTTTGCGGGTTGAGCCGATAGGGATGACCCGCGTTATACCAGAGCGTCATCAGGCTCCCGGCGTAATAAAACAGGTCCGTATTGGAAGTATCCTTGATGCCGAATTCCGAGGTAGTGAAATCAAAGGGTCCCATCACGCCATTGGACGTCGAGCACCCTGCCCGGCGCTCAGCCGCAAGCGCGACTGTCTCCACGTAGCGATTACGGTAGCTGGCCTCACCCTCGCAAAAGGACACCGCATGGACCATGCCGTCCCCGTCAAACGGATGGTAGCGATTGCCCGGCTTATGAATAGGGTTGGGACCATTTCTGAAATAAGTCCCCAACAAATCTGCAGGAATTTCGCCTTCGACATGCAGGCCACTCTTGCTCAGTTCAAGTGTCGTTGGTGCGTAAAGGCCGTGCAAATAGGGATTATCGAGACCATAGATCCAGGGCTGGGTGTGCTCGAAGTCGGCCACCCCGCCGATGCAGCCCTCCGTTACCGGATAGGCGGGCAAACGTAACGCTTGATTCACTTTACTCTCCGCCATAACAGGTGCGGCTACAGGTTTCAGCCTAACAGGGAAAATTCCTCCCCCGCAATGCGGGATTAAACGCGATCAATGCTGCGAATGGACGTTTCGTAGACCCGGCAGGGCCCTTGCCTTGCACCCAACCCCCGCCTAGGATCCAACGAGTATGACAGCGAGTGTCACCATGTCCGCGCTTAAAGACCGTCTCCGACTGCCACTGTTTCAAGCCCCCATGTTTCTGCAATCGGGGCCCGACATGGTGATCGCCGCTTGCCGGGCGGGGATCGTCGGGACTTTCCCCTCACCCAATGCCCGCACCACTGACGAGCTCGAAACCTGGTTGCAACAGATTACCCATGCCATTGATCCCGAGATCGACGCACCGTGGGCCATTAATTTGATGATGCATCGCTCCAATCCTCGACGACTCGACGACCTGCAGCTAGCTGCACAGTATGAAGCGCCTCTTATCATCACGGCGCTGGGTAGCCCGCGAGAGGCGGTGGACATTGCTCACCACTACGGAGGGCGCGTTTTCGCTGATGTCATTAGCCCTGAGCTGGCGCGCAAAGCGATTGACGCTGGCGCCGATGGACTTGTTTTGGTCTGCGCCGGTGCAGGGGGTCACACCGGCCAACTGTCCCCCTTTGCCTTCGTCGAGGAAGTACGCCGCTTCTGGCACGGCGACCTGGTACTGGGAGGGGGTATCGTCAGCGGCAGAGGTATCAGAGCAGCGGAGGTTATGGGGGCAACCTATGCCTATATGGGCACCCGATTTATTGCCACGGAAGAATCACTGGCAGACCCACGGTACAAAGACATGGTTGTGACGTCATCGGCCAAGGACATTATCTGCACTGATGCAATATCGGGAGTCCCCGCTAATTGGCTTCGCCCGAGCCTGATACAAGCGGGCTACGACCCCGATCACTTACCGCCTGCGAAGGCAGTGAATGTGGGGGACGCATCCGGCGATCCCACACGATGGCGCGATATCTGGTCGGCAGGTCAGAACGTGGGAAGTATCGATGCAACACTCCCGATTGCCCGGCTGGTGGATCAGTTGGAGCAGGAATACCAGAGTGCCTGCGATGCATGAGCTAAGAAGCAGCGCCCCGGACCGTATCCGAGCACTCACAGAGGCCGGACATTGGGGATTCGACACCCTGCATAGCTTGTTGTCGCGTCAAGTCGCAACCCGACCCGAAGCGCTTGCGGTGGCGGATCAACCCAACAAGGAAGACCTGGTTGGGACATCGCCAGTTCGTCTCAGCTTCAGAGAGCTCAATATCGCCAGCGATGCCTTGGCGGCTCAGCTACTGGAAAAGGGCGCGGACGCCGACAGCCGGTTGCTGGTGCAGTTACCCAACATTGTCGAGTTAGTGGTTTGCTTTTACGCGAGTAGCAAAATCGGCGCAGTGATATCGCCACTGCCCGTGCAATACGGCGCCCACGAAATAAGCTCACTCGGTGCAACACTCGGTGCGACACACTTTATTGGATGCCGGCATTTTCGCGGTCAGGATCTGGCGGCAATGGCCGAGCAAGCGCTCCCGAATACCGCAATTTGGTCTTTGGGTGACGACCTGGAGTGCCTCAGAGCTGAGATTGATACACCCGCGGACACTCGCCTGCGTCGCCATCAGGCCGGCGTGACAGATCCCGCGAATCGGGTGCTGACGGTCTGTTGGACCTCTGGTACCACCGGAACACCAAAAGGGGTCCCCCGGTCAGCCAACATGTGGCTGGCGACGGCGAGGGCCACCGCGGAAGCGGGTGGCTATCAGCAAGGCGAGCGGTTACTCAATCCTTTCCCACTGGTGAATATGGCCGCCATCGGGGGATTCCTGTTTGCCGCCGCAGAGCTGGGTTGTGGTCTGATCCTGCATCACCCGCTGGATCCCGCGTTGTTTCTGCAGCAAATGCAGGAAGAAAAAATCCATTTTACGATCGCACCGCCGCCTCTGCTCAACCAGCTGGCGGCCAAGCCCGAGATGTGGCGGGCATTCGATTTCGGTGCGCTGCGCGCCGTAGGCTCAGGGTCCGCGCCCCTGTCCCCCGATATGATCGCGACCTTTGAGGAGGACTATGGCAAGCCCATCATCAATTTTTATGGGTCTAACGAAGGTCTGGCGCTTTTTGCCACGCCGCAGACTGCGCCCACATCTGATCTTCGCGCCACGCACTTTCCACGCTTTGGGGCCACCGGCATTGAGTGGCACGGTAAAGCGGCACAAATGGTAAAGAGCAAAGTGATTGATCCGGATACCGAGGCTGACCTGAATGAACCCGGCGCGGTAGGCGAACTCTGCTTTGCCGGTGCAACGGTCTTTGATGGCTACCTTGGCACCCCGAATGAGGCCGTGTTCACCGCCGATGGTTATTTTCGCAGCGGTGATCTGGTCGCTATCAGTGGGCAGCCTCCCCACTACTATCGCATCGTCGGCCGCTGCAAGGACATTATCAATCGGGGGGGCATGAAAATTTCACCCGCAGAGATCGATACGTTAATGGAAGCACACCCGGATATCACTGAAGCAGCCGTTTGCGCTTACCCTGATGCTGCATTGGGGGAAAAAGTCTGTGCCTGCGTTGTATCAGCCAGCGGGGGGTCGGCGCCGTCGCTGGAAACGCTGTGTGACTATTTGCTGGGGCGCGGCCTCGCTAAATCCAAACTGCCCGAGCGCATACACTATCTGCCGGCGCTACCCAGAAACCCTATGGGCAAAGTCGTGCGCACCGCGCTTCAGGCTTTGCTGACAACTTAAGAGGAAAACTGCTAATGCCAGCTCCTATTTATATTCTTGGTGGCAGCCAGACAGACTTTGCGCGCAATTGGGCGCGTGAACAGCTGGAAATCTATGATCTCTTTGCCGAGGCGCTGCAAGCCGCGATCAGCGATGCGGGAATTGAACCCGCACAAATTGAAGTCGGGCACGTGGGTAATTTTGTGGGAGATCTGTTTACTCGCCAAGGCCTGCTTGGCGGTTTTTTTGGCCAGGTGTATCCCGAGCTCGGCAACTTACCCACGGCACGCCATGAAGCCGCCTGCGCGTCGGGGTCGATGGCGATCCTTGCCGCCATGCGCGATATCGAGGCTGGTCATTACGACGTCGCCTGCGTGCTTGGTCTTGAACTGATGCGCAATGTCGACGGTAAAACTGGGGCAGAGTATCTGGGAGCGGCAGCGTGGCAAGGACATGAAGCCACCAGCTGTGATTTTCCCTGGCCCTTTCTGTTTGATCGCCTGACCCAGGAGTACGACGCGCGCTATGGCATCGCCGATGAACACCTGACCCGCATCGCAGAAATCAATTTTGCCAACGCGCGCCTGAACCCTCGGGCACAAACGCGTAACTGGGAATTTGCGGAGGGCAGCTTCGGTAGCGACCCCGTGCTGAACCCCTCCGTTGAGGGCCGCGTACGAAAACTCGACTGTGGTCAAATCACTGATGGCGCAGCCTGTGTCGTGCTTGCCAGTGAACGCTTCGCCAAAGCTCATTGCCAGAAAACCGGGGAGCGTCTCGCTGACCTGGCTCGTATCAAAGGCTGGGGACATCGCTCGGCGCCCATTCTGCTAGAGACCAAACTCGCTGCCTCCAAAAATCAATCGCTGATCTTCCCCCACGCGGCGCAAACCCTGACAGATGCCAGAACCCGGGCGGGAATGGGCAGCATCACTGATCTGGACGGTCTTGAAACCCACGACTGCTTTACCGTGACTGAGTATATGGCTATCGATCACAGCGGTCTCACTGCGCCGGGAGAGAGCTGGAAAGCCGTTGAGGAGGGCCGCATTGCGCGTGACGGGGACTTCCCCATCAATGCCAGCGGCGGCCTTATTGGCCTGGGGCATCCGGTTGGAGCAACCGGCGTTCGCATGGTGCTTGATTGTGCGCGGCAGGTAACGGGCCAGGCAGGGGATTACCAAATTCCCAAGGCGGAGAATCTCATTACCTTCAACGTCGGCGGCAGCACCACAACCTGCGCCAGCTTTGTGGTGGGCGTGGGTTCGTGAAAGATGTTTTCATCTATGACGCTATCCGCAGTGCCCGCGCTCGTGCCAAACCTGAAGGTGGTCTTCACGAGTTAACCCCCTCAGCCCTACTCAAGCACCTCTACCATGCACTCGAGGCGCGCAATACGTTGGATACCATCCAGATATCAGAAGTGATTCTGGGGTGTGTGACCCAAAACGGAGAGCAGGCAGCCAATATCGCCAAAACCTCAGCACTCTATGCGGGCTGGCCGAGCAGCGTCGCGGGGTTGACCGTTCATCGTTTCTGTTCCTCCAGTATTGACGCGATTGCGCTTGCCGGCCTGAAAGTTGCCTCCGGCCAGGCACAAGCGATGGTCGCTGGAGGCGTCGAGATGATGTCTCGCGTGCCTATGCTCTCTGATAATGCGCGGGTATTTAGCGACCCCGAATTTGCGCTGCAACATCAGATGCTGCTCATGGGTAGCGGTGCCGATCTGATTGCCACGAGAATCGGTGCAACGCGAGAAGCCTGTGATGCCATTGCACTAGAAAGCCAAAGGCGCGCAGCGCGGGCACAACGAGAGGGTCGATTCACATCGATCGTGCCCATTAGCACCTCTCGCGGGGTCGTGGCGACCGACGAATGCGTCCGCGCCGATATCACCAGTGCACAGTTGGCCCGCCTATCCCCCGCCTTTGCAGCGTTGGGCGCTGCGGGTGCCGATAAGGTGCAGTTGGCGGCATACCCCGAGCTCGGAGAGATTCAGCACGTGCATACCGCAGGCAACTCACCCGCAATGTGTGATGCAGCAGCGCTGGTGCTCTTGGGTGACGCGGCGTTTGGCCAACAGTCGGGGCTGACGCCCAAGGCACGATTGGTTGCGACCACCACCGCCTGCGCAGAGCCGCTCGAAGTGGTGAGCGGATGTGTCGCGGTCACCGAAAAATTACTCCGGGACAATCGGCTATCCGCCCATCAAGTCGATCTCTTTGAGATTCATGAAGCGTTCGCTGCAACCGTGATCAAAACGAAAGAAACACTAGAGATTGAGAACGACAGGCTCAACGTCAACGGCGGTGTCATCGCGCTCGGTCATCCCATGGGCGCTACGGGAGCCATCATGACCGGCACCCTGATCGACGAATTGGTTCGCCAACAGCTTGCCCGGGGTATTGTTGCGGCGAGCGGCGCCGCCGGTAGCGGTAGCGCACTGTTAATTGAGCGATGCTAGCGCACAGGCACAGTTAAGCCGCAGCATCGACCCAAAAAGCAGTTACGCGTGCGATTACCGCACCCAAATGGGCGAGCTCCACACGCGCTCTTGAAGCGTCTTGTGCAAATCGGCCCGTGGCGCGACGCCAGCACGAATAGCATCCCAGGTTGACCAGCGACAGGTCGGATTCTCTAGCGCACGCAGGTAGTAAAACGCGCGACTGTCAGGATCGTAATCCGGGTCTTGCCACACTGTTTTCAACTCAGACGCACCCACCCCTTGGGTGATGCTGCAATCTGCCAGATCAACCTTGGCACCATTGTCGGGGCAACGGTGCGTATTGGGATCAGGTGCCATCCCGTCTGAGCAGGCCACGTCATAAACCTGCTCGTAGGTCTCACCCGCTTTTTCCCAGCCCTTGATAATTTGTAAACGTTGCAGCGCAGTGCCCCGGGGGTCGGCACTGGCCCAGGCGACAAAAGTTGGCGCTGTATCAGTTTTAGCTAACTCTCCGCCCATCGGCACACCGCCTGCATAGGCCTCTTCAATCATGGTTTCTGAATTCAGGATATCGGCCGAAAACGCGTTACCTGCGAAAAACCGCACTTTCATCCGCGGACCTGAAGTCGCAAACGTTTCCTTGCGGCGAAAAGCGTCATAGATCGCGTCGCGGGTATTCTCCTCCGCCCATACGCCAGTCACCCCCGACGCACTCCAGCTCTCAAAGCCTCCGCCGTAGGTATAAGTGCGGCCCTCGACCTCCGTTAAGGTATCCGGCGCCAGAAACCTGGCAAATGTCCCATAGATGAAATCCACCGGTACCGAGCCGCGCCGCTCGGGTATACCATCGAGCAAACCCGCTTTGGAGAAAAAGGTTTCCTCGTCATCACTGGTGCCGGCAACGTGGGTGTCACTGGCCGCGGCAAAACCAAACTGGTAGGGGTTTTTCACACCACCGGACTCCAGCATCAGCCCATTGCGCAGGGCCTCGCGCACATAACTGCCTTTTTCTTCGCTATGAATGCTGGTGCCGACTCTAAATTTATAAATTTCAAAGTCAGCCCACTCATCGTTCGGGGAAAGCAAGGGGTGGGTGTCTGAAGTCCCTTTGATCTGCGTGATCTCTACCAGCGGTTCGTTGCGCATCCGCTGTTCAGCGTAGGCGTCATCCATGGGGTCACCCGCCCAATCTTCCAACTTGAACATCTGACCGTTGGAGCCATTGGAGTTGTGGGGAATCGCCAGGCTCTCTATGCCCTGATCTCTCAAAGTATCCATCCAGTCCCACAAACCCTCGGGATTTTGGGAGTTCAAACGTGAGAACGGCACCGCCGGCAGCTTGTCGGCACCGCGAAAAAAGACGTTTCGGTGGAGATTGCCGACATCATCGGTCGAAGAGGTGTACTCATAGGCGACAAAAGTCGTGAAGTGTCCCGGATCATTAAACTGCTCTGCCGCGGTGATGATGTCATCCCACGCGCGCCTCGTAACGCCGATCGCCATTTCCTCAGATATCTCACCCGAGCGAATCCCCGCCAGCGTGCCAGGTATAAAAGAGGCGAAATTACTGAGTCTTTTGGTCAAGCTCCAGACGTCTTTGTTGTCATCCGCGTTGAGGTTGTGAAGCGGTTTCGAAATCTCATACTGGGAAAAAGGAGTCGTGGTATCACCCGCCTCTAGCGCCAGACCCAGAAACATCGCGTGGTCTGTCACGGCGTAGAAATCCAGCGGCGTTGCCATCTGGATCTGGTAACCCGCGGGATGCTCAATGGCTTCACCCTGCGCGAATCGATAGGCGTCGTAGGGCGTTGCGGTGGTGCCGAAGTTGTAGGCATCGAAAGAGTATTCGGTGTGCACATGGAGGTCACCGAAGTAGGCATTGCGAAGCGGGTTGGCCGCTGGCGGTGTCCGGTCCACAATATCCATGACTGGCTTCAGCGGGTCACCGCCGCGACCGCCAAAATTGGAGTCTTCATCCAGCAAGCCTACCTCTTCGGTGCAAGCCGAGATTAAAGTGATAAGGCTCAAGGCAAGTGCAGATCGCTTCATCATGGTGCTTTCTCGTCGTTATGGTTATTGGCGCTGAGTTTACTCACCATTGACCAGAATGGGCACCTCTGCCACACGCTGCCATTCAACCGTGCGCGTGATAAATCCAACCTTGACGGTAAAAGCCATGAGGTCCTCGCTTTCCAGAGAGATCCGGGCGTTGCGATACTCCTGCAGCTGCGCCGCGTAAACCTGAGCGGCCCAGACAGTGGGCTTATCGGTAGCCGCCAGATCGGTGACCAGCTGAAACCCGACCCTATCTGGACGATTATCATTTCGAACTACCACCCCAACGGCGCCGTCTGGCCGCATTTCGATCCACACGGGTTCTTTCTCGTGCTGCCAAAAACCAGCAATGCCGGCGTCTGCCCGCACGATGGACGCCACAGATAGCAGCACCGCGATGAATATCGTTTTCACTATTGCTTTCCCTTAATTCGCGAGTGATCGCGCCGTCATTTTGCCCAGCTGTGACATGTGTACTTCATCGGGACCGTCGGCAATGCGACAAAATCGCCCCACAGTAAACACATCGGGGATCATGGTGTCCTGACAGACGCCCATACCCCCATAAATCTGCATGGCCCGATCAGCGACCTCCTGCGCCATTCTGGGCGCCACAATTTTAATCATAGAGATGTAGGGTCTTGCACCCTCCAGACCCTCGCGATCCATGACTTCGGCGGCTTGCAGCGTCAACAAGCGGCACTGCTCGATATCACAACGGCTACGCGCGATTTCGTGTTGCACGGAGGTTTTTTTAATCAGTGCCTCGCCAAAAGCCACGCGCTCCTGGGCGCGCGCGCACATAAGTTCCAGACACCGTTGCGCCATGCCCACAAAGCCCATTGCATACT
>Ga0255776_10000365_pt1 | contig 51634 bp, 51 predicted proteins | sample 071ome_19_FD_179974 | JGI IMG/M metagenome (GOLD analysis project Ga0255776, IMG submission 179974) | Coastal salt marsh microbial communities from the Groves Creek Marsh, Skidaway Island, Georgia - 071413AT metaG (version 2) | ecosystem: Environmental > Aquatic > Marine > Intertidal zone >...
TTTATGGTCAAGAACGAGAAGACCCTCAATGTCATGACCCAGAGTGACCTGCCTGACGTGAGTTTCGCCAAGCATTGACTGCTGCCAGCCTGGGTTGGGCTAGTAGATGCGGGCCAGAGACCTGAGTAACGCGGTTTGCACGCCAGTGGCTTCCTCGCTGGATGGGGTATTCTCCCGGTACTCCCCATCAGATTGTAGTTCCCAGCTCTGAACTTCGTCATTCAGGTAGGCTTCCAGCTCATCGATGATGCGATTCGCAAGCTTCTTCTTGAGGATCGGGAAACACACCTCGATGCGATGGGAGAGGTTGCGTTCCATCCAGTCGGCACTGGCGCAATACACCTGGTTGCTGTTGTTTTCGAAATAGTAAACCCGGGAATGCTCGAGGAACCTGCCTACCACGGAAATCACCCTGATATTGTCGCTGATCCCGGGAATTCCCGGTTTCAGGCAGCAAATGCCGCGTACGATGAGGTCGATTTGCACCCCCGCCTGGGAGGCTTCGTACAGCGACTTGATCACGGCGGGATCGGTCAGGGCATTCATCTTGGCGACGATGCGGGCGTGCTTGCCGCTGCGCGCGACCTCTGCCTCTGCCTCAATCATCTTGATGGTGGCCTTGCGCAGGTTGAACGGCGCATGGATCAGTAACTTGGGATGGATCTTCTTGCCCATGCCGGTAATCTGCTGGAATACCTTGTGGACGTCGTTACACAGCGCCTTGTCAGCGGTCAACAGGCTGTAGTCGGTATACACCAGCGAGGTCTTGCGGTGGTAGTTGCCGGTTCCCAGATGGGCATAGCGTTCGAGCTTGTTACCAACCCGGCGCACGAACAGCAGCATCTTCGCGTGAGTCTTGTATCCCATCACCCCATAGACCACCACCGCACCCGCTTCCTGCAGGATGCTCGCGAAGTGTATGTTTTCCTCCTCGTCGAAGCGCGCGCGCAGCTCAATAACGACGGTGACTTCCTTGCCGTTGCGCGCCGCTTCCGCGAGCGCCTCGACCAGTTCGGAGGATTCGTTGGTTCGGTAGAGTGTCTGCTTGATTGACAGTACCGTCGGATCTTTTGCTGCCTGGCGCACCCAATCAATAATGGGAATGAAGGACTCATAGGGATGCAGGAGCAGGTGGTCCTCCTTGTCCACAGCGGCGAAGATGTCACTGTTTTCATCGAGCGCGGCGGGGGTGCCCGGGCTGAACTTGGGGAAGCACAGGTCGGGGCGGTCCAGCATCTGCAGCACCGCGGTGAGACGTTGCAGGTTCACCGGTCCATCGAGGCGGAACAATTCCTCCTCCGACAGATTGAATCGCTGCAGCAGGAAGTCGCTGAGTTCTTTCGGGCAATTGTGGCTCACTTCCAGCTTGGTGGCGGCGCCGAATCGTCGGGAATGCAATTCTCCCTGCAGGGCGCTGGCCACGTCCTCCACCTCCACGTTGGACATTTCCAGGTCGGAATTCCGGGTTACCCGGAACTGGTGGCACTCGGTGACCTTCATGCCAGGAAAGAACTCATCAACATGGGCATGGATGATGGAGGAGAGGAACACGAAGTTGTCTCCTCCGGGCAGGATCTCTTCGGGTACCTTGATCAGGCGCGGCAGGCTGCGCGGTGCAGGCACGATGGCCAGGCCACTTTCCCGGCCAAATGCATCCTTGCCGTCAAGGGACAGGATGAAGTTGAGGCTCTTGTTGACCAGGCGAGGGAAAGGATGTGCCGGATCCAGGCCCAGGGGGCTAACCACCGGCAGCACCTCATCATTGAAGTAGCACTTGGCCCATTTCTTCAGCGGCTCGTTCCATTCGTGGCGGTGGAGAAAGCGGATGTTCTCGTCAGCCAGTGAAGGAAACAGTTCCTCGTTGAGGATACGGTACTGTTCGGTGAGCGCCGCGCGTACCTGCTCGTGAATGATCTTCAGGACCTGTTCCGGGTATTTGCCATCCGGACCGGGGCGCTGGCGACCAAAACCCAGCTGCTTCTTCAGGCCGGACACCCTGATCTCGAAGAATTCATCCAGGTTGGAGCTGAAGATCAACAGGAACATCAGGCGTTCCAGCAAGGGATGGGCAGGATTCTTGGCCTGGCTCAGCACCCGCAGGTTGAATTTCAGGTGGGAGAGTTCCCGGTTCTCATAGAGTTCGTGACTCTCCAGGTCCGGGGGGGCACTGACGGCGGTATCGCTGGTGGGCGCACCGTTTCGAGGCACCATTTCCAGGGCTGTGGCATTGGGGTGGGCGGTCATCAGAGTGTCTGTTTCCGGGTTCGGCATCGGTCTCAATCGTTGTTTTGCGGTCTTGGCATTTATCAGCCACAGCGTGCTGGCTGATGTCGTCGTAGCCTGATTCTGTTGGCGCCACCCAGGCTGTCTGCCTCGCCGTAGTTGGCGGGTTTCGATGGCGCTGGATCGGCCGCCAGCCGATCCACCAGAAGCTGGTCGACCGTAAACGGCTTGACGGTTTGCTACACGTTACTGTTTCTGCAGGGGGAGACGGAGGATAACACTCTGTCGCGATTTTTTAAATTGTAGTAAAAGTGTAATATTTCGGAGAATCAGCCAGTTGCGGCTGCTTTTACTTTTGATTTCGATTCTGGTTTCGCGCCTGGGCAGGTTACTTTCTGCGCACCTTCCTGCGCACCTTCGCGGGTGTCGGATTTGATCAGGCGTAGCCTGCCGGGGGGGAACTTGCAGGAGAAGCAGCTACCGTTTCCCACGCTGCTGCTGATGCTGAGCTGGCCGTCATGGCGACTGACGATGTGCTTCACGATGGCCAGGCCCAGACCCGTGCCACCGGTCTCGGAGGAACGGCTGACATCCACCCGGTAGAAGCGCTCGGTCAGTCGGGCGATGTGCTGGGCATCGATGCCAATGCCATCGTCTTCAACCTCCACCACCAGCGACTGCTCCTCGATCCGTACCCGGGTCGCTATGGTGCCTTCCGCCGGCGTGTACTTGGCGGCGTTGGCCATCAGGTTGGAGAAGGCAGAGTACATCTCGCCACGATCGCCGATGAACTCGATGTCATCGGGACAGTCCACCGTGAACCGCTGCGATTTCTTCTTGTAGACCTGCTGGGTGTCATTCTGGATTTCCGACAGCAGGCGTCCGAGGCGAAAGGATTCTGCCTGTCTTGGTCGTTGCTTGGTCTCCAGGGAAGAGAGCATGAGCAGGTCACGCACGATGTTCTCCATGCGCGTGGATTGCTGGTGCATCTGCCGGATCGGCTTCTGCCATTTCGGGTCCAGGTCCTGCATGTTGTCGATGATGGCTTCAAGGTAACCCTTGATCACGGTGATAGGGGTTCCCAGTTCATGGGATACATTGCCCACGAAATCCTTGCGCATCAGTTCCAGCCGGTGCAACTGGGTGATGTCCCGCACGATCATCAGTCGCTCGTTTTCCCCGAACAGGGCGATCTGGTATTCCAGCATCTTGCTGCTGTCGCCGGGGGCGCTGAGTTTGAGAGGTTGCTCGTAGTCTTTCTTCTCAAAGTACTCGGCGAAGCGCGGATCCCTGATGAGGTTGGTCACCGGCTGACGGCGATCCTGGGGGTAGCGCAGGCCCAGCAGGGTTTCCCCGGCCAGGTTCCAGAAATCCAGGTTATTCTGGTGATCGATCATGATCACGGCCATCTCCAGTGCCGCGGATGCATCCTGGGCCTTGTTGACGATGCTCTCCAGGTGCGCGCTGGCGCGTCGCTCCTGCTTCTGCAATCGGTAGATGCCATCGAAGATGCTACCCCAGAGGCCGAAACTCTCCGGTGGCGCAGAGCGATCGCTGGTATGGTCCTGGGCCAGCCAGCGATAGAGTCTGCGCAGCTGGTAGAAGTTGAAGGCGGCGAAGAGAAAGAACAGGAGCAGCAGGCTCCACAGCAGGGTGTTGGTGAGATAGCCAATCAGGGCCACCACCGCCAGGACAATGAGCTGTGTTTTTACTTCTGAGCGCCAGGTCTGCAATTGTGAAGCCCTATGATTCCCGGTAGCAGCCTGGGTATTACTGCAGGCTGGCAAGCTTATTGTAAGTCTTCCGGGGGTGTGGAACCACTTCCCATTGTGCCACCACCTGACGATGATATTGATACAATTGTTCCCGTGAAAATCGTATAATTAACGGCCTGCCTGAGCAGTCACTAATTTGTCCTATGAGGAAACAAGTAATACCGATGAAAACCGTTTTTCGCACAATTGTATTAATTTCGACTCTGGCCACTTCTGCCGCTGTCTTTTCCGAGCCCGGGGAGTTTTACCTGGTGCCAGGTGTACAGTGGATGGATTTCGATGAAGAAGCCGGACTGGACAACGATTGGGGCTTCTCCGCAGGATTGGGTTTTCAAATGACCGAACGCCTGAGGGCGGAACTCAGCACCTTTGACCTGGATCCCGATTCGGGTGCCGGTGATGTAGACCTGGATCATTACCGACTGGACATGCTGTACGACGTGGGTCGCTCCCTGGGTAACTGGCAGCCTTTCGTGCTGGGTGGTCTGGGCAATACTGAGTTTGGTAACGACAATGACTCCATGATGAACCTCGGTGCCGGTCTGCGCCTGAAGATTTCTGATCGCATTGAATGGCGCACCGCAGTCCGTCATTTCAGCTACCTGGGCCGCGACTTCGAAGACGCGGACCTGGGTATCGATACGGGTCTGCTGATCTACCTGGGTTCCCGCGACAGGGCGCCGAGCCGCAGCACGGCCGCTGCGCGGCCTTCCACCCCTGCGCAGACGCAGCCTCGCAGCGAGCCGCCCGTTGTCGACTCGGACCAGGACGGTGTGCCGGATTCCGGTGACGCCTGCCCGGATACGCCACGCAACTATGCTGTAGATGAGCTCGGCTGCCCGATTCCGGTGGAAGAAGTTGCCCGGGTTGAGCTGCTGGTGAATTTCGAATTCGATCGCTCTGAGGTACGTCCCCAGTATTTCGATGCAATCGAAGAAGTCGCCAATTTCATGGCACAGTATCCTGATGTGGTGGTGGAGCTGGAAGGGCATACCGACAGCACCGGCACCGATGAGTACAACCAGGGCCTGTCAGAGCGCCGGGCCAATGCCGTGCGCGACGTCATGATCAATCGCTTCAATGTACGTGCCAGCCGGATTACTGCGCGGGGCTTTGGTGAATCCCAGCCTGCGACCAGTAATAGTACCAGCGAGGGCCGTGCGCAGAATCGACGGGTGATTACTGTCATCATCAAGACGCTGCAGAACTACCAGCCTCGTTAAACCAGTTTCGTTGCCCCGGCCACCGGGTCGGGGCAGCGACTACTTTCACCTCCCTTTTTACCAAGCTATGAGTCCCAAGCCCCCCTTGCCTGGCCTGGACGATGCGTCACTTGTGTGGCAATCCCCGGCGCAGTGTCAATCCATCGATGCCGCCAGACGTGCAGTGCTCTGCGACGAGACATCACTGACCGCACGCCTGAAGCAGCTCAGCGAAGGCGACTTCGCCGTGGAAGTGTTGCAGGAGGGCTGGATTCATCTCAAGACGCGAGCATTGTTGGCCGCGTTTGGGCCAGTCGCCTCCGGGCACCGCTTCTGGTCCCGGCATGTCATTCTGAGAGGGCGTGATGAGGCCTGGGTGATGGCCCATAGCCTGTTGCCTGAGCATGCCGTGTGCAGTCCACTGGGTGAGGTTATGGATTTGCAAAGCAGGCCGCTGGGTGAGTTTCTGTTTCAGCATCCCGGCCTGGTTCGCACGAACCTGGAGCTCGTAAAAACCACAGGGGATACCTGGGGTCGCCGCAGCCTGTTCAGTCTTTATAACAAGCCTATTATGGTTGCCGAGTTCTTTATGCAGGCGTTTCCCTTCGATGTGGCGCTGACACAACTGAGCGCTGACTAAGTATTATCCAGTGTCTTGTTGTTGGCTTGTGAAACAGCCACAAGATTTAGGGCCGCCGCCGGGGTTTTATTGGGTAATGACCTTGCATCAATGAGTCCCACAAAAACCGTCGTTTTTTTGGCCAGTTTTCTAGTTTTTTCGTCAGAAGCTTCTATACTGATTTTCAAGAGGTATGTTTTTAGCGAACGGGATTCCGTGACTGCTAACACATCGCGATGAAGCAAGGGCAGGAAACAAGCTGTTTCGCTAATTGGCGATGCAGCAAAGAGAAAAGTCTCGGCTTACTGCAGAAGTAATTTGCATACGTAGTTAACAGTAGAAAGTAACAAGTATGATCGAGACTCTGGAACTTCATCGCAGCGCTGCCAATATCCGCCGGCTGCAGAAGCTGGCAACATCGGGACAGCACAACGGGATCATTGTTAGGCGTACAGAGAGCGGTGGCCGCTCGCAGCGACTCAGAAGATAACGGGGTGCAACTGCCAACGGTCAATTTGAGGAATAATCGGGGTACTCATTGTGATAGAAGAACGATCGCTGGCAGCTAAAGAATACGCCAAACCAGAATTCAATCTCACTCCCGTTGCTGGCATCGGCAAATCGAGGGAGCAAGATACTGCGTGCGCAGCGTCACAACCGAAGCCACCCAATTCTGCTGCCTTGATGAAAGCGGCAAACTCCGCCCAAAATACGTTCAGGGCAAATTCCCTGGACGCCACCGTCGACGCCACCCAGCTCTACCTCAAGGAAATTGGCTACACCCCCCCTGCTCAGCGCAGAAGAAGAGGTGTACTTCGCCCGCCGTGCCCTGAAAGGTGATGAAGCCAGCCGCAAGCGCATGATCGAAAGCAATCTGCGTCTGGTGGTGAAGATCGCTCGCCGTTATATCAACCGTGGTCTCTCTCTTTTGGATCTCATAGAGGAGGGTAATCTCGGGCTTATTCATGCAGTAGAGAAATTCGATCCGGAGAAGGGTTTCCGCTTCTCTACCTATGCGACATGGTGGATACGTCAGAACATCGAGCGCGGGCTGATGAATCAGACCCGCACCATTCGCCTGCCGGTCCACGTGGTAAAAGAATTGAATACTTACCTGCGTGCCGAGCGGGAACTGGCCAACAAGCTGGCGAAAGAGCTTACTGTGGAAGACATCGCTGCGCTGGTGGAGAAGCCGGTGGCTGACGTGAAGAAAGTCATGGCCTTCAATGAGAAGGTCGCCTCTGCCGATGCCCCCATGGCAACTGACTCTGAGCGTCCGATTGTCGATGGGATCGCCGACGACAAGGTTCAGGACCCGGGTGAGTTATTCCAGAACTCTGAATTGCAGGATTCAATCGGTCGCTGGATGCATGAACTCAGCGACAAGCAGAGTGAGGTGCTTTCCCGTCGCTTCGGTCTCAATGGCTATGACAGCGATACCCTGGAAAATGTCGGTAAGGAAGTCGGCCTTACCCGTGAGAGGGTGCGGCAGATTCAGATCGAAGCCCTCAAGCGTCTCAAGATCATCATTGGCAGGGAAGGTATCGCCCGGGATGTGCTCTGCGAGTTTGCCTAGTTCACTCGCTTCAGCCTGCTAGCATTAGTCGAAAGCGCTCAGGCCTTCCACCACAGACTACAGCGGCGATGTCTCCAGCAGAGACTTCGCCGTTTCTCATTCCGGGATTCGCCGCTGGAAGCCTCGGCCTTGAACCCGCCTCCTGCCTGCTTTATCCTCGTGGCCCTTTCCGGGGTGGCGGCAATCAATGAGGTGACAGGGCTCCGCCGGCTTCCCTCCCGTATCCAGAGTTTCCAGTACCTGCACTGGTAAGAAGAATTTCATCATGCCTAATAGTCCTCTCGCTGCACTAAGCGGCAAGCTCGTTATCGACCTGAGTCGTGTGCTCGGTGGACCTTACTGTACACAGATTCTTGGTGACCACGGGGCTGAAATCATCAAGATAGAGCCTCCCCGTGGGGACGAAACCCGGGACTGGGGCCCACCTTTTCACGATGGTGATTCCGCGTATTACATCGGCGTAAACCGTAACAAGCGCTCCATGGGCCTGGATCTGTCCCGGCCAGAAGGGCGGGAAGTATTGTTACGCATGCTGGAGAACGCCGATGTGCTTCTGGAGAACTACAAGCCTGGCACCATGGAAAGCTGGGGGTTGGGCTACGAGGAGGTTCTGAAGGAGAAGTTTCCGCGCCTCGTACACTGCCGCATCAGCGGCTTTGGCAGTGATGGTCCATGGGGCGGGTTTCCCGGCTATGATGCCATCATCCAGGCCATGGCGGGCTGGTTCAGTGTCAACGGTGAAGCCGACAGCGAACCCACTCGGCTGGGCCTTGCCGCCGTGGATATGGGTACCGGACTGTATAGCGTGATTGCCATCCTCATGGCCTTGCTGGAGCGCGAACGCTCGGGGCAGGGGCAGTACCTGGACATGACACTCTATGACTGCGCCGTATCCCTGATGCATCCCCACATCCCCAATTACAACTACTCGGGCAAGATTCCCGGGCCGACGGGCAATGCCCATCCCAACATCAGTCCCTACGACACCTTCAAAACGGGGACCATCGACATCTTCATCGGCGCCGGCAATAACCGCGCCTTCGGCAAGCTCTGCAAGGCATTGAACCGACCCGAGCTCATCGAGGACGAGCGCTTCCTCAATAACATCGACCGTGTGCACAACCGCGATGCACTGAAACAGGAACTGGAATCCAGCCTGGCCGGCTTCAGGGGCGAGGAAATCACTACGGTTCTGGCCGAGGCAGGCCTCGCGGCGGGGCCTATCCACAACACCCAACAGGTCGTTGATCATCCCCATACCCACCATCGCCAGATGACCGTGGAGCAGGGCTGGTACAAGATGACCGGCACACCGATCAAGCTTTCCCGTACCCCCGGCAGTATTCGGCACCTGCCACCAAAATACGGCGAGCAGACCCGGGAAATTCTTGCCGAATTCGGTTTCTCCGCCGAGGAAGTGGAGCAACTCCTGCAGGCAGACACGGTGCTGGAGCAGCGACGGGGCTGATCCAGCCCCATATTCCCGAATTAACCCCAGAAAAATCAATCGCTTGACGATTGAGGCCACATTGCGCTTGCGCCCTGCTGATATGGTGTTATAGTTATGTATAACACTAAATCAGTAATTGGATCCGGCACGTGGAGATCACCTGGAACAACAAGGAACCCATCTACCTGCAGCTTCGCGACAGGCTCGTCGCGTTGATCATGGATGGGGTATTCCCCGAAGGTGATGCCCTACCGTCGGTGCGTCAGATAGCAGGAGAGCAACGCATCAACCCCATTACGGTGTCCAAGGCATTTCAAATTCTTGTGGACGAGGAACTCGTCGAAAAAAAACGGGGGCTGGGAATGTATGTTGTTAAAGGAGCGAAAGACAAACTTGCGAAACTCGAAAGGCAAAAATTTCTCACCGAAGAATGGCCGCAGATCGCCAGCAGAATTGAAAGACTGGGTCTGGAGCTGGATGACTTGCCTGGCCTCGCAGCGCTTGATAAGGGCGAAACTGATGGGGATGAGGCATGACTGATATCGTCGAGGCGCGCGGGCTGAGAAAGCGGTTCGGTGACTTCAAGGCACTGGACGGTCTGGATTTCAGTGTTGCCTGTGGTTCGATCTGTGGCCTGATTGGCCCTAACGGTGCCGGCAAGACGACGACCCTGAAGGCCCTGGTTGGGCTCAGCGATGTGGAAGGGGACTTGCGCGTGGCCGGGCGCGACCCCAGGATCTCCCGGCACAAGCTCATGGAAGAAGTCTGTTTCATCGCCGACGTGGGTATTCTTCCGAAATGGTTCAGGGTGAACCAGGTCCTCGATTACGTCGAGTCAGTACATCCGCGCTTCAGCCGGCAACGGGCAGAGGAGATTCTCGCCACCACCGACATTCCGGCGAACAAGCGAATCAAGGAGCTTTCCAAGGGCATGGTGACCCAACTGCATCTCGCCCTGGTGATGGCCATCGACGTGCAGCTGCTGGTGCTCGATGAGCCCACTCTCGGTCTCGACATTATCTACCGTAAGGAATTCTATGATCGCCTGTTGAACGATTACTATGATGGCAATTGCACGATCATTATCAGTACCCACCAGGTTGAAGAAATCGAGACCCTGTTGTCTGACCTGCTGTTTATCGATAACGGCAGGATCGTGTTGGATGCGGCCATGCAGGATCTGGAAAACATCTACAGCGAAGTGCTGATTGATGCGCAGCACTATGCCGAGGCCGAACAGTTGGGTCCGGTCTACCACCGCGACATTCTTGGCAAGCGTGCCTACATCTTCGAAGCCGTAGACCGAACCCGCCTGCGGGAGTTGGGAGAAGCTGCCACACCCACCGTGGCAGACCTGTTCGTTGCGAAACTGCGAGGAGCGAATCGTGAATAGCCTGTTACCCGCCCAGTTTGTTGCTTTACTCAGACGTGAAGTGCTGGAAAACAGGGCGCTGTTCATTGCGGCGCCTGCCGTGCTGGCTCTGGTTTTGTCGGTGTTCGCCCTGTGGGCGATCTCCATGGCGCCGGGGGAGCAGCTTGCTGCCGGCGTGGAGTACCTGTCCATCATGTTCGATGGCTTGTCGCCCGGGGAAATGGCGCCCATGTTCCTGATGCCCGCCATTCCGTTCATTATGATGCTCTATGCTTGTGTGCTCATCTACCTGCTGAATGCACTCTACCAGGATCGCAAGGACCTGAGCGTGTACTTCTGGCAGTCCATGCCCGTATCCAACCTGGGCACCGTACTCTCCAAGGTAGTGACAGTGATCGCTGTGGTGCCGGCTTTTTACGTGGCCATACTCTTCGTGGTTTACCTGCTGGCTGTTACGGCGCTTAGCCTGCTCGGCCTCAGCTACGATGTGGAGGTGGCAGGTCTGGGCTACATGTTCATGGCAGCCATTTTTTCCCTGTTCTTGTTCTATGTGTCCGCGTTCCTGGCGGCATTGTGGTTGCTGCCCACCATTGGCTGGCTGCTCCTGTTTTCTGCCTTTGCCAAACGCACGCCGGTGCTGTGGGCGCTCGGTGTATTCATTCTGTTGGGGCTCGTGGAAGATCTGATTTTTGGCACCCAGTTCCTGGGCAACTGGGTCGAGAGCCGCTCCAATTTCCGTCAGTACATCGTGCTGGATTTCCCAATGGCCATGGACCGCCTGTTTTCCTACGACATGCTGTTTGGCCTCGTGGTTGGAGCGATACTGATTACCGGCGCAGTGTATATGCGTCGCTTTGTGGACTAGCGTCCGCAGGATTTGGATAGAAGGGGTTTATCATGGAGCAACTCAAGAGAATTATTCTGAAGGACCGTTACTCGCTGCTGGTCACTACCATAGTCGTCTACATGGCGGTGCTTATGCTGGAAGGCTTGCTCACTGGCCGCGAGGCCAGGGTGATCGACCTGGAGAACCCCTATTTCGATTTCAATGTTGAGGACTGGGAGCGTTTCCAGCAAACCCGGGATCCATCCCCCGACCAGGCCTGAACCACCAATACACTCCTTGACTCGGAGATGTGCTGATTAGTCCTCCCGGGCCCTGCCCGGGAGGACTTTTTTTTGCCTGTTGATCTGGCGCAAACTCAGGCAGGTCGGGGTTCCACGGCCGCTGTCGATAGTGCCGGATATGGGGTAGACTGCCACGCCTGATACAAAAACAAACAGCAGGAATATGCCGTGATCACGAATCAAAAAATGGTGTTTGCCAAGCGTCCGGTGGGAGAGCCGGGCGATGAGTGTTTTCGACTGGATGAGTCCCCGGTTCCACCACTGCAGGACAATCAGATCCTCATCAAGGTGTGCTGGCTGTCTCTCGACCCCTATATGCGGGGTCGCATGCATGACGTGAAGTCCTATGCTGCGCCCATGGAAATTGGTGATGTCATGGTGGGTGAGACGACCGGGATCGTCATCCAGTCCACGTCCGATGCCTATGCGGTAGGCGACAGGGTCGCCGCGCATATGGGCTGGCAGAGCTATATCGTTGCCGATGCCGATGACCCGCGCCTGATGAAGGTGGACCTGGCAAACGGCAGTCTCTCAGCCCATCTTGGTGTGGTCGGTATGCCGGGACGAACAGCCTATTTCGGGCTCACCGAAGTGGGCAAGCCGCAGCCGGGTGAGACACTGGTGGTGGCGGCAGCGTCGGGCGCGGTCGGTTCGGTGGTAGGTCAGATTGCCAGGATCAAGGGGCTGCGTGCCGTGGGTATTGCCGGGGGACCGGAGAAGTGTCGCTACGTTAAGGAAGAGTTGCACTTCGATGCCTGTATCGACTACAAGGCAGGCAATCTCGCGGCAGAGTTGGCCGCCGCCTGTCCCGATGGCATCGATATCTATTTCGAGAATGTCGGCGGTGATGTCACGCGTGCAGTGGCACCCTTGTTGAACGAAGGTGCCAGGGTGCCCATTTGTGGCTATATCTCAAACTACAATGACGAAGACATTGCCAGTGCTGAGCTGCCTGCCCACATCCTTTCCAGGCTGAACCCGGTGCCCGAGCACCGTTTCTTTGTGGTTACCGAATGGCATGATCGCTGGGTTGAGGCGACACGCCTACTCGGTGATTGGGTTGCCGAGGGTCGTATCAAGTATCGGGAGAGTATCGGTGAGGGTCTGGAGAATGCGCCTCGCTATTTTCGCGAGATGCTGACCGGCAAGAATTTTGGCAAGCAGCTGGTGAAGATCGCCGACGAAGAAATCTAGCGTCACTTTGCTGGCCAGCCCATACAGAATCAATTCGCAGTGAGAAACCAATGAGTCTATTCAGCCTGGAAAACAATGTCGCCCTGATCACCGGTTCCACGAAAGGAATCGGGAAAGCCATCGCTACGCGCATGGCGGAGCAGGGTGCAAAAGTTATCATCTCCAGCCGCAACCAGGATGCCTGTGACGAGGTGGCCGGTGAAATCAATGCACAGGGTGGGCAGGCTATCGCCGTGGCCTGCAATATCAACTACAAGGAACAATTGCAGAACCTGGTGGCCAAGAGCCAGGAAGCATTCGGCACAATCAACACCCTGGTGTGTAATGCAGCGCTCAACCCCTATTTTGGTCCATCGCAGGACATTCCCGATGAAGCCTTCGACAAGGTCATGCATGCCAACATCGGTAGTGTGCACCGCCTTTGCCAATTGGTGATTCCGGGCATGGCCGATGCCGGCGGTGGTGCCGTGATAATCGTGTCATCCATCGGTGGCATCAAGGGCACCGACAGCCTCGGCGCCTACGCCATATCCAAAGCGGCCGACATGCAGATCGCCCGCAACCTGGCAGTGGAGTGGGGACCGAAGAACGTGCGGGTAAACTGTATAGCGCCAGGACTGATCAGGACCGATTTCGCGCGGGCCTTGTGGGAGAACCCGGAAATTTACGAGGCAACCGTGTCCAAGTATCCGCTAAGACGCATCGGTGAACCCGATGAGATCGCGGGTGCAGCGGTGATGCTGGCATCGAAGGCGGGCAGTTTTACCACCGGTCAAACCCTGGTGATCGATGGCGGTGGTACAATTGCCGGATAAACATTTCGAATAAATCTAATTATCAGTACAAGTAGAAGGAAACAGATTCCATGATGAACCTTGGCCTATCTGAGGAGATGGTAGAAATCCGGGAGAAGATCCGGGACTTCGTTGAAAACAAAGTCGACCCCGTGGAGGCAGAGTACTATGCCGAAGTGGGTGTGGGTGATCGTTGGTCCCATACCCCGCGTCAGGATGAAATTCTCAACAGTCTCAAGGCCGATGCCAGGGAAATGGGCATGTGGAACTTCTTCCTGCCCAAGAGCCAGGGTGGTGCCGGTATCACGAATCTTGAATACGCTCACCTGGCAGAGATCATGGGGCGTAGCAGGCTGGCTTCCGAGGCCATGAATTGCAGTGCGCCGGATACGGGTAACATGGAGGTGCTGGAGCGCTATGGCTCTGAAGAGCAAAAGAAGCAGTGGCTGGAGCCTCTGCTCGCGGGAGAAATTCGTTCGGCCTTCGCCATGACCGAACCCGGTGTCGCTTCCTCCGATGCCACGAATATTGCCACCAGTGCGGTGCTGGATGGTGATGAATGGGTCATCAGTGGTGAGAAATTCTACATCTCCGGTGCCGGTGATGCGCGCTGCAAGATCATGATCGTCATGGTGGTCACCGATCCCGATGCCCCCAAACATAATCGCCAGTCCCAGATTCTGGTGCCCATGGACGCGGAGGGGGTTGAAGTCGTGCGCCCCATGCATGTGTTCGGAAAAGATGATGCGCCCCATGGCCACATGCATATCAAGTTCCACAATGTGCGTGTACCCGAGAGCAATATCATACTTGGCCGGGGTCGGGGCTTTGAAATTTCCCAGGGTCGATTGGGGCCAGGTCGCATTCATCACTGCATGCGTTCGATAGGTGCCGCGGAAAAAGCCCTGGACCTGATGTGTAAGCGGGCGACCAGCCGGGAAGCGTTCGGCAAACCGCTGGCCGAACTGGGAGGCAACTACGATGTGATTGCCGACAGCCGAATCGAGATAGAGATGTGCCGCCTGCTGGTGCTTAAGGCTGCGTGGCTCATGGACACCATTGGTAACAAGGCCGCCAGGGATGCCATATCCCAGATCAAGGTCGCGGTACCGAACATGGCGCTACGGGTTATCGACCGGGCCATACAGATGCATGGTGCGGCCGGCGTGTCCCAGGATTTCCCGCTGGCGTCACTGTGGACCAGCCAGCGAACCCTGCGCCTGGCAGATGGTCCCGACGAGGTGCATCGCCGGGTGATTGCCAGGAAAGAACTGGCCAGGCATCAGTAGCCGCTACGGGGCTGCAATTGCAGTACGAAACAGCGAAAAATGGGAGCCTCGGTTCCCATTTTTTTAATCTGGAGGCAATTGTTTGCGTCCAGCAGGCCTCTGCCTGACACCGCCTCCGGGCGCTGTGACGAAATGTCGCAGTTCCGGGGGAGGCAATATCTGGGATTCGGCCACCGGGACTGAGATAATCAGGCACTTGAGGGGGAGTCCGGTGTTTCCGGGTTCCCACCCGACAGACATCAGAAGACATCGGAAGGCATCAGCCGACAGCAAGCAGCGACCGATGATGTCGATCATGCCAACCATGCCAATAACAGGGACTAGCAATGAAAACACGAACACTAAAGACCAGCCTGGGTAATGCCGTTCTTCTCCTGTGCCTGTTCGCCGCCAGCATGGCGAGCGCGCACACGGGCTTGAAGGAATCCACGCCAGCGGCCGATGCCACGGTCAAGGAGCCGCCCGCACAGATCAGCCTGGTGTTCACTGCACCCGTGCGCCTCATCAAACTGGAAGTAGTGGCGGCTGGCAAGGCCGTTCCCACCGGGTTTGAGCCAGCTTCCGAGGCGGTGGCCAGCTATGTGATCGACACTCCCGCCATGATGACCGGCAACTTCACTGTCAACTGGGCCGCAATCGGAGCTGACGGCCATACCGTCGCCAACAGCTTCAGCTTTGTCGTCGATTCGGCAGCGGGTTCGGCTCCCTGAGGCAATCAACAGGCAGGTCGTTGTGCCGTCGGGCGGGTGAGCCTGGCCGCAGCAGGGCCTGCAGTCTGCTATGGAAATAACCCAGGTTCCCAATTCCTGGGAACTTGCCAGCCTGGTCTGCAAATTCCTTTTCTATATCGGTGCTGCCGCATCCCTCGGTAGCGCCGTTTCCCTTTGCCTGTACAACGATGGCCGACGTGTCACCGTACATCGACTCATGCGCTATCAACTCATTGGTGGCCTGATTGGTTTCCATGCGGTGCTGATAAATTTTCTGGTGCAGGTGGGGCTGGCCAATAATTCAGGCCTCGCCGGGGCCTTCGACTGGTTCATGGCGGAAATACTGCTGGATACGCCATTGGGTGACCTGAGTTTCCTGCGCCTGGCAGGCTTCACCCTGGTGGTAGCCAACAGTGTGTTCTTCCTGCGTCGACTCGCCAGTCTCACTACTTCGCCGCCCCTGGCTTTCTATCGTCGCGCCTTTACCGCAGTCGGTATCGGATTCATTCTCTTGTTGGTCAGTTTTAGACTCGGTGGTCATGTTTCCGTGCTGCCAAGTCAGGTGCAACTCGCGCTGGCCCTGCACGTAAGCTGTTTCGCGATCTGGATCGGCAATCTGTACCCCTTGTGGGTCGCTTCCACTGCAGAAGATCTGGGCAGCCTGCAAAACACCCTGCGCAGGTTTGGTGATCATGCCGTGTTCTTCGTTGGCCTGTTGCTGCTGGCGGGAATCTGGCTCACCCTGAATCTGGTGAATGCGCCGATGGAACTCATCGCAACCGGCTACGGCAGGGCGCTTTCGATCAAGCTCTTGCTGGTGGTTGCTCTACTGGGAATCGCCGCGATCAACAAGCTCAGGCTGGTGCCTGCCTTGCTCGAGAATGAGGGGGTCGGTAACTTTCAGAAGTCACTGCGGCTGGAGATGATTGTGGCTGCTGCCCTGTTGCTGGCAACCGCCTGGCTATCCACGGTGGTAGGTCCCGCGATGGCTCACTAGCGCAGTGAGCCTTTCGGACAGGGACAGGTCTGGCCGACGACTCGATACCGGACCAGGACCGGATCAGGTGAGACTGAGATCCATCTGACTGCCGTCCTTGCGGGACGGTGCCTGCTCAATCAATTCATTCAATTCCAGGGAATCCAGATTCAGCGCGTAGAGTGTTGCCTCTGCTTGTTTCTCAAACAGGGCTGTCGTCGTCAGCACAGGCTTGCTGGCAAACAGCAATGAATTACCCAGGGGTGACCAGGTCAGGTTGTAGAGAATATCCTGGCTATTGAATACTGGTACCGGTTCGTAGTCGCTGGCAATCTCGCCGATATAGATCGTCGAACCCGTATGGCCGTATTGAATGTAGGCGAACCGTTCCTGGCCCCCAGCGAATACCGGTTGCGCGATGCCATCAGTTTTCAGCGGCTGGTTCTCGCTCTTGCTGAGAGTCAACGAGGCACCGATAACGCCATTACTGGAAGGGATCAATTCATCGCTGAGCACGGGCAGAGCCTGCTGGTTCAGTGTCTGCCCCAGGCCAAGCCAGCCTGCCAGGACCACTGCCAGACCGAAGGCCAGGAAGCCTGACTGCGGGGTGGCCTGTGTGACCTGGCGCATCCAGCCAGGAACCTGTGGCAGATCAGCTGCGTTATGACTGCCAGCATCGGCTTCCGACGCCACCGCGGACTGTAGCAGTCGATAGCCGCGCTTGGGGATGGTCTCGATGTACGTCTGCTTGTCGCCCTGCCAGGCGAGTTGCTTGCGCAGCTCGGAGACGGCGCGGGTAAGGGAATTCTCGTTGACGATGACTCTGGGCCAAAGCACGGCAACGAGGGTGTCGCGGTCTATCACCTGTTGCGCATTCGCGGCCAGGTAGCACAGCAATTTTGCCAGTCGGGGTTCGAGGTGGCGGGTTTCGCCTGATAAGAGGTGCTGCAACTGGTTGAGCTGGGGTTTGACCAGCCAGTCGCCGATGCAGAACTGATCCTGCATCGGATCCAGTTCCCGGGATTCTGCAGCCTTTTCGTCAGCGTTCACATCAGCCGTAGTATGCATTGTTACCCCCTAATGCCGGTTATTGTCAGCGTCTGGTGTGCGGTCTTCGCCAGCAGCCCTGAGGGCAGGCTGGCACCGGCCTTTCACCAGAACTGCGCCGCTTCTCGCCTGGGCGAGAATGTCATTCGATCCTTTGTTACCCCTTATTAGACGCCAGATAGGGGTGATTGGTTTCATTTCAAGCCGTAATGCCACGTAGTTTAGTCGATATTTCGGCTCAGCTTAACGCCTGATCAGGCCTGACAGCTTTTCTGGACATTAAGTTCACAGGATTTTCAGGTTATTCCGCCTGCTCGCCCCTAGATTTCAGGCTGTGATCGTTCCCCGGGACCTGTTCCGGGACGAAATTGAAATGACAGGAGCTAGCAATGAAACTCTCATTACGACAATTTTCCCTGATCTCCCTGCTGGCCGGGGCGCTGCTGGCGGCGGCCAATACCAGCCTCGCGGTGAGCGCTGAAGCCCTGGCCCGCGGCATACCCTCGCTCGCACCCATGCTGGAGCAGGTGACGCCAGCCGTGGTGAATATTCGGGTAAGCAAGGCAATCCCGACTTCGTCCAGATACTTCTCCCAGGGTCAGGCATTGCCCGAAGAGCTGCGTCGCTTCTTCCCTGATTTCCCCGATGGCCTGAATCAGCAGCAACGTGGACGCCAGCCCTACGCCGTTAGTGCCGGCTCCGGCGTCATCATCGATGCCGGGCAGGGCTTCATAATTACCAATCATCACGTCGTCGAAGGTGCCACCAGTATCAACGTCCAGCTCCACGACGGGCGTACCATGGAAGCCGAACTCATTGGCAGCGATGAGAGCACCGATGTGGCCCTGATCCAGATCGTCGCCGAAGACCTGACGGATATCGAGATGGCCGACATCGACACGGTGCAGGTGGGTGACTATGTCGTCGCCATCGGCAATCCTTTCGGCATCGGACAGACCGTGACCTCGGGTATTGTCAGCGCACTGGGTCGTACCGGGCTGAACAACAACAACTACGAAGACTTCATCCAGACCGATGCGGCGATCAATGTCGGTAACTCCGGCGGTGCCCTGGTGGATCTGGAAGGGCGACTCATCGGAATCAATACCGCGATCATCAGCGGCAACGGGGGCAACAACGGCATCGGCTTCGCCGTCCCGGTGGATATGATGAAAGCCGTCATGACGCACCTGGAGCGGGACGGCGAAGTGCGTCGCGGTGTACTCGGTGTGACTATTGCCTCGCTGACGCCGGATGCCCGGGAAGCACTTGGGGTCGACCTCGAGCAGGGCGCCCTGGTGACCAGTGTGCTGGAAAACAGCGCGGCGGAACGTGCCGGCATCCAGGTATCTGACATTATCACCGAGTTCAACGGCGAACCTGTGACTGGTAGCCGGGAGTTGCGCAATATGGTCGGTTTGCTGGGCAGGGATGTGGCGGCCGATATCACGTTGCTGCGTGGCGATGAAAGCCTGACTGTAACTGCCATCATCGGTGACGGTGAGGGTGTCGCGGTGGCCGGGGGTGGCGGCGCCAGCACCGGGCAATTCCGTGGTGCCCAGTTGCGAAATTCCCAGGATGTGGAAGGCGATCTGGAACCCGGCGTCTATGTGGAATTCGTAAATCCCCAGGGTCGCGCCTACGGCGCCGGCCTGCGCGACGGTGACCTGATCGTGGAAGTGAATCGACGGGCGGTATCCAGCGTCAACGAGTTTAACGAGATCGTCCAGGATGGCGGCCGCTTCGCGGCCCTGACAGTGCTTCGGGACGATCGACGGGTCTTGCTGTTAGTTCCCTGAGTCTTCAATTTCGACTCCTCAGTGCACTAAAATGTGCTCCCTGTTGGCCGATTTAACTAGAGTTAAGTCGGCCTTTTTTTTTCCGGCCAGGGGAACTTATACTAGGCGCCGGATGCCTACCTGAAGAGCAGGGTGGGGGCCGGACAAATGATCATGAAAATGGAAGCGGAACTGCAGCCGCAAGCGCTTGTTCGGTTCGAGAAACCCGGAATCTGATAACCCCTCAACCTACTGACCCTATCACCCGTGCGTTTGTTAAAAACCTATTACCTGATAAGCCTGCTGTGCCTGCTGCCAATGCAGCTTGTGCACGGCCAGTCGGATGCTTCCGTCCGGGCATTGCCCTATAACTATGACTTCACGGAGTATGTCGACTGGCTGGATGCGCTGATCCAGGAAAAAAACATTCCCGGTGCCGCCCTGGCCATCGTTTCCCGGGAAGGTATCATGCACCTGCAGACCTGGGGTGTGCGCAATATCAATGAGAACTTTCCCGTCACAACAGATTCCATCTTTCGTATCGCTTCCATGTCCAAGACCTTCGCCGGGGCTGCAGCGACCCTCCTGGTCGATGAAGAGGGGCAGTCCTGGGATACACCGCTGAAGGAGCTGTTCCCCAGTCTCAAGATTGGCAACAAACGCAGCTCACAGGACATCACCCTGCTGCATGTGGCGAGCCATTCCACGGGGCTGATGCCGCACTCCTACTCGAATCTGCTGGATGACGGCGTGGCTTACGATCGCATCAAGAATCGCTTCGAGCAGATTCCGACGGTGTGCGCGCCCGGTGACTGCTATGGCTACCAGAACGTGGTGTTCTCCATGATTGCGGATGTGGTGGAGGAAACCACGGGTGAGAGTTACGGCAAATATATTGAGGAGCATATCTTCAAGCCGCTCGGCATGGAGTCGGCCACTATCGGCTACGAGCCCTATATTAATAACCCCCTGTCCACCCATCCCCATCGCCTGGTTCGCGGCAAGTGGCGTACCACGACAACCAATCCGGCCTATTACACCACGGCGCCGGCGTCAGGTATCAATGCCAGTGTGTTCGATATGAGCATGTGGTTGCGGGCAAACCTCGGTGCCTTCCCGGAAGTGTTCGGCGCGGATTTTCTCGCCCAGATGCACGAGCCGGTGATCCCGACACCGTATGGCAATTATTTCAATCGCTGGTCAGGCCTGGAAAAGGCTTACTACGGCATAGGCTGGCGTGTGTTCGACTTCAAGGGCCTGCGTGTCATTCATCATGGCGGTGGTGTGCGGGGCTATCGTTCAGAGATGGCATTCTCACCGGAAGCAAACATTGGTATGGTGTTGATGTTCAATGCCGAATCGAATGCCGCCAACGAGGTCGTGCCCGAATTCTTTGGTCATTTGCTCGACGCAAACTGATCCACCATCACACAGCTGTTAAGCAATCGTCAGGAAAGCACTATGAGCTCAGTAATCGACTTACTGAAGTCACACCGCAGTATTCGTAAATTCACCGACCAACAAATAGAACCCGACCTGCTCGATGAATTGTTCAGGGCGGGGCAGGGTGCTGCTACTTCAAGTTTCCTGCAGGGCTCGACCATTGTGCGGGTGACCAATCCCGAGAGCCGCAAGCAGCTTGCTGGTTTTGCCGGTAACCAGGCTTACGTGGAAACGGCCGCTGAATTTCTCGTGTTCTGTGCTGACCTCAAGCGGGCGGGCAATTACTGCGCGAAGTATGATATGCCATTCGAAGGCGATTTCACCGAGCACTTCATCATTGCCACCGTGGATGTGGCGCTGATGGCCCAGAGCCTGGTGACGGCAGCGGAATCCGTTGGCCTCGGAATCTGCTACATAGGCGGCATTCGCAATAACCCGGGCCCGGTGTCGGAACTCCTGCAACTTCCCAGGGGTGTGTATCCGGTGTTTGGTCTGTGTCTCGGTTATCCGGACCAGGATCCGGAGTTAAAGCCTCGCTTGCCGCTTTCGGTCGTGGTGAAGCAGGAGGTGTACAACGAAGAGGGGGATGCCGAGGCCATTGCAGAATATGATGACCGCATCCGGGAGTACTATCGCACCCGCACCGGTGGCGGCCACGGGATCAGTTGGTCCGAGCAGGTGGCGACATTGCTGTCGGAAAAGTCTCGACCCCATATGCGGGACTTCCTGGCGAGCAAGGGCTTCAAGTTCAAGTAGTCGGGTGAGGGCCCGGGGCTGTTCGGCAGGGGCTGCCCGGTAGGGGGAATGCCTGGAAGGGGTTTGTCGGTAGAGGGCTACTGCAACGATTCCAGGCGGTATGAGCCGGTAGAAGGCAACACTTCTTCCCGGTTTCCCAGGGCGGCTTCAATCGTCTCCGATGGCGGTATAGCGCCGGGTCCGAAGGCGAATTTGAATTCGCCATTCAATAATCCACGACGGCCGTCGGTGACTGACCAGCGCGCGATATAGTAATCCGATGCTGGCAATTCGGCGGGCAGCTGGTAGACGAAACTGCGTGCTGCCCGATCGGGTTCATAGGCGAAGCCGATATTGATCCACTGGTCATCGGCGGTGTACAGCGCCAGTTTCAGCAGGCGTACATCCACCCGAAAGCTCATGGTGATCATGCGTGGCGCTTCGGCCAGTACCGCATCGTCCTGGGGGAAGGTGACGCCGGGAGTCAGCACCCCATGGCTATGCTGCGCCGAGGCCGCTGTAGCCAGCAGCAACAGGCTGCATGTAACGGCGGCAAGGAGTTTCTTCATAGTCACTGTTTTAGCCACGTGATAGCCAATCCTGCGTCCAAGTTTACCTGATATCCAAACTGCTTACCGCGCGAGAACTGTTATTTCGTCGCAGCCGGGCCGAAGTACACCATGCACTGACGGGAGAGTGCGCAGAGCACACCGTCCTCGGTAAATATCCTGCCGGACTGCTGAGTATACCCTTCCGCCGCTGCCTCCAGGGTGAACTCGAGATAGAACCAGTCGCTCTCGATCTCATTCGGTGGCTGCAGAAACTCCAGCGACCAGGTCAGCGAGCTGGCGGGAACCGGGGGTTCGGAGAAATGGGAAAGCACGACCGGGGGAGGGATGTCGGCAATGGCGACGATCTTCTCGGCGGGGAATAGGCCCATGTCACAGCGGTGCCTGGCCCACAGATACAGTTTGCGATCGGGTCTGCCAGAGAAGGGAATGCCGCCACCGGCCCAGCTACCCTCGAAGTACTGCAGAAATTCCGGCAGGCGTCTGGCCTTGTCGATGGGGACGCCCTGGTCCCGGGGTCTCGGTTCGAAACGGTCATCGGGTGCGACGCGAATCGCTTCCCGTGCCTTGCCGAATACCCCCATGGCCTGCAGGCAGAGATTGTCCTCGGCCACAACCGCGGCCGCCAGCTGCGCGACATTTTTTCCCCGGCGTTGGGGGTGCACCTCCACCGAGACCGGTCCCGCTGGAATAGGTGCAATGAACGATACCATGAGCGAGCGCAGGGGCAGGTCGCCCTCGAGGCCCTTGGCCATGGCCGTGCTTGCCAGCGCGGCAGAGAGACCACCATAGGCAGAGCGGCCCTGGGTCCAGGCTTCGCTGAACGCCGTCGTATTGGTGTCACTAGCGCGCAGAGTGGCGAGGATATCGGGTAAATCGGATGTAATCATAGTGTGTTCCCTGCAGCCCGCTGTGGGCATGAATTCCCTTGTCTATGCTATTCTTGGCGTCCTGAATAGCGCTGTATTGTGCAATAAGCCATTGACCCAAAGATCGACCCGAAGAGTGCCGTGAACGAAAAGTCTATCAAGTACGGGATGTTGAGCCTGGCCCTGAGTGCCGCACTGATGCCGGCGATTCAGTCCCAGGCGCAGCCCCTGACTTCACCCATGTACCGCGCCGGCAATAGCAGCGCTCTCATTCTCCAGCAGATAGAAACCCTGCCAGCGGATGATGCTGTGCTGAGCGACGCGCCCCAGCAGATCAACCTGCAATTTCCAATGCCTGTACGCCTGGTCAAGCTGACCCTGCGCAATCAATTGCGGGATTGGGTCGATATCGAGTTTCGTTACAACCCACGACCGGCAGCGAGTTATACCTGGCTCCTTCCAGAGCTGGCTGTCGCCGATTACTACATCGCCGACTGGGCGATTCTTGGCGAAAACGACCAACTGATTCGCGGCAGTTTCAGCTTTGCGTTTGGCCCGGAAGCCAGGTCGCCTTCCGTTTACCGAGCGGCTGAAGAGGCGCTTCTGTTGCAGCGTTACGGTGACCCGGAAATTCGCTATGTGCCACCACCTCCAACGACGATCATCATCGATCGCGATCCGCCTCGCTACGATCCGCCGTTCTCCATCGATCTCGACAATGCGGATAATCGTCCGCAGTGACCGTTAAATAAAAAGGGGGGCCATGGCCCCCTTTCCGGTATTCCTGCAGGCCCTGGCTTACTCGCTCACATGCACCGTGACATAACCATCGTGGTAGAGTCCGCCATCGTCAGCACGCGCCCACAGCACATAGGTGCCAGGCTCATCGAAGGTTGCTTCTACCCGGTATACGCCATCTTCAGGCACTTCCGGTGGCAGCCACAGGGCCGACCAGGGTGAGTTTGCCGAAGTCCGCGTGTCCTCCCAGGGCTTGGGCAGGGGAGGATCGAAGGTCACATTGCCCTCGCCGCGGTAGATGTTCCAGGACAGGAACAGCCCATTGACCTTGCCCACGGTTACTCGCGAGGGTGGATTCAACATGCGGCGTGTGAGTTCTTCCTCGGTATTGGTGGATCCCCGACGGGCCTCGGGCAGTCCATCGTCCCAGACATGGGTCTCGATGGTGATGGGTTCACCCACACGTGCGGATCGCACGCGATCACCCTGGACGGTTACAACCGGCGGTACGTTGGCGCGGGATTCCGGGCTGCTGGTGCCCGCACCCAGGGAGCCCGTCTCGGAGGCGATGACCATGTTGTCCACCAGGTAGTCCTGGCGCAGGGTGGCGTAGGCCTTACGCTCAACACCGTTCACGTTCAGGGTCCACACCAGTTCACGGTCACCCCAGTCGGCCGGCACCACGACTTCAAAATTGAAACGGTTGCGGCGAGGCAGGAAGTGAGTGGGCTGGCCGCGATCCGCATCCCCGGGTGAGAAGAAATTGTTCTCACCCACGGGTACATTGGGTTCTTCTTCCCAGTTCTCGTTCATGTAACCGAACATGAAACTGAAGGTACCGTCGGGATTCGGACGCCATCCTTCGTAAGCGGGCTCGACATGCTGACCCTTGCGATAGGTCTGGGCGGAGCCTAGCGCCGGGGTCAGCAGGATCAGAAGAGTGAGGGCGCGTACAAACCATGCGCGCCCTGAAGTGTAACTGTTGTAGCTCATGTTTTTACCTAGTCGTCGCTTGCAGTGCTCGAGGAACTGTCGTCTGAATCGGCGATGGGCGCAACCAGTGGGGCGCCACACAGGGGACAACCGATTACATGATCGTTGGGACCCAGGTTCAGGGCCTGGCGACGCTCTTCCATGGCTTCGAAGAATTGTTCTTCCGTCATGGTCACGCGAATGCCGAGATCGATGAACATATTGGTCACGGAACGGTTACCTGAACCCTGCCAGTTGCGGGGATCGGGCACGTTTGGGTTGGTTTCCGTATTGTTCATGTAACCGGTGATGTGCAGGATCGTGCCCTTCGGCAACAGTGGCGCCGCATGGTCCGCATAGGGATAGCCGCGCACCCAGTTGTGGTCGTAACCGACACAGGACAGGGTCTCGATGGTGTACCCCCAGATCGCTTCCAGGCACATACGTTCGCCCGGCGCATGCAGGTGAGGCTCGAAGGTGATGACCTTGGTGTGCTGGTCCAGCACGGTGTAGGCATGCAGTTCCTGGTCAGCCTGGTTGCCCTGGATGCTGATGTCGACGCCGTTACCCAGGCCGATGAAGGCATTCTGGTATTTGGGCTTGTAGTCTGGTTCGTGGAAGCGGAAGCCGATTTCCAGGTGACCCGTGGTATCGCGGCCATTGGAGTGCAGGTGCACGGAATCGGAAACGATCCAGGAGTTCGCACGCAGCAGGCGACCGGCATCTTCGTCGAAGATGTCAGCGTTACGACCGACTTCGTGTACCGGCCAGGGAATGGCCAGACCCGGAACGCGCTCACCATTCTCGTCCATCTGTGCGGTAGCCCAGATCATATGGTGGAAGATGTAGCGTCCGCCCACGGTGTCGCGACCGCTGCCAGCCTGGGGTACGTCGTTTACCTCGACGATTTCCACAGACTTCACATAGCGATCCTCGGTGAGGCCGGTGGGCGCCGAGGGAATCTCACCCCACCAGTCAGGCGTGCCAGCCAGTTTCTCAACATCGTCCATGACCACGATCAGGTCAGGTTCACCCGCACGCCACTTCACGGAATCATCGAATACCAGGGGCTCAGGGGCATCGGCCGGGTCACCCTTGGGAGTGCCGGTGCGGGCCCAGGTGGAAATCGCCGCGATTTCCTCATCGCTCAGAGAGGGGTCATCCTTGTATTCCTGGATGCCGATGTCCTTCTCCATGTACCAGGGAGGCATGGCACCAGCGCGGTCACGCAGGCCAGTCTTGTACTCGATGAGGCCGGCGAAGGGCGCGACTTCTTCATAGGTCACAAGGGACATGGGGCCGGCACCACCCTCGCGGTGGCAGTTCTGGCAGCTGCGCTGCAGGATAGGCTCGATATCCTTGTGGAAGGTGACTTGCGCTGACTGGGCGGCGGCCATGGCAGGCATGGCCAGGGCGGCGGTCAGTGCAGAACCACCCATCAATAGTTTCAGCAGGGAAAAGGTGCGCATACTCGCTACTCCTCAGATGACGTTAAGCAGGGAATCCGGGATAACCAGATGGTTTTTCAGCTGTGAACTCTAGCACTTTCGGGGGGTATTTTGAACGCTTGCTCGATCAGCTCAGCTGCCCAAATCTACCACCGGGCACGTGTCCGGGCGTGGATCGAGGGAGGGGCTGCTAATTAGCTGAAATCTATGTGAAAAGACTCTTCAGTCCCGGGTGGTATCCGGTCTGCTTGGGTCACGTCCCTTCATCAACTGCCACAGGTTGCTGCTGGCCAGCAGGGCAACGAAAATTACGATCAGCCCGAAACTGAACCACTGCACGGCATAGAACAGGTGCTGGTTCACATCGGCCACCACGGCTGGCCAGTGCCGCACCAGCACACCGGCCTGGTCCTGGGTCAGGCGCACCTGGAAGGGAAACACAGGCTCCCCAAGAATCTCCTCGACGACGGCGAAGTCCAGGGTGCGCAGCCGCAACGGCCATTGGCTGGGATCCACCTGGGCATCGAAGGAGCGGGAATTTTCCGGGGGCACGAAGATCTGGGCCTTCACATCCACATAGCCCTCGACGGGGCGGGTGATCGGCTCCATGCCGGCGGGCAGGATGCCCGTGGTCCAGCCCCGGTGCACCAGTACCAGTTGCCCGTTGCTCTGCAGCCGCAGGGGGGTCACCACGCCGTAGCCGATCTGGTCATCGAAGAATTCCGCCAACAGCAGGATGGTCCGCTCGTTCAGGTACTCGCCCTGCAGGGACACATGGCGATTCTGCAATTCCGGATTGCTGCGGTGCAGATGGCCCGGCGGGATGGTCTCGATGGGATCGGCATTGGCTTCCTGCTCCACCCGCAGTTCCTGCTGTTCCGCAACCTTTTCGGCGGCACGGTCCAGCTGCCACAGGCCCAGACGACAGAAGGCCAGGGCGGTGATGGTGACGCAGGCGGCGATGAGCCAGTTGACTCGAATATGAAAGCTGCCGAGGGTGTATTGTGCTTGCAGGGCCATGAGGTGTTTAGCTTGGGTTGTGGGGATAAATTCGGGTCGAGAGCCTAAATCAGCGACGCCCGGGTTTCAAGGGCGGCTGGCCAATCGTCGTTCAGCACCAGAAGCACCAGTGGTAGGGAGGCCGAAACCAGGTGATTAGCCGTCCGCAGATGATAACGCCACACCAGCACAGGAGCGAGATCGCCGCCATGCTGCGGGCACGGGGTCCCAGCATCGCTTTCGGACTGGACGCTTTCACCGCGGCCGCAGTGGTCCGGTAAAACAGCAGCATATTCGCACCGGCGATCAGCATCAGCAGTAACTTGGTTTGTACCGCGGGGTTATACAGGTACTGATCAGGGGCCGTGCTCAAAAACATAGTGCCAGTTATAACATTTAAGACATAGCCAGCCACGCCGAAGGGGACGAGTCGATGCAGTTCGCGGTAGGCGATGCCAGACCCCAGTCCCAGCATGCGCAGATCGAATACGCCGACCGTACCCAGCAACAGGCACAGGCCCATAAAATGCAGTGATTCCACCACCGGCCAGCCCCAGGCTGAATTCATGAAAGTGTAGATGCCCGTGGTCTGGGAGAAATCCAGCAAGACCTGCTCCATCAGAAGTACCTCGAAGCCAGCAGGACGCTGTGGGTGTAGGCGAGGAAGCGCCCGGCGCCGATGGTCAGGCACCAGCACAGCAGGGCGACGGTGGCCAGCAGACGTGGTCTGGTCAGTACCCGGTCCTGAAGCCAGCAGCGGTGCAGCCAGCCCGTGATCAGCAGGCCCATGCTGAGCGCAGCGAGCTTAAGGTAAAACACGGGGTTGGTCAGCGCCTTGGCCGGGTAGGCCAGCAGCAGGGCAATCCCCGATGCCAGGATCAGGCCACAGGCCATCCAGTGCAGGGGCAGGAACTTGCGGAAAGCCGGCAGCGCCTGCTGTTCACCCACGCCCAGCAGGCGCAGGCTGATGGCTATATTGATGCCCACCACGAAGGCCATGGCCAGCGAGTGCAGGGTAAGCGAGGTGAAGAACGCGAGGCCGGACTCGCGCAGGAAGATACTGAGACCGGTTTCTTCGAGTCTGGCGAGGGTATTCAGGATTCAGGTCTGCCTTGCGGACAGCGCTTCCAATGTTGTGGCCACCGCTGATGTGCTAGTATTTTTACCGCTTCTGGTTCGAGCATAGCATAACAACAATAACCCATAAGGGAGTAAACCATGGCCGATCTTTCCATCACGCGTACGACCAGGAATACTACGAACAGAAAGACCACCTGGTTTGTTATCGTCCTGTCCACTTTTTTTGCCAGCGCGGCCCATGCCCAGGACTCCGCTATCCCGCGAACAGCGCAGGGACGACCCGATTTCAATGGTATCTGGCAGGCCATCAACACGGCCAACTACAACATCGAGCCCCATGCCGCGGATTTCAGCCCGGTGGTAGAGATGGGGGCAATCGGTGCCATACGTGCCGGCCTGGGTATCGTGGTGGGCGGTGAGATTCCCTATACCCCCGAGGCCAAGGCGCAGCAACAGGCCAACAAGGCGGACTGGCTGGCCAACGATCCGCTGGTGAAATGCTATATGCCAGGCGTCCCCCGCGCCAACTACCTGCCCTGGCCATTCCAGATTATCCAGTCCACCGATCACATCATCATGGCCTATGAATTCGCCAGTGCCAGTCGCATCGTATACGTGGATCAACCGGACTATGAAGCACCCATTCTGTCGTGGATGGGCCACAACCTGGCACATTTTGAAGGCGACACCCTGGTTATCGAGGTCACCGACCAGTTGCCGGATACCTGGTTCGATCATGCCGGTAATCACCACAGCGATGCCCTGCGGGTGACTGAACGTTATACCCATATGGGGCCCAATGTGCTGATGTACGAGGCGACACTGGAAGACCCGAACGTCTATACCGAACCCTGGACGATACGCTTCCCCCTGTACCGGCGACTGGATGAAAACATGCAGTTGCTGGAGTTCAAGTGCGTGGAATTCACCGAGGAACTGCTCTACGGCCACCTGCGCAAGCAGCCCGAAGACGAGTAGTATCCACTAGTCGAGTGGCCTTCTCACGGCCGGCCCCGGCGCGGGTCCGGCCCTCTGCTGCCGTGGTCGTTTCGCTCTGCCGTGTGTGGTATAAACCTGACTTTATTGAAGTTTTTCGGGCTGGCGTCTGCCAGCGCCAGTGCTTGAGTTAAGCCGGGACGAGCGCCGTATGGACATTCTGAATGACCTGACGACCATCACCTGGGGCCTGATCGGCCTCATGCTGATACTCGTTGTCTACTTCCATGGCCCCAGCTATTCCGTGCAGACCGTGCGCACGGCACCCTCCCTGCTCACCAGTTTCGGCATCTTCGGTACATTTCTCGGAATCGCCTTCGGCCTCATGCGCTTCGACAGTGCCAACATCGAGGCCAGCGTACCCATCATGATCGATGGCCTCGGGGTGGCGGTGTGGTCATCCGTGGTAGGGATACTTGGCGCCATCAGTATTCGCCTGCGCCACGCGCTGCAAACCATTCGCAGTGCCGCCAGTGCCGCCGAGCAGCAGGTCACAGTGGTCGACCTGAACAATGCCATCGTCGCCCTGAACGAGAATCTCAATGAACTGCGCAACGAGAACCGTGAGAACAGTGCCAGCATGCTGGAATCCCAACGCAGCTATCAGACACAGATGGTGGACGCCAATGCGTCGGCACTGACCGATGCCATCACGACGGTCATGACCGAGTTCAACTCCCGTATCGAAGTGCAGTACGGCGAGAACTTCCACAAGTTCAACGAATCGCTGGGACGGCTACTGGAGTGGCAGCAGAATTACTCGGTGCAACTGCAGGACATGCTGAAGGCGCAGGAATCCAGCAAGGACGTGATCCAGCATGCCAGCCGTTCCTACGAAGAGATGATTTCTCACTCCCGTGAATTCAACAAGGTTGCCGCGTCTCTGGGTGAATTGCTGGGCGGTCTGGAGCGGCAGACCAGCAATCTGGAAGGCTACCTGTCTGGCCTGTCCGGCCTGGTGGGGCAGGCTTCGGAAGGTTTGCCCGCCCTGAGTGACTACGTATCCGAGCTCACGGTGAAACTCAAGGACAGCATCGAAGAGAACAATCGCAGCCTCACCCAGGTGCTGACCCAGGCGGCCCGGGATATCACCCAGACTGTCGAACAGGTAAACCTCGGGCTGGCACAGTCGGTGAAGGATGCCCACAGTGGTCTGGCGCAACACGTCGAGAGTATGACCGAGAAGACCAACACCCATATGCAGTTGCTGGATGCGTCCATGGAGAAGGAACTTACCCAGGCCCTGCAGACCTTCGGTTACCAGCTTACAGCCCTGTCTGAAAAATTTGTTAACGACTACATGCCGCTCACCGATCGCCTGCGAGAGATACTGACTCTCGCCGAGAAAGAGCTGTCGCAACAGGGTTAATCCGCCGCCATGTTTAGCACCGAAGTCGAACAGGAAAACGAAGAGCACTGGATCGCGGTGAGCGATCTGATGAGTGGACTGATGATCGTATTCCTGCTGATCTCGGTGATGTACCTGGTTATCGTGGAACAGAAGAACGAAGAGATCGAGCGCGTTGTCGTGCTCTATGAGGATCTTCGTGAAGAGTTATATAAAGACCTCTACGCCGAATTCGAACAGGACCTGCCGCGTTGGGGTGCCCAGTTGGATGAAGACCTGCGCCTGCGCTTCACCAACACCGACTTGCTGTTTGAACTGGGCGAGTCCAGCCTGCGCAACGAGTTTGCTGCCATCATCGACGATTTCTTTCCACGCTACCTGGCCATTCTCAGCTCCGACCAATACCGTGATGAGATCAAGGAGGTGCGCATAGAGGGGCATACTTCCAGTGCCTGGTCCCAGGCTGAAGACAGCGACGAGGCCTATATGCGTAACATGGCGCTGTCCCAGGCCCGCACCCGCTCCGCGCTGGGTTATATCATCGATCTGGAAGCTGTCAGTCATGAGAAGCAGTGGTTGCGGGAACGACTGACGGCCAATGGCCTGTCATCGTCGCAGCTGATTACCCGTGGTGACGGCAGCGAGGATGAGGACCGTTCACGGCGGGTAGAGTTCGTAGTGGTGACAGACGCCGAGACCCGACTCTCCACCATCCTGCAGGAGATTCGCTAGCGCATGGAACTGCTGGATTTCACCGAATTCGAAGCCTTCAACCGCCTGCGTGAAAAAATGGGGACGGACAGGCTCGGCTACTTCGAGCTGTTTGATCCTGCCATTCACCTGACCGGCCAGGAGCGTTCGCAGCTGGAAAGTCCGGGCTTGCTGATGAAGCCGGAGTCCGTCAAGGTGCTGCCGGACAAGACCCTGGCTATCAAGAACAGTCGGGTGCTGGCCTACGTGCCCAGTGAAAACTGGTTCCGGGATCGCCGTGAATACCCGGCCTACCATGTGGCCATGTGTACGGAGCTTGAAGAGCTCAAGCGCGAACACCCCGAGCAGGAGGTCATGGTGACGACCCGCCTGTCAGATGATTATGAGCTCGTTAAACTTCGCCCCGGTGGCGAGTTGAGCATGGTCAATCATGGTTTCGTGGTGTGCAAGAACTGCCTGCACGCATTGCGCTATAAGGATTTCGATCTCTATCGAAACCGCAAGCGCGGCTACAGCCAGAAGGTGCTGGGCGATTTCAACCTGCGGGATTTCTACCGCCTCTATCAACAATATCCTCTGAGTTTCAGAGCCAATCGCGATTCCCTTTAGTTCATGAGTGCCTTTGCTCAATTCGATGCAGGCTATAACCTGGAGCAAGACCGTATCCTGTTACGCATCACCAACACCGATGGGGAAGAGTATCGGCTGTGGCTTACCCGCAGGATGTGTGCCTCCCTGTTGACTGACTTCAAGGCCAAGACCAGCAGTTACCGTGTGAAGAAGGATCCGTCCCGTCCCCACACCCAGACCGCCATCGCCGGCGCGGAGACCGTAATGCAGGCCGATTTCGAGCAGCAGGCCGCCGCCCAGAGCCAGGACTTCACCACGAAGTTCAAACCAGGAACGCGCTTTCCGCTGGGCGAGGCCGGCTTGCTGGTGGAGAAACTCAACCTGCAACCCAATGGTAAAGGGGAAGGGGTGCATGCCCTGAGTTTCTACGGTGCTGAGGACAAGGGCATGACCATCGGGCTCACCGTGGAGCTGTTCAACTCCATCTTCGAAGTGCTGGAGCGCATTATCGCTCGAACCGACTGGGGGCTGTTGGAAGCCTCTGTCAATCGGCCACCGTCCAGTACCTTGCAGTAAGTCCGGCCTGGTCTTCGTGTTCGGGATTCAGTACCCGGCCGGGTGCTATTTCCAGGTTAGGATGCTTCTCCGAGGAAGCCTGACGCAACTGCTTATCTATGGGTCTCGCTAGAGTAAGCGCATGCGCAGACCGCGGCCGCCCTTGGCCAGCCGCTGCCTCTCCCGCATTCTGGCATGCAGTGCGGCACGCTTGCTGGCCAACCAGTCCTCGCGACCAACCCGTGTGTCCAGCCCCAGCTTGTTGAGACGGGTCTCTTCGGCAATTCGGAACTGGCAGAATTCCTGATAGCTCCTGATTTCGTTGGACAGCTCCTGTATCACGATCTCGGCGTACAGGGCGTCATCGAGAAAACCCAAACCCGGCACATGATCCGGTATGACATCATCGGGGTTGACGAAGTAGTAGAGCACGCTGCGAATGACCGTGCGATCCTCCGGAGCCAGCTGCCACTCCGAATCCCGGATCATGTTGATGAGTATCTGTAACTTCAGCAGGCGATCCGAGATGAATGAGGGAAGGTCGATCCCCTGCACCTTCTCGATGAGATCAGCGGCCAGTTCCTCCACGCGCTCGGCGGCGTCGGGGTCGGCCACTATATGCCTGCCCTCGTCGATGCTTTGCTGGAATCGCTGGATATCTTCTTCGCTGAGGGTAATCGTTATATCGAAGGACATGATCGCTCTCTTGTTGTTCTGATTATCGGTCAGCTTGCCGAGTCGCGCGGTCTGCTTTGCCAGCCAGATGCCGCAGCATCTCATCGTCACAGGCAAGCTCGCTATACTGCAACTGTCCGCCGATTTCTTCAACACGGGCTTGTAGCTCATCACCAGCTCCGACGCCACGCTGGCCAGTGTGGAATGCGCGAGCCTGCCTATTTATGGTTTGCGCGCCAGGGAGCCAGTCCCCGGTCGACGATGGAGGCCAGTGTGCTGGCTATCAAGCCATAGCAGAGGTAGCGGGCGGAAGTCTGCAGCATGTTTTCCAGTGCCGTGTCCGGTAATAGGCGGCTGCTGGCCATAAGCACGGTGGGCACGAAATAGAACACGCCATTCCATTTGCCCAGCACACTCATGCGCAGTTGCTTCTGGCGGAACAGGAAGTAGGAGTCCAGCACGTATTGGCTGAATGCGATCACAATGAGCAGGGGCAGCAGGGCTGGCAGCAGTCCTGCGTAGGCCATGGCCGCGAGGCAGGACGTCACAAACAGGAAGTCGGTGCCGTGATCGAACAACATGCCCCGCGCTGACGCCGTGCCGAGGGCGCGCGCCACCTTGCCATCGTAATAGTCACTGAGAATGGCGAGGATGATCATGCCCAGCACGAGGGCGGGAGGGAGCAAGTGGGGTTGGGCCAGGGCCCAGGCTACCGGAACCAGCAACAGCAGGCGGATTCCGGTTAGCAGGTTAGCCATATCAGGCGAACAGTTCCCGTTGTGCGCGGCGCCAGAAGATCAGGCCGATGATGGCGTTAAACAGGATGAAGAAGTTGTGCTGCACGAAGCCGAATGCTGCCATCTGGCCCTCGTTTTCCGGGAACAGGATCACCCAGAAGGTGATCGCGGCGGCGCGCATGGGGGTGGGCACTGCGGCGGCAAAGAAGATCACTGGCAGGTAGGGCAGAAGTTCCAGGAAGGAAGCCTCGACGCCGAAGAAATTCAGGGCAGTGGTGTACACCACGATGGCGGCCAGCAACGCGGGTGAGCGCAGCAGGAAGAACTTCAGGTAGTGAATCGGCTGTGCCTTGCGGAAGGCGTGCAGGATGCGTTTCTCACGGAACTGGTTGTTGGGCAAAATCTTGCCATTGAAATATAGCAGCCACACCACGAGGAAAACGGCGGCCCCGCCACTGATGACCGGCATGATCTGGAATACGTCAGGCAGCCCGCTGCCGGCCGAGATGTAACCCACCGTTGCCCACACCAGCAGATAGAATATTTCGCAGAACATGATGAACAACATCACCGAGCCCACTTCCCAGCCCGGAATTTTGTCACGCTTGTTTAAATAGTACGCCATGGCACCTTTACCGATCTGTTCATTGAAGATCGAGATGATGTAGGCGCTGGCGCGGATAGGCAGGATGTCCTTGTACTTGATGTCTGCCAGTAGCCAATTCAGTGCCCTGGTGACAACGAGTGTATCGATCAGGAAGTAGAACAGGGAGTAGCCCATCATCAGGATCAGCCAGGGCACCCACTGCACGTTGGCAAAAACCTGGGTCATGTAGTCGGCCAGCCCCATGCCTTCGCGCATGGCAGCTCCGTTCAAGCGGTAGTAGAGATAGGCGAAGCAGGCGGCGGTAATGAGGAGGAATACTATACGCCCGGCAAGGCCCTGCTTGCGGGGAGCGGGTGCTTCCCCCGGGGTGCTGCCTTCCGTGGGTGTTTGTACTGTGGCGTCGTTTTGGGCTTCTTCACTCATAATGGTCTCAGCTTGCCTTTATTATTCTCTGCAGGGTTTCGTCCAGTGTGCTCAAGGTCAGGCCGAGAGCACTGTCGGCATTTTGCTCAACGACCTCATCGCTGGTGATGACATCGATCACGGTGGGTGTGATACCGCCGCCTTTTAGTGTGCTGGTGAGGGCGGCTCCAATCTTGGCCATGAGGACAGGTACGCTACCGACCTCAACTTCCTTGCCCAGCATGATCGCGGTTTTCTGGATCAGTTCGCGATAGGGAATACTCTGGGGCCCGACCAGTTCATGGGTTGTGACGCCAGAAGCCGGCTTCATGCTCAGCTCGGTGAGGGCGATGCTCAGGTCATCGGTATCCAGCGGACGCATACAGTAGTGGCCGCCTCCGAGAACCTTGCAATTCGGATTATTCGCGGCGGAAAGCAGTGACCAGGCGCCCGCCGTTCCGGGGCCCAACAGTATGGGAGTTCGAAGAATAGTTGAGGCGATTCCCGAGTTGGCAACAAGCTGTTCGGCGGCACCCTTGGAGCGGAAATAGGCGTTGCTGGAATCGGGGCTGGCGCCCACCACGCTGATGAAGATGATGTGCTTGAGGTCCTGCGACTTCGCCGCAGCCACCACCGCGGCCGTTGCCGCCACATTGGCGCTGGCGTAATTGGAATGCTTGCTCTCGATCAGGATGCCTGCGAGGTGGATGACGCAATCTGCGCCGGACATGGCGTTGTTCAGGCTCTCGCTGCTGTCATAACTGATAGTAGTGGGCTGAATATTGGCCGCCTGGGGCAGGTCGGCGAAGGCTTTCTCTGATCGTACACCGGCGATCACTTCGGCGCCTTCCCTGTTGGCCAGATGCTTGAGAAGGTTCTGGCCGACGCTGCTATTGGCGCCTGTAATGCATATCTTCATTGTTTCATTCTGTCAGTGCGTGAATTGGTCTCTGTGCTTACGCCAGCGGGACAAGATTGGATTCAGCACGGGATTGTAACCGATAAGCAGGCCTCACAGCAGGATTATTGCCCTGCCAGCGGGATAGCGGTGTCATCTCAGGCCAGATTGACAACGGCCTCCAGCCGCTTGCTGCGCTGGCGTTTACCTGCCATGTCATTATTGATCTCCAGCAGGGCCTCTGCCTGAAAGGCCCGGCTGCGCTGGCCTTCCGGCGCATCGCCATAGAGGGTGGTGCGCATGCGTGGCTGGCGGCCGATTCCCTGTATGGCCCGCTCAATTTCTGAGGGAGGCCATTCCTGACCGTGTTCCGCACCGGCGGCGCGGGTGATGCTCTCGTTCATCAGTGAGCCGCCGAGATCGTTGGCGCCGCAGTCGAGGGCCAGCAGGGCTCCCTGCTTGCCCATCTTCACCCAGGACGTCTGAATATTGGCAATGGCGCCATGGAAGGCCAGTCTCGGTACCGCATGCATCAACAAGGCTTCCCGGAAACTGGGGCCGCGGCGGGAATTTCCCTTCACATACATGGGTGCTTCCATGGGCACATAGGGCAGGGGCACAAACTCGGTGAAGCCGCCGGTCCTGTCCTGTAGCCTGCGAATCGCGCCGAGATGGGCGGCCCAGTGACCGTAGTTATCCACGTGGCCGAACATGATGGTCGCGGTGGTATTGAAACCCAGTTCGTGGGCGGCCGTCATGACGTCCAGCCACTGACTGGTGTTCAGCTTGTCGCTGCAGATGCGCTGCCTTACTTCATCATGCAACACCTCTGCAGCGGTGCCCGGCAGGGTATTCAATCCGGCGTCTTTCAGGCGTGACAGGAATTCCCTGATGGGTACGCCAAGAGTCGCCGCACCCTGCCAGACTTCCAGCGGCGAAAAGGCGTGCACGTGCATCCCGGGTACGGCCTGTTTCACGGTGGAAACGATGTCGATATAGGTCTGTCCGGTATAGTCCGGATGGATCCCACCCTGCATACAGACCTCGGTGGCACCCCGGTTCCAGGCTTCCTGGCAACGACGCGCCAGTTCCTCTGCGGTCAGGTCATAGGGCTTGCCGCGCAGGTTCTCACTCTGCTTGCCCTTGGAGAACGCGCAGAACTGGCACTTGAAGTAGCAGACATTGGTGTAGTTGATGTTGCGGTTAACGACGTAACTGACTGTATCGTCATTGCATTGCTGGCGCAGTTCATCGGCTGCCGCAACCACGTAGGAGAAGTCATCGCCCCGTGCAGTGAAGAGACTGGCGATCTCGGATTCCTCGGGTAATTGTCCGGATTGGCAGCGGCCGACGATGTCCCTGATGTTCACGGATATGACGCTGCCTCTGGCCTGAACCAGGCGTTGTTCGAGAGCAGGTAGTTCCTTCTCCAAGCCGGAGACCCAGCTGTCCCTTTTTGCGAAGCCCTGGCCATCGGAATGCTTGAGCACCGCGCTGCGCATGGCCGGGTCAAGCCAGCGTTCGGCGTCGCGTACATACTCGGGATAAATCGTCAGGCGCTGCTCAAGGAACTTGCCAGCGCTGGCCGTTTCCTGTGCCAGCTGATCCAGGTGGGGCCAGGGTGCTTCCGGGTTCACATGATCCGGGGTCAGTGGTGACACGCCACCCCAGTCGTTGATGCCAGCGGCAGCCAGTTTCGGCAGCACTCCCGGGCTCAGGTTCGGCGGCGCCTGGATATTCATTTCTGCGCCGAAGATCAGGCGGGTTACCGCCAGGGTCCACAACAGGTCATCCAGGTCGGGTTCCGGGGCCTGGGACATCTTTGTGTTCGGCTTGGCGCGGAAGTTCTGCACGATGACTTCCTGGATATGCCCGTATTGCGCGTGTATCTCCCGGATCTTCAACAGGGACTCAATGCGTTCGCGGCGGGTCTCACCAATGCCTATCAATATGCCCGTGGTAAAGGGCACATTGGCTTCACCCGCCAGGGCCAGGGTGTGCAGGCGCACTTCGGGATCCTTGTCCGGTGAGCCGTAGTGAGGCATGTCTTTCTCGCACAGCCGTGGTGATGCGGACTCCAGCATGATGCCCATGGAAGCACTCACCGGCCGCAGCATGTCAATCTCTTCCCGGGTCATGTTGCCGGCATTGATATGGGGCAGCATGCCGGTTTCTTTCAACACGGCTTCTGCGACGGCGGCTACATAGTGCAGCGTGCTCGCATAACCCAGTTCGGCCAGCGCTTCCCGCGCGGCCCTGTAGCGCAGCTCGGGTTTTTCGCCCAGGGTAAACAGGGCTTCCTTGCAACCCATGTCGGCGCCGGTGCGGCACAGGGCCAGCACGTCTTCTTTCGGCATGTAGGCCTGGGGGATGTGCCTGGGTGTCTGGGCGAAGGTGCAGTAGTGGCAGACGTCGCGGCACAGCTTCGTCAGGGGGATAAATACCTTTCTTGAATAGGTAATCAGATTGCCGTGGCTGGCATCCCTGAGGGCGCCAGCCAGCTCCACCAGTTTTCTGGTGTTGCTGTTGTCGGCCAGGTTCAGGGCTTCTTGTTGGCTTAGGCCCTGGGGAGAGGGGGTCGGCACTTGGTGTTCCTGATTAGATTCAAATAGGGGCTCAGAATAACAGTCTGTTGGTTAAAAATTGAGTGTTTTCGTTGGTTTTATTGAGGCTCTCTGATTTATTTCTATCGTGGGATGCCTACCCCTTCATCTATGCTAGTCTTGAGCATCCGAGTCCTGTCGGATGCAAAATGAGTCTTGCTTAACTATCTGGTATATCCACAAATCGAGGCAGCGAAAACCATGAGAAAAATTGTCTCATCTCTAGTAATTCTGGTCTTGTTCCCGGGTTTTGGAATTGTCATCGCTCAAGAGAATGGCTCCGTGCTGTTTGAGAATGCGCATGTCATTGTGGGTGATGGGTCTGAGTTGGATTCGGTGGACGTGTTGATTGCCGATGGTGTGATTCAGGGTGTGGGGGATCTCGAGGGGGTGAGTGCGGATTCGGTGCTCGATCTGGCGGGGAAGACCTTGATGCCGGCCTTGATTGATGGACATGCGCACCTGGGTTACCAGGCCTACGATGGTTGGGGGGCAGAGTTTTATGGCGAGGATAATCTGCGGGCCAATCTGGAGCAGTATGCCTACTATGGATTTTCGGTGGTGTTTTCGGCTGGCAGTGATCCTGATGCGCTGGGGCTGAATTTTCAGTCGCAGCAATCTGCGATGGATCAGGCTTATGCGGAGTTTTTGTTTGCGGCGGGGATGGCGCCTCCAGGGCAGGGGCCTAACAACCAGTTTTTGCTCCAGACGGCGCAGGTAGAGGCGGATACCGGCATGACGATCCTGCGGGGTTTGCGTGACCCGGAGCAGGCGCGGGAACAGGTGCGTGAGGCGGCGGCCTTGGGTATTGGCTTCATCAAGATCTGGGTGGATGATCGGGGAGGCACGCAATTGAAGCTGGCGCCGGCGATCTATCGGGCGGTGGTGGATGAGGCCAACGCGCTTGGCCTGCGGGTTTTTGTGCATCAGCAGACGGCGGCGGACATGGTCGATCTCATTGATGCCGGTGTGCATGGCTTTCTGCATGGCAGGATCGGTGATGATTTCCCGGCCGCGCTGGCGCGCCAGGCGGCCGCTGCGGATGTGTTCGTGGTGCCTAATCTGGGACTCGGCGAATTGCGTCGGGAAGCGATCGGGGCCGATGCGTTCCTTGCTCCTTTTCTGGACGCTGAGGCTTCGGGGCGCTTACAGCTGAGCGAGCAGCGGGCGCTTGCGCCCTCGCACGATGCGGATCAGGAGCGGGCGGTCAGGGAGGGGCTGGCGCGCTATCTTGAGGCGGGTGGACAGCTGGTATTGGGAACCGATGCGGGTGCCGTGCCGGATCATCCCTTTGGGTACACCGGGCATCGGGAGTTAGAGATTTATGTGCGCCTGGGTGTGCCGCCCATGGTGGCGCTGGAGGCGGCGATGGGGAATGCCGCACGTTACCTCGGTCTGTCGGACCAGGGGCTGCTGCGCACCGGTTACCAGGCAGACCTGCTGGTGCTTGAGGCCGATCCCTTGCAGGATATACGTAATACACGGCGCATCGAACGGGTATTCCTCGATGGCAGGGAAGTAGACAGGGAGGCGTTACGGCGCCGGGTTACCGGGCAGTAGCGAGCGGCTCGACAGCCGTGCGCTGGCTTTCTGTTTCTCTGTTTCTGCCTGGTAAGTTGCCGCGCTACAGGATGTGGAACAGGAAGTCCTCGTCCGAGGCAGATTCTTTCGCTTCCCGGATACGGTTCTGCAGTGCGTCGCGCTTCTCGCCTAACCAGCTATCCCGATCCTGGCTGGTGTCGGTGCCGGCATCGGAGAGACGCTGCTCTTCCTCGTTCCTGAAATTACAAAATTCGTTGTAGGCTTCGATCTCGTTGCTGAGTTCGCGAATGACGATTTCAACAAACATGGCATCATCCAGTAAACCGATGCCAGGAATATGATCGGGGATGAGGTCGATGGGATCGGCGAAGTAGGCCATGGCGGTGAGGATGCGATTCTTGTCATCCACATCCATGCCCCAGTCCTCGTCATTCATCATGTCAAGCAAGACCTTGAGCTGCAGCAGGCGGTCGGCGATGAAGTCGGGTAGATCGGAGTTCATCGCCACGTCGACAATCTTGTAGGCCGACCTTTCAATTTCCACCGGGCTCAAGGGCTCGGTACTGCTGTTGCGTGCATTGCCGACGATGGTCTTGAAGCGTTCGAGGTCACGATCGCTGAGCGTAAATGTGATGTCGAGAGGCATTCTGTCACTCCTTATGGCCGGGCCGGGCATTCTAGCCAGGGGCATTGGCACTATACTCAAATGTTCAGGCACAAGACCCACGATTGGGTCACAGCCAGTGGATATCTTGCATCAGGTCACTGCGATTCGGTGTTCAGGCGGCAGTACCTGGAAAATCATGGTGTCGCGAGTCGGAATATCGCCGTGTGTTCTACTTCCAGTGCCACTTCGCTACCCTTGCGCATGGCTATGTATAACTTGATGAACTGGTGTCCCTTACGCTCCCATTTCTCTACGGGAACGGTGAGGATATCCAGCCTGTCACCTACCCGAGTCCCTTGTCGGAGCGTTATTTTGCTGCCGGTGTGAATCCACGCAGGCAGGATAAACATGCGCATCAGTGCCTTGTTGCAGGCATCCAGCAGGAAATACGGATGCACATATTGCCGCTCGCCCTGGTACAGCGGCGACTGGTCCCGTTGAGCCTGCACGTGGGCCTGGTTCTCTGCCTGGGTCGGTTGCCAGGTGAATAGCGGAGCGGGCGCATGGAGTTCGATCCTGTCCCAGTTGATTTCTTCCCGTTCCTTCACTGCCTTGCCGCCAGCACTGTGCGCCTGGTCATGCAGCTTCGGCATGGTCGTGGGTAGCCAGGATTCGAGACGGGCCAGCAACTGAGCGTCTTCGTTGTGCGCGCTGGTGAGATGACTGCGCTGGTCTGAGGTATCGTCCAGATTCTCTGTGCTGATGGTAAGAAGGTCGTTTTGATAGGCCGGTTTCAGGAACAGCACATCAAGCATGCCTTGCTGCAGCCATTGTTCAGCATAGATGCGAACCAGTGGCTGGGTGAGGTAGCCGAATACATTCACGCCGCTGACCAGCGCGCCCTTGAAACCATAATGGGTAGCGACTTCGTCGCTGTGAATGCGATTCTCGGATTCTTCCGCATCATTGAGGGCCAGAATTTGCAGAGTGGGAATAGTGCTGTTCATAGTTAACTGCGAATTTTGCAGGAGAGCGCGGCAAAAAGCTGATATCCCGTTGATTACTGCAGAATATCCACTCTGCCCAGGCGCCAGTTCACAAACTGCTTGCTGCCCTGCATGCGCATCTTGCGTAGCTGGTAGTTCAACTGCGGAGTATCCAGGCGCAGCTTCTCCAGGTGTTTCTTGCTGAATAGCAGGATCTTGCAACCGTCACGGGTCGAGATGGGACCGGTGATTTCCGGTGCGAAGGGGCGTGAGCCGTAGTCCTCATCGATGAACATGCTGTTGCCGTTGATCTTTGCTTCGCCTTCGGACAACAGGCACCAGCAATCGGACGTCAGTTCCAGGCTGTCGCCCGGAGTCAGTTCCCGCAGTTCACCAATGCGGCTCAGCTTCTCCAGCACGATGGAACTCAGGGTCTGGAATTGTGGCTGCCTGGCGATGGCCGGGCGAATGGCCCACTGAATCAGAAGGCGTTCCTGGAAACCCTCCGCCACGATGAAGGACTTGAAAGTTTCTTCGGAGAACACACACAAGGTGACAGGTGTCCTTGCTACCACGCTGGCATTGCGTGTGCCGGTGCCGGTAATGACCGCCATCTCGCCCAGAATGTCACCGGCCTGCAGGTTGGCCTCGTGATGCAGTTCCACGCCATCGTGGCGAACCACTTCACAATAACCGGTGAGAATCAGGTACACATAACCACGGGTGGTTGCATCCTGTACCAGGATGACATCGTCGGTGTTATAGCGACGAATTTCTTCCTCGGCCAGCAGGCTGCGCATCCAGCGATTGGGGAAGGGGCGCCCCAGCCACACGGTGAGGTAATGATTAATCTGGGACGTGTAGATCGCCGGATCGCCTTCCAGGATCGTGTAACGCTTGCCCGAGGTGGCCAGCGAGAACGTGGTATCGAACTCGTTGGTGAGTTTCTCGACATGCACGAAAACCACGCGGTCGGCACTGGAATGCAGGGCGTCCGCCGGATCGCCGTGAATAGCGCCGGCGCCACCGTCGGCAACCAGCAGCGAGAAGCGTTCGCTGTAGAGTCTTTCGAGATTGTCTGTGGTGCTCTCGCGGATCAGGCCCCGGTTTGTCATCTCCCGGATGGCGCCCATGGTGTGGTTGTCGCCCACGACGCACACTTCACGTTCGATGCCGCGGTGTACGGTGGAGAATGTGGCGCCAATGGTGGGAATGCTGTGCACCGCGACATGGGGTTCGATCGTGAGCCCATAGTAGTTCATGCGCTTACCCGGCCGTGCCTCGACCAGCCGGAAATGCTCCCGGATCGCGTCCGGTTTCCAGCCGATACCGCAGGCCAGTTTGTCCATGGCCATGTTGTAGATTTCGCGGGAGGTGATGATGTCCACCCGCTGTGGCATCAGCATCAGGGGAAACAAGGACGAATGGTCGTCATGCAAGTGCGTCAGGAATACCGCCGCGATCTGGTTCTTGGAAATGCCCCGGGCAAACAGGTGCTCGTCGAGGAAGGGGATACAGTCGATGAGGATATATTCCCCGTTGTAGCACAGCGCCAGGCCGGTGCAGGGTTCCGATGGGGTAAAGCCCGATGCACCACCCAGTACCTCGATGCCCATCTTGGTCAGGCCGCCGGGTACGTAGTCCGGTGCCACCTGGTAGGGGGGCATCAGTTCAGAGTCTTCATTCAGGTCGATGGTGGTCAGTGAACCCTTGGCGTTGATTTCAAAGACGTCGGTCGCCTGGTGGGTAATCAGGTGGTCGCCCACGGTGGCACAGCCATCCTTGAACGGGCAAAGGTTAAAGAAGTCTTGAACGGGAATGGTTTCGCCGTACTTGTCCTTGAGCGCGAGTTCTTCACTGGCGGCCATCCATTCCTTGATGAGCGCCGGCTCGGTGCGCCAGTTCATGAGTTCGTCACGGGTTGGGCCCAGCAGGGTGATGCGCAGCAGGCGCAGGGTTTGGCTGATGGCATCCACATCGCCCACCAGGTTCAGCCTGCGGCCCTGTTCCAGGCCCTTGCTGACAAACAGGAAGAAGTAGAGAGGAAATTCCAGGCTGTTGGTGAGCGAGCCGCCTTTTTCCCGCACATTAGGCAAGACCACGGTGTCGAAATTGCCGATGCCGTGCAGGAGCAAGCCCTTCAGCACCTCGGGTGGGGCGCCAAACAGGATGCTGCCATAGTCGTCTTCATACAAACGGGCACCAAGACACGGTTGTATCAAAGTGGCGTTGCCGACGTAGGCGCTAGCAGGGAAATCAAGGTGCTTGATGGCCATCTCGGTAGTTAGTAATTTTCTTTTTTACGACCGCTGGCGGCCGCTGTATTACTGGCTAGACTACCCATTGGGGGCATTCAGGGGAAGTGTTTTGTGGGCAGAAAAGCGGGATAATTTCCCGGCGCGCCGCAAGCCCCGGATTCCCTGATATTTGTATCAATTTGCAGCCGATAGTGACTGCTTTCTGCTCAATTTCTGATCAGAATTCCCGCCCCAGGCCGTAAAATTCATCATTGGGGGCAATACTCGCCATATTCGCGAGGCGGTTGGACATGGCGAAGAAGGCGGCTATGGCGCCAATTTCCCACACATCATCCTGGCCGAACCCCTCATCCAGCAAACGCTGGTGGTCTTTGCCGTCAACTTTGTGGGAATTTTGCGACACCTTGACCGCGTAGTCCAGCATGGCCCGTTGTTTTGGGGTGATGCCGGATTTCCGGTGGTTGGTAGCCAACTGTTCCGAGATCTGTGGATTCTTCTCCCGGATACGCAGGATGGCGCCGTGAGCTACCACACAATAGATGCAGCGGTTCAAACCGGAGGTGGCCACCACGATCATTTCCTTCTCGCCCTTGCTGAGCCCGCTGGCCCGGTCCATCAGGGCATCGTGATAGGCAAAGAAGGCGCGGAATTCATCCGGTTTGTAGGCCAGGGCGAGGAAGATATTGGGCACGAATCCGGATTTCTCCTGTACCGTGAGAATGCGTTGGCGAATATCCTCGTCGAGGCCATCCAGTTCCGGGGTGGGGAACAGGCTGATCGGATTGTCGTTCATGGTCGTATCCTGATGCTTGGTTGGGGCGTTCAATCAGTGCCGGGGCACTTCATCGGCGGTGTAGAGCTTGAGGGTGGGTGGCTCCAGTGCCAGTTCGCCGAGGGCGCTGACGAAGGAGGCAGACTCCGGTACCCGGAAGTGCTGCTGCAGCGCATCCATGTCCTGCCATTGTTCGAGGAAGACCAGGTGATTGGGGTTCTCGGTGTCGATATGAACTGCGTGGCTGATGCAGCCGGGTTCCGTGCGTGAACGCTCGACGTGTGCGCGAGCCAGTGTGAGTGCCTGTTCCAGGGTGTCTTCGCGGACGGTGACATTCCCTATGACGATTACCATATTCTTGTCCTTGTTGATTCCTGTCTCACCGTGTGTAGCGAGTGCAGGTGCAATATAACGTAGTGCCGGGTTGTGGGATAGGGTGGCATCGCTCAGAATAACAGTCATTAGTAAGTCGCAAAGTGGGAAGTCAGAAGAGGAGAGTCATGTCAGACTTGAGTGGGAAAGTATTCATCGTCACCGGTGGCAACAGTGGAATCGGCTTCGAGGCCGCGAAGAATTTTGCCGACCGCGGCGCGGAAGTGGTACTGGTGTGCCGTAGCCTGTCCAAGGCAACGGCTGCGCGACAGAAGATTGTGAACAGCACCGGCAACGAATCGGTACGTATCGAAATTGCCGACTTCTCCTCCCTGGAATCGGTGAATGAGCTGGGCCGTAAACTTGCGGCTCGCTACGACAGCATCGACGTGCTGTGCAACAACGCAGGGGGCGCCAATGGCTCCCGCACAACGACCGATGAAGGTTTTGAAACCACGTTTGTGACTAACCACCTCAGTGGTTTTTTGCTCACCAAACACCTGCTGCCAGCCCTGCTCAGGGGTGCGGAAGCGGGTTCCGCCCGGGTGGTGTTCACCAGTTCCCTCGGTCACAAGAACAGCCCACTCGATTTCGAAGACCTGAATCTCATCAAGGGTTATAGCACCCTGAAGGCCTATGGTCGCAGCAAGCTGATGAACCTGCTCACCGCGAAGGAGATGCACAGGCGTTTTGGCGAGCAGAAGCTGATCTGCAGTTCCTTTCACCCGGGCGCCGTGCGCACCGCCATCTGGGGCAAGGGCGGCATCGTCGCCACTATTCTGGGTATCGTGATGTACCCCTTCATGTGGTCGGTGGAGAAGGGCTCCGAGACCTTTATCTGGCTGGCCAGTTCCGAGGATGACGAGGTGAAGAATGCGGCGGGCGCTTACTTTTTCGATTGCCGTCGCGCACGAGAGGCGGAGTTTGCGACTGATGAGGCGGCTGCGCGTCTATGGGATATCAGTGAACAGTTGGTGGCGCCGTACTACAAGACGGACGCTTGACGGCCTCGAAGGGAAGCGAAGGAAGTAAGAAGCAAGACGTAAGCAGAGCGAACAGATGCGGAGGAAATGACTCGTCATTCCTCCGACCTGTTGCTCCCTGCATTGTGTTTGACGGCTGTTAGCCAGGCGCTTGACTGATTATTCTAGTCACGCAGCCCAAACGTATACACGACATTTCCCGAAGCAATCGTCACAAACTGCTCGCCATCAACGGCGAAAGTCATGGGTGCGGCATGTACCCGGGCACCCAGTGAAATATTCCACAACTCACGACCGGATTCCGCATCCAGTGCGAAGAAGTAACCGTCGGCGCTACCGGTAAACACCAGTCCACCCGCCGTGGTGGTGATACCTGCCGAGGAGCGGGGCATGATGGGAAACTCCCATTCTATCTCCGCCGTCTTTGGATTGATGGCGCGAATGGAGCTATGGAAGGCATCCATGGGCTGGGTGTAACGACCGCCGCCGCCGGTGAAGCGCTCACCTTCCTCGTAGTCTTCATCCCGCTTGAAGAATTCCTGTTCACCATCGAATGAGGTCACGTAAAACAGCTCGGTATCCTGGCTGTAGCCGGGTGAATACCAGTTCGTTGCACCCACGATCGGCGGCGACACCATGATGCCTTCGTAAGTGGGCGCCATGCCGGGAACGCGAATGGGGGCGCCGGTTACCGGATCCAGCCCTTCTGCCCAGGTGACTGTGGCGAAGGGTTTACCGAACAGGAACTCGCCCGTTGCGCGATTGAGGGTGTAGTAGAAACCGTTGCGGTTGGCCCACATCATGGCGGGCACTTCCTCGCCACCGATCTCCAGGTCAGCCAGGATTGGCACCTGGATGGCGTCATAGTCGTGCACATCATGGGGCGTGAATTGGAAATGCCACTCGATAGCGCCGGTATCACCATTGAGGGCCAGCACCGAATCGGAATAGAGGTTGTCGCCGAGACGCACATCCCCGTTCCAGTCCGGGCCAGGGTTACCCGTACCCCAGTAGATCTGGTTCAGGTCCGCGTCATAGGAACCTGTAATCCAGGTGGAGGCGCCACCGGTGCGCCAGGAGTCACCGGACCAGGTGTCATTACCGAATTCGCCGGGGCCGGGGATGGTGTAGGTGCGCCACAGGCGATCGCCGGTCTCGGGGTCATAGGCATCGATGAAGCCGCGGATGCCGAACTCCGCACCGGCGATACCGGTGACTACCTTGTCTTTCACGATCAGCGGTGCCGCTGTCTTCGAATAGCCGGCATCGTGGCGCGCCACTTCCTTGTCCCACAGCAGATTGCCGGTGCGGGCATCGATAGCCACGAGGTGGGCATCGAGGGTAGACATGAACAGGGTCTCACCGAGAATCGCCACACCACGATTGTTACGACCACAGCAGATGCGCAGGTCATCGGGCATCTCGTGATCGTAGCGCCAGTATTCACGACCGGTGCGGGCGTCCACGGCAACCACATTGCTGGGTGCCTCGGTGATGAACATGATGCCATCCACGACCAGCGGTACAGTCTCCGCGCGGTCGATCACGGGAATCTGGTAGGCCCATTTCATTTCCAGCTGGTCGACATTGTCCACGTCGATCTGATCCAGCAGGCTGTAGCGCTGGCTGTCCAGGGTGCCGGAATACATGAGCCAGTTCTCCGGTTCGTTGCGGGCATTCACCAGCCGTTCCCAGGTGATGGGAGTGAAGGCCGGGGTGATGACCGTGGAGAACTGATCCTCCTGGGCGAATGCTGAACTCAGCGCCAGCGCAGAGAGTGAGGTCAGAAGGGCGATGCGTGTTGTTTTCATTGTGATCATTGTGGCTGTACCTCACGGCGCAGGGAGAACAGGTAGGCGACGAGGTCATCGAGCTCGTCGTCGCTCAGTTGTCCCTCATAGCTGGGCATGGTGGATTCTTCGATGCGTTCATAGGATTCGATCTGGCTCTTGCGGTAGGACCACAGGTTCTCATCCTCGTCCATGATGCGAACGGAGAAGCTGTCCTCTCCCATGCGGAATCCTTCCCGCTGGACGCCATCGGCGCCGGTGACTCGCAGGGTCCACCAGCGGGGTGCCACTTCCTCATGGGGATTGGTCATGGCCAGCAATAAATCTTCCGGTGTGTTGTCTTCACCGACGCGAGTGAGGTCGGGACCGAGTCGACCGCCGCGCCCATCAACCATATGACAACTGTTGCATTCGGCTTTGCCGTTGAACAGGGCCAGGCCACTGTCGGCATCGCCTTCCAGGGTTACGGAGTTGGGGTCGTAGCGCAATGAATTGATGAAGGCCACCAGCTGCCACACGGTAGGGTCGGGCACATCGGCAGCCACGGGTAGCATGGCGGTTCCTGTCACTCCCTCGCGGATCACGTTGAAGATACCGGCATCGGTGCTGGCATTACGCAGGCTGCCGGTGAGGTCCGGGGCACCGGCCTCGTCGTTGCCCTTGGCATCGAAGCCATGGCAGCGGGAGCACTGGCGCTCGAAATAGCGCTGGCCCATGCGGATATCCACGTCGGTGTTATACAGGTTACCGGCATCCTCGGCGATGACCGCCGGCGTGGAGATCAGGCCAGTTGCCAGCGCGAAGGCTAGTGCGGCCACGGCGCTGGCGGATCGCAGCAAACGCCGGCCACAGGGACGGAGGGGGTGGGTTCGTCGCATACTCACACCTCTATTGTTGTTTTACTGGAGAGCGAGAAAGCGGCTAGTGTATCACCCGCGTTCGAGATTGTAAGTGTTTGAGAGAGTGCTGGCAGGGAGTGCGAAAAAAATGGGGTCAGAGTAATCACAGATTACTCTGACCCCCCCCACCTTCCAACAGCCAACAGAATGAGAGGAATCCGGGACAGGACCCCCGACTTGCTAGTGCGCATTCACCGTCAGGATATTGGTGCTGATGGCATCCAGCAGTTTCTCAGCCGTATTGCCAATGACGGCAGCCTTGAGACCTTCCCGTGCAGCCGTGCCGACGATGACGATGTCCGCCTGTACCTGTTCGGCCACCTCGGGAATCACTTTCTCGGGCAAGCCCTCGACCGTATACGCGTTGGCGGGGTCGACCCCGGTTTTCTCGGCCAGGTCTTCCTTGTAGATAAATTTCTCCGAATTCGGATAGGCGTTCACCACGAACAGGCTCGCGCCCTCTGCACCCACCAGCAGGCTCTTCCCGTAGTCCATCACCAGTTCATTGAGTTTGCTGTGCAAGGCATCCGTTCGCGACACGTCGATAGCCATCAGTACTTTTATATTCTGGGATATAGCGTCTTTCTTGATCTGGTAGACGGGGCAGGGCGCATTGCGCAACAGGGACCAGTCCGAGGTTTTCAGTAGGCGTCGTTCCGCCCCGCTGTGCGCGGTCGCCGCCTTGATGATCAGGTCTGCACCCGCCCGCTGTGCGGCCGGTGCGATGGCGTCGCGCCAATCGCTGGTCCATTCGATCTCCACATCCACCTTGATGCCGGACTCCCGCAGCGGGGCGACCAGACTCTCCAGCCAGGCCTGATGGCGGGCAGTCTCCACGCGGCGCAGCGCGTCCTTGTCCGAATTTTCCTGGTTGGAATACAGCGCCTCGTAGACATGCACCGCGATGTTCTCGTTGCGCCCCGCGATTTTGCCCGCGCGCACGAGTGCGATCTGGTTATCCGTGCTTGGGTCTGTGACGGCGAAAATCCTGCTGATAGTGGCCATGGTAAAACTCCCTGATTGCCTCAAGTCTTGAGGTCATTCTAGAGGGTTCAGGCAGGCGCAGCTTGACCAGGATCAAGGCTGTTGCCGGGAAGGAAGTTGCTGCGACTGATCGGCAGGTTCAGAGCGCCATGGTGGCGCGCGTGAGTTCGTAGATCACGTGGGGTGGATCATCTTTCTCCGGGTTGCGGTGGAAGATGCCGTCGCGCAGCTGGCCGCCGATCTTTTCCACCGCCTTGCGGGAACGCCAGTTGCTGTCGCCCACCCAGAACACCACCGTGTCCACGAAAGTGAAGGCATGTTCCAGCATCAGCTTCTTGATCTCGCCGTTGTAGGCGCCGCCCCAGTAATCCCTGCCGAGAAAGGTCCAGCCGATTTCGATCTCGCTGGCCTGGGGATTGAAGCCGTTGTAACGACTGGAGCCGATGAGCTTGCCACTGGCCTTGTCCACGAAGCTGAAGCCACTGCCGCTGGCAATGGCCTCATCGAAGAACTTGCGGAACACCGCTTCCTGGTAACGATCTTTGGCCGGATGCAGGGCCCAGACCTGGGGATCGGATGCCACGGCGTACAGCCCGTCCCAGTCGGATTCGACGATGGGACGGACAGTGACATGTGGCCCGTTCAGTACCGGTTGCAGGTCGGGTGTGCTCATCTGCTGTGTGCTCTCGCGGCGGTGCCGTGTTCGGTGATCCGCGTCTACTCTGGTGACCCGATCAGCACGTCGACGTGAGCACCGGTCGGTTCCATGGGCTCATCGCCGGCGGGGTAGCCCATCAGGGAGAAGATATAGGCCGCCACGTCGGTGTATTCATCATCGTACAGCGAGCCGGGGTTGTCCTGGGGCATATCACTCACGATGTAGAACCAGAACTGCTCCACGGTGCGGGTCGCCCATCCGGGCCAGGCCTGCTCGTAGAAGCGCTGGTTGTGGCAGCCAGCACAGGTCCTGTCGTAGATGGCCTTGCCGGATTCTGCCTGGGCCGCGGTGTAGATGCCGTCGTGGATGGTTTTGTCCTGGGCGGCGGAAACCATGGGCAGGGAAACGGCGCCGAGCAGAGTGATCGGGAGTAATGCTTTATAAACCGTCTTGATCATCGTTAATTCGTTCTTTGTAGCTGTTGGAAGGACTCAAATATAGCAATTTCCGACTGAAAGTACGAAAAGAACTCTCCTGTGGGAGTGCGAAAACGACAGCGCTTTGTCACCGATTGCAACATCGCGCGTGCCGCGACTTTTCCTTGCCCGCCGTTTAAGTAAAATAGCCGGTCAATTTTCACCCCTCACAACAATTCACCCTCTGCGCAAGCGAGCGGTGGCAGGAAAACAGGATCTATGAGCAGTTTTGACAACGTCACTATCGAACGTCTCGCCAATGTCTATTTCGATGGCAAGGTAACCAGTCGCACCGTGCTTTTCCCGTCGGGCGAGAAGAAGACCCTGGGCATCATGATGCCAGGCGACTACCGATTCGATACCGCAAAGAAAGAGTTGATGGAGATCCAGGCGGGATCGGTGTCTGTGCGGCTGCCAGGTAGCGATGAATGGCAAACTGTTGTAGGTGGGGAGAGTTTCGAGGTGCCGGCGGAGTCAGCCTTCGATATCAAGGTTAATGAGGTTACCGACTACTGTTGCTCTTACCTGGACTAAACGTGGGCGTGGCCTGAAGGGGCATCTGCCGTAGCACCGATATGCTGCTAACAGTTGATTCAAACAAGCCCGAAATAAGTCTGCACACCATCCAGCAGAGAAGAGCAGGAGAATGAGCGCCGCCGCAACGGTGGCCATGCGCGTGATTTTGCGTTTGGCCTGTTCATCGAACTAATAAACTATCAGTGTGATGGAGATGCCAATGCTGTATGGTGGCTCACACTCCGCAGATTCAATGGACAGGAAGTCAAGAGACAGACAATGCGCATAGTGTCCTGGAATGGTTACGGTGGCCCCGAGGTCCTGGGTATCGCACAGGCTGAACAGCCGCAGGCGGGCCCCGGGCAGATACTGGTGCGCATTCATGCCACGACGGTATTCGCCGGCGACTGCGAGATGCGGCGCAGCGATATCCTGCCGCTGTTCTGGCTGCCGGTGCGGCTGATGATGGGCCTGTTCAGGCCGCGGCGCGGCAAGGTGCTGGGGCAGGAACTGGCAGGCAGCGTGGTGGCGGTAGGCGACGGCGTGACCGGCTTCAGAGCTGGCGATGAGGTGCTTGTGTAAACATCCCCGTTTTAGTTACGCCCTAAATTAGAGTTTTCCAGCGTTTCGTGCTTGGCCAGATATTCCCAAGGAGTAAGATCACCCAGTGAGTCATGAGGCCGCTCTTCGTTGTATTCCCTGA